>ENA-OQIR01000216-OQIR01000216.1-human-gut-metagenome-genome-assembly--contig:-NODE-216-length-27345-cov-2.788045_pt1 | contig 27345 bp, 37 predicted proteins | sample MGYA00242580_ERZ504745 | MGnify/ENA primary metagenome ERZ504745 (study PRJEB26092, sample SAMD00036214) | human gut metagenome | host: Homo sapiens | study: EMG produced TPA metagenomics assembly of...
GACGGCGGTCTGAGCGGCCTCGGAGGCGTCGGCAAGCGCAAGCTCGACCTCGCCCATCAGCTGCGGTCATACTCCGCGCCCAGCTCGGGCTTGGAGATATGCGCGGCGCGGGCATAGGCGGTCGCCAGGTTGTCGAAGGTCTCGGCGTCGTTCTTGCGGGCTTCGTCGAGGGCGGCGCAGCGGGCGAAGAAGACGGACGGGGCAATGATGTGCACCGCGGAGACGGCGGCAACGGTATCGGCCGGGATCTTCTCGTCGCGGGCCATGCTCACCAGGCGGCCGTGGAAGAAGTCGCGAACCTGCTGGGCGACCTCGGCGGCGTCGAACTCAATGCCCTGCTCGCTATAGAGCTCGAGCGCAAAGTCGATGAGCGACGTGGGGTCGATCGGCAGACGGTCGCGCAGGATGTTGATGATGCCGATGGCGGCACGACGCAGCGCGTACGGGTCGGAAGAGCCGGTCGGGGGCTCGCCGATGGCAAAGATGCCGGCAATGGTATCGAGCTTGTCGGCGCAGGCCACGATGCAGCCAGCGGTGCCCTCGGGCAGCTCGTCGCCGGCAAAGCGGGGACGATAGTGATCGCGAATAGCGTGAGCGACCTCTTCGTTCTCCCCCATCGCGCTGGCGTAGTAACCGCCCATCACGCCCTGCTGGCTCGTGAACTCGACGACGGCGTTGGACACAAGGTCGGCCTTGCACAGGTGAGCGGCGCGGCCGGCATCGGCGGCCAGGTGGGCACCAGGTGAGCCTCACGGGCAATAGCGAGCGCGAGCTGCTCAATACGCTCGGACTTGGCGAGCACGCTGCCGAGCTTCTCCTGGAAGCAACCTTGGCCAGGCGCTCACGGAACTCGTCGAGGGAGATCTTCAGATCCTCCTCGTAGAAGAACTTGGCGTCGTCCAGGCGGGCGCGCACGACGCGCTCGTTGCCGTCAATCACGCGCTCGGCGTTCTCGGGCTTGCTGTTGGAGACGACCACGAATTCACGCGTCAGCTTGCCCTCGCCGTCATAGATCGGGAAGTAGCGCTGGTTGGTGAGCATAGACTCGCAGATGATCTCGTGCGGGACCTTGAGGAACTCCTCATCGAAGGTACCGACGAGCACCGTCGGCCACTCGCAGAGGTTGATGACCTCCTCAAAGACCTTCTTGGGCGTATCGACGTGGCAGCCAGGACGGGCGGCCTCGACCTCGGCGATACCGGCAAGGATGGCCTCGCGACGGCGCTCGGCAGAAAGCACGCCGGCGTCCTCGAGCACCTGCTCGTAAACAGCGGGGCTGGCGACCACATGGTCACCGGGGCCCAGGACGCGATGGCCGCGCGTGGTGTTGCCGCTCGTCACATCGGCAAAGGACACGGGCACGACATCCCCGCCCAAAAGGCAGCAGATCCAGCGGACCGGACGCACGAACGTGGCGTGCTCGTGGCCCCAGCGCTGAGAGCGGTAGTTGGGCCACTGCAGGCCGGCGATGGTCTTCTCGCACAGGGCCGTCAGAATCGGGGTGGCCGGGGCGGAAGGAATGTTCTTCTCGGCAAATACGTACTCACGGCCGTCGGTGTCCTCGCGACGGACCAGATCCTCGGCAGCCACACCGCACTTGCGGGCGAAGCCTGGGCGGCCTTGGTGGCGTTACCGTCGGCATCGAAGGCGATGTTGGCCGCGGGACCGCGCTTGACCTCGTGAACCTCATCGGTCGCGGTGGCAACGTTAGCCACGAGCGCAGCCAGGCGACGCGGGCTCGAGATCACGCGGACCTCACCGTGGGCCAGACCGGCCTCATCGAGACCCTTGGCGATCATAGTGCCAAGCTGCTTGACGGCATTGTTCAGCGGTGCAGAGGGCATTTCCTCCGTACCGATCTCAAACAGGAAATCCTTAGCGTCTGCCATGGCTTACGCCACCTCGCCTTCCTGATCGGCATTCTCGTTGATTCCGGCGACCTCGGCATATAGGCTCGCAGCACGCCTTGGCGACGGCGCGGACGCGCAGGATGTAGTTGGCGCGCTCGACTGCGGACAGCGCACCGCGGGCATCGAGCAGGTTGAAGGCATGGCTGCACTTCATGACGCAGTCATATGCCGGCAGCGGCAGCTTGCGCTCCAGGCAGGAGTGGCACTCGGCCTCGTAGTCGTCAAACTTCTGACGCATCATCTCGACGTTGGCGACCTCAAAGTTATAAGCGCTGAACTCGCGCTCGTTCTCCAGGAACACGTCGCCGTAGGTCATGGGCGTGCCGTCGGCAGGTAGCTCCACACCAGGTCGTAGACCGAGTTGACGCCCTGGGCGTACATGGCGATGCGCTCCAGGCCATAGGTGATCTCGACAGGCACGGGGTCGACCTCGATGCCGCCCACCTGCTGGAAGTACGTAAACTGCGTGACCTCCATGCCATTGAGCCAGACCTCCCAGCCAAGGCCCCAGGCGCCGAGCGTCGGGCTCTCCCAGTCGTCCTCAACAAAGCGGACGTCATGGTCATTGGGGTCCAGGCCAATGGCGGCCAGCGAACCCAGGTAGAGCTCCTGAGCGTTGACCGGCGAGGGCTTGATGAGCACCTGGAACTGATAGTAGTGCTGCATGCGGTTGGGGTTCTCGCCGTAGCGGCCGTCGGCGGGACGGCGGCAGGGCTGCGCATAGCAGGTGCGCCACTCGGCGGGACCGAGCGAGCGCAGCGTGGTCGCGGTATGGAAGGTACCGGCACCGACCTCGGAGTCATAGGGCTGCATAATTACGCAGCCCTGCTCGCCCCAGTACTGCTGGAGGCGCAGGATGATGTCTTGGAAGGAAAGCGATGAAGCGTTCATGCCTCTTATATCCCCTCGTCGAAACGATTACACGGTTAGGTACTGTACTATAGCGGTTTTTAATCGATAGCGCCGATACGGTTGAGCGGCCAGTAGCGCACAAGCGCCACGGCAATCAAGTCGGAGCGGTCGACCGGGCCAAAGTAGCGGGAGTCAGCAGAGTTCTCGCGGTTGTCGCCCATCACCCACACACAGTCGTCAGGGACGGTGTAGGGATAGCTCACCTGAGCGCCGGGGGCTTGGACCGAAAGCGGCCAGCTCATGCCAGTCGTATAGTCCTCGTCGAGCGCCTGGCCATCGACGACGACCTTGCCGTCCCGCAGGTCGACCGTCTGGCCGGCCGTGGCAATAACGCGCTTTACCAGCACGTCATGCTCGGACGTGGCATCGGGGTTGTGGAACACCACGATATCGCCTTGCTTGACGGGCTGTCCGAGTTCGAGCGTCACCTTCTGCGCCAGAATCTGGTCTCCGATCTCGATCGTGGACTCCATGGAACCGGTAGGCACCACAAAGGGTTCGACCACAAACGAGCGAATCAAGAAGGTGGCGACCAGCGCGATTGCGACAACCACGACCCACTCAAACGCACCCTTTAGCACGGAATGCTGCGATGGAACCATTCTCACTCCTCGCTCTGCGAAAACGAAGCGTCCAGGATCTCCTGCGCGTACGCGCGCTCATTGGGCGTAAGACGTGCCGTCTCGATAAGATCGGGACGCCAGCGACAGGTACGCTCGATGGCGTTTTTGCGACGCCAGGCATCGACCTTGGCGTGGTCGCCGCTTACGAGCACCGGCGGCACGCCCTCGCCATTGAACTCGGCGGGGCGGGTGTACTGCGCGTACTCGAGCAGGCCACCGTCCTCAGCGGTCGAGAAGGACTCGTCCACGTTGCTCATCTCGTCGCCCAAGGCTCCGGGAATGAGCCGTACGACGGCATCGGCTACGACCATAGCGGGCAGCTCGCCGCCCGTGAGCACGTAGTCGCCGATCGATAGACGCTCATCGGCATACGCATATGCGCGCTCATCGACGCCCTCGTAACGGCTGCACACAAACAGCAAGCGCTCGCTTTTGAGCAGGCGCTCGGCCACATGCTGCGTAAAGGGCTCGCCGCAGGGGGTGAAGAACACCACGGTGGGCTTGGGACCCTCGGAGCTGATGGCTCGATGGCCTCGGCGATGGGCTCGACCTTCATGAGCATGCCCTGCCCGCCGCCATACGGCTCGTCATCGACGGTGCGATGGCGGTCGTGCGTCCAATCGCGCAGGTTATACGCCTTAAAATCAAAAAGGCCGGCCTTGCGGGCGCGGCCCAAAATCGACGTGGACATGACGGGCTCAAACATCTCGGGAAAGACCGAAAGGGTCTCGATCAGCATGCTGTCCTCCCTACTTGTCCATATCGATCAAGCCGTCCATAACGTGGACGGAAATTGTTCCTGTGTCGGGAAGATCGAGCACAACCTGCTCGACCACGGGAATCAGCACCTCGCCGTACCGATCGCCCTCGACAACCCAAACATCGTTGGCGGGCGTCGACATGATCTCGACAATCGTGCCGAGCGAGCCAAAGCGCTCGTCGACCACCTCGCGACCCATGAGGTCGGTATAGGCGGCGTCGAGCGAATCGAGCTCGAAGTCGTCACGATTGGCCAGCACATAGCATCCGGTGATGCCCTCGGCGGCCGTCAAGTCGTCTATGCCCTCAAACGAGACCAGATCGCCATCGCCCGTATCGGTGACGGACACGACCGTGCAAAAACGGTCGCGCTTGAGCGCCGGCGGCGTCAAGGCAACACGCATACCCGGCTCCAATACAGAAGGAAGCCCCCGCAGCGGCTGCGCGAGGACCTCCCCCTTCCTTCCGTGCGGCTTGACCACACGGGCGATGTTTTTGTACTGGGACCTCAAGGTCCTAGCCCAGAACCTCTACCTCGACAGCGGTGTCGAGGCGAGCGGCCAGTGCACGGGCGAGCGTGCGAATGGCTTAATGGTACGGCCACGACGGCCGATGACCTTAGCGACGTCATCCTCGGCAACCGAAACCTCAATCGTGGAGGCGTCGTCGCCATCGATGACCTCGAGGCTCACGGAATCCGGGTCGTCGACGATCTGAACAACGAGATATTCGACGAGATCGGCGATGCGATCTGAGAGCATTGCCTCACCCTCGAGCTGTGCAGCGTCAACCTCAGGCACGATTTACTCCTCGGCGCCCTCAGCGGCCTCAGCGGCAACCTTAGCGGCCTCGGCCTCTTTGGCGAGCTGCTTCTTGGACTTCTTGACGACGGTCTCGGTCTTCTCGCCCTCGTTGGCGGCCTTGACCAGAGCGGCGACGGCGTCGGTGAGCTGAGCGCCCTTGGACTGCCAGTCGGCGATCTTCTCGAGGTCGAGGTTGATGGTCTTGGGGGCGGTCATCGGGTTGTAGCGGCCAACCTCCTCGATGATACGACCGTCACGCGGGGCGCGGGAATCGGCGACGACGACACGGTAGTACGGACGCTTCTTAGCGCCGTGACGAGCAAGGCGAATCTTGACTGCCAAAGGAAACTCCTCCAACCAAGCAGCTTTAGGCTGCAACTACAAACAAACAGTTGAACATAATACGCCATCGACGCGGGCAGGTGAAGTCCGTGAGACCAACTTCTTCGGTGTAGTCGAAGGCAAATCCATATCTTAGACAAGAATTCGCGATTTGCAAGCACATCCACGCACCCCACATGAGCTGCGCGGTATACTCATGCCATGAAAAGACGCGAACATACATACGGTTATGAAGATGCTGCGGGCGTCACGCCGCCGCCCTGGACGGGACCGGCGGTGGGCCTTATGGATCTCGATGCGTTTTTTGCGAGCGTGGAGATGCTCGATCATCCCGAGTGGCGCGGCAAGCCGCTCATCGTGGGCGGCGATGCCGATTCCCGCGGCGTCGTGTCCACCTGCTCATACGAGGCACGTCGCTTTGGCGTGCACTCTGCCATGCCCTCGGCCGAGGCACGGCGCCTCTGTCCGCAGGCCATTTGGACGCATGGGCATTTCGATCGCTACCACGAGGTCAGCGCTCAGGTCATGGCGATTCTCGCCGACGAGACCCCGCGCGTTGAGCGCGTATCCATCGACGAGGCCTTTATCGACATCACGCCAGGTCGCTTTGCACCCGAGGACCCGCTGCTGGTTGCACGGCGCATCAGTGATCGTGTGGCGGCGCTGGGGGTGACCTGCTCCATTGGCGTGGGCTGTAACAAGACGGTCGCAAAGATCGCAAGCGAGCGGGACAAGCCATTTGGGCTGACCATCGTGCGCCCTGGAACCGAGCAGCGCTTTTTGGCAGCGCTGCCGGTATCTGCCATGAGCGGCATCGGGCGCTCGGCAGAAGAGCGACTGCGCCGCATGCGCATCTACACGCTCGGCGAGCTATCCCGCGCACCGAAATCCACCTTGGCCTCTATTTTTGGCATCAACGGCGAACGCATGCGCAGCGTGCGCTGGGACTCGAACTCTCCGAAGTCACGAGCCTCGATGAAGAGCGCGAGGTCAAGTCGGTCAGCAATGAACGCACCTTTGCGAAGGATTTGACTGAGCGTGGGGATATCGAGGCGGCGATTGCGCTGCTCGGCGAGTCGGTTGGGCGCCGCCTGCGCCGTCAAGGGCTGACGGGCGGAACCGTAACGCTCAAGCTCAAGTACTCGTATGGCAGCGGACGCACGGCACAGCGCCGCTTGCCCCACCCCACCGACGACGAGAATATCTTTGTGCCGTAGCGCTCGAGCTGCTCGACAATATCTGGCAAGAAGGCATGCACGTGCGTCTGGCGGGCATCGGCATGAGCGACTTTGACCATCAGGGCGGCATCCAGACCGACCTGTTCTGCGAAATCGACGACCGCGGAGCCCAATCGAGCGACCGTCGCGACCTCTCGCTCGCCATCGACGCCGTCCGAGACAAGTTCGGCGACACCGCCCTCTCCTTCGGCCGCAATCCCGCTTCAACGATTAGTCCCTATGGCAAAAAGAAAACCGGGCAGCTGCAAGTAGTGCAACTGCCCGGCATACGGCAGAGGGTAGCTAAAAAAGCCCCGTCCCAAATGAGCTACTAGAGGAGGTCGAGGGGAAGCTGGGGGGCGTCGCCCCAGAGCTTTTCGAGGCGGTAGAACTCGCGCGCCTCGGGAGTGAAGACGTGGACGACAACCGAACCGTAGTCCATGAGCATCCAGGTCTTCTGCTCGCGGCCCTCGATGGAAACGGGTGCTCGCCGCAAGCCTCGGCGACCTTCTCCTCAATCTCGTCGACAATCGAATCGACCTGGCGGTTGTTGGTGCCGGTAGTGAGAACAAAGTAGTCGCACACATCAGAAAGCTCAGTCAGGTCGAGCACCTGAACGTCCTCGCCTTTCTTGTCGTAGGCGGCCTGCGCGGCGGCGCGGGCGACATCCTCGGCGGCGACACCGCTCGCGGACAGCGAGGCGGCAGTGCGGTCGGACGTGGCAGCGAAACTCTTGTGCTCCACACCTTCAAGAATCTGCTCGTCGGTCATGGTCTCGTCGGCCATGGAATACCTCTTTCTAGACAGCCCGAGCTAGCGCAGCTGGGCGTAATGGTTGTAAATCGTAATAGCCGTGGGATAAAGATAACGCCCGGTCTGGATCACATAGACCAGACCCTGCGCAAAACAGGAGAAGAACAACTCGTCGAGCGAGGACTTCCCCACCATCTTGCGCAGCGCATGGGCATAATCGCCATGGCGGTTGGGTTCGATGGCATCGGCCACAAAGACCACCATATCGAGCGGCGTCATGTCGCAAGCGCCCACGGTGTGACGGTCGACAGCCTGAAAGACCGCCGGCGACAGCTCGGGAAAAAGCTGCGGAAGCTCATAGGCGGCAACCGGGCCATGCAAAAGCGGCGTCGCGGCAGACGGAGAGCCGGCAATCTTAATGCCATAATGCAGAGCGCGCGTGACCAGCTCGTCGTCGGAGAGCACCTTATCCCAGTCATGGATCAGCCGGCGGCAGCGGCATCAAAGCGGTCGACACCGTACACCTCGGCTAGGTGCAGCGCAGTCTCGGCAACCCCGAGCGAATGCACGTAACGCTTACGCTTATCCTTCATGCGCACATCGAGCAACTCGTGGATACGCGTCAAGAGCGCGCGTTCGTCGCCCTCAAACTGATCTTCTACCGACAACGTTCTCCCCCATCAATCAAAATCGTCTTGCCCAAGATCGGCATACAGGCCGCGTTTACGGATATAGCCGAGCACGGACTCGCTCGTAAGATAGCGCACGCTCATGCCGCGAGCAACCCGCTTGCGAATGTTGGTCGAGCTAATCGCCAGCGCCGGAATCTGGATATACCGCACGTCAAACGGCAGGCCCGATTCCTTAATCCGCGCCCGGGCCGTATCGATGTCAAAGCCGGGACGCGTCGCAGCAATAAAGGTTGCCAGTTCGGCAATCTCATCTGCATTGTGCCAGGTCACAATATCGATAATCGCATCGGCACCCGTAATAAAGTAAAGCTTCACCTGTGTCGGGTAAAACTCGCGAAGGGCACGCAGCGTATCGGCTGTGTAGGTGACACCGGCACGATCGATCTCGAAGCGGCTTGCCAAAAAGGCCGGGTTCGCGGCGGTCGCGAGGACCGTCATGGCATAACGGTCCTCAGCAGGCGTCACCGGTTTGTCGAGCTTGAAGGCAGGAGAGCCGGCCGGCATAAAGAGCACGGCATCCAAGTCAAGGGACTCACGCGCCTGCTCGGCAGTAACCAAGTGCCCGTAATGAATCGGGTCAAAGGTGCCGCCCATAATGCCAAGCCGAAACTCGTGCCCATCCTTGATGGGAAGTTCAGGCAATCCGATTCCACCGCGCAGCGACATGACTTACTCGCCCTCCGGGGTCTCAACGTCTTCCGCAGCAGCAGCGTCATCGGTGCCGTCAATGGCATCCACCGCGTCGACAGCCTCCAAGCTATCGTCCGCGACATCCTCGACATCAACGACCTCGACGGCGACGTCCTCGCTACCGTCCTCAAGCTCGTCCTCGAACTCCGAGAAGTCCTCGGCGCCCTCAAAGTCAAAGGCGCGCTGGCAAATGCGAACCTCGTCGCCGGCACGGCAGCCGGCCTTTTGGAGCGCATCGTCGACACCCATGCGGGAAAACTTATGCTGCAGGTAGATGACCGCCTCCTCATTTTCCCAGTCGGTCTGAATAACCAAGCGCTCAATCGCGCGACCGACCACGCGGAAGGCACCGGGCTCCTCTTGGACAATGCGGAACCGCTTCTCGCGCTGCAGACGGCGACGCTCCCACTCATCATCGCGAAGATCGACCGGCTCGTCAGAGACCGCCAGCTCGGCGCGAAGCTTAGCCACCTGCTCGCCCACGGCAAGCATCAGCGTGTTGAGACCGGCACCCGTCACAGCGGACACGGCAAAGAACATATGGCCATCGTCGAGCGCCGCACGCTTAAGGTCGGCAATCTTGTCGGCCGTGCCCGGCGCATCGCACTTGTTGGCGACGACGATCTGCGGGCGCTCCGAAAGCTCGGCACCATACTGCTCGAGCTCACGGTTAATAATGCGATAGTCCTCGACTGGATCGCGATCCTCAAATCCGCCCGTCATGTCAACGACATGCATGATCAAGGCCGTACGCTCAATGTGGCGCAGGAACTGATGGCCCAGGCCACGCCCCTCGCTCGCGCCCTCGATAAGACCCGGGACATCGGCGACGACATAGGAGTACTCGCCGGCTCGCACCATACCCAGATTAGGCACAAGCGTGGTGAAGGGGTAGTCGGCGATCTTGGGACGGGCAGCGCTCATGCGCGCGATGAGCGAGGACTTGCCCACCGAGGGAAAGCCCACAAGTGCGGCATCGGCCATAAGCTTCATCTCGAGCTCAATCCAGTGTTCCTCAGCAGGCTCGCCGAGCTGGGCAAAGGCCGGAGCGCGACGCACTGACGTCACAAAGTGGGTGTTGCCCAGACCGCCGGCACCACCGGGCGCCACGACAACGCGCTCACCGTCGTGCACCAGGTCGGCAATCTCGAACATCGGGGTCTGCGTCTCGGGGTCGAGCTCGCGAACTACGGTGCCCATGGGGACCTTGAGAATCAGGTCCTCGCCGCTCTTACCATTGCGACGAGCGCCCTGGCCATGCGTTCCGCGCTCAGCACGAAAGTGATGCTTAAAGCGGTAATCGATCAGCGAGGAAAGCTGAGCGTCGGCCTGAATGACGACGTTGCCGCCACGACCGCCGTCGCCGCCATCGGGGCCGCCCTTGGGAACAAATGCCTCGCGCCTAAACGACATGCATCCGGCTCCGCCGTCGCCGCCGCAAACGTTAATGCGGCTGATATCGGTGAACTGTGACAACAGAATCGCTCCTACAAAAAAGAGGGAGACCCTTGAATCCTAAAACTCAAGTGCCTCCCACATATGTGCTCTATGAAGGGTGAATTACGCGTTCGCGAGCGGGCGTACGCTGACCCTGTGCTTGATACCCTTGTGGAACTCAACGGTACCGTCGACCAGCGCGAACAGCGTGTCGTCCTTGCCACGGCCAACGTTCTCACCCGGGTGGATGTGCGTGCCGTGCTGACGGACGAGAATCGTGCCCGTGGTTACCGTCTGGCCGGCATAGCGCTTCGTGCCAAGCGCTGACCGCGGGAGTCACGGCCATTACGGGAGGAACCGAGTCCTTTTTTGTGTGCCATTGTGTATACCTACTCTTTCGTTACGAGTGTAATCTACTCGGCGACGGGAGCCTCGGCAACAGCCTCAGCCTCTGCCTTGACAGCCTTCTTGGCGCGGGAGGTAGCCTGAACCTTCACGATCTTCAGCTTGGTGAGCTGCTGACGGTGACCCTTCAGACGACGATAGCGCTTACGCTTGTGGAACTTGAAGACCAGCTGCTTCTCGCCCTTGAACTGCTCAACGATCTGAGCGGTAACCTTGGCCTTGGCCAGCTTGTCGGGATCGGTGACGATCTTCTTACCATCGTTGAGGAAGATAACCGGCAGGGTGATCTTATCGCCCTCATTGCCCTCGATCTTCTCGACGGTGATGACATCGTCGGTGGCGACCTTGTACTGCTTGCCGCCCGTGTTAACGATTGCGTACATGTTTACTTGCCCTTCATGCATCAGTTAGTGCAACAGCCGAATATAGTAGCAGGCGATAATACCCCCGTCAACGAGTATGTGGAGCAAATCCACAAGTTCGCACAGGTATGGGGCTGACGAGTCGGCCCTCGTCGTCCTCGCATGCTTGATTCTGACGCTCGACATCGTAGGAGCAGATGGTCACGAGGTCTTGCATACCGGTGGAAACGATAGGTGCATCGACGCCCGGGGTCAAGCCCTGCAACAAAACATCAGCGGCAGAAAGCAAAATTTCCGGACGCATGGACCCTCGTTGTCGGCATGGGTGTCGAGCATGAGCACCAGATGGTCCGGGCGCTCCCCTGCCGTGAGCTCATAGCCCACCAGTGTGTGGTCAAGGTCTAGGCGCTTGCCCTTCTTACCGCGTGCGTAGTCGATGCCATGGCCCGCGCGCAGCGTATCGATAGCGCGACGCACCTCGTCGGCATCCACCGGTGCCTCAGGATCGAGATGCAGATCGATACGATAGGACAGACGCGTGAGTTGCGCCGTCAGCGCCGGCGTGCGCACGTCGATGTAGGCGGCCTCGATGGGGGCCAGATCGGCCGGAGAGGCAGCAGCCAGGCGCCCAAACGCCTCGTCGAGTGCAACGAACTCGGTCATAAACAGGTCATACCACTCGCAGGTCGACGACGTTCCCACCGGCAACGCCGACGAAAAGCCCACGCGCATGTGCGGGGAGAAACCCTGCGTCACGGCGTAGGGCAGCCCCGCGCGACGCACGATGCGCTCAATGGTATGAATCACTTCGAGATGGCCAGGTACTTAAGACGGTCGCGCTTGCCATAGCGAACGCGAAGCCTAAAGAGCGTGGAGTTGTCGGTCAAGCGCTCACTCATGCGCGATCACCCACCAATACGTTCTTGGCATGGAGCGTGGGGCAGATTCCACAGCCGGTGCACGACGTGCGGGTGCAGTCGGGCGTCGTGACACCCTCCAGCGAGCGGCGGTACTCGCGCTCGAGAAAGCCGCGCGAGCAGCCGGGGCTCACGTGCTCCCAGGGCAGGCGCCAGTCCAGTTCGTAGGCAGGTGCACGAGCTCGTTGAGGTCGATGGCGTTTTTGGCCGCCGCCTCTTTCCAGTTATCGAGCGAAAAATGCTCCACCCAGGCGTCAAAACGCGAGCCCGCACGCCAGGCGTCGATGATGACCGGCGTCATGTCACGGCCAGCGCGAGACAGCGCGGCCTCAACGAGCGAGGTCTCGGCATCGTGGTAGTGCACGCGTACGGCGCGGTTGCGCACGCTCGTGATGAGCAGCTTTTGGCGACGCTTGACGTCATCGTAATCGAGCTGCGGGCACCATTGGAACGGCGTGGCGGCCTTGGGGATAAACACCGACACCGAGATGGACACCGAGATGGAGCGCGACGCGCCTTGGGAACCACGGAGCGGCCGAGCTCGAGCACATGGTCGGCCAGGTTGGCGATGGCCACGATATCCTCGTCGCGCTCGCCGGGAAGGCCCATCATAAAGTAGAGCTTCATGCGGTTCCAACCAGCCTCGAAGGCCGCCTTGGCCGCACGGTCCAAGTCCTCCTCGGTCACGTTCTTGTTGATGATGTCGCGCATGCGCTGACTGCCGGCTTCGGGGGCAAACGTCAGGCCGCCCTTCTTTTCGCCGGCGACCGACTCGGCCATATCCACGCCAAACGAATCCAGGCGCTGCGAGGGAATGGACACGCGAATGCCCGTATCTTCCAGACGGCGGTTAAGGCGACCGAGCACATCGCGGATGCAGGAGTGATCGGTGGTCGAAAGCGAGGTAAGCGACACCTCGTCATAGCCGGTCTTTTCCAGGCCCTGGATCACCGAGGACACAATCTGGTCGGCCGAGCGCTCGCGCACCGGGCGATAGGTCATGCCGGCCTGGCAAAAACGGCAGCCGCGGGCACAACCGCGCAGAATCTCGATCGACAGGCGGTCGTGAACGAGCTGCGCGTAGGGCACGCACGACTGCGACAACGGATTGGTAGCGCCAAAGTCCTCAACGACGCGCTTGTAGACCACCGGTGGGACGTCCTTGCCTTCGCGCGGCACGGTGTAGCCATGCGGCGAGCAGGGCTCGTCATGGCGCACCTCGTAGAGCGACGGCACATAGGTGCCACCGACCGTCGCGAGCTGCTCGACAATCTGAGCGCGCGAGACGCCCTCGTCGCGCAAGCGACGATGCAGCTGGCAAACCTCGAGCAGCGACTCCTCGCCTCGCCAATGAGGATGGCATCGAAGAAGGCTGCATACGGCTCGGGGTTATAGACCGAGGGACCACCGGCAATGATGATGGGGTCGTCCTCGGTGCGGTCGGCCGCCAGCAGCGGAATGCCGGCTAGATCGAGGGCCTCGAGAAAGTTTGTCACGGCCATCTCATGCGGCACGTGCATGCCGACGATATCGAACGAGGCCACGGGTGCTGCGCCCTCGAGCGACAGCAGCGGGATACCAGCCTCGCGCATGGCATCGCCCATATCGGGCCACGGCACATAGCCGCGCTCGCAGGAAATGCCCTCGGCCTGATTGAGGATGTTGTACAGGATGGCAATACCCTGGTTGGGCAGGCCAACCTCGTACACATCCGGGTAAATCATGCAGCAACGATAGTCGGCATCGGCCTTGGAGAGCGTGCCCCACTCATGGTCGATATAGCGACTCGGCTTCTCGACCTTTGCGAGCAGGGCTCAATCAAATGAAAACAGTCTTGGTACACAGCGCGCAAAAGAAACCCCTAAGCAGCGAGATCGGATGCGTCCTCAAAGGGACCCATGGGACGAGTAGCGCCGGCAACCGTGGTCACCAGGTCGCGAACGCGCGAGAACGTGGCGGCAGCCACCTCGTTGGCACGGCTGTAATCGATGTCGCGCTCATACAGCGAAACGAGCGCACGGCCCATACCATAGGTGCCCGCGGCGGCGGTCAGCGCCTTGACGACAAACCCGATATGCGGCGTCTGCTTTACCAGGCGCGGGTGACGGCGCGGAGCACCAAGCCGCCGGCAAGCACGCCCGCGACCTCGTAGCCGCGCTCGGGCTTAATACCGCGTCCAAAGATGGCCGCGAGCTCAAAGAGCATGCCCACCTGCGCCAGCGCCATAACGGGATAATCGGCCCCCGGCAAAAACACCAGCGCACCCGTCGCCATATTGGTAAGCGCGCACGAGGTGATGATGCGGTTGGCGGCGGCGATACGCATAAAGCAAAGTTCGCCGCAAAGGCTGTCTCCTTGTCCGTGCGGTCGAGAATCCAGCGAGCGAGCGTCTCGAGCAGATACGTCTTATCGGTAGCCGCCACCGCGCCGAGCATGGGCGTGGACTCCTGGATAAAAGGCACCTCGACAGCGGACTCGGCCAGCACGCACACGGGGGCGCCGGCAATCACAAGCTCCTGTACAGCGCTCTCCAGACGGTCGGATCCGCACGAAAGGACCAGCACCACGTCGGTATCGGTCTTGGGGACGATACGGTCCTCACCCAGGCGCTCAACGCGCACAATGCCAGACGTCGTCTGCGGCACGAAGGCATCGCGCACCGTCTCGACCAAAAAACGCGAGGCAGACGAATCGAGGTAGACGGACACGCGAACCGGCGTGTCGGAATCCTTCTTGGTGGTCGCGCCCATCTTAAAGACGCGGGTCAGCTTGTCCACGGGAATCTTCATAGCAAACCCCTCCAGCGGTTACGCGGCGCCCGAACGATGCCGCCATATGGATTGTACGATACCCACCGTCAGCAACTGGATCATCATCGAGGACGAACCAAAACTAATAAATGGCAGCGGAATACCGGTAATCGGCATCATGCCGATGCACATGCCGATGTTCTCGAAGGTCTGGAATGCCCACATGCCGACGATACCCACGCATGACAAGCGTAGGAACAGAGACTCACACTTAAAGGCGACGCGAATCGTCGAGAACATGAGCAGCACGTACAGGCACAGCAGCAAAAAGGAGCCGCAGAAGCCAAAGGTCTCGGACAAAAAGGCAAAGACGAAGTCGGTGTGGAACTCGGGCAGAAAGCCACCGGCAGACTGCGTCGCATGGCCCAGACCTTTACCGAAAAAGCCACCCGATCCAACCGCGATGAGCGATTGCTGCAAGTTGTAGGCATCGTCCGAATCGGCATTATCGGGGTCGATAAAGACGGTCAGTCGGTTCATCTGGTACTGCTTGATCAAAACGTCATGGCCCAAAAGAGAATCGAGCACCGAATCGAGCGCCAGGATGAGCGCCACCAAACCCACGAGCAGAGCCAAGGTCGACAGCACCCATTCGCGGCGCGCACCGCTCATGCAGATCACAACGGCACCCGACACCAACACGACCAAGCCCGAACCCAGGTCGCCCATAGCGACGACGGCCAAAAACGGAACGGAAAGCATGCCGCAGAGCTTAATGTAGTCGCGGGCGGTATCGATGCGGCCGTTGTACTGCGAACCAAGCGTGGCGATAAAGAAGATCGTGATGAGCTTGGCGAGCTCGACCGGCTGGAAGGTAAGACCGATACCGGGAATCTTGATCCAGCCCGTCATGCCCAGACCGCCCGTATAGGACAGCCCCGGAATCTTGGGCGAGAAAATCACAATGAGGTCGATGACGAGCAGCGCCGTCGAGAAGTTAGAGATGCCGCGCAGATCGGTACGCCAGACGAGCACCGCAAGCACCGCACCGATGCCGATGCCCAACAGGTGGCGCGAAAATGAGGCGTCGGCCTTAAACTGCGATGCCGACCAAATGATGATGCACCATAGGCAACGAGTGCCAAGTTGCCAGCAGCACGCCGATGTGCACCTTCTGGCGAAACGTGCCGCGCGAGGCCGAAAGCTGCTTGTTGACACGGTCCAGGCTGCTGCGGGAACCGGTTTTAGTTGAGCGGAACAGGTCCGCCGGCGAAAAATCCATCGCAACCTCCTATCGAACCGAAGAATCGCCCGTGGCAGAAGATGTGTCGGGCTCGTCATAAATGGCACCGAGGACATCGCGCACGACGTGCAGCGCGGTATCGGAGCCACCACCGCCCTGTTCCAAGACAGTGACAATCACGTACTTGGCTCATCGGCCGGCGCGTAGGCGCAAAACCACGCGTAATCGTCCTCGCCGCTCTTCTCGCCCGTGCCGGACTTGCCGTAGACCGTGGGGGTCAAGGAGTTAAAGTGTGCGGCGGTCGAAGTCGACGCCGAGTAAATCACATCGTGCATGCCGTTGCGGACCAGCGCAAGATCAGCATCGTTGTTAATTTGAGCCTCAAGGCGCTTCTTTTTGCCCTTGCCGTTGTACTTGTAGGCATCGCCGTCGCCATCACGCGAGACAGCAGACAAGAACACATGCGCACATACTGTTTGCCGCCGTTGGCAAGGCCCATGTAGGCACACGCCATCTGCAGCGGCGTCACCAAAATGTCGCCCTGGCCGATAGCGATGTTAGTCATATCGCCGGCATTCCACTTGCGGTCCTCGGCCGAGGCGTCGGTAAAGTAGGACTCTTTCCACTTGGCGTCAGGAATGCGACCGGTGCCCTCACTTGGCAGATCGATGCCGCAGGTCTTGCCCAGGCCCCAACGGCGAAAGACCTCTTGCAGACCCTCGGGATGCTGGTCGTTGTAGAAAAACGCCTTACCCATATCGTAAAACACGGGGTCGCACGAGTTGGCGATACCGGATTGCAGCGTCATAGTGCCGTGACCGGAATGCAGCCAGCAGTACTTACCCCATGACTTGCCCAGGCCCGTCCAATAGCCCGTGCAGTTCGTGGTCTGGCCTGAGGTATAGGTTCCAAACTCAAGACCGGCCAGAGCCGAGAGCGGCTTGATGGTCGAAGCCGACATATACTGGCCGCTAATGGCGCGGTTGAGCAGCGGATGCGAACCCTTGTCGTCGTTGAGCTCGGTCCACACGTCGTTGGAAACGCCGCCGATGAACACCGACGGATCAAACTTGGGCTCGCTCGCCATACCCAGAATCTCACCATTGTTGGGATCGAGGCACACCACGGCGCCGTTGCCGGCATCGCTATGACCCGTGGTCTTGGCAAGCTCAATGGCATTCGCCAGAGCCGTCTCGCAGGCCTGTTGAATCTTAAGATCGAGCGTAAGCTTAATGTCAGAACCGGCCTTGGCGGGAACGGCGCCGGCTTGACCGGTCACGTTACCCGAGGCGTCAACTTTCACGGTCTGCTCACCACGAATGCCCTGCAGCAGATTTTCGTAGTAAATCTCTACGCCCGCCTGGCCCACAATATCGCCCGATTGATACGAGATCTGGCCAGCCGCGCTATCGCTGCCGTCCGACGACTTCCTGTTCTGCGCCTCGAGCTGCTCGGAGGTAATGGTGCCGGTATAGCCCAAGATATGGCAGGCGGTCTCGCCATACGGGTATTGGCGCTCGGTGCGCTCGGCGATCTTCACGCCGGGAAACTCACCGGCGTGCTCCTGAATGTAGGCGACAGTGGAGCGGCGCACGTCAGTCGCGATCGTATGCAGGCTCTGCGCGCCTTCGGAATTGTCCTGGATGTTGCGCAGCACCGCGATATACGGCATGCCGAGCACGTTGGCAAGATGACGCACCAGTACCTTGTCGTCGGCAAGGTCGCGATAGGCGACGACGGCGAGCGAGGGGCGGTTTTGCACCAGCGCGACGCGTTGCGGTCCAAGATGCGGCCACGAACGGCAGGCGTGGTAACGGTACGGGTCTGATTGCTCTTGGCCTGCTTGTCGTAGTAGTCCGACGAGACCATCTGCATGCCCCACAGCTTAACGGCAAGCGCGGCAAACATCGCACCCACGCCCGCGGTGAGGATGGAAAAGCGGCCCTTGAAGCCGTAGCGGCCGTATTGCCCTCGCCCTCGGTGGCGCGCGGGGCCGTTCCGTGCTGCGTGTCGTAGGTAAAGCGGGAGTCGCCGCGGCGCATGATGACCAGCGCGACCACAATGGCCACGACCAGCACGATACCGGCGACAACAACCGTCAACTGGGAAGACATCTACAGACCTCCCCTATTTGAGCTTACGGGTCTTGGGCTTAAAGCGCATACCCGTCTGACGCCCACCGCGCGCGGAGAACCCATAGCCAGACTGTGGCGCGACGCCGGACATCAAAAACGGAACGGCGACCAGACCGGTCAGAATCGAGGACGGCAGGGCGTGTCCAAAGATCGCCACGACAAAACTCGATTCCAGTCCCATAAATAGCAAGATAATGCTGTAGATCACGTTAATGGCAAGCGCAAAGGCGCCCACCGTGATGCCGCGAGCGCTCGGGGTGCCGCCCGTCTGACCGGCGGCACTGTGTGTCAGGGCAAAGCTGCCCACTGTCAGCAACAGCGACATCACGCCCACCGGCACGGCTGCCGACAGGTCGTAGAACAGGCCACTGCAAAAACCGCAGATGACGGCCCGCGTGGGATCGCCCGAAAACACACTCAGGCACACCAGGATAATCATAAAGTTGACGCGACCGCCCGCGATGGAGATCTGCGGCGCCAAGCCCGCCTGCAGCAGGACGCAGACAATGGCGGCAATCGCAAAAGTGCGGGAGCCAGTCCCCTGTTCGTGTAGATCCATGGACATGCCTCCCTATTCGCTCGAACCCGAGTCAGTCGTGTCGGACGCATCGGAGCTTTCATCCGAGCTTTCGTCTTTGGACTTGGTGGCCGCATCGCGCGAGGTGCCCTGCGGCGTACTGTTGGCGCTGCTCACATCCTCGTCCGAAGCCGACTGCTCATCGGTCAGCGACGTAATGACCAGCACTTCCTCGTTGTTTTCGGCCGTTGTCTGGGCGCGCACGACGATGGTGTAGTACACATCGTTGGCAGACTTCTCCACCGACGAGACCGTACCGAGCGGCAGGCCCTTGGGGAATACGCCGCCGATGCCCGAGGTCACGATGATGTCGCCCACCTTCACGTCGGAATCGACACTCACGTGCTCCAGGCGCAGGGTACCGTCGGGCTGCCCCTGCAGCATACCCTGAGCGCGCGTATCCTGCACCATGGCGGACACGCCCGAGTTCTCATCACTAATCAGGCGGACGGTGGAGGTCTTGGCCGAAACCTCGATAATCTGACCGATGACACCGGCAGAACTCGTCACGGGCATGTTGATGGTAAGACCGTCGGCAGAGCCTTTGTCGATGGTAACGGTCGAGGTCCAGGCATCGCCCGACGCGCCGACAATGCGAGCCGCGGTGGACTTGAGGTTGTAGGTCGACTGCAGACCGACCAGGCTCTCGAGTCGCTCGGCGGTCTTTTGAGCCTCGGAGAGCTCAGCAACCTTTGACGTCAGGACCTCGTTTTGCTTCTTAAGCTCGTCGAGGGTGTCTTGCGAAGCCGTAAGGTTTGAGAACACGTTTCCGATTGCGTTAAAGGGCGCGGCCACAGCCGAGCCCACAAAACGCACCGGCGAGGTAATCGTCGTCACGCCCGAACGCACGGCATGAATCGGCCCGCCTCGCCCTCGCGAATGTAAAACGTGAGCAGCAGCACCGAAATTACGCTGAAAACAATCAACGGGCGCATACCCGTTGATTGTCGCTTGGTATTCAGATTTGAAGAGAAACCCGAAGATCGTGCCAAATGGAATCCACCTTTTGGAAATTAAGCATTGGTCTGGACGAAGCCACCGTCAAACGCGTTGGCCTCGAGCACGCGGGCGCAGCCGTTGACGACGTTGTCGAGCGCCGTAGGCTGACGTTGACCGAAACGCCGGTCTCGTCGCGCAGACGCACGTCGAGACCGCGCAGCAGCGCACCGCCACCGGTCAACAGGATGCCGTAGTACATAAGATCCGAGGCAAGATCGGGCGGCGTGGCGTCGAGGGCGTCCTTGACGGCCTTGGCCATCTCGTCGAGCGGCTTGTTGAGCGCGCGACGAATCTCCTCACTCTCGATGCGCACGGTCTTGGGCAGGCCCGTGATCACGTCGCGGCCGTTGACCTCGACGTCGAGCTCGTCCTTGAGCGGCACGGCAGAACCGACCTTGATCTTGATGTCCTCGGCCGTGCGCTCGCCGATAGCCAGGTTATAGGCATCGCGAACGTGGGTAAGGATGGCCTGATCAAACTCGTCACCGGCAATGCGGATGGACTGCGACACGACGATACCGCCCATGGCGATAACGGCGACCTCGGTGGTACCGCCACCGATATCGATGACCATGGAGCCAGTGGGCTCCTCGACAGGCAAGTCGGCGCCGATGGCAGCGGCCATGGGCTCCTCGATCAGGTATGCCTGGCGGGCACCGGCCTGGATCGTAGCCTCAAAAACGGCGCGCTTCTCGACCGACGTGACACCGGAGGGGACGCAGACGACAACGCGCGGACGCGGGGTCCACGGATAGCGCTTCTCGGACGCCTTGTCGATAAAATAGCGAAGCATGGCCTCGGTAACGTCAAAGTCGGCGATAACGCCGTCCTTAAGGGGACGCACAGCCACAATGTTGCCGGGCGTACGGCCGAGCATGCGCTTTGCCTCGATACCGACAGCCAGGATGCGCTCATCGTTCTTGTCGATGGCGACAACGGAGGCTCGCGAATGACGATGCCCTTGCCGCGCACGGAGACAAGCGTGTTGGCGGTGCCGAGGTCGATGGCAAGATCGCCCGCATAGCTACCGAAGAACATATCCATCAAAGAAAACAACGCAACTCCTGATGTGTTGGATGATTGCTGGAAAACTACTAGCCCATCATACTAGCGCAAGCCCGGCACCTCACTTGCGGTGAAGCACCGGGCAGCGCCAAATCTCATAAGGTCACTACTGGTTGTCAGCGGCCGAGAGATCGATGTCGAGCGAGGAGACGGCCCAACCGATATGGTTGTCGGAGCGCACGAACTTGACGGTGTACTCTTGCTCGCCGCCCTTGGACAGCGACGCCTTGACCTTGGCGGTGGTCTCGGTCATAGACTGGTCCATGCCCTCGATGGAGACGGTGGCGCCCTGCGGGATCGAGGAAACGATCATCGCCTTGGCGTCCTCGGACAGGCTGGAGGCCAGACAGGACTCAGCCTTGGCGGTATCGCCGTCACCGGCAGCCTGGAACAGGTCGGTGACAACAGACTCCTGCGAGGGAAAGCCCAGGCCGCGCGTGTAGGCGAAGCCAAGACCGCCTGCGGCAATGACGATCAGCAGAAGCAACACCAAGAAAACCTTGAGGCCCGTGTGGCGATGGCGACGACGGACCTTGGCCTCCTTGCGGTCCTGCTGAACCATCTCGGACTCGGACAGGGTGAAGAAGCCGGTGTCCGAGGGGTCGGGCATAAATTGACCGGTAGCACCCGTGGGGTCGAGCGGGTCGACGGCGGGAGCATCCATCGCGGGAGCCGGCGCCGTGGCCATGGCCGTCTGGGCCGAAAGCGCAGCGAGGGAATCATGCACGCGGGCAAGCTCGTCGGCCTGCTCGGGCGTGAGCTGGTAGATGCCATCGGCGGTGGCGGCGTTAAAGGCATCGAGCGCGTCAGAGGGCGACCGGCGGCAGAGAGCGCCTCGCCCATACCGGCGTTAAGCGCACGTGTGTCGTCGCGCGGACCGGCAAAGTCAATGGCCGTGCGGTAGGTCTCTACGGCGTCTGCCGGACGGCCGAGCTTAATGAAGCAGCGGCCAAGATCGCCGAGGGCGGCGGCGGGAGCCGGGTTGCGCATCGATGGCAGCCTGACGGAAGGCGGTGCCGGCATTGGCATAATCGCCCGACTGGAACAGGGCGTTGCCCAGACCAGATAGCCTTAAACGGCGTGGCATAGGATGCATCCTGCGTTGCAGCGGAGAAAGCCTGGGCTGCGGTCACATAGTCACCCACGGCAGCAAGCGCCTTGCCGCGGTTGGTAAGCAGCGCGCCGCGCTTGCCATAGGTACCGTCGTTAAGGGCGGCGGCGTAGGCCTCGGCGGCCTCGGCATACATGCCAAGTGCATCAAGCGTTGCCGCGCAGATGGTCGGCCTCGCCCATAATCTCACCGGGGGTCTTTGCCGCACCGAGCATCTGGGCGGCAGCGGAATAATCACCCGCGCGATAAGCGGCGCGGCCCTGTTGGATCAGCTGGCTATTCAAGGAAGTCCCCTTTACTCGTGAACGATCTCGACATGGACGATCTCTCACCGGCACGCAGCTGCGAGATGACGTCGAGGCCCTCGACCGTGGTGCCAAAGACGGTATAGCCGGAGTCGAGGTTGTGCTGGGCACCCAGGCAGAAGTAGAACTGCGAACCTGCGGAATCGGGATCCATGGAACGTGCCATGCAAGCGCGCCGTCGACGTGGCTGTTACGCGGTTGGTAGCGAACTCGCCCTTGATGCAGTAGCCGGGGCCACCGGTACCGGGCATGCCGTCGGGGCCCTCAAGGCCGGCGGCGACATCGGCGCCGGACATATCGCGGGTATTGGGGTCGCCGCCCTGGATCACAAAACCGGGCACATAGCGATGGAACTTAAGGCCGTCGTAAAAACCCATCGTGGAAAGCTCGCAGAAGTTCGCCACGTGGATGGGGGCGCCCTCGCCGTCAAACTTGACCTTGATGGTGCCCTTCGACGTCTCGATCACCGCGCACTCATCGCCGGCAAGCTGATACTCGGGCGTGTAGAGCTCTTTCTTAAAACCAAACATGTGGTTCCTTCCTCGTGCGTTTAAAGCATATTTGGTCAAATTGTAGCAATAAGCACGGGCTTCCATCAATTGCGCACGCAGGTTATGCCGCCGGAGGGCAACAAATTACGAACGTTGCTGCGGTCTCCATGCGCTCACGTTGCGTCGTACTGGTTAAGCGCGCTGTTGCCGCCTTGTGCGATGGGCGCCAGGATCTCGCTCTGACGGGCGCTCAGCGACTCGCCGTCGGGAATGGACAGCGAGATATCCCAGCTCTGGCAGATCACGTCGACACGCTCGTACATCCACTGGGCAAGCTGCTTTAGATGATCGATGTCCTCCGCATAGACGGTGTCGTCCTGAACCTTGAGGTTATTGAGCTCATCCTGGGTCTTTTTAATCTGATCGCGCAGGGCATAAGCGCTCTGCGACAGCTCCTGGCGGGTGGAGAGCGGCGTACGCAGATAGCCGTTATTAAACGAATCGATGACCTCGCCGATCTGATCATCGTCGCTGTACGACACGATGGTCTGGTACAGGCCGTCGAGCCTGGCGTAGAGCTGGTCGTCGGTTAAGACGGTCTCCTCCTGAACGACCTCGGACGCATCCTCTTGCTTGGACTCTTTCTCGGTGGCCTCGCCCTTTTGGCGCGACGGGAAGGTGGTCTTGGCGGCCTGGCCAAACTGGTCGTAGAAGCCGGGCATGACGCCCATAGGATCGGCAGTCACAAACCAATACGCACCACCGCACACGGCGGCGAGCACCGCGATGACGATAAGCGGTTTGGGGATATGGCGCTTGTGCTTGTGATAGGCATCCTCGTCGGGATGGACCTTGCGCTTGGCCTTTTGCTTTTGGGCTGGACATCATCGCGCAGGGACACCGGTGTGGGGATATCGACCTTGGGGATGCCAAAATCCTTGTCGAAGGCCGGCAGCACGCAGGTCTCGTTGGGATCGGCGGCATCCGAGAGCACCGCGGCGGCAGAGGCCGGCGCATGGGGCACCTCAGTATCGATCTGCTCCTGCGTCAAGCGCGGGAAGCCGGCCGTGCGGCCTGCCGCCAAATCGGATGCGGCCGCGTCTTTAGAAGGATGCCCGGGGCGGGGCGCCCGCACTTGGGACAGGTGCGATCGTGCGGGGACAGGCGTGCCCCGCAACCATCGCAGAACACGAACTCGGTATGCTCGGGACCGTCGCCTGGACCAACGTATGCGTTGCAGTAGGGGCAGAACGAGGCGCCGTCTTCTATAGTCTTAAGGCAATGCGGGCAGATCACGCTTCCTCTTTTCGGAGCAATTCATACAGTCGAGGTTAGAGCATAGCATCGCCACGCCCCCACAGAAGCAAGGCACCAATCAACATCGCCAGAAAAATCATCCCCCGGGGACTGAAGCTAGGCTTTATTTGCGCGCTTTTTCTTCTTGCTCGGCATCGAGACCTTGATGCCCTGGGCGGACTTGGTCACACGGGAGCGCTTGACACCCGCGCTCTTCTTTTTCTTGGGCTGGGCCTTTTCCACGCCTCGAGCGCGCGAACCTCGGCCTCGCGAGCGGTGCGCTCCTCACGGCGCTGCGCCATATCGGCGGCGACGCGCTTGGCAAAACGCTGGGCAGTTGAGCCCGTCGAGCTCACCTTACCGCCGCCGCGACCCAGACGGACGCGAACGCCACGTCCAAAGCCGGTGGCAGCATGGCGACGACGCGGCTTAAGCGAATCCATCATCGTGGCGAGCTTAAAGAACACCGTGCAGGTAAAGACGACGATCGCCAGCAAGATAACCGCCTCACCCGTCGACAGGTTGGCAATGGACAGCAGCTGCGGGAATCCGATAACACCCGCCAGGATGCCGACGACGACAAACACAAAAAGCACCACACGCAAGGGCGTAAGCGGCTGCGAGATACGCCAGATCAGACTCACGCTCGCCGCACACGACGTAAGCAGGCACATGGTCGAAAGCGTGAGCTGGTTAAAGCCAAACACGCGCGCTACAAAGATATCGAGCGCCGCAGCCATAATAACCGCCAGTGACGCCGGCAACGCACGCTTGAGCACGTTGGTCAAGAATGACCCCTTCACGCGGGCGTTGTTGGGCTCCAAACCCAGCACAAAGCCCGGCGCGCCGATGCAGAAGAAGTTGATGAGTGTCATCTGAATCGGCTCGAAGGGATACGGCGGAAACGCGATGCACAGCGCCGCCAGGCCCATCGAGAACAGCGTCTTAGTCAAGAACAGCGCCGCAGAGCGCTGCAGGTTGTTGATGGAGCGACGGCCCTCAGCCACCACGGCGGGCATCGAGCAAAATCGTTGTCGACCAGCACGATTTCGGCCACGTTGCGCGCGGCATCGGAACCGGCGGCCATGGCCACGGAGCAGTCGGCTCCTGAGCGCCAGCACGTCGTTGACGCCGTCGCCCGTCATGGCAACGGTATGGTCGCGACGCTTGAGCGCCTGCACGAGTTCGCGCTTTTGCTGCGGCGTCACGCGACCAAAGACGTGATAGCGGTCCACCGCCGCATCAATCTTGGACGGCGTATCAAGCGTCGTGGCGTCGACGTAGGCATCGGCCCCCGGAACGCCCACCGCGCGCGCGATCGATGACACCGTGCGCGGGTCGTCGCCGCTGATCACGTTGAGGGTCACACCCTGCTCGTTAAAGTAGCCGATGGTCTCGGCAGCCGAGGTACGGATCTCGTCGCGAATGGTCACAAAGCCGACGGCTCGGCCTCGCCGCCATATCGCCGTCGGGCGTAAAGCCGTCCACACGGGCCACAACAAGCACGCGGCAGGTGTCGGCAAGCTCGGCCACACGATTCTCGACCTGCGCAAAGACGCGCTCCGAAAGCACAAATTGCGCTGCGCCCATCACATAGGAGCCCTGCGCAAACGAGGCGCCGCTCCACTTTTTGGACGAAGAGAACGGAATGACCGCCAGCGGCTCGGAAACCTCGACCGGGCGGTCAGCGTAATAGTTGAGCAGCGCCTGACAGGTCTCGTTGGCGTCTGCCGAGGTGGCACGCGCCACGTTGGCGAGCGCAAAATCCAGGACCGTGGTCTCGACGGGGACAGCTGCCTCGTCCGAGTCCGCGCCAAAGCCAACGCCCTCAACAGGCAGCGTAGGTACCCTCGACCTCCATACGGCCCGAGGTAATGGTGCCCGTCTTGTCCAGGCACAGCACGTCGACGCGCGCGAGCGTCTCGATACAGTAGAGCTGCTGCGCGAGTACCTTGCGGCGCGCCAGACGCACCGTGGCGATGGCAAGCACCGACGAAGTCAGCAGCACCAGGCCCTGCGGAATCATGCCCAAAAGAGCGCCCACCGTAGACAGCAGCGCCGACGAAGGCACGCGACCGGCAAGCAGCTCGGAAAAACACCACGAAAGCGCGCTATCGCCCGGCGTACCGGCGGCATCCCACAGCTCGCTCACACTCGAGGCAAAGAGCGCCAGGCCGAGCGGAATCATAATGAGGCTCGCAAAGCGCACGATGGTGTTGAGCGCATTCATGATCTCGGAATTGACCTTTTTGACGTACTTGGCCTCGTTGTTGATCTTGGCCACGTAGTTGTCGGCGCCAACATGGATCACGCGGGCGCGCAGCAGGCCCGAGTCGATAAAGCTGCCGCTCATGAGCTCGGAGCCGGGCTGCTTTTTGATGAGATCGCTCTCGCCCGTCAGCAGGCTCTCGTTCACGAGTGCCTCACCCGACACCACCACGCGTCGGCGGGAATCTGGTCGCCGCGCCCCAGGCGAATGATATCGTCGAGCACGATCTGGTCCAGGTCGAGCTCTACCTCGGCGCCGTCGCGCACCGCGATGGCCTTCTTAGAGGTGAGCAGCGTAAGCTTATCGACCATCCGCTTGGAGCGCATGGACTGGATGACGCCAATTGCCGTGTTCAAGAACACCACGAACAGGAACGTCAGGTTCTTAAACGAACCGGTCAGCAACACCAAAATCGCCAAAACCACGTTGATCAAGTTAAACAGCGTGCAGAGGTTCTCGATGATGAGCTCGCGGACCGACTTGGTCTTGAGTTCCATGTTGCGGTTGATCTTACCGGCGGCGATGCGCTCCTCGACCTCGGCGGTCGAGAGTCCGTGCTCGATATCCGTTGCTGCCATACCTTGTCCCATCACGTCGCGTCGGTATAAGAAAACCGCCCGGACCATGCGAGGTTCGGACGGTCTTACGTTCGAGGGTGCCCCATGTTGATTCGAACCAACGGCCTTCTGCTCCGGAGGCAGACGCTCTAATCCCCTGAGCTAATAGGGCGAACGGTTGGCATTATACAAGTGCGCCACGGGCTAACAAAAGAATAGAAAAAGCTTTGCAATTACGTGGGAGACACGGCGCAGAGGCTCACCTTAGAACGCAAAAGTGAAACAATTAGTATAAACTCTCATGCACATATATAACGGCTCGCGATGCGGGCCGTTTTTGCAAGAGCTATCCATCGAGGTGAGAGGCACACCATGATTGCGATTTTAAAGCAGAGCGCCAGCGACGAGGCCGTCGGCCATATCGTCAGCTGGATTGAGAAGAAGGGTCTCAAGACCGACGTCTCGCGCGGCGAGAACGAGACCATCATCGGCCTGGTGGGCGATACGACCAAGATCGACCCGTTCTTGCTCGAGTCCATGGATGTCGTCGAGCGCGTGCAGCGCGTCTCCGAGCCTTTAAGCGTGCCAACCGCAAGTTCCACCCTGAGGACTCCGTCATCGACTGCGGCCACGGCGTCAAGATCGGCGGCGACCAGTTCCAGGTCATCGCCGGACCCTGCTCCGTCGAGGGCGAAAACCTCATTCGCATCGCACGCCGCGTAAAG
>ENA-OQIR01000217-OQIR01000217.1-human-gut-metagenome-genome-assembly--contig:-NODE-217-length-27259-cov-3.003059_pt1 | contig 27259 bp, 30 predicted proteins | sample MGYA00242580_ERZ504745 | MGnify/ENA primary metagenome ERZ504745 (study PRJEB26092, sample SAMD00036214) | human gut metagenome | host: Homo sapiens | study: EMG produced TPA metagenomics assembly of...
CCCATGAATGATGTGCTTTTTGATCTTCAGCGAAAGATTATTCTGGATGCTGCTGAGAAAGAAGATTGTGTGATCGTTGGCCGATGCGCCAATCACATCCTCGACAATAAATGCCTGAGCGTATTTATCCATGCACCATTTGAGTATCGTGTACAGACTGTCATCGAGCGTACGGGACGGGAAGAAAAAAGTGCACAGAAGCTGGTTAAGAAAGTGGATAAAGAACGGCGTACTTATTATGAGTACTTTACAGATAAGAAATGGAAAGATATTTCCCAGTATCATCTGGCATTTGACAGCAGTAAATTCGAGCAGGATAAAATTATACAGATGATAAAGATGGCATTGTAAAACCAAACAGGGTCCCAGGTTCAAAAGTCTTATCATGCAGGCACGAATGACTTTTTGAACCTGGAATCCTGATATCATATTATTTATTTTCTCCCAGAATATACTGCTTCAGGAAATCATAAATCTGATTCTCTGTTGGAGGACATCCCTTTACGTTATGTTCAAATTTACAGGTGCATACACCTACACCCAGTTTTCCTTTTTTCCGCGGTATCCCTGGCCGATGCAGATTTTCGTGTCCAGTTTCTCGAAAAGGCCGTCATTTTTAAGCATTTCCAGAGCCGGGATGAGATAACCATAGCAGGCACTGCAGGATTCTACTTCTTCTACTGCATCCTGAAGTTCTACCACTTTTCTTGATTTCGGAAGTTCTTTGCGGGCATTTTCCTCACAGTATACGATGCGGGAATTTTTCAGATCAGTACTTCCAACCCCAAGCTTCTCTGCCAGTTCAATATACGGTACATCTTTCGTTGTATAATGCATGATCTGACATACATAAGAATCGATCAGTACCGGATCCGTCCCCGCCCAGATACGGTTCGTCACTACCGGATTTCCGCCATCCTCGAAATCCAGATCCCCGCAAATGTTATCAACCACGACAAAATCCTGATGGAGCCCCGCATTCAGATGTGCAATCGGTTCATGCAGTCCCATCGCATGAAAATGACGCTTCTCTGTATTGGGGATCAATCCTTTCATATTTTTCAATGCACATGTGATCTTTGTCTGACAATGGCCTTTCAATACCGGAACATTGATCAGAAAATCAATATTTGCCGCACGTTCACAGACATTCAGTTTCATCCCCCTGCAATCTCTTTCAATCCCCTTGTCTTTCTGCATATCCCAAAAAGGCACCTGATATTTTTCCGTTAGTTCACGATATCCGCACACTTCGTATGCTTCTGTGGTCTTATCTCCCACCCAGGAGCCTTCCAGAATGGCAATATTTCCATATCCGTTTTCCTGCAGATACTCAATAATTCCCGCCACAATTTCCGGATGTGTGGTAGCTCCCCATGAAGCCTCGGAAGGTGATACAAGATTAGGCTTGATACCAATCTGCATCTTTTTATCTGAAATTACAGACGCCAGGCCGCACTGTGCCAGCAGTTCCTTTGTCATTTCTTTGTAATTGGTTCCGCTCTTTATATAGATTTCATTTTTGTTCATTACAAGATTATCCTTTACACTTTACATTCGAATATTTTTCTGCTGATTTTTGCATATCTTTTTTGTATTTCCCCCCGGAAGTTTTCTTCTGAACCGGTCAGCTTTTCTGAGGTGAAAATGTTCTCCGCATCAGCCTGCATGCCACTGTACTTGTGAGCAATGCCACCAGAAATCCTGCCAGAACATCCCCCGGATAATGTACGCCCAGATAGAGTCTGGAAAAAGCAATCATTCCGGCCAGAACAACAGGTAAAATTCCCCATTTCCCGGGCAGCATCCGCAGACAGACCAGTGCAACGGCAAAGGAAGCGCAGGTATGGCCGGATGGAAATGAATAGTCTTTCGGTCTGGTGATCAGCGGAATGATCTGTGTATAAGTATCAAAAGGTCTTGGACGGGCTACTGCATTTTTTATCAGCAGATTTGTGATCAGAAACCCTGACAGCAGCGAGAGTGCCGCCGTCACTCCTGTTTTGCGTGTTTTCCCGAAACAGATCAGAAGCACACATAATACGATCCAGAACCATCCTCCGTTTCCGAGGAAGGTGACTGCTCTCCAGAACGGAGTCAGGGCATCCACCCTTAAATGTTCCTGGATCCACAGTAAAATATTCATATCTAATTGCTGTAATGTCGTCATAAACTTCTCCCATTATATTTTTATCAGTCACAGTATGTATTCCTCTCAAAATACATACGAATTATATCAGTCCGACTTCTTTTGTGCAAGGTATTATAAGCAAAGTTGATTTGTTTAAGGGCTCAAAAGTCAAAATAACGTAGAAATCAGTCAAAATACCGATAGCGTTTTTCTGCCGGAAGGATTATGCTGAAAACAGACTTATAAAACTGCCTGATCAGGCAAATACTTATTACGGGGGTAAATATGATAAACACATTATCGGCCGGTAAGGATAATTTTACCGGCAGATGCTTAAACTGACGATTCCGATCATTATCCAGAATCTGCTCAGTGCAGCGGTTAACTCCGCAGATGTAATTATGCTTAATTATGTGGGACAGTCTGCGATTTCTGCGGTGTCTCTGGCTGCCAATTACTCCAATATCCTGTTTATGGTATATTATGGACTTGGTACAGGCGCATCTCTTCTGTGTGCGCAGTATTTCGGAAAAAATAATATGCAGGCTATTCATGCGATCGAGGGAATTGCCTCCGCTTTTCCATCATAATCTCGGGAATCGTAGCACTGATCGCATTTACTGCTCCTCAGCTTATGATGAAGATTTTTACTTCTGATCAGAAACTGATCTCTATCGGTTCTTCTTATCTTAGGATTATGGGAATTACATATCTCTGCTGGGGAATTACAGAGGTTTATCTGGCGATTTTGCGCAGCATCGGACGTGTAACGATCAGTATGGCATTGAATATGCTGGCTTTTATATTGAATATTATCCTGAATGCCACTTTTATCTTCGGACTTTTCGGCGCACCGAAGCTAGGGGCTACAGGTGTTGCCATTGCAACTGCTGTTTCCAGACTGATCGAACTGGCAGCATGCGTGATTGTTTCTTTCCTGAGCAAAGATGTTAAATTGAACCTGACCTTTATGTTTATCCGCAGTAAGGTGCTGTTTGGCGACTTCATCCGGCTGTCACTTCCCGCTCTTGGAAATGACGTTTCCTGGAGTGTTGCTTTCTCCATGTACTCTGTAATCCTGGGACACCTCGGAACAGATGCCGTCGCAGCCAACTCTCTGGTTACGGTTGTCCGCAATATCGGTTCTGTGTTCTGCTTTGCAATTGCCAGTGCGGGAACGATTCTTCTTGGAAATGTTATGGGAAAAGGGGATCTGGAGAAATCGAAGGTGTATGCCTCCAGAATGCTGAAGATGACCATTATAGCCGGTGCCATTGGCGGTGTGATCGTATTTGCCATCACTCCTCTGGTTCTGAGATTTGCATCCTTAAGTGACGGCGCAATGCATTATCTGAAGTACATGCTGCTTATCAATACCTATTATATTATGGGTTCTGCTGTAAACACAGCCCTGATCGCCGGGGTATTCCGCGCAGGCGGTGATACGAAGTTCGGGCTGATCTGCGATACCATTGATATGTGGGTATATGCGGTACCTCTGGGATTTTTTGCGGCCTTTGTCCTGAAGCTTCCGGTATTGTGGGTCTACTTCCTGCTATGTACAGATGAGTTTGTGAAATGGCCATGGGTATTCCATCATTACCGCCAGGGGAAATGGGCGCAGAATATTACAAGGGAAAATCTGTTTGAGCAGAAAGCTTCCTGAGATATCATCATATCCGCCGCAGTGTGGTTCTATAATAAATAAGCAAAACAGCAGGTCTGTTCATTCTATGAACAATCCTGCTGTTTTATGTCTGCAGATTTTCTTTCCGGATCCCTGCAGACATCCAGTTTCGGTTTATAAAAAATGCTTACGGATTATAATGTATTCAGGTCGATTCTGTAATCGTCAGAGCCCTGTCCGTCTACTGTGTAGTAAGCGGCTTTCTGCTCAACATTTACATAAACGCTGATTTCTTTTCCTTCGATGCCTTTGTCTTTGATGTCTTTTTTGATTGCTTCCTCGATGGAGCTCATTGTAACTGCAAAACCAGGTAATTCGATAGTTGTTTCTGCGAATTTTTTGATGTCGATATTTTTAGCCACTTCTTTTACTGCTTTCTTTACAGTTTCTTTTGCTTCTTCTACAACCGGAGCCTTCGCAATATCAGCTGCAGCGTCTTTTGCTTCTTCAATTACTTCTGAAGCCTTTACAGTTGTTTTCTCAACTGTCTCTTTGACTGCTTCTGTAGCCTTTGTTGTTGCTTCTTTAATAGTTTCCTTTGCTCTTGAAGTTGTTCTTTTTCTCATAATAATCTCCTATTCCAACTGATTGGTCTAGAGCGTGTCGCTCTAACAGTTTCCTGTGTAACCGTATCACAAATTCCAGATAATGTCAAATTTTTATCAAATTTTGTCCTACTCGACATTTTTTAAGGCTTCATCCATAGGAACCTTCTTCACTCTCCGAAATTCCAGCAAAGCAACGATTCCGTATGTAATGATTCCTGCTACAAACATCTGCACATAGATCATCGGGTCGATCCAGAGCGTGATCCATCCGGAAATACTGGACAACATCATCTCCCGAAACAGAACTTTCATGATTACTGTTTCCAGCGGCAGACTCAAAAGCAGACAGAACACCACCACCAAAGACGTGGACATAATATATAGCTTGCTGATCTCACCATTTGTATAGCCCAGGATTTTTACCATTGAAATAGACTGGGCATTTTTTCGATAATGATCTTGGAAAGAAGATAGATCAGTACCATATAGATCATAATGGCAAATCCGTTTACCATACCCATCATACTTCCCATGGATACATCCAGCTGTCTGGAGATCTTTGTCAGTGCATCAAGGTCAACTACAGATCCTATATACTGGCTCTTGATATCTGTAAGCTCTGTATCTGAGAAATACCCACTGTAATAATCCTCTCCCAGATCAAAAATATCATTCAGTTCACTGCGGGGCATAAACACACACAAGGCAGCCGTATAATCATAAACTCCTGCTATTTTAAACGAATATTTCTCTTTTTCGTATTTTTCTTTCAGAGTGATGGTATCCCCCACATGAAGCAGGAATTTATCCGCATATGCGCTCGAAATATAAACTGCTGCACTTTCTTTTTCTGCATTTGCCGTATTCTTGTTATCTGCTTTTTCTTTATTCCCCGCTTCATCTTTTTTATCTTTTGTATTATTAAAATCTATCGTTACATACCTGCTGTCCGGTTCGATCCCGTAAAGCAGTACTTCCTCACTCTTATATTTTCCTGGCAGTGTATTCAGGGAATAAGCAGAAAATTCCTCTGCATCTTCATTGTCTGTTCTGGAATCCATATAAAACTCCAGCAGAGAGATCAGACCGTCAAATTTATTTCCACTTACTGCGCTGACCGGAACCTGAAGCATATACTGGTATTTTGCCAGCATATTGTTCTGGATTTCCACTTGGTAATGGGACAGTGCCGAAGGAAGCAGCAATCCAAACATCAGCAGCAGATTTGCAAACAGGATCCCGATAAACAGAACCATATAATTACTCATATTCTGAAAAATCACCCGAAGCCGGAATCTGGAAAAGATTTTCATCTTCGGACTCAGATAAATTGCCCTCTTCTGCTTTCTTCCCGACAGATCCCTGCGCAGGAATTTTAACGGTGACAGCTTCAGCTTATGTCTGAGCACTCCGTAATTTACCACCAGCATAATAACTACTGGAACCAGAGTTGTAAGCCCAAATGCCTCCCCATTCCATACGGTCACATAAGTCGGAAGACTATAGCTTCCATAATACATATCTGCACATACATCCTTTAATATAGTGTATCCAAGGATATTTCCGATCAGTGCACCCACAAAAGTAACCAGCACCGGAAGTGTCATATAGTGAAGAATCAGTTCCTGTCTGGTATATCCGGACGCACGTAAGGTACCGATAACACCGGCTTCTTTCCGTATCGTATTGCTGATGGTAATTCCGAATACAAAGGCCATGATCACCATAATAATATAAAGAAGCATGATCATCATGGCCTTGTCTCCACCCATATCATCCCCTGTAAAAGTAATGGCCTGATTCAGATACCGGGGTACAAAAGCCTCCAGTGTGACAATCTTTCCCATATCCTCCATCAGATCCTCGGAAACTTCTTTCTCTTCCTTTTCTGTCTTCGGTTTTTCGTCATAGATCCAGGAATAATTGTACTGCAGTTTTTCCTGATCCAAAGAATCAAACTCCTCCTCAGTCACAACAGAAACCCCAAATTTCACAGCATCAAACATAGAATCGTTGTTATTCTGAAACAGGCAGCTGTAGTCGGAAAGTGCCACCAGGCCGGTAATCTTCCAGGTTCTTTTTCCGCTCCGGAGCGTATCTCCCACAGACAGATTGTTGTTGTCTGCATACATTCTGTCAATGGCAATCTCTCCTGTCCCGGCAGGCAGCTCTCCCTTCATCAGGCAGACCTTGTCCACCTGCTGCCTGTTTTTAAAAAAACGCATGGTGCTTCCATTATCCAGAGGTTCCTCCACATAATAATTATCATACAGCTTTACACCCAGCGCCTCTATTTCTTCTCTCTGGGTTTTGTGGATTTGCTCTGCTGTGCGAAAGTTTCCGTCTTCTATGTTGTACTTCCCAAAACCTTCATTGTAAGCAATAAGCATACTGTTATCTGCAACCAGAAAGCCTGACACAAATCCAATGGATGCAACCATCAGGATAAATACAACCAGATATTTTCCCAGTTCTCCCTTCAGTTCTCTGGGCAGACGTTTGCGTAAAGGATTTTTCATCATATGCCTCCTTACCAGTCAAGCTCTGCTGCCGGGATCTTATGCTCATTGAGGTAATTTTTGCGGATCATCCCATCGCGAAGCTTCACCACCCGGTCAGCCATATCTTTGATGGCATCGTTATGCGTTACCATGACGATGGTGTTGCCGTATTTCTGGTTTACCGTCTCGATCAGCTTCAGGATTTCCTTGGAGGTATTATAATCCAGGGCTCCTGTAGGCTCATCGCAAAGAAGAATATCCGGATTCTTTACAATGGCTCTGCCAATGGCAGTCCTTTGCTGCTGACCGCCGGAAAGCTGATTGGGAAGCTTTCTCTGGTGCTCATAGATTCCCAGCGTATGGAGCAGTTCATCTACATCCAGAGGCTTATCACTGAGATAGCTCCCACCTCTATATTCTCCCGCACTGTAAGATTGGGGATCAGATTATACATCTGAAAAATATATCCCAGATGCTTACGCCTGTACAAAGACAGATTCTTCTCCGACATATCTGCCAGACGCTCCCCGTCTATGACCAGATTTCCCTCGTCTGCACTGTCAATCCCACCGATAATATTCAGAAGCGTAGACTTACCGGAACCAGACGGCCCCAGAAGCACACAAAACTCTCCTCTCTCAATGTCAAGATCCAGCCCTTTAAGCACATCCACCCGGCTGTCCCCTGCACCAAAAGACTTCTGAATTCCCTGTATCTGCAGAAACATTTTTTCATTCCTCCCTCATATCCACTTCCTGTGGAGCAAATTTCTTTAATTCTTTAATATAATAACACTGCTGTTTTACAATATTGTTATACTTTGCTAACTTTAGGTTAGTATAAACTTACTCCATTGTCAACTGATTTTCGTAGTTTTGTAAAATTTTATGGATATGTTCGTTACTGTTCACTCCGTTCACAGTAACGTAGCCAAAATTCATTCCAGATTGCCTGCGGCAATGGAATTTTGCTCGTATGTCTCGGAATAAGCTCTTTTACCAAAGATAAATTTTGAATATCAAAATATATTGACTTTTCTTTTTTACCTTGTTATATTTTTTTCTGAAGTAACTGCTGTCCGGCAGTCTGCAAAACAGCAGGCTGCCCCCAGGAAAGGAATTATCGATGAACACTCTCAGAAAAATATATTGCAGGGCTTTTCAGAAAGCTTTTCACATTGCAATTCCCTTTTTACCTTACAGAAAACCCAAAATCTCAGGAAGCGTCAAAGAACTCCCTGAGATCATCATGCGCCACAAATGTACTCATGTGCTGATCATTACAGATGGCGGTATCATGAAGCTTGGACTGACCAGAAGACTGGAAAAAGCTTTAAAGGAGGCCGGTATCCCCTATACCATTTATGACAAAACAATTGCCAACCCTACTACTGTCAATGTCCTCGAGGCGTTGGAGCTTTACCATAAAGAAGGCTGTGATGCATCATCGGTTTCGGTGGCGGTTCCAGCATGGACTGTGCAAGGCAGTCGGTGCCTGTGCGGTCAAACCCAATCAGTCTCTGGCTCAGATGAAGGGAATCCTGAAGGTGCATAAGAAACTTCCCCTTCTTATTGCAGTTCCAACCACTGCCGGAACAGGAAGTGAGACTACTCTCGCCGCTGTGATCACAGATGCAGACACCAGATATAAATACGCAATCAACGATTTCCCGCTGATTCCCCGCTATGCAGTGCTGGATCCCAAGGTTACCTTAAGCCTGCCCCCATTTATCACCGCAACTACAGGTATGGATGCCCTGACTCACGCAGTGGAGGCATACATCGGCAATTCCACCACCATTGATACACGAAGGGATGCATTAAAAGCGGTAAAACTTATTTTTGAAAATATAGACATTGCCTATGAGTATGGCGATAATATTCAGGCAAGACGAAATATGCTCCACGCCTCCTTCTACGCAGGCTGTGCTTTTACCAAATCCTATGTAGGATATGTTCATGCAGTCGCTCATTCCCTGGGCGGACAGTACAACGTTCCACATGGACTTGCCAATGCCATTCTGCTGCCGCTGGTGCTTCGGGAATATGGCTCCTGCATTGACAAAAAGCTCCACAGACTTGCCATTGCAGCAGGACTTGCAGACAAAAATACGCCGGACCATGAAGCAGCAGAGCTTTTTATCCGGGCAATTGAAGAGATGAAAGAGCGATTTGAAATCGTAAATATTGTAAAAGAAATTCAGGAAACAGATATCCCCAAGCTTGCCCATTATGCAGATAAAGAGGCCAATCCTCTGTATCCTGTGCCGAAGCTTATGGATGCCTCCGAATTGGAGAAATTTTATTACATGCTGATGTCTCTGACTTCCAAGGAAAATGCCTCAGAAGCTGAGAAGTAACTGTTAATATTCTTCTATCCTGCAAAGCGTTTTTTATAAAAATATCAAAATACAGGAACCTGCAGACTCTCAATAGTTACCTGATATCTATATTATATAAGGAAATAATGTATTATGACAGAAACAGAAATTAAAGAAATCGTTCAGAAACAACGCAGCTATTTTTACACAGGTGCCACTTTACCGGTAGAAAAAAGGCTGGATGCCTTAAAAAAATTAAAGACCTGTATTCAGAAATATGAACCACTGATCAATGAAGCACTGAAACGTGACCTTGGAAAAAGTAACTTTGAATCCTATATGTGTGAAGTGGGACTTGTGCTCTCAGAACTCAGCTACATGATCCGCCATACACCTTCCTATGCAAAAGAAAAAACAGTACTGACTCCCCTTGCCCAGTTCGCTTCCAGAAGCTATAAGAAGCCATCTCCTTATGGTGTTGTCCTGGTTATGAGCCCATGGAATTATCCTTTCCTGCTCACCATTGATCCGCTGATCGATGCGATTGCAGCCGGAAATACAGTTGTACTGAAACCAAGTGCCTACTCTCCTCACACCAGCCGGGTGATTGAAACCATTATCACCGAATGTTTTGATCCCCAGTATGTGGCTGTGGTAAACGGCGGACGTGCGGAAAATAACACTCTTCTCAATGAACATTTTGACTATATTTCTTTACAGGAAGCCAGCATGTTGGCAGGGAAGTAATGGCAAAAGCATCTGTACATCTGACCCCGGTTACCCTGGAGCTGGGCGGTAAAAGCCCCTGCATTGTAGAGAAAAGTGCCAACCTGAAACTTGCAGCCAGAAGAATTGTATTTGGAAAATATCTCAACTGTGGTCAGACCTGTGTAGCACCTGATTATATTTACTGCGACAGAGAAATCAAGGATGAACTGATCCGACAGATCCAGAAACAGATCAGGAAACAGTTTGGTTCCACACCTCTGAATAATAAGAATTATGGGAAAATTATTAATGAAAAGCACTTTACTCGTATCTGCAATCTGATCGATCCCAGCAAGGTAGTCTGCGGCGGTGACAACAATCCGGGAGCTCTTCAGATTGCTCCTACTGTTATGGATAATGTAACCTTCGGGGATGCAGTAATGCAGGAGGAAATCTTCGGTCCTGTGCTTCCTGTGCTGACCTATGATTCCCTGGATGAGGCCATCGAAAAGGTCAACTCCATGGCACATCCTCTGGCACTATATATCTTCACCTCCGACAAAGAAGCTGCGGAAAAAGTTACTTCCCACTGTGGATTCGGAGGCGGATGTGTCAATGACACCATCATCCACCTGGCAACCAGTGAGATGGGATTTGGCGGCTTTGGTGAAAGCGGAATGGGTTCCTACCATGCAAAGACGGTTTTCATACCTTCTCCCACTATAAGAGTATTGTAGACAAAAAACATGGCTGGATCTGCCAATGAGATACCAGCCATATAGAAAAATTTATGAAAAATTATTGAGGAAGTTCCTGAAATAAGGAACTTTCTCAGGATTGATTCCCCTTATCAGCTCTGCTGACCAGTTGATTACGAATTTCCTGCATCCGGTTATCCAACTGAGCACTCTGGGTGGCACACGCCAGAAGCTCCTCCTGCAATTGCTGTGCCTGATCTGCCGGGATATCTTTTTTATAGCGAAGCTTATGTTCCAGACTTGCCCAGAAATCCATGGCAATAGTTCGAAACTGGACTTCCACATTTACCATTTTTTTGTTTTTCTGCAGAAAGATAGGCACCTGCACGATCAGATGCAGGCTTCTGTAACCACTGGGTTTTGGATTTTTTATATAATCTTTTTTCTCGATCAGTACAATATCATCCTGACGCAGAAAGCTGTCTGCCAGCTCATAGATATCCTCCGGAAAAGAACAGATTACCCGGACACCTGCGATATCCTTGATATTTTCTTCTATAGCAGTTAAAGACATGGGAATATTTTTTCTGCGTATTTTCCGCACAATGCTGTCATAAGATTTAATTCTGGTTTTAATACCTCGATAGGATTTTTATCATATTCCAGGGAATACTCCTGATTCAGCACTCTGAATTTTGTCTCAATCTCCATGACAGCACACTGATAGTAAGACATCAGCAGATCAAAGGGCCTTTTATTTTTCTGGATCATTTCCAGAAATTCTTCAGACAGCAGACTCCTGCGGATCAGCTCGTCCTTTCTGGCTTCTATACGGTTTTTTCGTTCCGACATAATTTCTTCAAAATTTTTCAAATGTTCATCCCCCTCTTACGGTTTTGTATAATTACTATAGCAGTCCTCGTAAATAATGCATTTAATAGGCTCGCTATAAACTATCCACTTTTTTCAGCAACAATAAATCAAAGACTATTATAACACAATTCCCGCAAAGAGGAACCATCCTCGTTACTGTTTATTCCATTCTCGGTAACGTCTCAGTAACGCAACCAGTAAACCAGCCAGTAAACAATAATCCATTCTTCTTTTCTTCACAAAACACTTGTTCTTTATCATCAAACATGGTATTCTTATTTTGCTGCAGACTGTTATCGTAATTCAGAAATACCGTAACACCAGCCATTTCATTACTTACAGTATTTTCCTGAATTTCTATAAATGGTATGTTGCAGATATAATATATTGCAAATATGCACTACATCTATAGCAATCCTCTTAAATGTATCATTTACGAGGACTGCTATACAATTTTATATAATACAGGAGACTCAACACATGGATGGATATGAATTTGAATATCAATGTGCAAAGATACTAAAGCGAAAGCATTTTTCTAAAATAAAAGTAACCCAAAGCTCCGGAGACCAGGGAATCGATATCATTGCTTTCAAACATCGAAAAAAATATGGGATACAATGTAAATATTACACCCATCCTGTTGGAAATAAAGCCGTTCAGGAAGCCTATGCAGGTGCAAACTTCTATGACTGCGATAAAGCTGTTGTAATGACAAACATAACCTTTACAAAGTCAGCAACCCAGCTTGCACAGAAACTGGATGTTGAACTATGGCCCAACTGCCCTGTTACACCTTTTTACAGTTTACCGTTTAAGATCATGAGTTCATTAAATGCAGTGCTTTTTCTTTACGCAGTGCTCGCATTTCTCTCCCTGAAACCTGAATTTGATTTTATTCATCTTCCCTTTGTTCCTGATACCCTGACGCTGGTCATCATTCTTACAGCTTCTATTTCCGGTATCTTCGGCTGGAGTTTTTTTCTGTGTAATCTCATTGCTGCAGGCGCATACCTTTATCTTGCATTTCATACACTCATTCTGCCGATATATGCAGAAACAGGCAGCTGCACATATATACATCTGCTTTCTCTGATTCCGGCAGGTGTACATCTGCTTCATGCAGGATGGATAAAAATCAGGAAATAACAGTCTTATGAATAACTAACTATTATAATGCTCAGCTTCCTGATTTGCCAAAAAGCAGCCCTGCTCATGAGAAGAGAGAACTCCTACTGCCTGTAAATAGGCATAGATAACCGTTGTTCCCACGAACTTCATGCCGCGTTTTTCAAATCTTTTGATATACAGTCAGACAGTTCTGAACTTGTCCGGCCGGTTTCACAGACTACTTTGCCATCTGTCCAATGCCAGATATAGTCCGAAAAGCTGCCGTACTCCTTCTGAATTTCCAGAAATGCCCATGCATTGGTAACGGCAGCCTGTATTTTCAGGCGGTTTCGTATGATACCGGGATTACTCCGCAGTGCTTCCAGCTTGTCCTCAGTGTAAGCGCTGACTTTCTCCGGATCAAAATTGTCAAAAGCCACGCGAAAGGCATCTCGCTTATTCAGAACACATTCCCAGGACAGGCCCGCCTGAAAGCACTCCAATATCAGCATTTCAAAGAGCTTCCGGTCATCATGCACCGGAACGCCCCACTCCTCATCGTGATAACGGATGTAACGCTCATTTCTCGGATTTGCCCAGCAGCATCGTATCTTACCATCTGCCCACTTCATCCATATACCGCCTTTCCAAAGTTGATATATTTCTCCGAATAGCTTCGTTCTCTGCACAGGCTTTTAGTATTACGTCATAAAGTTTTTCATCTGTGCAGTAGAAAGACCAGCCATTGTTTTTATAACATCTTATTTTCTCTGTAACTTTCATAAATATAAGATGGATTTTCATAGTAAACACTACTGTTATAATCATCTATTTTTTCGCTGATAAAAGAATTATAAACCTTGATTAGTGCATCAACTATCTCAATTTTCTCGCTGGCAGCTACTTGTTTTATCAAGCGTTTATATACTTTTCCAATATCCCAATGAGAAGGAATTGAATATTTGCATTCCTTTACATTATCGAACGTCCCTGTTGGTATGTGCGCCTCTGCAATAAAATCTTCACTAACCTGATCAATATTATCACAATGATACACATCTGCCAGATCATAGATTTTCTCCAGACGTTTCCTGCCTAATTGATTTACTACATCTGCACGAATGTTTTTCGTCTTCCGCGAAATATAATCAATCAGACTGCAAGTGTAAAACAGGTCATTATCTTTCTTATCTTCCCGTCCGAGTCCTACCATTAAAGCACCTCACAATCCCTGTATTCCAGACATTTTAATGCATCTTTCGTACAAAATGCAATTTGATGAGTTGGATATTTGAATTTTGCAAGAACCCAGAACTGTTCTTTTGTAATAATTCCATCAATATAATCAGAAACAAAATTGTAAATCTGATCATCTGCCATAGCACCAATTACAATATCATAATTGTGATCTTTCCCACTTCTGCAATCCACAATAAAATCCAACCATTCTTCAGACATTTCTGTAAATTCCTTAATATTAAGGTTATTGTTCATCCGTACATCATAGATAGAAATAACCTTTGTTTCATACCGTTTAGCCCATCGCTGTGCCTGTTCTTTAATAATCGTACAGTAAAAACCATAACCAAAATCTTTGGTGTTGCGACCTTTCCGAATTTCCGGCTTTTTTACAGGCTGATAACCACCATGATACACTGTCATTTTTGCCATATAATCACCCTATTCTTTACGAAAACATTAATAATAAATCCAACTCCTAGCCCATAAAGTATTTACATTGCTGATAATATTCCTCGGCTTCTTTCTGCATTAATGAGACAAGCTTGTATACTTTCTGCTCTTCTCTATATTGTTTCAGCCCATCAATATATTGACTTCGATTCTCATTCAATACAATGAATGGAAGAATATCCGGGTTCTTTAGACTTTCCCGAAACATGATCATCCTTCCGGTTCTTCCATTTCCATCCTGAAAAGGATGAATCGCCTCATATCTGGCGTGAAATTCTGCAAGAGTTTCCATATTTTTATTCTGTTCCCTGTACCACTTTAGTAATTGGTTCATTTCCGTCTCAACATCCTGTGGTAGCGTTGTTCGATACATTCCTACCATGTTTGGACGTTTTTTATAATCACCAATTGCATATCCGTTTGCTCTGTCCTCGAATACTCCAGACTTTAATTCATAATGCAGATGTTTGATTAATTCCGGTGTCAACTCTTCGCCAAGAGTATCAAGCATGTAATTGAACATAAGAAAATGGCCATTCATTTCTTCAACATCTTTGGCTCTGTAATAGTCATCACTTTGAGGTAATGTTCCATTGTCAAAGAGAGAGGCTGTCTGTTCCGGAGTGAGCGTACTACCTTCAATTTTATTGGAATTATATGCCATGGCACGCTGTGTATAAGCATATACACCAGATCTGTCAAATCGTTTCCGTTCAATTACAAATCTCCCAACCAACCATTTTTTGTAATCCTGCACAAGTCTTCCCTCCTATCCAAAATATTCCTAACATCTTATCATTAATTTAGTCATCACGCAATTTAATTTAGTCATTTATACACAAAATGACTAAATTGAATTGCATATAGTGTAATTAAGATTTATCTATCGCATTTCTCATAAATAACCATCTTTTTCAGATTATTGCTCTATTATCCTGTTCAGGAATCCTTCGTCCGGATGCTCCGGTATTTCAAAGAATACATCTATTTTTCTAGGTTCTGCGGAACGGTCTTCAAAGGCAGGGAAAATAAAGCCGCATTTCGGAGTTCCGGCATTGTAATCTTTATCTACCGGCGCCACCACACAGATCAGAAAACTGTATATTTCTTCTGATTCCCACTGTTCGCTGTGGTCTGAGCCTTTCTTTGGGATATCATATATTCCATGATAAATATAAATTCCAAACTCCTGCCCCTGCAGACGGTTTATTTTATCCGAAGAATCTTTTGTATCGCAGATTCCCTCTGCAAGCTGTTCACAGAGAGTCTGAACCAGAAGATCATCTTTTAATCCGTATTGTGATAATGCCATCAGCAGTTTGTGGATGCTGTCATATGCCATATCCCTTCAGGGAATTTATAACACTTTAACTGTTCATTTGTTTTTGAAAAAGGAATGGTTTTCGCAAGATCCAGATTTACCTGCTGATCATGTTTGCTCATATTTTTGAAGTTTACATTGAAGGTATTATCTATGTATCCCTCATCATCTATATATGCTCCTGCTGCACGCACAAAGCAGTTTCTGGATAATGTCATCCTGCGGGTTAATTCCAGCATATCATTTCGGTTGATCTTTGTATCTTTTTTATTCATCAAAATGGTTCCATCCTCTCCAAAAAGCTTTTCTTTTATGGTCAGTATATCATACTTAAATAAAAAACTAAATTCCAATTCTACATATTACCACCTATTTTGAGTATAATACACTTAAGATTCTATACAACATACAGCAGACTAACACATGGATGGATATGAGTTCGAATATCAGTGTGCAAAAATACCCTGATTCCCACCTGTGTGTATCTGCCACATGCAGGATGGTTACAACTACAGATACGTAAAAAGAATACCGCTGTGTAATATAACAAAAAAGACCCTGGAGAACTGTATTTCTACAATTCTCCAAGGTCAAATTTTACGTTTGGACACTTTAGGGCTGGTTGGCTATTTTACCTCTTTAGAGGATATTTAGCTTTGCCCCTTAACAATATGTTAATTATGCATTCTTCTCAGCGATAGCTGCCTGTGCTGCTGCAAGACGAGCGATCGGTACACGGAATGGTGAGCAGGATACATAGTTAAGACCGATCTTGTGGCAGAATTCTACAGAAGACGGATCTCCACCATGCTCGCCGCAGATACCTACGTGAAGGTTCGGGTTAACCGGTTTGCCGAGTTCGATAGCCATCTTCATCAGCTTGCCAACGCCAACCTGATCCAGTTTTGCAAATGGATCGTTCTCGAAGATCTTAGCGTCATAATATGCGTTGAGGAATTTACCTGCATCATCACGGGAGAAGCCGTATGTCATCTGAGTAAGGTCGTTTGTACCGAAGCAGAAGAAGTCTGCTTCTTTAGCGATCTCATCAGCTGTAAGAGCTGCTCTCGGGATCTCGATCATTGTACCAACTTCATACTGAAGGTCAGAACCAGCGGCTTTGATCTCAGCATCAGCTGTCTCAACTACGAATTTCTTAACATATTTAAGCTCTTTTACATCACCAACAAGTGGGATCATGATTTCCGGTTTGATTGTCCAGTCCGGATGAGCTTTCTTAACTTCGATTGCTGCGCGGATAACTGCTGTTGTCTGCATCTTAGCGATTTCAGGATAAGTAACAGCAAGACGGCATCCACGATGTCCCATCATCGGGTTGAACTCATGAAGAGAAGCGATGATAGTCTTGATCTGCTCTACAGTTTTGCCCTGAGCATCTGCAAGTTTCTTGATGTCAGCTTCATCTGTAGGAACGAACTCATGAAGAGGCGGATCCAGGAAACGGATAGTAACAGGGTTACCTTCCAGAGCTTCAAAGAGACCTTTGAAGTCATCCTGCTGATATGGAAGAACTTTTTCAAGTGCTTTCTCTCTCTCTTCTGCTGTTTCGGAGCAGATCATTTCACGGAATGCATCGATACGTCCCTCACCGAAGAACATATGCTCTGTACGGCAAAGACCGATACCTTCTGCACCAAGCTCTACAGCTTTCTTAGCATCTGCAGGAGTATCTGCGTTTGTACGAACTTTCATTGTTCTGTACTTGTCAGCCCATGCCATGATGCGTCCGAACTCACCAGCGATTGTAGCGTCTACAGTCGGGATGATTCCGTCGTAGATGTTACCGGTTGTACCATCGATGGAGATGAAGTCTCCTTCGTGGAATTCTTTACCAGCAAGTGTGAATTTCTTGTTTTCTTCGTCCATAGCGATATCACCGCATCCGGATACACAGCACTCACCCATACCACGGGCAACAACTGCTGCGTGAGATGTCATACCACCACGAACTGTCAGGATACCCTGAGCAGATTTCATACCTGTGATGTCTTCCGGAGATGTCTCAAGACGTACAAGTACAACTTTCTCTCCTCTTTCAGCCCATTCAACAGCGTCATCAGCTGTGAATACGATCTTACCGCAAGCAGCTCCAGGAGAAGCACCAAGGCCTTTACCCATTGGTGTAGCAGCTTTCAGAGCAGCAGCATCAAACTGTGGGTGAAGAAGAGTATCAAGGTTACGTGGGTCGATCATAGCTACAGCTTCTTCTTCTGTTCTCATTCCCTCATCAACAAGGTCACAAGCGATTTTTAAAGCAGCCTGAGCTGTTCTCTTACCGTTACGTGTCTGAAGCATATACAGTTTACCATGCTCTACAGTAAACTCCATATCCTGCATGTCTCTGTAGTGTTTTTCAAGTGTTTCGCAAACCTGTTTGAACTGTACGAATGCTTCCGGGAATTTCTGTTCCATTTCGGAGATGTGCATAGGTGTACGAACACCGGCAACAACGTCTTCACCCTGAGCATTTGTAAGGAATTCACCAAACAGACCGTTAGCTCCTGTAGCAGGGTCACGTGTGAAGGCAACACCTGTACCACAGTCATCACCCATGTTACCAAATGCCATCATCTGTACGTTAACTGCTGTACCCCAGGAATACGGGATATCGTTGTCACGACGATATACGTTCGCACGTGGGTTGTCCCAGGAACGGAATACGGCTTTGATAGCACCATTAACTGTTCCTTAGGATCAGTTGGGAAATCAGCACCGATTTTTGCTTTATATTCAGCTTTGAACTGTTCAGCTAATTCATGAAGGTCTTCTGCAGTAAGTTCAACATCCTGCTTAACACCTCTTTTAGCTTTCATCTCATCGATAAGTTCTTCGAAATATTTCTTTCCGACTTCCATAACTACATCAGAGTACATCTGGATGAATCTTCTGTAGCAGTCCCATGCCCAACGAGCATTGCCGGATTTTTCAGCAAGTACGTTAACAACGTCTTCATTTAAACCAAGGTTCAGGATAGTATCCATCATACCTGGCATAGAAGCTCTCGCACCAGAACGAACGGAAACAAGCAGAGGATTTTCTTTGTCACCGAATTTCTTTCCGGTAACTCCTTCCATTTTGGTGATTGCTTCCATGATCTGAGCCATGATCTCATCATTGATCTGTCTTCCGTCTTCATAGTACTGAGTACAAGCTTCTGTTGTGATTGTGAAGCCCTGAGGTACAGGAAGACCAAGGTTTGTCATTTCAGCAAGGTTGGCACCTTTACCACCCAGAAGGTTTCTCATATTAGCGTTACCTTCTGTAAACATGTAAACCCATTTTGCCATTTTACATTTTCCTCCTAAATTATTGTTCTTTTGTAACTATTCAGCATTCTGTTGTGAAGTAACTGAACAGCCACACCTTTCGCACATAAGTAAATATATGTTTCTTATACGCACATAATTATTTTATAGAATTTGTGTCATTTCGTCAAGGTTATTCTGCTAAAATTAGCTAAAATTTTTATACATTCTGCATAAAGTGATTTATTTTATTATTCTTATTATTGTTAAGGTTTTCTCAGTCCTTTATTCTGGTCTTTATCTATATTTTTCTCTCACATCTCATATATTATAACAGGAAAAAACGGGAAGCAAAACAGATAAGTTAATCTGCCCGGCTGCCCGTTTATAATTTTTATCAATTATTTCTTTCTGCCTTTTTTCATGTTCAGTACCAGATGTCTCGGCATACCATTTACCATAATAGGCTGATAATCTCCCTGGATCAGAGGTTTAATATAGTCTACAAAATCCTTAGTTACGTTTGTAGCATCTTTATTCATCCATTCTCTCGGAACAAGTTTCTCCTCATTTGCGATTCTGTGTACATCGTAGATACCTGTAGCTGCCATGTAGGGATCATCGGAAACACGGTCGATAACAACCATCTTACCTGTGTCACCTTCATCTGCAGCTTTAACTGCAGCACCACCTACCATGAATGCTTCATCAATATCCACTCTGGATGCCATATGGGAAGCACTTCTCTGTAATGTGGAAAGTTCAACAGCTCTTGTCTTGCATCCGCACTCCGCTGCCAGGAAGTTTGCCAGATAAGTGGCTGTTCCCTGAAGCTGTTTGTGTCCAAATGCATCCACATAGTCTCCCACGCTTCCAAGCTCACATACATATCTTCCGTCTGCCAGCTTGATTCCCTCGGAAACTGCGATTACAATAGATGCTTTTTTATTCAGAAGATCTTTTACTTTTGCAAGGAATTTCTCAACATCAAAAGGCACTTCCGGCAGATAGATCAAATCCGGTCCGTCGCAGTCCTCAGATTTTGCCAGTGCTGTGGCACCTGTAAGCCATCCGGCATTACGTCCCATGATCTCCATGATCGTAATCATATTTTTCTTATAAGTAAGTCCCAGTGCATCGCGGATCACTTCTTTTGTGGATGCGCCGATATATTTTGCAGCACTTCCGAATCCGGGTGTATGGTCTGTCAGCGCCAGGTCATTGTCGATTGTTTTCGGAACACCAAGGAACTTCTGAGTCTGTCCTGTGAGAATCGCATAATCAGACAGTTTCTTGATCGTATCCATGGAATCATTTCCGCCAATGTAGATAAACGCATAGATATCCAGTTTATTTAAGATCTCAAAAATTTTCTCATAAATTGCTTTATCTTCGTGAATCTCAGGAAGCTTGTAACGACAGGAACCTAAAAATGCAGATGGTGTTCTCTTGAGTAATTCGATATCCAGTTCTGAATGAATCTGTGTTGACAGATCAATATACTGTTCATCCAACAGTCCCTGAATGCCGTGAAGCATTCCGTATACTTTGTCAAATCCTCGTTCAATGGCATTCTTATAAACTCCGGCAAGACTGGAATTGATTACTGCAGTAGGTCCTCCTGATTGTCCAACAATGATATTTCTTTTTTTCGCCATAGCAATGACCTCCTTGTTTTCACGTTTTGTTCATTATGTCTTAGAGTGTGTCTGAAAAATGCTTTACGCAAGATGTGCGTCACAATTTTTCAGACACGCTCTGGTCCCGCAGGACTCGTTGAGGTAAATTGTAACAAATATTTTTTTATTCGTCAATCATTTATTGTGGTTTTTACACATATGATTTCTGTATTTCGTCACTATATCAGTGTATTTTTCAATTTACCACGACATTTCAGATCTATTTTTGTATATTTATAACTATAATTAATCCGGCCCATGTGTTATACTTATAGACAGATTGATTCCGGCATCAACTTATAGCAATCAAAACCTTTTTGAAAATTGCCGGACATCAATATCCGTGACTATTCGGTACCTTCGCAGTTACGAACCAAAATGCATTTCAAATCACCTTCGGTGATTTGCAGAATACTGCCAGCTGAACAGTTACACAATATTTATCGATCAAGGAGGATTCATTTATGATCCATACAATTGAAAACGACTATCTTAGAGTATCTGTAGACGATCATGGTGCTGAGCTTTGCAGCATTTTTGATAAAGTACATAACAGAGAAGTGATCTGGCAGGCAGATCCGGCTTACTGGAAACGCCACGCACCGGTTCTTTTCCCTAATGTGGGACGTCATTTTGAGGATCACTATCGTATTAATGGAGTCGAATATCCCTCCAGTCAGCATGGGTTTGCCAGGGACAGCGAATTTACCTGCGTGGATATGACTGCTGATTCCATCACCCATAGGCTGAAATCTTCTGATGCCACAAGAGAAAATTATCCATATGATTTTGAGCTGAAGATCAAGCATGTTCTGGAGAAGAACCAGGTCAGTGTATGCTGGGAAGTGATCAGCCTTAATGATGAAACCATGTATTTTACAATTGGCGGCCATCCTGCATTCAATGTACCTGCCGGAGGAATTGGCTCCCAGGAGCAATATCATCTTACTTTCGACGGCCGGGATTCCCTCTCCTATCTGCTGATCGACATGTCATCAGGCACCGCGGTCGCAGATAAAGCTTATACGCTGGAGCTTGAGAATGGTTCCTGCCTTATTGATGCTCACATGTTTGACAAAGATGCCCTTATTTTTGATGACCAGATTGAAAAGGCCGGCATCGCTTTCCCTGACGGAACTCCTTATGTGGAACTGATCTGTCATGGATTTCCAAGCTTTGGCATCTGGTCCGTCCCGGGTTCTCCTTTTGTATGTCTTGAACCATGGATGGGACGCTGTGATGATTTTGGATTTAAGGGCGAGCTTCCGGAAAAGAAATATATCAACACTCTGGACAAGGATGAAATTTTTACTGCATCATATGAAATAAAAATTTATTAATTTTCTCCATTTATCCTGAAAGCTGTGCTATAATGTCACAGTATATGAAAGTCATCCTGTCCGGTATCCACGAATTTACCCATGCAGACATGACTGATTCATGGCAGCCACTCAGGACTTTCATAGAAAAACACAGGAGGAAATTTCCATGACTAGAGAAGAATTTCAGAAGCTGACACAGGATGTTGTACTGCTCGACGGTGCTACCGGTTCCAATCTTATGGCCGCCGGAATGCCAAGAGGAATCTGTACAGAAGCATGGATCATGGAGCACAAAGAAGTTCTGCAGAATCTGCAGAAGGCTTATGTTGAAGCAGGAAGCCAGATCGTATACGCACCTACTTTCGGCGGAAACCGTTACAGTCTCGGACTTCACGGACTGCAGGATAAGCTTGCGGAAATGAACCATGCACTTGTAAATATTTCCAGAGAGGCAGTAGACATAAGGTCTATGTTGCCGGTGATATTACCACAACAGGCAAGATGATGGAGCCTGCCGGTGATCTCACCTATGAGATGGCATATGAAACATACTGTGAACAGATTAAGGTTCTTGAGGATGCAGGTGTTGATCTGATCGCTGCGGAAACCATGATCAATATCGAGGAAACACTTGCTGCACTGGATGCTGCTGCATCCGTAAGTTCTCTTCCTGTAATGTGTACAATGACCGTAGAAGCTGACGGAAGCATTTTCAGCGGAGGAAATGCTGTGGAGGCTGCAATCGCCCTTGAGGGTGCAGGTGCTGTGGCAGTTGGATCAACTGTTCTGTAGGACCTGACCAGCTGGTATCCGTTGTCCGCAATATCAAAGAGAACGTATCCATTCCTGTCATCGCCAAACCTAATGCCGGTATGCCGACGATTGATGATCAGGGAAATGCCATTTACAGTATGGACGCCAAAAGCTTTGCAGAACATATGAAGGTTCTGATCGAAAATGGTGCGTCTGTTGTCGGAGGATGCTGTGGTACTACTCCGGAATTCATCCGCGAGATAAGCAGAAGCCTCGGAAGATAGATTTTGTATCTTCGACAGCCATAGTCAGACGAATAACGAATATTCGCAGCCAAAGCAGGGAACTTTCCTGATTCGGTTAAAGAGGGATATGACTCAAAAAAGCACATAACTTAGGATAGAATCTGTCTCAATCCGAGATATTCTCATCCTCTGTTATGTGCTTTTTGGTAATTGTCCGGCTTTCCTCTGTCCTGATTCTGCGAAAATACCATGGCAATTCTATAAACAGTTGTGCTTTTTATTATCTGCTTTTCATCTACTTCACTTTGATTGCTTTTTTCGGGCACATCTCCTGGCAGCAGAAACAGCGGATACACTTTCTGTAATCATATACCGGCGGCTTTCCTTTGCCTTTTCTGAAATCCACAGCTTTCCCCGGAACCGGACAGCTCTGCACACAGATCCCGCAGCGGACACATTTATCAGCTTCTATATATGGTTTTTTCTGAAAAATGTTTAACGCTCCCGCCATTCTTGTCCAGATATTCTTTCGCACTTCTGTACGGTCTACATTAAAAGCCGGATTTCCGTATTTTTTCACTGCCTCTGCCATGGAAATCTCCCGTCTGGTGTCAGAAGGGTAATCTCCTCTTCTTTCCATGTACCAAGTCCCATTTTCTCACCATGATAGTTCGTCGGAACCATCTCCGGTTTCAGATAAACCAGACGGCTGAATACACTGTCCAGTGCAACCGGATCTGTGGACATCAGCAGTACATTCATAGGAACCGGATCTCCCGAACCGGTCCGTTGCCCTCCATGGCCACAATCCCATCCATCACATACAGCTTCGGTGCCACACATTTATTCAGATCAATAAGCATTCTGGCAAAGCTGTCTGCACTCGGGTACTGCGTGTGCCCCTTCGCTTTATGGAATCCATATATAAACCCATAGCTGTTCTTAACCGCACCGGTGATACGTTCTAATGCATGTGTTTTCATCTTGCTCAGGGAAATCACACAGTCCTGCTCCAACAGTTCTTTTGGCAGGATAAATTCCTTTGCCTGGACTCCCTGCGGATAAGCAGTTTTCACGCCCTCAGAATAATCAACAGCCGGAATATGATATTTCTCCAGATAAATATCCATTCCTGTTCCGCGGATCACTGCCTGAGTAGTTCCATGACCGCAGGAATCCGCAAGCACAATATTCTCATACCCACTTTTACGCAGGATTCCCGCAAAAGCTCCTACTACAACCGGATGTGTGATCACTGCTTTCTCTACCTCTGCTTTTTTCAGCAGATTCGGCTTCAGCAGGATCTTCGCATCCTTTGGAATCAGAGTCTCCACTCCACCCAGAAAATCCAGCCCCTGTTTCAGCAGCATATAGATTTTTTCTTCATCATATTCCCGGCAGGGAAGTAATACCACTTTACTTTTCACCAAATTCACGCACCTTTATCATCTCCGGACAGATCCACCTGTCTCAGTGCTTTTCTTACCGGCAAAATACATGCCGGCACTACAGAGAGACAGTCCACACCCATCCTCAGAAATTCTTCTGTCAGGGCAGTGTCTGCAGCAAGTTCCCCACAGATACAGACACGTCTGTTTTCTGCATGTCCCGCTTCGATCACCATTGAATCATACGCAGTACTGCCGGGTGATGGTCATTATATTTCTTGCGCAGAAGCGGATTCTGTCTGTCCATCGCCAGTGTATACTGACTCAGGTCATTGGTTCCAAGACTCAGGAAATCCACTCTTCTGGCAAGCTCCCGGCTGATCATGACTGCTGCCGGAGTCTCGATCATGATTCCTGTCTTAATATGTTTATACGGAATTCCTTTTTCATCCAGCCCGATCTTTACTTCCCGGATAATTTCTTCAATCTCATCCATTTCCTCTTCTGAGCTGATCATCGGATACATCAGCGCCAGGTTTCCATATGCACTCGCCCTGAAAATTGCCCGAAGCTGTGCCTTGAACATTCTTTTTCTGTCAAGGCAGAGACGGATTCCTCTGTTCCCCATGATTGGATTTGTCTCGTCCGGGATATTCAGATATTCTGCCTGCTTGTCTGCTCCAAGATCTGCCGTACGGATCACAGTGAGCTTTTCTCCCATGGTCTCCGCAATCTTTTTGTATGCAAGAAACAGCTCATTTTCACGAGGATAATTTTCTCTTCCAAGATACTGGAATTCACTGCGCAGAAGACCAATCCCGGCAGCTCCGTAATACAGCACACTGTTCAGGTCGTCCATATTTCCGATATTGGCATAGATTCAATTTTTCTGCCATCTTTTGTGATATCCGGTTCTCTCCTTAATTTCAGAAGCTCTTCTCTTTCTTCTTTATCAGCCTGCCTGCGGATCTCATATTCTTTTTTTACCTCTTCATCCGGATCAATATACAAAGTTCCGGTATATCCGTCCACAATAGCCTGCCGTCCGTCCCACTCCGAATCTGTGTCAATTTCCAGCAGAGCCGGTATATTCATTGTTTTTGCCATAATGGCAGCATGAGACATGTCGGAACCATGATGGGTAACAATAGCCATCAGTTTATCCTTATCCATCTCCATCAGTTCTGTTGGCGTGATACTCTCCGTCACAACGATCACAGGCTCATCCCCAAGATCTATCCTGGGAGAGATACCGCCCAGTTCACCGATCAGCGGTCGGAAATCTCCCGCATATTATCCAGCCGTTCTTTAATCGCAGGCTCTTCCAGAGTTCTGAAAGTCTTAAGCATCTCATCCCTTGTAGTCATTACCGCATAGGCAGAATTTACTTTTTCACTCTGTATGACACTCTCAATGGCACGTTGAAAGCTTTTTCCCTCCAGCAGATTCTTCTGTCTGAGAAAAATCTCTGCCTGGGTTCCCTGAATTATGCAGTTTTTTTCATATAAATCCTCCAGCTGTTCCATGACTCTGGTGCGCGCCTGCCGGAAAATATTCAGCTCTGTTTTCACATCTGTGATTTCGTACTGGCGCATCTGATATTCGCTTTTATGATAATACAGTATCTTACCGATGGCAATTCCGGAAAAGGCACCGGTTCCCTTGTAAACATCCATATTAACTCCTTAGTTGATTAACCCTTAGTCGCAGGCAGCCTTAAATTCAGTCCAGTTCTTCTGATACTGTGCGTCTGCGTCCTGGCTTACATTCTGGACGATCTCGCCCTTTGTAACGTCATCCGGAACTACCAGATCCGGATTTACCAGCTCATCTGCTGCTTTATTTGTGCTGTAATAACCGATATAGTCTGTGCATTTCGCTGCAACCTCCGGCTGCATGATGTAATCCATGAAAGAATATGCCGCATCTTTATCCGGCGCTTCACTTGGAATAAACATACCCATAATACCAAATCCAAGTCCTTCTTCCGGATATACCACCTTCAGATCAGGATTCTCAGCCAGAGCAGCTGTTACCTGAGAGGTATAAAGAAATGCAACACTTGCTTCTCCGTTGAGAAGTGCATTCTGTGTATTGTCATCCTGGATCAGACGTACATTCGGAGCAAGTTCCAGAAGCTTCTCTCCTGTCTTCTTGATCACGTCAACCTCCTCTTCATTCATGCTCTCGCCCATGGAAAGCTGGGTGATACCATTGAGCACACGATAGTTTGCAGTCAGTGCAATGCTGTCCTCAAGAGACGGGTCCCAGAGGTCTTTATATCCTTTGATATCAATATCCACCTGTTCCGGATCATAAACGATCAGCGGGATGCCTGCTCCGTAAGGAACTGTGTATTCATCGTCTGGATCATAGAACTGTCCCTGATATAATGGGTTGATATTTCCGATATTCTCCAGAGAATCCTTGTCAAGCTTCTCTGCAAGTCCTTCCTGGATCGCAGTTTCCAGAATATAATCATCTGCGATTACAATATCATAGTCGCCGCCCTTTGCCATGGAAAGCTTCTCAAGCATGGTTTCATCTGTATCGAAGTTTGAATAAACAACTTTAACTCCTGTCTCTTTTTCAAAATCATCCAGAACTTCCTGCGGGAACATTCCCTCCCAGGTAAAAGAACAAGTTCTTTATCATCTCCTGCATCCTTGAATCCGGTGAATGCTGTTCCTGCCATTAATGCACACATCACTACTGCAAGTACTCTTTTTTTCATAAATGATCTCCCTTCTTATGCTCTGCATTGTTGTCTGTATCAGTCACTGTCCGCCTTCCACCGTATCGGCAGACAGCGGCTATCCTTTTTACTTTGCTTTTACTTTTGTCCAGAGTTCCGCAAATTTCTGCTTGATCTTTGGCTGCTGATAAGCAAAGATTTCGTTATTCGGGTTGGTTGTATCCGGAATATAGGAACTGATCCCGCATACGTCCCCTCCCTTCATGGTTTCAAAAGCACTCTTCACTGTAGAAGTATACCCTACTTCTTCCGTATTGGAAAG
>ENA-OQIR01000218-OQIR01000218.1-human-gut-metagenome-genome-assembly--contig:-NODE-218-length-27211-cov-4.604305_pt1 | contig 27211 bp, 34 predicted proteins | sample MGYA00242580_ERZ504745 | MGnify/ENA primary metagenome ERZ504745 (study PRJEB26092, sample SAMD00036214) | human gut metagenome | host: Homo sapiens | study: EMG produced TPA metagenomics assembly of...
GGCCCGCGCCCGATGGTGGCGGCCGCTCGCGAAGGCATGAAGCGTGATCTGAAGGGCCTCAAGGTCGGTCTGATCAAGGAGCTCGGCGGCGAAGCTTCCAGCCGGGCGTATGGCACGTTTCAACGAAGGCGTCAAGAAGCTCGAGGAAATGGGTGCTGAGATCACCGAGGTGTCTCTGCCTCACCTGCCGTACTCCCTCGGCGCGTACTACATCATCATGCCATCCGAGGTCAGCTCCAACCTGGCCCGTTACGATGGCATGCGCTACGGTCTGCGCGTCATGCCGCCGGCGGGTGTTCCTCAGACCGCTGCCAACATGATGGCCTACACTCGTGAAGCCGGCTTCGGCGACGAGGTCAAGCGCCGTATCATCCTCGGTACGTACGCCCTGTCCGCTGGCTATTACGATGCATGGTACGGTTCTGCGCAGAAGGTGCGCACCTGATCATCGATGACTTCAAGAAGGCTTTCGACAAGGTCGACGTGCTTGTGGGCCCGACCAGCCCGGTCACCGCATTCAAGTTCGGTGAGAAGACTGAGGATCCGATGGCTATGTATGCCATCGATATCACCACCATTCCGGCCAACCTTGCCGGCGTTCCGGCTATGAGCATTCCTGCTGGTCTGAGCGACGACGGTTTGCCGGTCGGCTTCCAGTTCCTCGCTCCGCAGCAGCGCGACGAGGCCATGTACAAGCCTGCCGCAGCTCTTGAAGCAGCTCTCGAGGAAGACTGGAACGGCCCGATCTGGCAGTCCCTGAAGACCCCGTGGCTCGACGGCTTGAACAAGTAAGAAGCATCGGAGGAAAGAAAACAAAATGGCTGAAAAGTTGATGAAGTACGCCGATGCCGTCAAGAAGTTCGACCCGGTCATCGGTCTGGAAACCCATGTTGAGCTGAGCACCACCACGAAGCTGTTCTGCCCGGCCGAAGTCTCGTTCGGTGGCGATCCGAACAGCCAGCTCACCCCGGTGAGCCTTGGTCTGCCGGGCTCTTTGCCGGTAGTCAACAAGACCGCCGTCGATTACGCGATCAAGCTGGGTCTTGCTCTGCATTGCGAAATCGCTGAATGGAGCCAGTTCGCACGTAAGAACTACTTCTACCCGGACATGCCGCGCGATTACCAGATCTCGCAGTACGACAAGCCGACCAACGGCAACGGCTATCTTGATGTGGAACTTGAAGACGGCACCGTGTTCCGCGTGCCGATCGAACGCGCCCACATCGAAGACGACGCCGGTAAGAACACCCACGTCGGTGGCGCTGACGGCCGTATCGAAGGTGCCGATCACTCCTTGGTCGACTACAACCGTGCAGGCGTGCCGCTGATCGAGATCGTGACCAAGCCGATCGAAGGCGCCGGAGACCGTGCCCCCGAAATCGCAGGCGCCTATATGCGTGCCATCCGCGACATCGTGCGTGCGCTGAACATCTCCACGCTCGTATGGAGCAGGGCAATATGCGCGCCGATGTGAACGTGTCGCTGCGCAACAGCCCGTCCGACCCGTTCGGCACTCGTTCCGAAACCAAGAACGTGAACTCGTTCCGTGGCATTGAAAAGACCATTCAGTATGAGATTCGCCGTCAGGCGGCCATTCTGAGCGAAGGCGGCGAGATTCTGCAGGAAACCCGACACTGGATGAGGCTTCGCAGACCACCGCCGGCGGCCGCGTGAAGTCCGACGCCGACGATTACCGTTACTTCCCGGATCCGGATCTGGTGATGCTGCACATCACCAAGGAGCACATCGAAGAGATGAAGGCCCAGATGCCGGAAATGCCGCGTGAGCGCCGCAACCGCCTGAAGGGCGAGTGGGGCTTCAACGATCTGGAGATGCGCGACGTGCTTAACGCCGACGCTCTGGATCTGCTTGAGGAAACCGTTAAGGCCGGTGCCACTGCAGCCGGCGCCAAGAAGTGGTGGCTGGGCGAGCTGAGCCGCGAAGCCAACAACAAGGGCGTGAGCCTCGAAGAGCTGCCGATCACTCCGACCGATGTGGCTGAAGTTGAGAAGTTGATCGCCGATGGCAAGCTCAACGACAAGCTGGCCAAGCAGACCGTCGCAGGTGTGCTCGCCGGCGAGGGCACTCCGGATGAGGTCGTCAAGAAGCATGGCTTCCAGGTCGTGTCTGATGACGGCGCTCTCGAAAAGGCCGTGGATGAGGCTCTCGCAGCCAATCCTGACATCGTTGAAAAGCTCAAGAGCGGTAACATGAAGCCGATGGGCGCCATCATTGGTGCCGTCATGCGCGCCACTCGCGGTCAGGCTGACGCGAAAGCCGTCACCAAGATCGTGATGAGCAAGATTAAGTAACGTTTACAACGATTACTCGCGATTGCTGAATCGCACGAAAACGCACGTTCCAAAAACTTGGGACGTGCGTTTTCTTATCTTTCCAAAAGAAAGGGAAAGAGCTAATCACCAGTTGTTTTTCTTACGATTACCGACGTGTCTTTCAATATCAAGTTATGCTGGTAGAGGAAGATTTATAACGATTGCCGCCGCGCTAATTCACAGCTGACATACAGTCGGGTACAATACCTCGGTACAGGTGCGGCGACGGTCGTACCTGCAATGACGTAGGGGCGGGAAAAATGCCAGAGAATCTTGAGGCTGCAACACAGGAGCAGTCGGACCGGCAGTCGCGTGAGCTGCCGAAACGTATCGTTGTGCCGCCTATCAAAGGCGAGATGGTGCATCTACGCCCGGCCGTGATCGAGGATCTCGACCGCATGGACGCCATCGAGGCGTACGTCGGCGCTTCCGGAATCACTGGTAAGGACCGAGTCGCCGAGCGTGGCGCGGTGCGTGCGTGGGTACGTCGTTCCGTGGCATGGTCCCAAGGCGAGGCTCCGTCCGAATCCGGTGTGGGGGACCCGGAATCACGTCGCACAATCGCATGGTCCATCATCACCGAAGCGACCATGATGGCGATGGTAGGATTGATGCCGCGAATTCCGACAATGTGATCGGCATGATTTTCCTGATCGATATTGACGGTTGGGCCCGTTCCGCCCGCATTCAGGTGGTGCTTGGAAAGGATTACAGGGGCCGTGGCTATTCGCGAGACATCATGCCGCGCGTGATGACGTACGGTCTTGCTCCGGAGCCGGCAGCCTTGGCATGCATCGCATTTGGGTCGCAGTGCCCGAACAGAACACGCGTTCCGTGTCCGTGTACCAGTCGTTGGGATTCGTGCCTTCCGGTCGCTCCCGCGACGCCCTGTGGAACGACTCGCAGAACCGTTACCAAGATCTGATCGTTATGGACACGCTGGTTGACGAGTTTGATCCGATCCGCTCGCTTGACGCGTTCGGCATGCACGTGATCGAAGACAATCCGGGCGTCAAGGAGGCTTTGAGTGCACGCGAGCATTCGATTGCCATTCGACTGAATGAGAAGAATGCCACGAAACCTGATGCGGAAGGCGTGGGCGCCGACGATGCTGCGGCGGTTGCGCAATCCGTGCGGGAAGTTCCTTCTGACGGTATGGATGATGTGGCTGCGTCCCAGCAGAAGAACGTCGAAAGCGTGGATGCTGCGCGGCAAAGCGAGCGTGACGACCGCAAGTCTGTTAATGGTGATGCCGATGTCGAAAACAGCTGGCCGTATACGGCTGGCGAGCGCAAGACGTCGAAGGAAGCTTGGTGGCGTACGCTCGGGCGTGGTCGCAAGCGTGATGTGGAAGGTAAGTGATGAGCGCCGAGGATCTCGATAATTACGAAACCGACGCAGAACTGGCTCTGTATAAGGAATATCGCGACGTTATTAAATTATTTACTTACGTTGTTGAGACGGAACGTCGTTTTTATCTGGCAAATAAAGTCGATTTCAATGTGCGTTCCGCCGGTCAGGATGTGTATTTCGACGTGCGTTTGACTGACGCGTGGGTGTGGGACGTCTATCGTTCCAGTCGTTTCGTCAAGAATGTGCGTATCGTCACTTTCAAGGACGTCAATGTCGAGGAAGTGCAGAAAACCGATATCGACATTCCTGATTCCATATAGTCGATATGGTCGTGTGTGGTCGCGTATCGTTTTGCTCGGCCTGATATTGTCTTGTTTGTTTTAGACCGTTCGGCTTGGTATTGCCTGACTTGGCTTGATTTTGTAAGCATTCGCACAAGTTGCGATGTTCGTTTCCCTACCATCGGGTAGACTATCAGGGATTTTTGTTTTCATAAGGAGACCTCAAAGTGACGCAAAAGCGATCCGTGGTGATTATCGGCGGTGGCCCTGCGGGCCTGACTGCCGCTTGGGAGCTCGTCAAGGACGGTGGCTCCGAGAACTACGATGTGACCGTGCTGGAAGCAACCCGCGAATTCGGCGGCATCTCCCGCACCGTCAAGCATGATGGCAACCGTATGGATATTGGCGGCCATCGTTTCTTCTCGAAGGACGAACGCATCATGGATTGGTGGAAGGGGGTCCTGCCGCTGCAGGGCGCGCCAAGCTATGATGACAAGAAGCTCGGTCGTGAGCACGATATGGAACCGGGCGGGCCGGATCCGGAAGTCGAAGACAAGGTGATGCTCAAGCGCCATCGTGTGTCTCGTATTTACTGGAACCGACACTTCTTTGACTACCCGATTTCCCTGAGTGCCAATACGTTGAAGGCCATGGGTCCGAAGCTTACGTTGTTGCCGGTTTCAGCTATCTGAAGTCCATGGTGCACAAGCTGCCGGAAGACAATCTGGAGAACTTCTACATCAATCGTTTCGGCCGCAAGCTGTATTCCATGTTCTTCGAGGGGTACACCGAGAAGCTGTGGGGACGTCATCCGTCCCAGATTTCCGCCGATTGGGGTGCGCAGCGCGTCAAGGGCCTGAGCATTATGGGCGTGCTGAAGAATGCGTTCCAGAAGCTCCTGCCGAAGAAGCGCAGCAATGCCGAGGTCGAAACCTCGCTGATCGAGGAATTCTGGTATCCGAAGTATGGTCCGGGCCAGCTGTGGGAAACCGTGGAGGCTAACTGCGAGGCGCGGGCGTGAAGGTCATTACCGACGCCAATGTGGTGGAGATCCGCCAGTCTGACGGCAAGATCGCTTCCGTGGTGTATGAGGATTCCGAAGGTAATCGCAACGAAATGGCTGCGGACGATTTCATCTCCTCCATGCCGGTCAAGGACCTCATCAACGCAGTGGACGCTTCCAGCAAGCCCGCGCCGAAGGATATGACCGAAATCGCCAACGGCCTGCCGTACCGTGATTTCGTGACCGTCGGTCTGCTCGTCAATCATCTGCGCCTGCCGAACACCACCGACATTCCTACCCTTGGTAATCCGCCGATCGTGCTGATTGCTGGATTTACGTGCAGGATCCGGGCTATAAGGTCGGACGTCTGCAGATCTTCAACAACTGGAGCCCGTATCTGGTCAAGGATGTTGATAACACCGTGTGGATCGGTCTTGAATACTTCTGCGAGGAGGGTGATTCCTTCTGGAACATGTCTGACGAGGAGGCGAAGAAGTTCGCCATCCAGGAGCTCACCCGCATGCAGGTCATCAACGGCCCTCAGGATGTGATCGATTCCCATCGCGAGCGCGTGAAGAAGGCATATCCGGCCTACTTCGACACGTACGACCGCATGCCTGAGCTCGTGGAATACCTCGATTCCTTCGGTAACCTGTACTGTGTCGGACGTAACGGACAGCACCGCTACAACAACATGGATCATTCCATGGCCACCGCCATCGAAGCTGTCGGCAATATCAAGAATGGCAAGACGTCCAAGAAGAACGTGTGTCCGTCAATACCGACAAGAGCTATCACGAGGAAAAGTAGGTTTCGGTAGGATCTCTCGGTAGGATCGGCAAACCGTTGTTTTAGTGCGACGCTCGCGTTGTTTGCCGGCGAAGACCCGGCATGTGATTGCATGGCGGGTCTTTTGCATTGCGATTGGCGATTGACTTGCAATGCTTGATTGACTTGCAATGCTTGATTGGCTCGAATACGTTGGCACGCCTGCGTTGCGTTGGTCTGGATAACGTTGTATGGTTAGAAAAGTTCGAAAACCGTGGTATTTCGCGGCGGACTTTCAGTGGCGGAACATTTTTCCGTATCTCTTTTTTACAGCTGTCGTGGGCGTGTGCCTGCGGGAAGCTAGGGAAAGGCAAAACTAGTGGCAACCAGCCCGAATCTTGAAGATATGAAACTGCCTGAGCTCAAGGAGCTTGCCAAGCAGATGGGCCTTCGTGGCACCTCCACCATGCGTAAGCCGGAACTTATCGCGACGCTTCAGGCTGCTCGTTCCGGCGGCGAGGCGCCGGCGGCGTGACCGTTCGAGCCCCGAAGTCCGCAGCGTCCGCAGCTTCGGCTGACCCGGCAGCTCAGGTCGCAACTCCATCCGCAGACGCTGAGGTCGCGGCTGGTAGGGCCGAGAATGCCGGCAAGCCTGCTGAGGTTGCCGAGGTCAAGGCCGATGATGCTGAGGATTCTGAAAAGTCGGTTTCCAAAACCTCTAGGAGGACCCGCGTCGAGCGTACTGAGCGTTCCGAGCGCTTCAGCCGCCGTAAGCAGGACGAAGCGCCGGCAAGCGAGGATGCCGTGGGCGTCATGGTCGCTGTGAACGCTTTGGACAGCCTCGACGAGGCTCCGAAGCGCCGTCGTCGCCGTGATACGGAAGCAGCCGCCGATCTGCTCGCCGAATTGGGACTGGATGATGCTTCGCCGAAGCAGGATGACCATCGTCGCCATCGCAAGGATGATGAGGTCAATGCCGAGCCGCGTCGACGTCGCCGTGCGGTGGAGGAGCTGAAGGATGAGGATGTCGTGCGTGATCTCGACGATATTCTCGCCACGCTGCCTTCGCAAGGCAACGAGGGCGACGAGCGCCATGACGAAGCCGAGGATGGCGATTTCACACGTCGTGGCCGTGGCCGTGCCGGTGACAGGGGCGGCGATCGTATGGATCGTCGCGGACGCCGTCTGCGTGGCCGTGACCGCGATTATGATGAGCGTGACGATCGTCGTGGCCGTAACAGCGAGCGTAATGACCGCACTGAACGCAACGATCGCACGGATCGCAATGTCGAACGTGTCGAACGCGAACAGCGCCACGAGGAGCCGAAAGAGGATCTCGTGCCAGTCGCAGGCATCGTCGACGTGCTCGACTCCTACGCTTTCGTGCGTACTTCCGGCTATCTGCCGGGTCCGAACGACGTGTACGTTTCCATGGGCCAGGTCAAGAAGTATGGCCTGCGCAAGGGCGACGCCGTGCACGGTTCCATCCGCACTCCGCGTGAGGGCGACCGCCGTAACCAGCGTCAGAAGTTCGTGCCCCTGCAGTCCATCGACTCTATCAACGGCATGACCGTCGAGGCAGCGCAGAACCGCCCGCACTTCAACAAGCTCACCCCGCTGTACCCGCAGGAGCGCCTGAAGCAGGAGACCGCGCCGAACAAGCTCACCGGCCGTCTCATCGACATTGTGGCGCCGATCGGCAAGGGCCAGCGTGGTCTGATCGTGTCTCCGCCGAAGGCCGGCAAGACCATCACCCTGCAGAACATCGCCAATGCGATCGCCACCAACAATCCGGAAGTCCACCTGATGGTCGTGCTCGTGGACGAACGTCCGGAAGAGGTCACCGATATGGAACGCACGGTGCAGGGCGAAGTGATTTCCTCCACCTTCGACCGCCCGGCCTCCGACCACACCACCGTCGCCGAACTCGCCATCGAGCGTGCGAAGCGCCTCGTGGAGCTCGGCCAGGACGTGGTGGTGTTGCTTGACTCCATGACCCGTCTGGCACGTGCCTACAACGTCGCGGCTCCGGCTTCCGGGCGTATCCTTTCCGGCGGTGTTGACGCTCAGGCGCTGTACCCGCCGAAGAAGTTCTTCGCGCCGCCCGCAATATCGAAAACGGCGGTTCCCTGACCATCATCTCCTCCGCTCTGGTGGAAACCGGTTCCAAGATGGACGAGGTGATTTTCGAGGAGTTCAAGGCACCGGCAACATGGAATTGCGTCTGAGCCGCGAACTGGCGGACAAGCGCCTGTTCCCAGCCATCGACGTGAACGCTTCCGGCACCCGCCGCGAGGAGCTCATCACCGATCCGCAGGAACTGCCGATCATCTACCGTCTGCGCCGACTGCTTGGCGGTCTCGAGCCTGAGCAGGCCTACCAGACGCTCGTGCCACGTCTGAAGAAGACCGCGACCAACCGTGATTTCATGGCGTCGCTGATTCAGCAGAGCAGCAATAACGCGAATAATGGCAACAATTGATCGCAATTAGTCGCGAGTGATCGCAATCTGCGGTAAGCAAGCCAAGGGTCGTATGGCAATCGTCATACGACCCTTTCGTATATCCGCAAGGCATTGCAGATGTATGGATGATCACGTTGTGGACATGCGATACATAAATTCCGACATCCTAAAAAATACGAAATCAAAAGTCGAAAGTCGAAAATTGTATTGCCATATAAGGGGGTATGTGTAAATATTAAAAGATAAGTGATTGAAAATCGAAATTCGTCGGAAGCGTTACGAAAATGCGGTTGACGGTTTGTGTGTTGGGGTGGGTATCGTAATGGACGAACTGTGAGCTGCATAGGGGAGTCGGTCCTGCCGGGCCGATGCAGAATGCTTGTTGGAAAGGGGTATGCATGACAGGCAACGGCAACGAACCCGACACAACGTACGCTAACGTGGGTCAACTTGACGACATCGACGAGACCATCCTCCGCATGTTGGAGGAGGATGGCCGCGCCACGCTATCCCAGCTTTCGGACGCTACGGGACTGTCGATTTCCGCGGTGCAGTCGCGCGTACAGAAGCTGGAACGTCGCGATGTGATTCTCGGCTACAAGGCCGTCATCGATGATGAAAAGCGCGGGCTCGGCGTGCGCGCCTACATTGCGGTGACCCCGATCGACTATTCCAAGGAATCCGAGATTCCCTGCAAATTGCAGGATATCGACGGCATTATGTCGTGTGATTCCGTTGCCGGTTCTCCCAGCTACATGCTGACGGTGCGCGCGGCTTCGCCAAGCAAGCTTGAGGATCTGCTGAATGTCATTCATCAGACGGTGCCGGTGAGCACGGAAACCTCGATTGTGCTGCAACGGTACTTCTCCAAGTGACATTCGCGCGGTAGTCTTGTACGCATGAGCGATAGCGAACACGACTGGCTTCGGCCAGAAGAAGAACACGAAACCGAAACCATCATCGACGCGGGTACCGCGCAAAACAATCCTGAGGTTGCCGACGCCGTGGCGAAAATCGCCGCGTTGCGCCAGTCGATCGACAATGTCGACACGGCCATCGTCTCCCTGCTGGCGGAACGCTTCAAATACACGTCCCAAGTGGGCGTGCTGAAGGCACGTGCGGGCTTCGCGCCGGCCGATTACAAGCGTGAAGACTATCAGATCGAGCGTCTGCATCGCAATGCCGTCGACGCGGGTCTTGACCCTGATATCGCCGAAATGTACCGCGAATTCGTGGTGACCGAAGCCAAGCGTAGGCATAAGCGCATCGCCGAAAACGGTGGAGATCCGGGCGTGCTCGACGTATTCGCCTGACCTGTCTGTTTTCGGCAAAAACAAGTATTTCGGGGCATGCCGGGCGCTACATTGAATGCTTTGGAAAGTATTTCAGGCATTTGTAATTGCGATTGAGAGGCTCGGTATGCATCACGCACTTACGATTCATCCACGGGACATCCGTCGCCATCTTTCCGCGGCTACTGCTGTGGCGCTTGTCGCCGCGATTCCGGTCGCGGCCGTCGATGCGGCCAATGTGGCGACGTTCGTTCGGCAGAACAGGCAATATGCGGTCGAGGCGACGCAAAGTGACGTGATGAGCGCGTATGAATCCATCGACAAGCCTGGCCGTCTTTTCCTGACCCAGAGCGGAACTTCTGCATCGCACGCATCACAGCGCGTTCCCAAAGGCACTGTGCAATGCCGTGGAAAGTGTCCGCCACGTTCACTCTTGACGGTCCCAATGTGAGCGCTTCCGAAATTTCCGGCGCTTCCGGAATGGTTGGCGTTCGCATCGCCCTGCATGCCGTTGATGCCGACAAAACGGCCGATTTGACACCGATCGTCGCTTTCACCATCCCCAGCCGCGTTGGCAATGACGTGACCGCTGATGACGGTGTGGCTGTTTCGTCGGACAACACTTCGACACTGGTGGCCGCAGCCGGCAAACCCGGTGAGGATCTAACATTTAACACGTATGTGACGGCGAATCGTTTCTCCATGAGCTCGCTGGCCGTCGCCGCGGTGGATGGCGATGCTGGCCAATCGCTGCCTGATCTCACCAAGCGTGCGGCGACGCTGGTGGACGGGTTGACCAACGTTGGTTCGCAGCACAACCGCAAGCTCATTTCTCAACTGGAAAAGCTTCGGGACAACGAAAAAGCGATCGCCAAACAGACCATCTCAACGCGTTCCAAAGCGCATGAGCAGGCGTTCGACGCCTATGTCGAGGCGTATGTCGGCTCGTATACCACGCATCTGTCCGGCTCACTCGGCAATTCCACGCAGCTGTCCGCCATTCTCGGCACCGCATCCGAGTTGAACGGCGACACCCCCGTAGCCAAGTCCGTGGCGGATCTTGCCAACGTCGTCAACGACGTGAGCGCCGCCTACCGACATATTGGTGCCGCTGACGCGGTCGACGAGGTGATCCGCACCATCGAACAGCGCGGCACATCCGGGCTGGTGAGAGAGCTCGACAAACGCACGGGTGAGGAGCAGCAGCGCGGCTCCAAGGATTACAGCGTCGGCCAGTCACAGCTGTCCTCCGCGATGATTCCGTATTCGATGGACTTCACCGACGCATACACGGCTCGACTCAAGGAACTGGGCGCCACCACCAGCACCGCGTCCGAATACGAAAACCAGGCGATCGCCGACGTGCGTGCCGGCATCAAGGGCAATGAGAAGCTCAAAACCGCATCCGACAAAGTCTCCGCCGCGATGACCGCGCTGGCGGACGCTAGCGAGCATATCGGGCAGGCCAGCGCGTTCCATCAGATCATCGTGCGGTTTGCTGACCAGCTGGATTCGGATGACGAGACATCGGATTCCAACGCTGCTGACGGCTCTTCGGTGCTTGATTCAATGCGCGCCGTTTCGGCTGGGCGTGCGTTGTGCGCGAAGGCCGAGAAGTCGCGCGCCAAGCTCAGCACAAGGCGGAACGGGTGCAGGCCAAGGGCGATGCCGCCGATTCCTCCAGCTTGGTTGACGACAAGAACGCCATCAGCATGGACGATGTGATGAGCTATGCGGGTGGATTGCGTCCGTCATTCGGCGCGGCCGCGGACGTCACGTCGAAGAACGTGGCGAAGGTTGGGGGAGTGGATGGCTCCACGAAGAAGGGCGATTCCGTCGCTTCGGATGGCGGTTCCGAATCCGCCGGCTCGATGCCGATTTCGGGCTACGGTTTGGCGAAAAGCGAGTTTGCGCCAAATAATGGCGATTTGATCGACGAGACGGTTGAGTTGGCTGCCGCGGCCGAGATTTTGGACGGTGCGATGCAGTCTGGACTGTCGGCTGGCCCCGCAAAGGCGACTGGCGTCGCGCAGTATTTGCTGGCTGTCCCGATACTGTAGATTGGCTGTTTCCGCTGATGGGTGTGATTTGTGGTTGTTTTGGCGCGGCCCCATTCATGAATAAGATCGATCTGGATTGGTTTTCCCGGTTTTTCGGATACGGGGGTACGTATTTCGGCTTGGAACGCCGCTTTGATGCCCTCTTGCGTGCGTTGACTGCGATTGCACATCGGGAATGCGGCTTTTTCGAGTACGGGGGTGCATATTCTGGCAGGGAATGTGATTTTCGCAACCCCGACCATGCATCGATTGCGATTTGGAAAAGCATAAGAATACGATAAAACCTCCTTTTGCGATACCGAAATCCGCAATGCGGGGCAATACAAAAGGAGGCTTTACCGTCAGCCGGCAGTCCCGTGAGAACCGTCGGCCGATATGATTTCAGAAGATTACTTCTTAGGTTTCTTTGCCGGCGGCTCGCCCAGCTCGCTTTCAGCGATTGTCACGTCGGTTGCGGCCTCGTCCTCACCTTCGGCTGCTGCAGGCGAGGTGAAGGAGATGCGTCCGACCACGCGACCGGCTTCGGCAATATCGCCCAATGCACTTTCGATGGATTCGCGCGCTTCATCGGAAACGCCTAGCTGCACGGAAAGGATCGGGGTCTTCATCGAAACCTTGGCCTTCGACTTGATGCCACGCAGCGCGGCCAGCGCTTCACCGGCATGGGTGAGCAGCTCCGGGGAGACGGTTGCGGCGGCCGCATCGTACGTTTCAGCCTTCGGCCATGCGGCGTGGTGCACGGAGCCTTCGCCCTCATGCATCCAGCTCCACACTTCCTCGGTGGCGTACGGCAGGTACGGTGCCAGCAGGCGTGCGAAGCATCCAAGCCCAGTCCCAGTGCGGTGCGGGCGGACTTCACGGCCTTCTCGCTCGGCACTCGGCCGGTGGCGTCGGCGGTGCCGTACGCGCGGTTCTTGACCAGTTCGATGTAATCGTCGCAGAACTGCCAGAAGTAGTTCTCGATGACTTCCAAAGCCTTGGAATGCTCGTAGTTGTTGAGGTTTTCGGTGGCTTCGCGCACCACGAGAGCCATCTTGGCCATGGCTGCGCGGTCCAGCGGCTCGGTCACGTCGGCCGGGTTCCAGCTTGCGGTTGCCGGAGCGCCCACATGATGGTTCTCATCCTCACGTCCGATGGCCAGTGCGAACTTGGTGGCGTTGAGCAGCTTGATGGCCAAACGGCGGCCGATCTTCATCTGGCCTTCGTCGTAGGTGGCATCCAGGCCCAAACGTGCCGCAGCGGCCCAATAGCGCACCGCGTCGGCGCCGAACTGCTTGATCGGCTTGTCTGGCACGACCACGTTGCCCTTGGACTTCGACATCTTCTTGTGGTCCGGATCGAGAATCCAGCCAGACAGGGTGGCGTTGGACCACGGCAGACACTTGTTTTCAAGATGCGCGCGATCCACGGTGGAGAACAGCCAGGTACGGATGATGTCCTGACTGCGGGCGCAGATCCATTGGGAACGTGGCGTTGAAAATCGCCTGGTTCTCTTCGCCTGGCTCTTCCCAACGGGTCACGATCTGCGGGGTGAGGGAGGAAGTGGCCCAGGTGTCCATGATGTCGGGCTCGGCGGTGAAACCGCCGGGTACGTCACGCTGGTCCTCGGTGTAGCCTTCCGGCACATCGTCGGTCGGATCGATCGGCAGGATGTCTTCGCTCGGGGTGATCGGGTGATCGTAATCCGGGGTACCGTCTTCCTTCACCGGGTACCATAGCGGGAACGGGACGCCGAAGAAGCGCTGGCGGGAGATCAGCCAGTCGCCGTTCAGGCCGTGCACCCAGTTCTCGTAGCGCACGCGCATGAAGTCGGGGTGGAAGTTGAGTTCCTTACCGCGTTCGATGAGTTCGGCGTTCAGCTTCTCGTCGGTGCCGCCGTTCTTGAGGTACCACTGGCGGGAAGTGACGATTTCGAGCGGCTTGTCGCCCTTCTCATAGAAGTTCGTCATACGCTTGGTCGGAGTCGGCTCACCGTCAAGATCACCGGATTCGCGCAGTGCGTCGACGATGACCTTGCGTGCGGAGAACGTCGTCTTTCCGGCGGTCTCCTGGAAGATGCGCCTGCCTTCCTCGTCTTCGATCCAATCCGGAGTATCCATGACGATGCGTCCGTTGCGCTGGATGATGGAACGCAACGGCAGGTTCAGGTCACGCCACCATTCGACGTCGGTCACGTCGCCGAACGTACAGCACATGGCGATGCCGGCGCCCTTGTCCATTTCCGCGGCCTTGTGGGCGAGGATCGGAACCTTGACATGGAACAGCGGCGAGTAGACGTACTGGCCGAAATACGACTTGTAACGCTCGTCGTCCGGATGCGCGATCAGTGCGCCGCAGGCGCCAGCAGTTCCGGACGGGTGGTTTCGATGTAGATCGGAGTGCCGTCTTCGAAACGGAAGGCCACCTTGTGGTAGAAGCCCGGGTATTCGCGGGATTCCAGTTCGGCCTGAGCCACTGCGGTCTGGAAGGTCACATCCCACAGGCCCGGAGCGTCTTTCTGGTACGCTTCGCCGCGGGCCAGATTGCGCAGGAATGCCTTCTGGCCACGCGCTGCGGGTGCTCGCCGATGGTGTGGTAGGTCTGCGTCCAGTCGATGGACAGGCCGAGGGAACGCCACAGCGCCTCGAACTGCTTCTCATCCTGAGCGGTGAGCTTTTCGCACAGTTCGATAAAGTTCTTACGGGAGATCGGAACCTGATCCTTGCGTCGATTTTCTTGCCATCGGTGCCTTCGAACGGCGGCACGAAATCAGGATCGTACTTGAGGGAGGTGTCCACGCGCACGCCATAATAGTTCTGCACACGGCGTTCGGTCGGCAGTCCGTTGTCGTCCCAGCCATCGGGTAGAACACGTCGTAGCCGTTCATGCGCTTGAATCGCGCGATCACATCGGTATGCGTGTATGAGAACACGTGGCCCACGTGCAGGTGACCGGAAACGGTGGGCGGCGGGGTGTCGATGGAATAGACGGCCTTGCGGTCGCGGGTGCCTGGAACTTGTAGACTTTGTTTTCGTCCCAGACTTCGCGCCACTTGTCTTCGAGACCGTCCACGCCGACCTTATCGGGCAGCGGCGTGAGATTCGCGTTGATGGTATTATCTTGGCTTTCAGTCATAGACGCTAGTCTAGAAAGCGAATGTGACAACTTACGGCACTGCAGCCGAATGCCGAAATCGCGAAATAATCGCAGGAAAATCAGTGCAGTTTTATTCTGTTCAACGGAAGCAGTCGGTCAGTCAGATTTTTCGGATATCCCTGCAACTGGCCGCTTACCGCAATGAAATTCTTACGTGTGTACAGCCAGTCGCTTGCCGCGCTCTCGCTGACGGTGCGTGCATACGTGCGCATGCGATCCTGATAATCGTTGTCGTTGGTGGCCGCCATCGCATTCGCATATGCTTGCTGCGCATCGCCATTTTCGAAATGGAACACGCTTTGTCCGTCGGTGAATACGCTCGCATCGTTTTCGCCACTCATGGTGGTGAGCGCGATATTGTACGTGCCGGCGTTCATACGTTCCGTGACTTGTGCCGCGGAATCAAGCACTTCCATATTGACGCCGATATTGAGCTGTTCGATCGCCGATTTCACGGTATTGCCGATCTGCTCGTATTCCTTGGGTACCAACAGATTGATGTCTGCGATATAGTTGGCGCCGAAATAGCTGCGCATCTGCTGGCCCTGCTCAAGATTGTAGGGGAACAGTTCGCTCAAGTCCTCATAGCCGTCTTCCAGCGGGCTGATCGGACCGCCGAGCGGCGAATAGGCGTCCGGAGCGTCTTTGGCGATGGATTGGGCGTCGATGGCGTACCGTGTCATTTTGCGGATCTGCTCGTCGGAGAATGGGCTTTCAGTGCCGTTGTTGAAGGCGAGCATCACTTTGTCGAAGCTGATGCCGCTGTCGGAGTTGATGCCGCTTTGCTGGTTGAGCTCGTCCGCCGTCGATGCGCTCAACGGCAATGCCATGCTGATTTTCTTGGCTTCCATGGCGCTGACCAGCGAATCTTCGGAAGCATAGTAATACAGCGTTATTTGCGATGCGGCGGCTTTGGTGCCCCAATACGAGTCGTTGCGCTGCAGCACGATCTGTGTTTTCGACGAGGCTTCCACGGTGAACGGTCCCGATCCCACGGCCTTCTTACTGTAATCCGCCTTGCTTTCCTCGTCGTAGACGATGCCGGCGCGCCCGCTGAGTGCGCGCAAAAGCCTTGGATTTGGCTGATTAAGGGTGATGACTACTGTGTTTTCGTCGGGATTGGTGATTTCCTTGAGATCGCCGAGCTGGTCGGCGTCCACGTAATTGTTGTTGATGACGTTTTGCAGCGACCAGACCACGTCCGACGAGTCGAGTTTGTGACCGTTGGCGAAGGTCATGTTGGTGTTGAGCGTGAACGTGTAGGTCAGTCCGTCGTCGGAAATCTGCCATGATTTGGCGATTGACGGCTGCAGTTTGTTGGTTTCGCTGCGTGACACCAAGGTTTCGTACACGTTTTCGAGCAGTGCCTGCTCTATTGCAGTGCCTGTTCGCTGCGGATGTCAAGCGATTCCGGCGCGCTGCCTTGGATGCCGATGGCGACGGAGGAGTCGGAAACGAGCGTGGTGAATGATGCGATCGGGCTTTTGCGGTTCGTCAGCGACCAGCCAGCCAGGTCATGACGCTGAGCATGATGGCGACGCCGAAAAAGATCAGCCACCGCGTGATTTCGTCTTTCAGCTTGGCTTCCCGCCCGTTTTCTTCTTCCATGCTGCCGAGTCTAGTTGACACGTGCTACAGCGGGTGCCGCATCTACGGGATGATTATTCCAGTGAGTGGGAGAATCACCCCATTGGGAGGGCCGATACGGAACTATGCTGCGAATGCGCTGGGGCAGGTGTCGTTAAGCGGGCAGTTCAGGCAGTCTGGCTTACGAGCATGGCATATGGCACGACCGTGCAGTATCAGCCTGTGAGACAGATCCGTCCACTCCTCGGGCGGGAAGCATGCGGTGATCTCACGCTCAATGGCCTTGGGATCAGGAGAGCCGCTCGCCCAATCCGAACGCCAGCGCAGTCGACCGGTCACACGAATCACATGCGTGTCAACAGGAAAACCCGGCACGCCAAAAGCGTTCCCAAGCACCACATTCGCGGTTTTGCGCCCCACGCCCGGCAGACTTGTCAAAGAGTCCATATTTTGCGGCACTTCGCCATCGAACCGTTCGCACAATGCGTAAGAAAGTCCGATAATGTTCTTTGCTTTCGTGCGATGAAATCCGATGGAATGAATGATGCTTTCCACATGTTCGGGATTGGCGCTCGCAAGTGCGTCTGGACCTGGATATTCGTCGAATAATTCCGGCGTGACCATATTCACCCGCTTGTCGGTGGTTTGCGCGCTCAATACGGTCGCCACCAGCAATTCAAAAGGATTCGAAAAATTCAGCGCACATTTCGGATGCGGAATCTCCTCGCACAACACTGCGTATTCCTGATGCATGCGTGACAGTCGCGCTTGTTTCGATTCCTTGGGCACGCTACCAGTCTACCGTCGCATGAGCAACACAATCGCACGCACGAAAGCAAAACGGCCGACAGTCAAATCGCAGGCAATTGTAAAAAGCGGATATTGCAAACCGTCTGCAAAGCAAACGGATAGTAAGAAAAATCAGTCTTCTTCCGAAGCGTTACGGGCTGCGGCATCCTTGGCTGCAGCTTCGCTCTCTTCCTCTTCGGGAGGGTCGAAACGATAGCCGACATTGCGCACAGTGCCGATGACATGCTCGTATTCGCCGCCCAGCTTGGCACGAAGGCGACGGATATGCACGTCAACCGTACGGGTTCCGCCGTAATAGTCGTAGCCCCACACCTCCTGCAGCAGTTGCGCGCGGGTGAACACGCGCCCCGGGTGCTGCACGAGATACTTGAGAAGCTCGAACTCCTTGTATGCCAAGTCGATCGGATGCCCGTGCAGACTTGCCGTGTAGCCGTTGGTGTCCACCACCAAGTCTCCGGAGCGGATCATGCCGTCTTCGTTCTGCACGCCCGATTCGCCGGAACCGTACACTGCGTTGATCGGCGAGTTGCCGCGTTCCGACACCAGGCGAAGGCGCCCCTCGACCTCGGCCGGAGAGGCGGATGCCACTACCACGTCGGCGATGCCCCACTGCGAATTGACCACGGTGAACCCGCCCTCGGTGAGGATAAGCACGATTGGCGTGGAAAGTCCGGAGGCGTGGATCAGGCGGCACAGCGTTTTCGCCGTGGCCAGGTCGTCTCGCGCATCAAGGAAAAGAACGGTGTTTTCCGGCATTTTCACCAGGCTCGCCGCATCCATCGGCAGAACGCGCACGCGGTGGGAAAGCAACGCCAGAGAAGGAAGCACGGTAGCTGGGTCGCTAGCGAACGTCATAAGCGTCAGATCCGTCACGTTAGCTCCCTTTGTCTCTTGCGTTGGTTTTGCGTTGTTGCCGCGATTGTACTCTTGTTGTGTGTTATCGGCGTTTCGTTAATTTTATCTGAACTATGTGGACACTTGCGGCTACATTTAATGGTATTGCATACGTAATGACCACATTATGGAAAATCATGAAAAGGGGACGAAATGACCGCCTCTGAAAAAGTTGCCGTCAAGTCGGCTCAGAAAGCCTCGTTCGGCAAGGTGCTTACCATCCAAATCGCCGCATATGTGGTGCTGGTTGTGCTTGCGCTGATTCCCGGCATTTCCTATGGGAATACGGAAGAGCCTGCGATCGTGTCGTTCACTGTTGCGGCTTCCGTGGCGATGATTGCGCTGCTTGCCGTGTTCAACCCGTTCCGCGATGGTGTTGCGGGGCATGCGATTTCCGTGGTTGCGGGCTTGCTTTCCGTGATGTGCGCCACGACGGTGATGCTTGGACGTGCGATTTTCCCCGCCGATTTGGGTGGCGAAGACACATTTTGGATGCAGGAAGGTTGGATTGCCGGTGTTGGTGGTCTGTTGATCCTGCTGATTGTGGTTTCGTTCGGACGTCAGATGGCGCGTGAGAACCGTACGCATCTGATTCGTTCGTTGTCGCACAATGTTGTGGAAGCGTTGCCATGATTGGCAGCGCGGGCTGGTGTTTCTTGTCGACGCTGCTGCCGATTCGTTCCGGTGAAAACGCGGCTTCCACCGAGTTTGCCGTGAATCCTGCGTGGATTGTCTCCGTAATCGTGTCGCTGTTGCTGATTGTTGCGCTCGATGCGTGCTCGTATTGGTGGAATCGTAATGCCGATCCTGATCCGCAATCCAAGAATCCGTGGATTGGCATCGCGCTGTTGCCGGTTATGATTTCCGGAATTGTGGTCGGCCTTGCGTCGTATGCGAACGTCATGCTTTGGTAATGCGATTCTTACGATTCCTTCAATCATGGGAAAATAGTCGTAAGAAAATAATCGTTTGCAATAATTCGTAATGCAAAAGCTCGTAATCATGTGTGATTATGGGCTTTTGCTGTAGTTTGTATATTTATTGTATATCTGATTTGCGATTATTATGCGAGGAATCCGAGATGTTCCAGTAATACTTTCGCGCCGATCAGAATAAGCACGACGCCACCCGCGATCTGTGCGGGCTTCTGCCAGCGCGAGCCGAACGCGCGACCGATATACAGACCGGCTGCGGAGAACAGGCCGGTGGTGATGCCGATGATGATCACTGAAATCCAAATGTTCAACGACATGAATGCGAAACTGACGCCGACGGCGAATGCGTCGATGCTGCAGGCCACGGCGAGCGGAAGCATGTGCTTCCAATCGAAATCAGCGTTTTCCCTGGCGTTTTCCTCATCCTCTTCGAATGCTTCACGCACCATGTTGCCACCGATGAGGGCGAGCAGGACGAAAATGATCCAATGATCGACTGTGGTCACGTATTTGCTGAACGTGGAGGCGGCAAAATAGCCGAGCAGTGGGAAAAGCGCCTGGAATCCGCCGAACCAGAGGGCGGTTTTGAACGCGTCGAGGTTACGCAGTTTTTTGACGGTGAGACCTTTGCCGATGGAAACGGCGAATGCGTCCATCGATACGGAAACGGCAATAAGTAATGTTTGAATCAACATAGCTGGTATATAGGTTCATCCCGCCGGTTGTCCCACGGGATGGGCCTCGACGGAGTCTCACGTCCGCCTACGCCTAGGGGTACCGACATAGAACTGCCGCGCCAGCCAGCGGGCTTTGAATTCTGCGAATACTGTTCGCATGCCGTGAATTACGTGCTCCACTATAGCGGCGCCAGCGAATATGCGCGTATGGTATGCGCGTATGGCGTGCTGTTTGGGTGGCTTGGCGGGCAGTTTCTTCCACTCGCTGGAGGAATCCGGACACTTGGAGGGTATGGTTTTGTCCGTTTTCCTCCAATCGGTGGAGGAATCTGCCGCTGAGAAGTTGATTTGCGGGCATTTTCTTCCAGTGACTGGGGAATCTGCCGCTGGAAGCCGTGTTAGTGGGGTGATTGTTCCAGTGAGTGGAGGTTTTTGCCCTGCGTGAGGGCTGGTTTGCGGGAGAATTCTTCCAGTGACTGGCGGAATCTGGACGTTGGAAGGTATGCAAAAGCCCGTTGACGTGTGCGAGTGCGTACGTCAACGGGCTTTCCTTGGATTGCTACCTAAAGCTATCTAGAAAGGCGTGGAAATCACTTCTCGGATTCGGCGAGGCGCTTGCGGGCGGCCACGATCTCAGCTTCAGCCTTCTCGACGCCGGTCCAATAATCGCCCGGCAGGACTTCCTTGCCCGGCTCCAGAGCCTTGTACTGCTCGAAGAAGTGCTTGATTTCAGCCTTGTGGTACTCGGAAACGTCTTCGACATCCTTGATATCGTCGAAACGCACGTCAGCCGGCACGCACAGCACCTTGTCGTCTCCGCCAGCCTCGTCGACCATGTGGTACAGGCCAACAGCGCGGCATTCCACCACGCAGCCCGGGAACACGGAGTTCGGATCATGACGAGTGCGTCGAGCGGATCGCCATCCTCGCCCAGAGTGCCGTCGATGTAGCCATAGTCATCCGGGTAACCCATGGAAGTGAACAGGGTGCGGTCCAGGAACACGCGGCCGGTCTCGTGATCCACTTCGTACTTGTTCTTGGAGCCGCGCGGAATTTCCACCACGACGTTGAAGGTTTCTGCCATGTCATTTCTCCTTGAGATTGGGCAGTTTACATTATCAGTAACCACAATACCGCTTTCCACCGAAGTGGAACCGGTATTGTGGCATGAATCGAAACGAATTCCTAGTTGAGCTGACTGAGATTAATCAGATCGATTGAAAATCAGTCTTCGACAACGGTGAGCACGTGTGCCACGTCGGCCCATGGGGCGAGCGAAACGTAGTTGTCGTAACCCCATTCGAAGTCGCGGCCGGTCAGCTCGTCATGCACCTTGAGCGGCTTGTCGGTGGCGAAACCGAAGTCGCCAAGCTCCACATGTACGATGGACTGGTGCGCGTTGTGGCCGTCGAGGTTCACGATCACAATCACCGTATCTGCCTTGCCGGTACCGGTCAGTTCGGCCGGGGTCTGGCGCAGGAATGCGATCACGCCCGCATCGTCGCTCGGCAGAATGTGCAGATTGTGGTAGCTGCGGCATGCCGGGTGAGTGTCACGAATCTTGTTGAGCGAGGTCAGCAGTTCGGCGATACCGTACTTTTCGGTGCTGTCCCAGTCGCGCACCTTGACTTCGTACTTCTCATTGTCAATCTGCTCTTCGAAGCCCGGACGCTGCTTGTTTTCGATAAGCTCGTAGCCGTTGTAAATACCCCAGCTCGGGCTGCCCATAGCGGCGAGCACCGCACGCACTGCGTGACCGGCGATGCCGTTGTCGCGCACGTAGGCGGTGAGAATATCCGGAGTGGTGGGCCAGAACGTGTTGTGCTGGTAGAAGCCGCCATCGCCGTTGGTCTCTTCGAAGTACTCTTCGAGCTCTTCCTTGGTGTTACGCCATGGGAAGTAGCAGTGCGACTGCGTGAAGCCCGCATAGCTCAGCGCGCGCATCATGCCCGGGCGGGTGAACGCCTCGGCGAGGAACAGCACTTCCGGGTGCTTCTTCGTGACGGCGGCGATCACATCCTGCCAGAAACGCACCGGCTTGGTGTGAGGGTTGTCAACACGGAAGATCGTCACACCCGCCTTGACCCACAGGTCCATAATGCGTTCGACTTCTTTTTCGATGCCTTCCATGTCGGCATTGAAATCGATCGGGTAAATATCCTGATACTTCTTCGGCGGATTCTCGGCGAATGCGATGGTGCCGTCCGGCTTGGTGCGGAACCAGTTCGGATGCGCCTTAACCCACGGGTGGTCAGGAGAGCACTGCAGAGCGAAATCAAGCGCGATTTCCAAGCCCAGCTCGTGGGCACGCTCGCAGAATGCCTTGAAATCGTCCATGGTGCCAAGCTGCGGGTCAACGGTGTCGTGGCCACCCAGTTCGGAACCGATGCCGAACGGAGAGCCCGGATCGTTCGGGCCGGCTACCAGGGAATTGTTGCGTCCCTTGCGGTTGGTCACGCCAATCGGGAAGATCGGCGGCAAATACACAATGTTGAAGCCTTCGGCTGCGGCACGTTCCAAGCCGGCGATTGATGTCTTGAGGTTGCCGGGAACGATCTTGCCGTCTTCGCCGTAGTAGGCACCTTCGGAACGCGGGAAGACTGATACCAGGAAGCGAAGCTGGACTTCGGGCGTTCCACGCGGAAACGCTGCGGATTCGACTCGGACAGGCCGTCGCGCAGCGGGTTGGTTTCGTGCAGCTGCTCGATGTCGCTGCTCTGGGCTGCGGCGAGACGCTCTTCGGCGCTCAGCGACTTGTTTTCTATGGTCTTGGCAGCGTCGCGCAGCACCTTCTTGTCGGCTGCGGAAGCTGGAATCCTTCGCATCGGCCCAACGTGCGAGCAGTCGTGCGCCGGATTCCAGCGCGTTCTCCACGTCGTCGTTCACTTCAACCTTGATGGCGGCGTCGTGCAGCCAGGATTGGTAGGTGTCTTCCCAGCCTTCAACCACGATCTGCCATTCACCCAGCTGGCGCTTAACGGCGGCATAGTCGGAATCCCACGGCTTCAGATCGCTGTGCTCGCCGATCTTGACCATGGCTTCCCAACGGTCAAGACCCGGATTGGTGCAGGTCATGGCGAAACGTTCAACCTCGCGGCCGCGTGCGCTGCGCACGGACACGGTCGCTCCGGCCTTGGTACGGCCTTCGATGAACACTTGGGCGGTGACGTTGAATGCTTCGCCGAGCTCCACGCGTGCCGGGAACAGGCCGTTCTCAACGTTCGGGGTGATGTCGAGCACGTTCACGCGGCCGAACTGTTCGGGGCTGGTGCGTTCGATGACGGGGGCTGGGGCTTCACCTACGACTTGCGATGAGGCGGCCTTCGCCTTAGTGGTGCGCTTGCGAGCGGTGGATGCCGTAGGTTTTTGGCGGCAGTGCGCTTGTGAGGCGTCTGAGATGTTGATGACTCCGCCTTGGCGGTCGTCTTCTTGACGGTTGATTGTTTGGTTGTGGTGCGCGGTTCTGCGCTCTTATCTTCTTCTGCCATACCGCCGATTATAGAGGAGAAAAGGTGGATTTGGGTGAACTATCTTCCGACCAGCGATTTTCCACCCTTTGTGGATAACTTGTTTACCTACGATTGGTAAAACGTTTTTGTGGATAAGTTACGTTTGCTGATAAGCGAAGTTGTCCACAAAACGGCAAAAAGAACGTCCTCCGACCACAACCCTTGAAAAAGACCATGTGGTAATCGCAAGTATGCAAGTCTGTTGAATCACGGCAACAACGACGTGCATATCGAAAGGACGATGCAATGAATGCGATGAAGCGACGTATGCTTGCGATTCAGGCCGCGGTATTGGCGGTCTGCGCCATCATCGTGACGATGACATGCCCGGCAGCGCTGGCCGCCGAACAGCTGCTACGTGCGAACGGCAAGCATTACGAATATTTTCTTGATGGAAAACCGTATGTGATCGGGGTGAACGCGGAATCGAAATCGGGCAAATTCTATTATTGCCGGCAAATCGAAAGCGTGACAGACTATAAGGTGACTGAAACCACCACCGTGGAAAATACGGAAGCGGCGCGGCGCCTCGCATGGCTGCTGTCCGAATATCAATATGACGGGGAGCCGGTGCTTACGTATGCGGCGATCGGCGTGCTGGTGCACCGCAACTATGATGACCAAAAGGTGTGGGCCAGGCATGAGCAATACCTCTTCTCAGTAATGGACGGGCTGGAAAGCAAGGTCAACGAGCTTTGGGAGGAGGCCGCGAACAAGCTGCCGGTTTCTTCGAGGGTGACGCGTGATGATCGGCAGGGATTGCGGTCCGGAAGCCTGTTCGTGCAGTTGCTGGATGCGAGTGGCCAGCCGGTCGAGGGCATATTCACGGCGACGATCGAAGGCCCGGCCGTGTTCGACGAAGATGATGAGCACGGCAGTCGGCTGGGCCGAACCGGAGGGAACCACCGTGTATTGGCATGCAACGGGCGCCGGCGAGGTCAATATCAAGGTCGGATACCAGTCCGTGGGATTGGATGAGGCCGTCACCGCGCAGAAAATGATGGTGCTGAACGATGTGGTGGAACGTGAGGATAGCCTGCTGACGTTCAATGTCGATAACCTTTATGCCCCCGATCAGGAAATGCCGCAGACAGGAAGTCCGATGGGGCTGGTGTTGGGTTTGGCGGCTGCCGTGATGTGCTGCGGGGCGTTCATGCTGTATGCGGTACGGCGACGATGATAGGTGGTGATGATGCTGCTTCATGGAGGCGAGTTTGCGAAACTTGGCTGAATATGCTGAAGGAAGCCAGCGAAAAGAACGTGGCGAAATTCGAAACCTGTGAACAGTCCGACCAGCTGCCATATCCAGATTTTGCCCGGATTCTATTAAGCGATCGGCTTGGCCAAGATCCGGTAAGAAAACAAAAAAGTCAGGAACCACTATGGTTCCTGACTTTCATTGGTAGCGGGGCATGGATTTGAACCATGGACCTCTGGGTTATGAGCCCAGCGAGCTACCGAGCTGCTCCACCCCGCGTCGGCTTGTCTTCAAGACAGCTCTATTAATTTTACGATTACTTCCAAATATGTCAAATCGGCGTGTCGCGCTCGTTTGGCCGTGTAAAACATCGCCACGAATAGCGCGTTATCCATTTTTCCTATACCCGTTTCGACCGATCGCCGGCGCAGGGGAGTGCGCCATATCCGACCCCGCACCATAATAGAAGCATGCCTATCAAGATTCCCAGCGGCCTTCCGGCCAGAGACATTCTCGACTCCGAGCGCATTTTCGCGCTGGAAAAGCCCGAAGCGGAGCGTCAGCGTGTGCGCCCGCTCAAGCTGGTGATCTTGAATCTCATGCCTAAGAAGGTTGAAACGGAAACTCAGCTGCTGCGCCTTATCTCGAAGAGTCCGCTGCAGGTGGAGATCGATTTCATGAAGACCTCCACGCATAAGGTACGCATGTGAGCGCCGACCATTTAGTGAAGTTTTACGAAACCCTCGACGCGTTCCAAGACAACTATTACGACGGCTTCGTGGTGACGGGTGCTCCCGTCGAGCATCTTGATTTCGAGCAGGTCGATTATTGGGATGAGTTCAAAAAGATTCTCGACTGGGCTTCCACGCATGTGTTTTCCACCATGTATTTGTGCTGGGGTGCGATGGGTGCGCTCAATTACCGCTATAACGTGCGCAAAGAGAATCTTCCGGAGAAGATTTTCGGTGTGTTTCCGCAGTATTTGCAGGATGAATACTGCTTCCTGACGAACGGTTTCGACGAGATCTGCCTGCAGCCGCATTCTCGCCTTGCAGGGGTGAGCGAGGGTGATGTCGCCCGCAATCCCGAATTGCAGGTGCTTACGTGGGGTCCGAAATCCGGTCCTGGTCTGATCGCCACCCGCGATTTTTCGGAGGTGTTCGCGCTTGGACACTGGGAGTACGGCAAGTACACCTTGGCCGAGGAGTATGAGCGCGATATGAAGAAGGGGATGACGAACGTGCCGTTCCCCGAAAACTACTTCCCGCATGACGATCCACAGCTTGAGCCGGTGTTCGCGTGGCGTGCCCACGCGAATCTGTTGTGGCGTAATTGGCTGAATTGGGTGTATCAGACCACGCCATACGATTTGAGCGAGGTTCCGCAGCTTCGTGCGCAGAAGCGTCTTGGCACGGATCGTTCGATTCGCCATCAGCCGGGTTCGCCGCGTGTCGATGCGTTCGCGCCGTTCGTGCGCGACGGCTACGGCGTGATCCACGACTGAATCCAAGGTCCCTTCCATAACATTGCGGAAGCCGTCGATGTGCTGAAGATGCAGATAATCCGCGTGATACGAATCGCGTGATTGTGTGCATCTTTTTTGTTTGTATCAATCGCATTCGTCTGTGATTTATCGGTGTTGGCTGAATTGGTCTAAAAGATCTCCGACACTCGATAGATATGGTGAAACGTTTTACTGAAAACGTGCGGTATGCTGGATAGCGTCGACTATCCGACGAATCACAGAGCCGTGTCTAGTTAGTCCAGCTTGAAGCGAAACGCCGGAAAAACTAAATGGCCGTAAGGAAAACTCCAAGTGTGTGGACGTTGTCTAGACACGGGCTAATAATCCTATCCAGCCATTCGGAGTCGAATGCGTCGCACGGGACTCCGGTCGCGTCGATGCATACTTCGAAGTACGCTTTGGTTAAGTAACCAGAACGTCACATTCGACTCGGTTGTTGGGCTAAACTAACAGCTGACACAAGAGCAGGAGGCGTGAATGATTGGTGCATTGGGGAAGGGCATGCTGACCATCGCTGATGGTCCCGAGATGCCCAGTATCGATGACTTCCTTCCCGATCCGTTCGTTTTTCAGGCACGCCGTTCGCCATTAACCGCATCATCCTCGTTCGCATTCTTGCGACCGTCATCATGCTGCTGGTTCTCGGAATTACGGCAAGCCGTGCAAAGCTCATCCCCAGCCGTTGGCAGGGAGCAGTCGAATGGTTGATCGAATTCGTCCGCGACAACATCGTCTATCAGGTGATGGGCGAGCTGCGCGGCAAGCGTTACGTGCCGATGATCACCACCGTGTTCTGCACGTTGCTGGTCTTCAATCTGTGTGGCATCGTCCCAGGCTTCAATATCGCGGCAAGCGCAACGATTACGCTGCCGCTGGTATTCGCCATGTGGTGCTTCTGCCAATACTGGATTGCAGGCATTCGTGAAAAGGGTCTCGGCCACTTCCTGAGGGATGAGATCTTCCCGAAGGCGTTCCGGCCCCGATCTACATTCTGCTGTCCCCGATTCAGCTGCTTGAGCTGCTGATTATTCGCCCATTCTCGTTGACGATCCGACTGTTCGCCAACATGGTTTCGGGCCACTTGATTCTTGCGCTGTGCCTTTCGGCCACGCAGTACTTCCTCATTGATGTGGTGAACAAGGTGTTTATGCCATTCGGCGTCGTCACCTTCGCAGCTGGCATGTTCATGTTCCTGTTCGAGGCGCTGGTCGCTTGCCTGCAGCTTACATCTTCGCCATTCTGACCACCGCATACATCAACATGAGCTATCCGGAGATCGACTGACCGCCGGCTTTTTAAGTGTTGCTTCTTGTCAAGCAATAACCAGAAAGGAAACAATCATGGATATCGTTACCCTCGCTGAGGTTGCCGGCAACCTGAACGTCGT
>ENA-OQIR01000219-OQIR01000219.1-human-gut-metagenome-genome-assembly--contig:-NODE-219-length-27069-cov-3.195049_pt1 | contig 27069 bp, 23 predicted proteins | sample MGYA00242580_ERZ504745 | MGnify/ENA primary metagenome ERZ504745 (study PRJEB26092, sample SAMD00036214) | human gut metagenome | host: Homo sapiens | study: EMG produced TPA metagenomics assembly of...
GTCAAGCGCCGACGGTGCCCGTACTCCCGTCTGCTCGCCGCCGACGTCATCGACCCGGCCGACGGACAGACCGTGCTGTACAAGCGCGACGACGCCCTGTCCATGGACGTGCTCAACGACCTCGTGGCCCACGGCGTCGAGGAAGTCAAGTGCCGTTCCGTGCTGACCTGCGAGTCCAAGCGCGGCGTGTGCGCCAAGTGCTACGGCTGGTCCCTGGCCACCAACAAGCTGGTCGATGTCGGCGAGACCGTCGGTATCGTCGCCGCCCAGTCCATCGGTGAGCCTGGTACCCAGCTGACGCTGCGTTCCTTCCACTCCGGTGGTGTGGCCGCGGCCTCCGATATCACCCAGGGTCTTCCCCGTGTCACCGAGCTTTTCGAGGCCCGCACCCCGAAGGGTGAGGCCCCGATCACCGAGTTCGCCGGCAGCATCAAGATCGTGGAGAACGATCGCGGTCGCCAGATCATCCTGACCCCGGACGCGATTCCGGCGCACCGAAGGAAGACGGCGTGATCAAGCCGATCACCTACCAGGTCTCCAAGCGCGTGCCGCTCAAGGTTGCCGACGGCGACCACATCAAGGTCGGCACCCAGCTGGTCGAAGGTTCTGTGGACCCCAAGAAGATCCTCACCATCCTCGGCAAGCGCGCGCCAGGTCAACATCGTGGAGGAAGTGCACACCGTGTACCGCTCCCAGGGTGTGGATATCCACGACAAGCACATCGAGGTCATCGTGCACCAGATGACCCGTCGCGTGACCATCATCGACTCCGGCGACACCGACCTGCTGCCGGGTGAGCTGGTGGACAACGCCCGCTTCCGCGAGATCAACCGCAACATCGTCAAGAACGGTGGCCGTCCGGCCGTCGGTCGTCCGGCGCTTATGGGTATCACCAAGGCGTCGCTGGCCACCGACTCCTGGCTGTCCGCCGCATCCTTCCAGGAGACCACCCGCGTGCTCACCGAAGCCGCCCTCTCCGAGAAGGTCGACGACCTCAAGGGCCTCAAGGAGAACGTCATCATCGGTAAGCTCATCCCGGCCGTACGGGCCTCGCGCGCTACCGCAACGCCGTGTCGAGCCTGACAAGGCATCCGCGACACCATCTACCCGAACTTCGGTCTGGGCGGCGATGGCGATCTCGGCGACGCGAGCTTCTCCGACGCCGACCTGTCTGACCTGAACTTCTCGAACCTCGAGTTCGGCGATCTGAAGCTCGGCGACGACTTCAACCCGGATGATTTCTACTCCGATCAGGGCGGTCAGCCTGACATCGAGGAGTAAGTGAGAAGGTCCTAGAAAGGATGCCCCTTCTAGGACTCAGATCTTGCGTTAATCGCAATAAGATGGCCCGGAACTATATCAGTTCCGGGCATCCGTATATTTGCCATTGTGATTTTCCTGTTGAACAAGAGCAGGCAGCCGCTCGTTGCTTGATTACTCAAGCCTGTTTTTCGGTGAACTGGAAGAACTGGTCTCCGATACGCACCGTGGCAGGCGCGCTGAGCTTGAGCGGTGTGCCCTTGGTGACTTGTGTCTCTTGGCCATTGGTGATGATGTAGGTGCCGTTCAACGAGCCGTAGTCCTCGATCCACAGCGCGCCATCGGTGTCGATGCTGATGGCGGCATGGTTGCGGGATGTGGTGCGGGTCGGGTCTACGATACGCACCGCCTTGGCACCCTGCGGCACATCCATGGAAGGCTTGCGGCCCAGCAACGTGCTCTTATCGATCACGATGGTCTGGCCGGTGACATCGTTATGCAGCAGGTACGTCTTCTTCGGTGCCTTGGACGTGAACGAGGAGGAGAGCACGGTGCTGTCCCAATCCTCGATGTCGTTTTCGGCGGCGTGCGGTGTGGTGTCTGCCGGAGCGGTGGCAGCGGCTCAGCGGCGGCGGCCGTGGCGCAGGCTCTGCGGTAAAAGCGGTATTGGTTGCCGCTTCCGCGGTACTGGGCTGCCCGTAGTCGTTCTGCGGTTCGGCTGTGCCAACTGCGGAATCCGGGGTGCCTTCCACCGGATCGTCAGAATACCAACCCAGTTCAGGTGCTGGAGGGTAGGGAAGTTTGGCCATGATGATGCCGTCCTTTCACTGACGGGAAGCCAGAGCGGCGTTGATTGCCGGGTCGCCGAGCTGGCCCAGCCATTCGATCAGTGCCGGATAGGTGTTGGGATTACGTGCGATGCAGGCGCGTAGTTCAGGCGCGTACTGGGCAATCTGGGCGATTTGCATCTGGTCGGTGGTGGTCAGGGCCTGTTCGGCGGTGAAACCGTAAGGATTGGTGGCCACAGGCTCCTCGAATGCCGCCTGAGCCGCGGGCTGCTGAGCCTGTTCGGCGGCGGGCTGCTGGGCCGCCTGTGCCGTGGCTTTCTGATCCTGAACCGGGCCGCCGAATGCCTCGGCAGTGAACCCGTATTGCGCCAGGGTCTCGCGGGCGCGATCGTCACCGAACTCGGCGATCCAACGCTTCAAGCCGGGATAACAGCGCGGATTCACGGCGACATTGGCACCGAATTCCGGATTCTCGTAGGCGATTTTTGCCAGCAGAATCGGATCCGCGTTCGGATCCTGAACGGCAGCGACCGCAGCATCATAATCAACCATGGGATTACCTCCTTATGTTCGCTCGGTTATGCCGAACGTATGGTCCGTAGTGTTTGTAGTGTTGCGTCTTCAATGGCGCCGATATCCTCACCTTCGTCCAGCCTGAATGCGCTGAACGCATGATGTTCGGGTTCGGTCAATGGCATATCGGCCACAATCACAGTGATATTGTCGGTTCCGCCCGCATCAAGAGCGGCCGCCACCAAGGCGTCCACGGCCTCCTGCGGACTGGAATGCGCCGCGGCGATGGCCGCGATCTGTTCGTCCGGCACCTCGCCATGCAATCCATCCGAACAGATGATGAAGCGGCCGGTCAGATCGGCGACATATACGTCGGGCATGATGCCATCCGGATCACCCAGACATTGGGTGATGATGTTGCGTGGAATGGTCGCCTCCGCCTCTTCCGGCAACATCTGCCGGAATCGATGGCTTCTTGGCGCTGGGAATGGTCTCGCGTGATGCGGGTCAGCGAAGCGGCGTCCCACACGGGAATGATATCCGTGGCGGGAGCATCGGCATGCGCCAACGGACTGAGATGGTAGGTGCGGGAATCGCCGACATTGACCACATAGGTCTGGTCCGAGAAGTCCTGATCATCGGCGTCACTGAACAAAGCAGCGCTGCGGGCGCTGGCGGAATCCGCATGATCTTGGGGCAGTACCAAACCGGAGCAGGTTGTGCCGGCCACGCCGCCAAGGCGGTCTCCCAGATCGAGAATGTCGTGCTGGGCCCGTGCCAAGGTGTCGTCGATATCCTGACGGGTGCGTGAAGGCATGGCGGCCAATTGTGCGAAATGCTGGGCAGCCAACTGGCTTGCCTGCTCGCCGCCTTTGCCGCCGCCCATGCCGTCACAGACCATGAACACGCCTTGTTGCGCGAATCCGGTGTCTTGGTTGTTTTTGCGCCTAAGACCCACGTCACTGGTCATCGCGATACGGATGGAGCCTGTGGTCATGACGCCTTCCCCTTCTTACGCGTGCGCTTGACATGCGTCGTGTGCGGCTTTGCTGCGTGCCCATTTGACAGTATAGCCACGCTTTTCAGGGAAAGTCGTGTACGTATCCTCCTGAAACGCGGCAAAGAAGCGAGCATTGCCTTGCGTAATTGGTCGACTCCTGTCCAATATGTGGTGGCTTGGCCCGATTCAATGTCTTGCCCCGAGAACGTGGCGTAGTCGGCTTCCCGGCCAAGCTGGATCAAAGCCTGGTCATCTGTGCCGAGTTGACGGGCGATGGCACCGGCCTGATCTCGACGAGTGCCCTTGGCTGTGATGCCGCTTTGCTCGGCAAGCATGCGTATGGCATTCCAACCTGCTGCCACACGGGTTTTCGGACTGCCGTGTCGCCGCGCTCGTGCCAGCAGTATGGCCTTGAACATCAGAATCAGACCGCAGGCGATGAGTAGGGTCCACAATGGGCTGCCGTACAGGGCCACCTTGCGGGTCACTCGCCAGAACCGCGCCCAGAACAGGTTGGTCGGCGAATCATCGGCGTCGGCGCCGGCCAATGAGCTTTGGCCCTTGGCTTGCGTCTGATCGCGCAGCGGATCGGTCAACGGCACTGGTGGTTGCCGGACCAGCGTCTGCGGATTCGGCGGCGTCAGGTTCTGGTTTTCATCAGGCATCTTGGTCTCCTTGGGCGTCGGATAGAACGCCACCCATCCCAGGCCCTGCAATTTGATTTCCACCCAAGCGGTGACATCGTTGCCGGTGAATTCGATTTTGGTGCCATTGCCTGAGGTCTTCTCCGTGCGGGCATCGGTGATTTCGCCATCCTCGTTTTTCGGCAGGAAGCCCAGGACCACACGGGAGGGCAGTCCCAGATCACGAGCCATCAGTGCCATGGCGGAGGCATATTGCTCGGAGTCGCCCACCATGGCCGTGCCTGCCAGCAGCTTGTTGATGCGGTAGTTGCCATGGCCGGCATCGGAGGGATAGTCGCCTTCAAGTCCATGAGAGAACCATCCGGAGTCTTTCAATGTGTCGGCCAACGCCGTGGCTGCGGCACCGCCCGAGGACTGCCGCCGGCAATGGACGTGGCCAGTTTGCTGGCCGAATCGGGAACATCCTGGGCTTCTGGTTGGGTGATGCGGGCCGCAGCCGCACTGCTGATCTGCTTATCGGTGGGATTACGGGCGATAATGCCGGATTCGGTATAGGTGAGGCCTTTACGCGTGCCGGCGGGAATAATGGCGGAATCGGTATCCGTGTTGTAGTAAAACGTGTCATTGCCGTTGTCGGCATCGTTGGCGAAGCTCACGCCAGTGGCCGCTCCCGCCAGCGGCAGCCAGGTGTCGGTCAGTTCCTGATCGACGGTGAAGGTCGCAGTGAAGGATTTACCCTGCTCATCCGCCTTGATCGTGGTGCCCACGCGATGATAATTCGAGGAGTCCGTGGCTTCGGAAGAATCGGACAGGTTCCATACTGTGCCATCGAATCGATCCATCACCGCAAGTTTGACCGGTGTTCCGGCCGGCAGATTATGAACGGTCAGCAACACGTCTTTTTTGTGGTCCTTGATATAGGATCGCATGCCGCTGAGCGGGCTGGTGTAATCGTAGGGGCTTAACGGCGGATCGTAGCGGTCACGCAGCACGAAACGGTCCTGTGGCACCAGCAACGTGCCCCCGAAAGCAAGGCCGGCAGCGAGCACGACGATGATCAGCGCGGATATCCAGCGCCCCCATTCCAGCAGTTCAAGACGCCAAGACAGCCAGATAATCAGCAGCAAGGCAAAGGCAATACCGCAGATGGCGCGTTGCCAGCCGCTGTCTGTGCCCAGCAGCACATACGGCCACGGCCGCCGCAAGGGGCAGCACTCCCACCAGAGACAACCATGCGTTGGCATTAATGGCAAACACGCCGGTGAAGAACGTAAGCCACAGGCCGATGGTCCATACCGCCATCAGCACGCCGTCTTGCGTGCCCAGAGGCGGATCGACGGAAATAATGTACTTGAACGAGCCAAACGTCATTTCCCAACCTGAACTCAAGGTCTTCAAGGTGGGAATCACGTAATGGGACGTAGTGGAACTCAGCGTTACCACCGGGCCGATGATGAATTGGGCAAACGCCAGAAACACGATTTGCCACCACAGTCGCAACGCCGGCAACATGCCCGCCAGAGCGATGATCGCGCCCAGCAAGGTGGCCGGTACAGCGGCAATCGCCCAAGTGGCCACGCCGCCGTACACGTCGATGAGATTGGCTTGCGCCAGCAACATCATCGCCGCTATGAGTACGAGGCTGGCGATTCGTTTGCCCCACGGCTGGCGACTGAGGCCCATGCCGCGAAGCACATTGCCTCTGGTCATCCAGATAACCGAATGTGTGGAGTCGGCCCAGGAGCCGGTGGTGGTGGAGGTCCCGGTGTACGTGCCGGAGGAAGTGCCGGTGTATGTGCCGCTCGATCCGGCGTACGCAGCGGTATTGGTATTGGTGATACTGGACTGGTCGAAGGTCATGCGAGCACCCCCATGATCAGCGGGAGATCATCGAGGTCGCCGATGGTGGCCAATGTGAAGTTGGCGAATCTTCTGATGCCGCGATTGGCGCCGGCGCTGGCCTGCAATACCACGCAGCTGGCCGATCGGGGCAAGGCCAAGGTCATGCGCTTGATTTGCTCGATGTCTTTCAGCGATCCAACAGTGAAAAAATAGAACGAAGCATCAGGACTGTGCTTCAGCGTGCCCTCGGCGAGATTCGGATTATCCTCACGATCAGGCTCTATGGCACTGGCGTTGTCGAGGAACTCCATGGCGTTGCGCGGCTGGCCGTGCGTGTTGCCCGCGTGGCAGAACAATGGACGATCCTGCAGCAGGCATTTGACGCCGATGGAGGAGTGGATGGACACCGCCATCTCGAATTCCTCGCCGTTGACGTATTCGTCCGGGTTCACGCTGATGGTCACCGAGGTGTCGGTGCGGCGCGTGGCCTCATATTGGCGAATCATCAACGTGCCGGTTTTCGCGGAGCTCAGCCAGTGGACGTTACGCACGTCGTCGCCCGGCTCGTATTCGCGCAATCCGTAGAAGTCGAGATCATCATCCACGATCTGGCCGGATGGTTGGCCTTCCAGGTCGCGGGGCACGCCGGCATTCAGAGTATCGAGACGCACGGTACGAGGGTGGATGAATACGGTGATGCGGTCGGCCAGCTCCTTTTCGTGACGCACCAGACCGAACGGGTCTCCCTTGCGGATGCGCAATGGGCCGATGGGCAGTATTGCGCGCGATACGGTACGGAACTCCACATCGGTTTGCTTGGATTGCCCGGGAGCCAGCATGGGGATGTTGAATCGTTCATGCGCATCGCCGATTGGCAGATATCCGCGTGCCGTGGTCGTCGGCGTTCTGCCGGTGTTGTCGATGCCGACGATAACGGATACGGTGTCTCCCACGGTCACGCGATGATTGGATACGACGATGGACGCGTGGAAGCGTGTGTTGCCGAGGGAAAGCACGATTGCCGCGAGCATCATCACCATCGCCACGATGCCGAATACGAGCAGCTCATACCAGCCCAGAAACGGGAACGCAATAAGGCATGCGATGCCTGCGCCCGTTACCGCCCAGCCCAAGGGCGAGACGTAGGATGCGAAGAACCGTCTGATGCGTCTTACCGCGCGCTTGAACATGCGTTCAGCGCGCCGGCGACGGCGTAATGCGGCGGATGTAGATGCCATGGTCGGATACCTTTCCGGGCCCTATTAGGAACCGATGGTGGGGGAGGGAACGTCTTCGAGCACCTGTGCGATCAGGCTTTCCGGAGTCGCGCCATCGAAGGTGGCTTCCGGAGTCAGCGTGATACGGTGTGCGAGCACGGCCACTGCAAGGTCCTTGACGTCATCCGGCACCACGTAGGCACGGCCATCGGCTGCGGCCAGATACGGGCGCATCGGTCAGTGCCAAAGCGCCACGCATGGAGGAGCCGACCGTGATCTTCTCGTTGTGGCGGGTCGCCTCGACGAGCCTGACGATGTATTCACGAATCGCATCATCCACATAGATTTCGGTGGCCACCTGACGCAGCCGCATGACATCGTCACCGCTCAGCACCGGGGAAATGGTCTGCGCACGGTCGGTGATATCGACCTGCTTGAGGATATCGACGGACACATCATGGCCCGGGTAGCCGATTGACGTCTTGATAAGGAATCGGTCCATCTGCGCCTCAGGCAGCTTATAGGTACCGAGCTGCTCGATGGGGTTCTGGGTTGCGATCACGATAAACGGCTGCGGCACATCATGTGTGACGCCGTCAACGGTGACTTTCTGCTCTTCCATAACCTCCAGAAGTGCGGACTGCGTCTTCGGCGATGCACGGTTGATCTCATCGGCCAGCACGATGGAGGCGAAAATCGGGCCTTCGCGGAACTCAAATTCTCCGCGCTTCTGATCGTAGAAAGTCACACCCACCACATCCGAAGGCAGCAGATCGGGCGTGAACTGAACACGCTTGAAACCGGTGGAAATGGAATTGGCCAAGCCTCGGGCCAACTGGGTCTTACCGGTGCCGGGGTTGTCTTCAAGCAGAATATGGCCACCGACCATCAGTGCGGTGACGCATTGCTTGATAGGGATGGTCTTGCCGATAACCACCTTGGAGACATTTTCGACCAGCGCATTGAAGGACTGCTGGAAATCCCGGACCTGAGCCGTGGGCTGGGGCAGTAGTCCGGAATTGATGCTGGCGGGCAGTGCCGATGCGGCTGCTTGCGCGGCTTTGCTCGACTGACGCTGCGGCTGTGATTGCGGCTGGGATTGCGCGGTGGCCTGCTGCGGGATGGCTGGCGTCGATCCCTTGCGCGGCTTGAGCACGGTGCTGTCATCGCCCGCAGGAATGGAGGCGGCATCAGTAGTAGGAGACGGCTTTTCTGACGGCGCTTGTGACGGCCGCTGCGGCAGGTTAGGCAGCGCAACGGACTGCGGCGCCGACTCGGTGCTTGGGGTCGTGCCGGTGTGTGGTGCGGATGCCAGGTGCGTGGCGTCGGACAAGTGCGTGCTGTCGGATAGCTGCGTGCTGTCGGACAGACGGGTCGTGTCAGACAACTGCGTCGCGTCATCGATGTTCTCGCTCATGGATGTTCTCCTACTGCTTGTGAATGGTGGTTGGCGATATTGGGGTATTGCCGAACCAAGAATCCAGGGGTTCTTGGCCAAAGTGGTGACATCGGTACCGGATTTGAGCGACTTGGTCCCCTCCGAGGAGTCAGAGGGACGTGTGCCCGCGACGCTGCCTCCGTCCGCAGTGTTGTCGAGACCGGAGTATCCCGGCCCGCCGGTGACTTTGACGCTCCACGCGTAGTTGCCATCGGCGGCCACGGCCAAGTCGGTGACATCCAATGGCTGGCCGGAGTTCCACGTGAACGGTTGGCCATTGATGATGATTTGTACAGTGGCCGACTTGCCATAGACATCAACCGAACCGCCGGTGACGTTAATGACGTGAGCGTTGTCTGACCAGCGCAGCTCCTGCGGTTTGTTGATTACAGCCTTCTTCTCATAGGTGTAAGGAGCGCCATTGTGCGGGCCTCCGGTGACGGCGTCGCTGGTAGCGCCGTTGAACACCTGTTGCACCGATGCGGTGTTGCATTTGGCCCAAGGACTCATTCGGAAGTCGAGTGAGTTCCGGTTAGTAGCTGTACCGGAATCGATGCCATCGGCAGTCACGCTGTAGGACTGCGCATGTCCCTGCTTGGTCCAATGCACGGTGCATGTACTGCCGGATCCGGTGGTGTAGACGTCAGTGGGCGGCTGGACCTTGTACTGCGGGACAAAGCTGCTCTTGCCCGTGCCGGAGGAAGCATCGCGCTGCGGCACCACGGTGGCCGTTACGGTGATTTCCCGGGTGTTCAAATCGTTCTCATTGATATCGAACGTAGCGCCACTGTCACTGCAATCGATGGTGTCCTTGACGTCTCCTCCCAAGGAAATTCGCCGGCAGCCGGCATTGCGGTTATTGCCGAGAGTGACTTTCGCCGTTACCGTGGTGTCGTCGTTCGACAACGCAATGTTCGGCGCATCCGGGTCTCCCCAGATCTTCTCTGACGGCGATGCGGCGGACTCGGCACTCCAATTGATTTTGTTATGGGCTTTGACGGTCGCCGTAATGGCGGTGCCATCGGAAATGTCGTTGTTGTTGAACGTAAACGACAGCTCGGTGGCCGTATTGCCGGTTTCCTTGGTCTGCGGAGCACCTGCACCGGTGACGGTCACTGAATAGTTGTCGACGGCGCTGAAATCACCGCTCGGCGCTTTCCACGTCACCTTGGCGGTTTTATTGCCACCTGTGACCGTAACATCGGTGGGAGCGGACGGCACCTTGTCCGGTGTGGCTTCGACGGCGGTGGACGGCTTGGACCAGCCGACGTCATTTCGCGCGGCGACGGTGAAGGAATAGGTTTTGCCGTTCTTCAGACCAGTGACCTGGCATGAGGTGACGGTACCGCAATCCTTCTCTCCGGTGACGGCACCGGTCCAACTGACCTTGTAGTTGGTGATCGGGCTGCCATTGGCGGCACCGGGCGTCCATGTGAGGCTGACCGCGCTGTCCTGCGGTTCCCCGGCTACGGGAGAGAGCAGTGGCGGCTCGGGCTTGTCGATCACGGACACGGTAATCGATGCGGTGACTTCACGATCCTTGGACTTGGTGCCGTCTTGCACGGTGACGAGCACGGTGTTCGTGGAAGCACCTACATCGATGCGACGGCGATGGTGATGTTTCCGGAGGCATCGCATCCGGCGATGGTGAGTTTGGCGGCGTCATCCGCCTTGCAGCTGATGACGGTCAGCGAGGAATCGGGGAACGGATTGTACGCGCCGGTAAGCACGTTCACGGCATCGCTGGCACCGGCCTTGATCTTCAACGTCTTGTTGCCGACGCGTGTCAGCGGACGGGTCGAAGACACTACGCGCACGGTCACACCGGCATTCACGGTGCCCGCGCCGTATGCGATTTGCACGGGAATGGACGCGGTGGTGCCAGGAGCGGCATCCTTGGTGGCGGAAACCTGCAAGCTACCGGAACGGGACAGGTTTGCGGTGATTTGCCTGGATGATGAGCTTCCACCGGAATATGTGTATTGCTTTTCGTCGTCATACACGCCGGACGGTGCATGGGTGAGCGCCGTCAGATCAACGGTCTTGGGGTCCGCGCCCGCCTCGACATCAATAGTGGAGGACGAGAACGTGGGCGGCGGCACATCGCGGCCTATCACCGTGATCTGGAGAGTGATCACTGCGGAATTGATGATCTTGGTCTTATCCGATCCCTGCTTGCCATCCACAGCGGTAAAGGTAATGGAGGCGGGGCCTGCGTAGTCTTTTGCCGCAGTGAACTTCAGGGTCTTGTCGTTCACGTAGAAATCGGAGTTGGAAGCCTTGGTGGCGCTGACGGAATCAGCGCTTTCGATATACGGTTCTTGCCGGCGCCGACGCGGACATAGTCATTGATGTTGATTTCAATGGTCTCGCGCGAGTTGACCTTCAATTCCGGTGCCTTGGGACGCAGCGTGGGCGGAAAGACACCATAGGCCGGTACCTGGATGAACGCGGTGGAGGTGATGTTGTATTTCGTATTGGTCACCGTGTAAGGCACGGCTCGCGCCTGTGACGTCAGGTCGACGGTGATGGTGGTCGAATGCTCGCCGCCCTTGACGTGAGCGTGAGCGCTGGCGGAGGGATGCACGCCGACCTTGAGCTCATTGGCTGTGCCGGAAGGATTGGCGATCCACTGGGAAACATCCACATCCACGGACTTCTTATCGATAGTGGCGGCGGACGGCACACGATAGTCGTAGGCGGTAGGCGGCTCGATGGCGGCACTCGGATCCACGTTTACCGTGAGGGTGGCCGTATCGGACAAGCCGGCCTTGTCTTTGACCGTGTAGGCGATATAGTCGGTGGTGGCGCTGCCGGGCGTGGTGAAGGAGATCATATTGTCTTTCACGCTCACCCCGTCGAGACCTTGGACCTCGACATGCTTGTCGACGGTCAGATTGGTGTTGTCGCCGGAGATGTCGTTCTGCGCGACCGGCACGGTTGCGGCCGTATTGGGCCTCAACGTGATTTCGTCATCCCTGGCGTATACGCCGGAGTCGGACGATCCTTGGAATACGCCCACGCGGATCTGCGCCTGTGCGCGCTGACCGGTCCAATCCTCCACGGCATAGGAGAAGGTGTCGGTGCCGGACGAATCCGGATACGCTTCATAGACCAAGTAGTCGGAACCGACTTCGGATATGCGGCCCAGCGTGGGTGCTTGTTGCCCAGACCCAACAGCTGATCGTCGTCGCCATCCGTGTCTATGCCGGTCAGTGTGATGGGGATGCGGACCTTCTGCCGGCGGCAACCTGCGCTTCGGCGTCATGCGGGGTTGGCGCGGCCTTGCTCGCTGCGTCGCTCTTATGCACGGTAATGGTGATATTGGCGGAAGCCACATTACCCAGATTGTCTTCAACCGTATAGGTGATGGGGAAGTTGCCGGTCTCGCTGGATGCTTGGTAGCGGACCGTGTCTCCAGAGACGAAGGCCAGACCCTTGAACGTCCCCTTGTCGTATTGCAGGTTGTTCTTGAGTTTGACCGTGGTGCCATCCGAGTAGGCCACATGGTCAAGCACATCCACGGACACGATGCCGTCGGTACGCACCTGGGCATTGATATTGCTGCCTTGGGCACTGAATTCGAGGTGGCCAGAGCCGGCGGCTGCAACACGATGGTGCCCTTGGCGGTTCCGGAGGCGTTGGCCACGGTGTAGGTAAGGGCGACGGGCTTCGTGGGCACCTGACGCGCGGTGATATACACGCGCTTATGGCTGACGAGACCAACCTTGATGCCGGAGTCGGCCGGTGCGCTCACCGTGGTGACGGACAGCACACCGCCCATCGGATCGACGTCATTGGTGAGCGGCTCCACAATGGCGGTATTATCCGCGCCAAGCAGGGCGACATCGTTGGCGGCAACCGGTTTGGCGGCCTCGCCGGTGGCAGGCTGCACCTCGACTCGAGCCAATCCGGTGGCCGGAATCGAACCTTGAGTAATGATGTAGGGCACATAATAGGTGCCGGGATTGGTGGCCTTGAACGTCAACGACATATCCGCCGCATTGGTGGTCGTCGAAGCGCCGTTGGGCGTATCCACCTGAGTCAGTTGTGCCGGCTGCAAGGAAGTGCCATGCACATAAGAGGACAGCTTGACGACGGTATCCGTGTTGGGAACGGTGGTTTTCGCTACCGGGTCGATGACCGCGGCCAAGGTGTTCGCGGGCTTGACCGAGAAATACACCATGCCGGTGCCGGTTGCCGTGCCGTCGGAGACGGTGACCTCGACGCCCACACGTCCCGACGCCAGCGCACCGGTGTTGAACGTAAGCTGGCCGTCGGCTCGGGTGGACACCTGCACCTGGTCGGTGTTCTGGGCCACAGCGGAGACCAGAGTGAGCGGGTCTCCATCCGGATCGTTGAAGCTGCTCAGCGCATTGGCGGTATAACTGGCTCCCTGCTCCACATCGATCTCGGGAGGAGTGTCGAACTGTACGGGAGCGTGGTTGCTCCATCATTCAGGGTTACGGTCACCGTGGCGGAAGAGGTCTGGCCGCGACCATCGGAAATATCGTAAGTAAAGGTAACGGTGCCTGCGGATGCGGCGGAGGCATCGAGTTGCAGATACCGGCCGTCGTAAATCGGCGAAATGGTGACGTCTTTGTTGTTTGGTGCGCCAACCTTGGTGATTTTCAGTACGGAACAATCGGTCTGCTCGTCATTGCGCAGCGCGTCGAGAATCTGTTCCGAACCGGCTCGTGCGCCGATTTCATCATCCTCGGCTTTGATTTGGCCGGATTGTGCGGAACAGGTCTTGGAGAAGTCGTGGTGGTTGTTGGCCGAGTCGTTGTTCTGCTGTTCTTTCTCGGTCTGCTCGGTCTGTATTTTGTTCCACTGTATTTTGATGACTTTGGTGGAATCCTCAGGGTTCCACACATTGCCGTTAACCGTGTCGTTGAGCACCACAAGGCGATGGTTGGTGCGGAACACCAATTCGGAAGTAGTATTGACGGATTCGAGGGTTTGCGGCTTGACGCTGGTATCCGTGGGGGAGCAGGCGCGAATGTAGTTGCTGGCCTTCTGGCTCCAAGCCGAGTACACGCAGCCCTTGGACGATACCGGTCGTGCTGGATTCGCCTTGCCCCCGTTGGCTATGAAATTCGCCTTGGCATTGGACTTCAACGGGATAAGCGCAAGGCCTCTCGGTGATGCCGCGGCCACCCAATCGGACTGTACGTCATCGGTGGGAGGCTCCTGAAGGGTGAGGGTGCCGGTCGTGTCGACATCGACGCGGCCGCCCTTGAATATGACGGTTTTGCCGGTTGCGATTACCGGCGTGCTCCCGATGACGGTAAAGCTTTCAACGGTCTGCTGCTTGCCGTCGGTCAGCGATTCGAGGGTTTTGACGTTGGCGCTGCTGGGATTGTCAAGACGCAGCACCATACCGTCGGATGGACGGTATCCGTAGACCTTGCCATCGTGGGTTACTGCGATGCGCCCGCCCTCGCCCAGCTTTATTTTCGGATCGGAAGTGGTGGGGGTCACGGAATCAAGGTTTTCCGACAAGCCGGTCCACACATTGCCGGTCTTCTCGTTGATCAGGGCTGCGGTATCCCCGCCGACCACAGTGGTGGTGTTGGCTTTGATGTCGGTCTTGACACCGGTGCTGACCGTGGATGCCTTGATGGTGGAGGCTTTGGTCGTTTCGGTCAGGATGGTGTCGCCATTATGCTGTGCGATGTCGAATCGTGGGGCGGAGGAGGAGACGCGGCGTCGGCCTCCTTGTTCTTTACGTTGAATCGTGCGGCCTTCTGGTTTTTCAGCGAAGTGACCCATACGGTGCCATCGTCCAGTTGCACATGGCGGCGCGTGACGGTGCTCATGATCACCGCGCCGGCAACAAGTCCCAGAAGCAGCAGGAGCGTGATTACGGGAACCGTCCACGTATGCCTCCGGAGGGCATAAGGCGGCGCAAAGCCGCGCTGATGCGTCGGCGACGATCGTATGACTGGGACGATGTGGCCATCTGAACTCCCTGACCCTGTTTTCTCTGGTTGCTGGTGTAATGACAACGCTTTACGGTTCCAATACCTGCCGTTCCTGTTGTCCATTTGGTGAATTCGCCGCTGCTGGGCGCACGTCTGATGCGATACGCAATGCCAGGGTGGCATGCCCGGCAGTGGCGAGCGGATCATTCTTGCGGCTTGGCCGCACAGGCGATGGCGGGGCTGACGGACATCTGGCGGTTCTTGCGCACAATGGACACCTGAATGCAGGTCTGCGAGCCTTCCTGCGCGTTGACGGTCACCGTGGGATCTGACGTTGTGACGGTTTGCGCGCTCTGGTCGGTATTGCTGCCCTGCACTATGGCCCACGCATAGGTATCACCGCTTTGCGGGTCTGGATTCGTCCAGGTGAACGTCACGGATGACCCATCCGCCGCATAGGTGCCGTTCAGATTCTCCGGGGAAGGAATCTGGGCGTTCGCGGTATCGGTGATCACGTCATCCTGATTATTGCGGTTGTTGTCATCATCCTTGGTGCCGGGCGTCGCCACCTGTTTGGTATCTGATCCGGTGGCGCTGTCCATGCGGGGAACGACCACGAAGGCGAATATCAGTGCCGCTGCGGTGATCGCCGCAAGTATACCGACGGTAATACCCACCGGTTTGACCCATCGCCGTGACGAACGGGTGATCTGATCTCGCTGGTCCGTGGCCCGGCGCCGACGCTCGATGTCTTTGGGATAGGCCGGCATCCCTTCCACGGTAACGGGAGTGGCATGCCCGAAATATGCGAATTGCACACGCTGCATGGCACGTGCGAACTCCAACGCGGAGTAGTACCGCTGGTCGGGGTCCTTGTTCAGGGCCCGGCGCAGCACCGCTTCCACATCGGCCGGCACGTCGGGGCGGTTGAGGCGAGGCAATGGCTGGTTGACGATCAGCGAAATCAGTTCCGATTGCGAACGCGGGTGATAATCGTGCTGGAATGGCGAGCAGCCGACGAACATGGCGTACAGGGTGGCCGCCAGTGAATAGATGTCGGCGGCTTCCGAACCATTGGTCAGATGCTGAAGCACCTCAGGCGGTGCCCACGGCGGCGAGAATCCGGTTTCGGTGCGGTCATACACATCGGTGGAGATACCGAAATCACCCAGAACAGGCAAGCCCTGCGAGGTGATGAGAATGTTGCTGGGCTTGATGTCGTGATGGATGATATTGCTGCGATGCGCGGTGAACAGCGCGCTTGACAGCTTGATGCCGAGGTCGAGTACCTGCTCGCAGGTCATGGACCGGGCCTTCATGATGCTGTTGTAGGTGCCGCCCGGCGCATATTCGATGACGATGTAGCCATGGCCATCGGAGGTGACGCCGGCACCATATACCGGCAGAATGTACGGGTGGGATGACAGCTTGGCCATGAAGTTGGCCTCGCGGTTGAACAGGGCAGCGGCCCGTGGGTCAAGGGTTTTGGCGCTGGCCTTTACCGCCACCGGGCGTGCGGGCATACGCTGGTTATATAGGTACACCGTGGCGGTGGCACCGCTTCCCAACATCTGGACGAAATCATATCCGGGCAGCTTCGGCGGTCTCATCGGAATGTTGTCCATCTGTTCCCTCCCTCCTTGGAAAATGCGCTCTCCCTGCATTCGTTCTACAGGATACCGTCAAGGGTACGATTCTTCGTCGGGTTCGGTAAATTTTTCCCTCTGTGACGGTCTGGTTTAGGCTGGAGCATGATGACGAGACTTGAACCTGGAACAGTGCTGGACGGCATCGACCGTGATGGAGCGGCGAGGCTGATTGTCGGCACGCCTGGAAGCGGCAAAACTGAATTCGCCTTATCGGTGTTGATGGCGGGGCTGCGCCGCTACGGTGGCACGCAGGCGGTGATGGCCGTATCCGGCCGTGTGGCCGCCGACGCATTGGGCAATCGGGTGATTCGTGAGCTCGGGTTTTCCGTGCAGGCCAGGCCGGTCACCACGCTGGGTGCCGTGGCATTCCGGGCCATATCGGCTTCGCGCGAGGGAACTGGATTGCCGTCGCCTCGATTGCTGAACGGTGCGGAACAGGATGCTTTGCTGCGTCAAGTCATGGCCGTGCATCTGCGCCATGCCGTAGCGGGAGATGATTGCGGCACCTGTGATTTGCTGCGCGTCTACTTTGCCAGGATGACTGGGCGAGACTCATACGCGATGCCGGTGCCGGCGAGATGCCCGGCTCGGCCGCTTCCGCACAATCAAGCCTCTCGCAACAAGGGTCGGATTCGCCGTCTCCGACGTCGGCAGGCGGCTCGACCAGCGCGGATAGGTTCACGCGAGGTATTTCAGATGCGTTTATCAGCCAGTTGCGCGATATGCTGGCCCGATTGGATGAGCTCGGTGTAGGCGTTCACGAAGAGCCACGTCTCTTGGACGCCGTGACGGAGGACGCGCGATTGTCGGTGCAATGGCGTTTGGCTTTCGCGTTGCGCCGTGAATATATTGCAGCCCAAAGCGCGGTATATCCGGGGCAATACCGTTTGGATGCCTCGTATTTGCTGGTGGCAGGCGCTCGTGTGGTGCGTGAGGCATTCGCCGCCGATCACGCGGATGATTCCGACCGGCCTATGTGTGTGGAGGCGTTGGGCTTGCCCCGGCTGCTGGTTGTGGATGATGTTCAAGACACCACGCTGGCCGGCATGCGCTTCTTGGAGGAGTTGGGGAATGCCGGCGTCAAGTTGGTGCTGGTCGGCAACCCGGATGAATCGGTGCAGACCTTCCGCGGATCGTATCCGGAATATCTGATGCGCCGTGCCGTGGAAGGGCGCTGAAGGCCAAGGAAGAACAGCTGGTTGGCGGCAGTGCCGTCGCTGATCAGTCGCACATGACGATGGCTGATGTGATCGCGTCTCGTATTTCGCTGTCGATTCCCTCGCCGGAAGACGAGCCGCTGCCTCCGGCCGAGCGTCCCGGCAAGCTGACCGCCATACTGGGCGGAGTCGATGCAGCGAATTATCAGGCGGACGGCACGGTGACCGCCGGCCTGTACCGATCCTCACGTGAGGAGCTGGATGATGTGGTCTGGCGCATCAAGCGGGCGCATCTTGACCGGCATATTCGGTGGAACGACATGGCGGTCATCACCCACGACAATGCCGCCGTGCGGCTGTTCGGCGAACGACTGCGCCGAGATGGTGTACCGGTGCGGTATTCGTCGGTCACCCGTCCTTTGAAGGACGAGACTTTCGTGCAGGGATTGTTCGCGCTTGTGGAGCTTGCCCGATTGCGTGCCGAGGGGATGGCGGAATGCCAGATGACGTTGGCTTCCTGCGCGGCATATATAAGGACTAGAGTGGCCACGTTGATGAACGGCCCGTTGGTGAGTGCCGGGGCCAAACCCGGTCAGGGGCGTCCCGCAAGGCTTGCGCCGATCGAATCGGCCATGGGGTCGTTGGAGTCGCTGGCGCATCTCGCCACGGATGATGCCATGCTGACCTCTCTGACGACGGCATGGGAAACATTGCGTGAAACATACCATGAAACACGGCGTGAAACAGGTCGTGAAACATCCTCGTCAGTGGTTTCGACGTCAGCGGTTTCGTCGTCAGTGACTTCGTTGCCAGTGTCTGTCGAAATACTCGGTGAACCGTCCGGCGATGACTTGGCCTTTGGCGTTGACGCGCTGTACGTGATGCTTGCCATTGATGATGCCGCCGCGCCGGCGCAGGCTGCGCTCGCATCCATCCACGCGGTGCTCGGCAACGACCCTCAGGCCCGCGCTTTTGCGAACCTGTGGCATCTGGTGGGCAGCGTTGCTTCCGGCTTGGAGCGGCTGCCGGCAAGCCAGCGCGTACAGCCGCGCTATGCGCTGTCTGTTGCGTGGAACGCCACCGGTCTGGCACCGGTCTGGCAGCGTGCGGCATTATTCAACACGGCAGAGGGGCGTACGGCCAATGACCGGCTGGACGCGGCAATGCGCCTGTTCCAGTTCGCCGATGATTCCACCGCCAGTCGAGACATCACGTCATTCATGGCACAGGTTCGGGGCATGGAAGTGCAGGCCGATTCCTTGGCCCACATAGGACCGGTGGAAGACGCGGTGACATTGACTACGCCGGCAGGCGCGGCCGGACGCCACTGGGAATATGCGTGGATACCGGTGGTCCAGCAAGACGTGTGGCCGAACCTCGCCGGGCGCAACACCATGTTCGGTGGTGAAGACCTTGCCGAGCTCGTGCTGAGGGGAGCGCTTGAAGAAAGCGACAAAACCGGGCATGATCCGCGGTTCGCGGCTGTATTGTCGGGCGAGAAGAAGAGTTTCCTGGTCGCGCTGACCCGTGCACGGCGAATCATGATCAGCGCGGTATGGAACGACAGCATGAGCCCCTCGGACTTTCTCTTCGGGTATCTGCCGGAATACTATCCGCGCAACCGGCAACAGGCGCCTTTCACCACAGTGGGGGCGCATACAGGATCCGCCGAATATGATCTGGCCGGATTGGACGCCGACCCACGTGGGTTGGTCAGCGCCGCCCGCGCGGTTCTGGCCACTGCTCAACCGCAGCAGGCTGCCGCAAAGGACGCCGCGATTGCGTTGACACTCCTGTTAGAGCATGGTGTGCGCGCCGCAAATCCGCAGAGCTGGGCGTTTGTGGAATCGCCGGCCCAATCGGATAGCGCGTCATCTGGCGGTGCGTCATCTGGCGGTGCGTCATCTGGCGATACCTCATCTGACAGTGTCTCATCCGACAGCGCGTCATCTGGTGGTGTACAGCCTGACGGTATCCAAACAGGGAAAGGCAAGACGGATGCGCAGGCCGCGCCCATGGTCACCTTATCTCCATCGGCGGTCGACAGCTATGGGCGTGCCCGGTGTGCTGGATGCTGGAGAACCGGTTCGCCGGTCCTCGCCCCAGCTCCGTGGCCACCAGTTTCGGAACCCTCATCCATGCGGTTGCGCAGCAAGGCAGCGAGGAAGGGCTGGACCATCTTTCCCACAATGCCCAGGCGTTGGCCGCACTGGGCTTGGACTCCACGGCCGGCGCGGAACGTCGCATCGAGCTGTCTCGGCACGCTTAATGCCATCTATCAGAGCAAACGTCCTGATCCGAATGCCATAGCCGACACCCGGAACCGCTATGAGGCCACCCGTAAGGACGAGTCCGCGGCGGATACCCTGCGCAACATCGCCGATTACTTTGTGCGCAGCGACGCCGATCCGGAAACGTATCTTGCAAGAACTCCAGCAACTTCAGCATTGGCGCATTGGCCGGTGCCGAATGCGAACGGGAGTTTGCCGCACGATTCGATGTGCGTGACATACTCGACGCATACAATGCCGTGCCCGGCCTGCACCCAATCGGTCGGAACACGCTGGTCCGTCTGATGGGAGCACTGGTCGGAGGGTGGCCGGAAGGCATGGACGAGCATCTGACCGTGAGACTGTCCGGGCGCATCGACCGTATGGAAACCCGCGTACTCGCAGACGGCGGCGAATGCATTCGCCTCATTGACTACAAAACAGGCAGAACGCCCACGGTCAAACAGATTTTCAATGATTTGCAGCTCGTGTGCTATCAGCTTGGCCTCGTGTTCCCCGAAGACGGGCCGCGCGGTGCCAAGGCACTTGCCGCAATGCCGCATATCAGCCAAAGCGTGCTATTCCATGTCGGGCAGAATGCGGCACCAGCCAGAAGCTACGCTCCGGAAGGTGCCTTCCAGCCGCCGCTGTTCACTGATGGCTCGTTGAATGCCGAACCGTTCACGCCCCGATACTGGTATAAAGACCCCAACCGTTTCTTCGACATACCCGCCATAGATCCGGCTACTCCTCCCGAAGGTGTGAGTGCCGAAGCGTGGGCGCAATTCGCCGCGCTCGCCGGTACGCAGACGTTATGGTCGCTGACCATGATCGCCCGCGTATTCTATGCCGCGGCGGCCAGCAGATCAGCCATCATCGAGCCCATCCGCAAGACACCCATATCGGATTCTGCCGTATGAAGAACGTCTGCCCTGCCTGTGCAGGCCAGATCGACACGATTTTCGAAACGAGGCAAGCATGAGCACGTTCACTCCCAGTGCGGAACAGGCCGCCATCATCGATGCGCCAGTCGATGCTGACGTATTGGTGGTTGCCGGTGCCGGTTCCGGCAAAACCTTTACGATGACCCAACGCATCATCGCGCTTATCAATCGAGGTGTGGCACCTGAACGCATCCTGGGCCTGACCTTCACACGCAAGGCCGCAGGCGAACTGCTGGAACGCGTCTCCGCCGCAGTGGCCGGTGATATGGCGGGCTCTACGACCGCCACGGTGTCTGATCGGGCATTCCTCAAGCCGGCCATTTTCACGTATGACGCCTTCTTCCAGACCATCGTGCGCCAATATGGACTGCTTGTCGGATTCGATCAGAACACGCAACCATTGAGCGCAGCCGGAGCGCTTCAACTGGCCACCGAAGTCATCGACAGTCACATGGATCTGGCGTTCAGTGAGGATTTTGGCGCCTTCTCCAGTTTGGCGAACCGTGTTCTGGCGTTGTCGGATGCCATTGGCAGTGCCATGATCGGTGCCGGCTGCACCAGCTTCGATGATGCGATCAATCGAGTACGGCAATGGGATTCGGCATTCATCAATCGATTGCAACAAGCCGTTGCAGACGAACCCATGCCCGAGGACGAGCCGAAAATCCCCAAGATCAAACGACTGAAGAAAGATACCGACGCCAGCTGGCAAGCCAAGCTCGATGACCGTGCCGAACATTTGCACGCCCGCTGCACCTATCATTGCGGTGCGCTGCTGGAGACCACACGCAAACGCGATATTCTGCTCCAGCTGGTGGAGGCCTATGCCCAAGCCAAGCGGGAACGCAATATGGCCGAATTCTCCGACTTCACCATTGCCGCGTATCAGCTTATCGAGCGCTTCCCCTCCATCGGAGAGCGTACGCGCCGCAGGTACAGCCACGTGCTGCTCGACGAATATCAGGACACCTCCACCACGCAGGCCGCTCTGCTGGCAGCACTGTTCCACGTGGATGCGTCACAGAGGTCCGCCGTCAACGCGGTGGGTGATCCGTTCCAGTCGATTTACGCATGGCGTGGTGCCAGCCTGGTGCATTCCGTATGTTCCAGCAAGATTTCCACCTGTCTGCCGGATACAAGCCATTCCCGCTGTCCGTCACCAGGCGAAACAGCCGTATAGTGCTCGAAGCCGCCAATAATCTCACGCTGCCGTTGCGCTCCAATCCGTCGCGTCCTTCCAGCTCATTGATGCGTGAGGTCGATGTCTCATCGCTCGACCCCATGCCTGATGCCCCCGAAGGAACATTGGGAGTACTGGCTTCGCCACGGCCGGGCAGGAGATCGACGCCGTAGTGCGTTTCTGCAAGACGGCCATCGCACGGCACCGTTCCGCAGCCGAACAACAGGAACAGATGCCGGGCGAACAGAAAGCGCCGGTCGCCGTGCTGTTTCGGTCCAAATCACATATGCCCGAATATCAGGCGGCATTGGAACAGGCCGGATTGACCACATTCGTGGTCGGCTATTCCGCGCTGTTGGAACGTCCGGAAATCCGCGATCTGATGGCGTTGCTGCACGTGGCCGCCGACCACACCGATACGGGATCGCTGATGCGCTTGCTGGCCACGCCACGATTCACCATGTCCGCAGCGGATTTGACCATGTTGGCCCGTTTTGCTGAAGAACAGAACACGGAACAACGCTTCCAAGCATTGGTGCAGGCCGGCCTTGCCCAACCGGATACACCAGCGAATGAATGGGCGGCTGTGGTGCGTGAGTACCGCGATCAGGTGGCCAATGCGGTATTCCTGCCAGACGTATTGCTACGCGGCGACCTGGTAAAACTGCTTGAACGGTTGAGCGCACACGGGCGCAACGCCATAACCCGGGCCGCGGTGATGCTCCGTCAGGTGCATGATGCCGTCGGGCGGCCACTGGGCGACGTGATTCGCGCCGGCATAGAAGCGTTGGATCTTGACATCGACACCGTATTGGCCGGTGTGCTGCATAATCCGCAGCACCGCGCCAATCCCGCTTTGGCGCATATGCCTATGGATGCGATTGTGGATTTGGTGGATACGTACACGCAAGAGATTGCCGCTGAGCAAACTCCCTCGTTGCATGGGTTCATCACATGGGTGGATCATCTGGCTTCGGTGGAGGATGAAGCCGCCAGTCTCCCTGACGCTCCGGTGGATGTGGAACTGATGACCGTACACCAGTCCAAAGGGTTGGAATGGGATGCCGTTGCGGTAGTGGGGCTTACCGCCGTCGGATTCCCCAGCAATCAGGCGACCATCTCAAGATCGTGCTGGACGAGCACCATACGGGAGGCACCGAGCAAGGTCACTGGACCGCACCCGAATATCATGAGACCGCCGACTCCTGGCTCACCAACCCCACCGCCGTACCCGTGCCTATGCGTGCCGATGCCGGCATTCTGCCGCGATTCCCCCATGATACCGATGTGGAAGCCGACCCCATCGCATCGTTGGCGGCTTTGGATGATGTGGAGCTTATTGATGATGAAGTGTTCGGCTCCATGCGCGAATTCGGCGATGGCGTGGAAGAAGTGGATGCATCCGGCTGGTATTTGACGCAGGCGGAGGAATATGGGCGCCGGCTGCATGCCGACGAACGTCGATTGATGTATGTGGCGCTTACCCGTGCGCGAGAAGATGCCTGATGACCTATTGCGCCTATACGGGCGAATCCGGGCGGGACCCGTCAGTGGTGCCCAAAGGCTCTCGCGCCGCTCAGCCATCCAATTTCTGGCTTGAAGTGCATGACGCGCTCCAAACCCGTGAACATGCGATATCGGCTCAGGACTGTGTGGAACGGCTGCAAGCCGCCAATGCCGGGAAGCCCATGCTGATCTCGGCGCAAGGCGAAGCGATTGCCACTCCCGAAGGGTTCTTTATCGGAGAGCATGCCGCGGCATACGGTGACGCCGTGGTGGGGGAGGCATGGCAGACGCCGATTACGCAGACGGATGCCGCTGTCGAATTGCCGTGGCCGGCTACCCTCAGCGACGCAGTGCATGAACAGCTGTCACGTGGCATCGATGTTATCGCCGCAGATTCCTCGTCACTTGAGCAGCACCAAGACGCCGGTCCACTGCTGCAACGGGCGCAATTGCTGGTGGACGACGCCGATTTGATGGCCGATGCCGCCAGCGGCCAGTCGCTTGATGAGGCAGTCAAAGCCAAGCGCAACGCGTTCTGGCTGCAGGACGCCAGAACGTGACAAGCCTGCAAGCCCGCGTAGGTGGCATGAACGAACGGGAGGAGCGCCTCTACTGGCGTAGCATTATCCGCCCGATTCCGCGCATATCGTCTCCGGCGGCCGAGGCCGGCACGCAGTTCCATGCGTGGGCTGAGCAATTCATCAATGCCGGTAAGCCGGATGAAGCGGTACTGGCATATGAAGCCGAATCAAGTATGCCGCATACAGGTCAGGATGCGGGATTCGTTTCCCGGGAAGCCATGTTGGCCGATTTGGCCGAACGGGAGCGGCAATGCCGCAAGCCATCCACACGGCAGCCCGCTGTCCCACAGCCCCACGGCTCTACAATCCGTATCCGCCGTATCCGCCGTATCCGCCACTTCCATAAGCAGCGACAATGCCACCGAGTCCAAGCTGGTGGCGTGGCAGCGCAGACTGGCCGAATCATCGTGGGCCAAGCGCATCCCGGCGTGGACGGAGCGTGCCATCGTCGTGGACGTGCCGGGCGTGGGCCTGGTCAATGGCAAACTCGATGCGGTATTCATCGGTGGACTTGACCCGTCCAGCACCACCGCACGCTTTACCGTGGTCGACTGGAAAACCGGTCGTCGGCCCACCAAGCCAGACGACATCACCCGCAAACTCGCCCAGCTCGACATGTACCGACTGCTGCTGGCAGCGGTCGAAGGTGTGGAATTGGACAGTATCGACGCCACTCTCTACTATGTCAGTGAGCCCGACGAGGGCTTGCGCGAGCTTCACGCCCGCGCGAAAACCAAACAGGAAATCCTTACCGAGTTGAGCTCCGGCATTCCCGAACAATCTGACAACGACTGAGCCCAAAGGCTCATGACCTGTACAGCATCGGACGGCCTTCACCGGCGGAGAGACCTTATGCATCGCAAGGCATCTCCGACGATGAAGACGACTGGCCACGTACCGGTCCGCGGTTGAAACGCGCCGCGTGACGTTGCTTGGGAACCGCTACCCCTCGGATGGCACGTGTGGGCGGGCGCACGTGCCGGACAACGCACCAGTAAGGAGTTATTGTGTCCACGACTCGCGCGGTTTCGAAGTCGTCCGCTGCCCACTCGCCCTACCAGCGCCTGTTCATGCTGCCCGGAGCCAAGCGTTCTGCCTGTCCGGCGCGGTGGCACGATTGCCGATCTCCATGATGAGTCTCGGCATCGTTCTGGCGCTCAACCATCTCTACGACAATTGGACCATCGCCGGCACCATGAGCGCCGCCTATGTGCTGGCCATGAGCTGCGTCACCCCGTTCTACGCCCGCGCCTTCGACCGTTTCGGCCAAGCCCGCGTGGGCCGGCTTGCGCTCGCCGTGCAGATCGTGGCCATGCTCGCCTTCGCCTTCGCGGCGTTGGTGCGCGTGCCGATTCCGCTGCTGTTCGTCCTAGCCATCATCATGGGTCTGACGCAGTTCTCATTCGGCGCATTGGTCCGAACACGCTGGTCCTATGCGTTGCGCGGTGTGGAAGATGGCGAACAGCTGCTCAACACGGCCTACGCCATGGAAGCCGCCATTGACGAGATCGTCTTTATTCTGGGGCCGATTCTGGCGGCTTGGCTGGCCACCTCCGTGCATCCGGTATCCCAACTGTTCGTGCCCACCGTGGCATGCGGTATCGGCGGCACCATATTCTTCTCGCTGAAATCCACCCAGCCACCGGTTATCGTGGAACAGGTCACCGTGGTCGCGCACGATGACGGCAGCCCTGCTGCAAGCGAAGATGCCGACCAGCTGACCCTGCGCCAGCTCAAACGCAGCGGCGCCAAGCCCAAGAGCGTATTGCTCTATGCCGGCGTACTGCCGTTGCTCGCTGTGTTCATCGTGTTCAATATGAGCTTCACGTCCTTCGACGTGTCCATTACCGCCACCATGAAATCCATGGGACTTGAGCCCTTCCTCGGTCTGCAATTGGCGATGTTCGCGGTCGGCTCGTGCATCGGCGCGCTGGTGTTCGGCTCTTGCCAACTTAAAGGCTCCCATTGGGCGCATATGGTGATGTTCCTGTCGCTGCTGACCGTCGGCTACGTGTTCTTCCGGTTGTCAATGGACAATCTCATCCTGCTGGGCGTCTTCGAAATCCTCGCCGGCCTGACCGTCTCGCCGACGTTCGCCACCGGCAACCTCATCGTCAAGGATCTGGTGCCGGCGGAATCCCTGACCGAAGGACTGAGCTGGGTAACCACCGCAGGCACGGTCGGCACGTCGATCGGCTCGTCCGTGGCCGGCATTGTGCTTGACGCCTCCAACCCTCATGTGGGCATGATGCTGCCATTCATCTTCACGCTGGCGTCCGTGCCATTGGCGTTGGCCGGATGGGCCTTGGCCAAGCGGCGTGGGTGAAACGGGATCGGGCTACGCCCGATGGATGGTTGGCGGCTTCGCGGGATCTCTCCCTCAGTCCGCTTCGCGTCCAGCTCGAACGCAATTAATGATGGCTTTCAGCCAACTGAATTATTGCTCACTGTCGTTCGCCCTCACCTAAAAACGCCTCCGGCGTTTTCTTCACGGTTCGGCTCGTCAGAGGGAGCTTGATTCTGTGGACGGGGTATTGGCGTGAGGGGCCTGCGGTGATAGCTGATTGCCGATTGGAAAACGTCCCGGGTACATTGCCGGGCAGGTACGGGTAGACAGGGAAGAAGACATGATCAAGGTTTCGGTGGTCGGAGCAAAGGGCCGCATGGCTCGCACGTGGTCGAAGCGGTGAACAACGCCGAGGATACGCAGCTGGCGCTCGCATTGGATGCCGGCGACGACCTGACCCAGATCACCACCGACAACACCGATGTGGTCATCGAATTCACCGTGCCGTCCGTCAGCCTGAACAACGTGCTGACCCTGATCGGCCAAGGCGTGGACGTGGTGGTCGGCACCACCGGCTGGACCGACGAGAAACTCGCCCAGATCAAATCCGCCATCGCCAACGGTCCGAAGCCCGAAACCCAGAAGGTCTTCATCGCACCTAACTTCGCGATCTCCGCCGTACTGGCCGACTACTTTGCCACCAAGCCGCGAAATACTTCGAATCCGCCGAAGTCATCGAACTGCACCACCCGACCAAGGTGGACGCCCCCTCCGGCACTGCCATCCACACCGCCCACGCATCGCCGAAGCGCGCAAGGCCGCAGGCACTCGCCCCCGTGCCGGACGCACCCGAAACCGACTGGCGG
>ENA-OQIR01000220-OQIR01000220.1-human-gut-metagenome-genome-assembly--contig:-NODE-220-length-27051-cov-4.161677_pt1 | contig 27051 bp, 29 predicted proteins | sample MGYA00242580_ERZ504745 | MGnify/ENA primary metagenome ERZ504745 (study PRJEB26092, sample SAMD00036214) | human gut metagenome | host: Homo sapiens | study: EMG produced TPA metagenomics assembly of...
CGGAGATCCGTAAATCCCATCGCCAGATACACCTTTTTAAATCCGGAAGCATCTGCATCATTCAGCATGGGTAAAAGCCTTTATGAGATGGCAGAGCATTTCCGGTGAAGTACCGGAAAATATCTCAGCTGACAGTCCCCTGGTATTTTTAATACGGATCATTGGCAGAGTTCCTGCCGAAATGCATGTACCGGATTCTTTTGGAGTATCTGTTTTCTTTGGATCTGGTGCAGGTGCGGGCAGTTCCACAAAAGCAGTGGTTTCTGTGTCCTGCATCTGATCCAGGCATATCTGCCTGACACGCCGGAGACGGTAATAATAGTTGGCTTTTGTAAGATTATTTTGGGTACACCAGGTTTCAACATCCATCCCTTTGGGACGGTTCTGACAATTCCGGATCTGTTCTGCCCATTGTCGGATTCTGACCTGCTGAGCTACAAGGCTGGTTTGCGTAGCCATAAGATTCCTCCTCTGAATCATAGTCAGTTAAAAAAAGTTAAGTACTAAACTTTTTTGACTATGTTATTTTGTTGAGTATGATTATGGCATAACTTGAAGTGAATAAAAGGTACTCAGGTTCTACCGTTTACGATTAAAAAGGTTGTTACATTCATCTATAATAGCTTCAACTGTGCGTACCTGTGAAGGCGTGAGTCGGCGGAGCTTATCTGAAAGAATCAACAGATCCTTATCTATAATTTCACCAGTGAGTAAATAATCGGCACTTACTTCTAAAGCAGAGGAGATTTTTAGCAGATTTTCAGGCCTCATTGCTCGCTTCCCTGATTCAGCATAAGAAACAAACTGGGTAGTGACTTCCCCTTTTTCTGCAAGTGCTTCTTGAGTGAGTCCCAGCTTTTTTCGACGATCCATAATTCTTTTTCCGATTTCCTGTAAACATAATTCGCTATCCGACATTAGTATAAAACATCTCCTCTCGTATTGTTAAATTATATCCACAATAGATGATAAAAATAAGCGTCTACTGTTGACTAAAATCAACAATACGATATATAATCGGAGATAAATATTGAAAAATCTTGGATGTATAACAAGTAGAAAAAGTAGTGTATGGGAATATGAAAAAGCGAACAGCTATAATGAAAGAAAATGAATTCTCAGGAGGACTATGATTATGGAACAGATGGATTTTTCAATAGAGCTATCAGAAAGTGAGATAGAAAAATTTGCAGATTATCTATACCAGAAAGAAAATGCAAAGGCAACAATCAATAAATATATGGCAGATATAAAAAAGTTTTTATCTTTTTTGGCAGATGATAAGCGGATCAATAAAAAAGTATTGTTGCAATATAAAGAATGGCTTGCTCAAAAATATGCTGTCAATAGTGTTAATTCAATGCTTGCCGCTTTGAATCAGTTCCTGGAATTTTTGAATGCAGGAAAGCTGAAAGTGAAAAGAATAAAAGTGCAGAAGCAGCCTTTTTTACAGGATCAGAAAGAATTGACAGAAAAAGAATGCAGGAAATTGATTGCAACAGCTATGGCAGAAGGAAAAGAACAGCTTGCATTGTGTATTGAAACAATAGCATGTACAGGAATTCGGATCAGCGAAATAAAATATTTTACAGTGGAGCGTGTAAAATCTGGAAAGATAGAGATTTATAATAAAGGAAAGTATAGAAGGATTTTTTTGCCGAAGGTATTGCAAAGGAAACTTCTTTCCTATTGTCATAATAACCAAATAGCAGAAGGGTGGATATTTGTCACGAAAAATGGGAAGTTAAAAGACAGAAGTAATATTTGGAGAGAAATGAAACGATTAAAAGAAAAGGCAGGAGTAGCAGAATCAAAAATATTCCCGCATAATTTTCGACATCTATTTGCAAGGATTTATTATAAAGTAACAAAAGATATTACAGGTCTTGCAGATTTACTTGGACATAGCAGCATCAATGTAACGAGAATATATACAGCAACTACAGAAACAGTGTTCCAAAAGAAGCTGGATAAGATTGTCGAACAGGAAATATTGGAATGTACAACATAATATCTGTTATGTTGTACAGTGCCTCTATTAACCTGTTCTACCCTATTTCTGCAAGTCATTCATTTCCTCTAAAAGAGAACTTTAAACAATAAAAATAATAAAGATTATAGCTAATTTACCAAGAGCGGTACTTAAATAGGGCACCTCTACCCAAAAAATTAGAAAGGAACTATGTACTATGAACAGCATAACAGATAACATGGTGTTATTTAACATTATATCGTACGAAAATTAATCTGTCCATAAACAACATAACAGATATTATGTTGTATTGATTTTGCAATGGATAAGGAGTAACGATGGCATATACTGTAAGAAAATTACTTGAATCAGAACAGTTTCTAAAAATGAAGCTGCTTTGCGGTGAAAAAGGTCTGGATTTGGAAGTGAAAGGCATTCGAATAATCGAAATTGAAGATATGGAGCGATACCTGACGGGTGGTGAAATACTCATAACCAGTTTTCAGGTATATTTATCATGCAGTGATCGAGAAGTAGAGCAGCATTTTGAAGATTTAGTTAAAAGTGACATAAGTGGATTCATTGTAAAGAAAGAAAAGAATATGATCCTACAGGACGCAGATTGAGTTTATTAGAAAAACACTGACAAAAAATATGAAATTCCTCTGGTAGAAATTTCAGAAGATTCATATTACTGGGGAATTATCCGCTATGTTATAATGCAGGTATTCGATAAAGATACTGCACGCTTAAAGTATTTTAAGATTACACATGATAATTTTAATACGTTTATTTTAAATAATAATGGATCATGTAATACAGCAAGTGATATTATCAAATTTTTAAGTGTCATGATCGAGAATCCTGTTGTGTTGTATTATGGTAATCTTAATTGTATGGTTTCAACAAACTCGGACAACTCCAAGTTAATATTGTCAGATGAAATTCAGCCATATAAACCTAATATTATTACGAAATTTCAATATATGAAGCAGATGAAAGGAAGCTGTGTTCAATATGTAGTGAAATTTGCTATATTGAATGAGATGGAAATATATATAACAATAACAGAAGAAAATAGAGAACTGACAGAACTTGATTATATGGCAATCGAAAATGCGATTATTAACTTGCAGTATGGATTTTTGAGTGAATTTGCACAGGATGAAGTGAAAAAGAAGTATCAGAGAGATCTTATCCATAATATTCTGAATGGATTACTGAGTTCGAAAGAAATGACTGAAGCGGCAGCACAGCTCGGAATGAAAGAAAGCGATACTTACAGGGTTGTTGATTTTCATACCATCAAAAAAAATGTACAAAGAAAATATACAAAAGAACAGCTTCACGAAGTAGGTGTTATCGTGGGTGAATTGATGTATCTTTTGCCGGATGCGCTTATTTACAGAAATATGGATCAGATTGTTATGATTCAACAGGTAGATTCCAATCAGACAGAACTGGAGTATCAGAAAGAGATGGAAGAAGTAGAGGATGTTATCCAGCGAAGCATCCTATATAGAAAGAAAGATACAGACTTTCAGATTGGTATAGGAAAAAGTGTGGAAGGGTATCAACGGCTGAAAGAATCTTATCACGAAGCAAGTCGGGCTATCAAGTATATAGACATTATCCGCCTGGTGACTGGTGATAAGAATAAGTCAGTAGTACATTATTCAAACCTCGGATTTTTCCAGATATTCGGCGAAATTGATGATGTGACGGAACTGGAAAGATACATTCCGGAAACATTAAAGAAATTATATTTATATGATGATGAACATAAGGGAGAATTGATTACAACCTTGCAGATGTATCTTAGAAATAAGCAAAGTATTAGGAAAACTGCAGACGAAATGTTTGTTCATTATAGAACAATATCTTACAGGCTTGAAAAAATAAAACAAATTTCCGGAATAAATTTTGACAATGCAAATGAAGTACTGGCAGTCAGTAATGGTCTGATTATTTATAAAATGTTAAAAGAAATAGAATAGAAAAAGAAAGAGAAATCATGTTGAGGCATGGTTTCTTTTTTTTGAACGAAGTTCATAAAAAGATATTAATGGAGAATATCGATACAATGGAACAGATTTTACAAAAAACGGATAAATATTTTCATTGATTGTACATTATATTAACCGGTTTCAATCTGTATAATTGAGAAACTGATGAGAAAATATTTCAGGAAAAGAATCACTGCTACAGAGGATAGTATTTTTTGATACAAACTAAGACTTTGCAGGGCTTAGATTAGAGGGATAACGATGCAACTAAAAAATTCGACAGATTACGCAATTAGAATTGTATGTTACTTAGCAGCACAGGAACGGATGGTATCTACATCAGAATTGTCACGGAAGCTAAATGTTTCTGCTAATTATGTTCCTAAAATAGCAAAAAAACTGAAAAATGCAAAAATAGTCACTGCCTGTGAAGGTACAAATGGTGGCTATATGCTGGCAAAACAACCGGAGAACATTTCTTTGATGGAAATTATATCGTGTGTAGAGGAAACAATGGCAATTAATCGTTGTTTAGAAGAAGATCGTTTTTGCTCCAGAAATTTAGAAGATACCTGCAAAATACATAAAATATTGTTGAGTCTGCAGAATACATACAATAATAAATTAGAGAGTGTAAAAGTTTCAGATGTTATCCGCCCTGGAGAAGATGAATATTTTGGACGATTTTATGTTGTATTAAAACTGAACTTGAAGGAAAAAAGCTACGAGTGTGTATATTCACATATCCGTGAAGTGTATGAGAAAGTAAGGAAAACAAAAAGTTATGAAGAGTTCATAAATCAATATATAGAAAGATATGTGTATACTTCTGATAAAAAAATGGTTCATGACTTCTTATCAAGTGAAGGATTAGAAGAAAGACTAGTTGATGGATGTATGGAAAAAGATCTTCCGTATCGCAGAATTACTGGAAAAGATAAGAATGCATATGTTTGGATGGAAGCAAAAAAATATATAGATGCAAATGAGAATACTGCAATTATTACCTTACATAATGAGAAGATTGTCCAGAACACAGTTATAAGGATGGAACAGGAACTCGTAAAGAAAGAACAGGATATGGCAAAGCAGTATTGGGATATGGTATCACTTTTAACTACTGTATTGAATCATAATCAGTTAGTTGAATCAGGGTATCAAGACGATATCAGCTTCTATACGAAACAGGTATATCTTCAATTGCAGAAGAATTATCCGGAATATGGAATTACGGATGAAGAAATTGCTTCAGTAGCCCATTTGGCACCGATTCATGATATTGGAAAGATAAAAGTACCAATTGAAATTTTGAATAAAAATGGAAAGTTGACAGATGAAGAAATGAATGTAGTAAAACAACATCCATTAGTAGGTGCAGCGATGACCCAGAGATTCCCAGAGGGGATAACAACGGAAAAGCTGAACAAATATAGCTATGAAATATGCAGACACCACCATGAAAGATATGATGGATCAGGATATCCAGACGGTTTAAAAGGGAATGCGATTCCGATGTGCGCACAGGTCGTTGGGATTGTTGATGCTTACGATGCATTGATCAATGATCGTCCATACAAAAGAAAATATGAACCAGAAGAGGCGATACGGATGATTTCAAATGGTGAATGCGGAGCGTTTTCTAAAAAACTGATCCAGTGCTTGACGGCGGCAGCAAAGCAGCCAGAGTGGTTAAAAGTAACAAAAAGTCAAGCATGACAGAAGATTTGAGGCGATTTTATGAACAAGAAATTGAGTGTTTTAAGACGAATTACAGCAGTTGTTCTGTGTGTTACATTATTATCTTCGCAAGTCGTAGTTGCGAATGCTGAAGATTCAGAAAGAATGAATGTGCAGACCAATAGTGAATTTACAGATATATCGGAACAGGATGGTTTCAGCAGTGATACATCTGAAATATCTGATATCACGGAAAGTGATATTCCTGATTCTTTTGAAGGAGAATCAGAGCCAAATACAGATATTAGTTCTGAAGTAACAGAGGAATTTGGTAATTCTGAAGATCAAGGATTTACAGATGGAGAAGAAACAATTATCGAGGATGAAAACACCTCAGATACTTTGGAAGAAGCAAATCCAGATTATGAAGATGGAAAATATGTATCTACAATTACCAGCAACTTCTGCAAATCGGTACAGGAACACAGATGTTTTCCGGAGACAAAGATGGAAATGTTGGTGAAGGGGATAAGGTTCTTGCAGATGGTGCAGAACTTACCTATGCATCAGACGCTTCCTATTGTTTGATGAATGATATTCCAATAGATAATGAAAATGTCTGGAACTTCCCATCAGATTTTACAGGTAGCATCACTTCATCATCAGAGCGCACGGGCAACACAGTATATGATTCAGTGACTGATACGATTTATGTGTATAACCGATACCAGCTTGAATTGATGAAAGGGGAATCTTCAGACAGCGAACCTGTAATGAGCGAGGATTATATTGCTGAAAAAGTTGGAATGGGACAGGTTTTTACACTGGAAGATGGTTCCTATCTTACTTACAGCAAAACACATAATTATGTGCTTGCTTCTTCATTTACAACAGAAACACCGGAGCTTCTTGCAAATAAGGCTGGGACAGAGGAGACAACTCAGGATATTACTAGCGCATATCCGTCCGACTATGAAGGAAGAAATTATTTCGGTCAGGTGGTAAAAAAGATTGGTGATAAAAATTATATTCTGATTGGAAATGAAACACAGCTTCGGGCAATCGGAACAGATACGGATGTGACAGAGCCAATCTGGCGAGTGTATGAAACAAGAGAGAAAAAGCCGGGAATACTTGGGGGCGCACTGAGTGGATATACAGCCTGGAAACCAGTAGCTGATACACAGACATACAAAACAGAACTGTATTATCCGGGTGATGCGGATATTGTAAAGTTTAATGATACATATAATTGGTCTGGAAAAGAATTGTATGGAAATAAAAAAGGTGACCATAAGCTGGGAGAAACAGAATATCTGGATAATTCATCCTTGGATATAGCTGGCACAACAGCTACAAAGCGTTATGTATATGTGAGCAGTACTATTCAGGAGTCAGCCGATATGACGGTAACTGCGACAGACAGTACTGCCAGTGCTTCCGAAGCGGCATCTGTTGAAGCAGGTGCAACTGTAAAAGACAGAGATTTGATTGATATGACTCCGCCAGACAGCGAGGAAGCAGCTGAGACAGGAAGTAATGATGAAACCTTTACAAGTGGTGAGGATGAAAGTAATTTTTCAGATGATGCGAATCCGGAAAGTATTACGGTTGATGAGAACAAAACTTACGTCCTTACCTATGATACATCCAAAAGTAGCAATACCAATATTGCAGGAGCTGGATATAAATACAGTAAGGATGCGAATTACATTATCTTTCGTGATATTGATCTTTCCAAAGAGGGGACAAATTCTAATGGAGAAGATGATGATTGGGATCCTATTGACAATTATCAGGGAAACATGGAAGGCCGAAAGGGAATGGTTGAAGGTCAGAGTATAACCATCAGCCATATCAACATTTCACAGGCTAATGCAGTCAATCAGGACAACCAGGCAGAATATGGTATTGGATTTTTCAGAAATCTGACGACCCCGTATTCTACATCGCTGACAATATCCCAAAATCCAATCACTGTGAAAAATATTACCCTTTCTGATGTGACGGTTTCTACAACAACACAAAAGGTTAAACAAAATTTTAGTTTGATTGGAGGCGTGTTGAAGCTCCTGCTTGGAAATTTAAGTGGATTGGAACCGGATCCACAATCCCTGGCAACAGGAGGATTTGCTGGTGTTGTAAAAGGAAATATCCAGATTGAAAACTGCAATGTGGAAAATTTACATGGAGTTTCCAATGTAAATGACCGGACCGGTGGCTTCGCAGGTTATGTCAGTGGTATGACACAGTATGATTTGGTATCAAGTGGCTTAGGAGGTCTGGTTGATACTTTAACAAAAATCCTGAATCTGATTCCGCTGCTTGGAGTCGGTGATTTGCTGACTCTCCTTTTAAATGGAGGATTACTCAGTGTAAAAAATCTTATTCCGATAGGCTATGTCAATCCAAGTATTCAGAATTGTTCTGTAAGCGGTGACACTTCTGTTACAGGTCAGAAGAGTACCGGTGGATTCGCCGGGGAAGCCATCGGTGCAGTGATGAAAAACTGTTCTGTAGGTGGAAGTACCACAGTGTCCGGAAATGACTGTTCTGGTGGATTTGTGGGACGTTCTGCGAATGCAGTCGTGGTAGGTGCATTAAGCAGCCTTGGTATTGAACTTATGGGAAATTTCCCGGTCAATACAGTTATGCTGAACTGTAGAATCGACGGAGCGGTAAACGTATCTGCACAGGGGACCCCATCTAAAGAAAGTGGTTATGCAGGCGGATTTATAGGAGAAATGCGAAATAGTTATGCGGTGGACTGCAGTATTTCCTCTCTTGGCACAGTGTCCGGAAAAGATTATACCGGAGGATTTGCCGGTATAGCAACTCTTGGTGATGTAGCGGATATTGATGAAAGCCAGGGACTTCTGGTAATTGTAAAGGATCTTCTTACAGGGTTGTTAAATGGTAAATTAACCAACATGGATCTTTTGAACCTGGTGGGACTTCGACCTTCTGTTATAAGCGGATGCACCATTGCAGGAGATAGCATTTCTGTAACAGCAAACGGTAAAAATGCCGGTGGACTTGTGGGATATGCAGGGGCTGTCCAGATTTCCAATACTTTAGAACTTACAGACGATTCAAAGTCAACTACAAAAGCCCTCCAGCGAGTGCTTACTAAGACTGGCGTTACCTATGAATTTGCAGACCGTGTGAATCAGATCAATGCAGCTTCCTCAATGAAGGTTTCAGCAACAGAGAATGCAGGAGGAATCTTAGGCTATGCGAAAATGACCAGTGTCGGTGATGTCCTTGGTGGAACAGTTAAAGCAGCGGATTACATGCGTTTTGAATGTAAAGACTGTTCCGTAAATGGAGGCTCTTCCGGTCTTACTGTTACTGCGTCAGATAAGGAGAATGGTCGTGCTGGAGGTACTATCGGTTATGGAACAGGTGGAGAAGTAAGGAGAACATCCGTCACAAATCTGAATTCCGTAACGGCGGGAAAGTGTGCAGGCGGTTTTGCAGGATATTTCGGAAGCGGTACCCTTGCCAATGTTGGCGGTATTAAGCTTCTTGGATTACCGCTACTAAAAATTGACAGCCTTCTTTCTGTAGGCCAGATGATTGAGACATTTACAGTTGACAGCACTGTTTCAGGTGTTTCGTCAGGATATAGTGTGTCTACTGGTAATGAGAAAGGTTATAGTGGTGGCTTTATTGGAGAATGCATTAGTGGACGAGCAAGGGACACTAAGATCAGCAACCTGAAAACTGTTACTGCATCTGCAACATCAGGAAAAGCCGGAGCTTTGCAGGTTTTGCTAAAGCCGGAGATGCATTAAGTGCTGGAGATTCCACTACATCAAAACTGACAGGAATTGAATTAGAGAATCTGCTTGGAGTTGTCAGTGCCCTGAGACCGGAGTTCAACAATACTTCTATTGCCTATGTTTCGAATGGTTCTGACCCTCAGGTATCCGCTGATATGGCGGGCGGCTTTGTGGGAGACGGACAGGCTGTAGATATCAATTATGGAAACAACAATTCCGGATTCAAAGCAGACACAGACACCAATCCATCTTCGAATGAATCTACAGATGAAAAGAATAGTGAAGAAGATTTCAGTTCAACAGACACGAATAGTGAGGATGGAACAACCAAAGGCGAGACTGGTGCGATTGCAACAACAAATATTACCGGACTCTCTTATATAAAGGGAACCAGCTATGCCGGTGGTTTTGCAGGAAGGCTGATGCCTGGTGATGTGGCACAGACAGGTTCTATTAAGTTACTGGGCCTCTTAAATGTAAATCAGCTTCTCAGTGTTATGGATGTGGCTTATCCGAGAATTTCCGACTCTTCTATTGAGGGAGACAGCTTAGTTGTAACAGCATCCGGAAAAAATGATGATGTGGCTCTTGGAGATGCCGGGGGTTATATCGGTAATGGAAAAGCAGTCATGGTTAAGAATTCTGATGTGACCAATGTAAAAGAAGTCACAGCACCATATCATGCCGGTGGCTATATCGGAATTATGCGCTCCGGAAGTGCAGCGGAGGCAGGAGATGCCACAGGAGATTTTTTGAATAGTGTCCTTGGTAAGATCCTGAGTCTGAAAGAGCTGGCAAGTGTCCTTCAGGCGGCATCCAGCAAAATTACGAATTGCAAAGTTGCTGGTACCGCAGATGGTTTGACAGTTACGGCTGACAGCGGATTTGAAAACGCAGAAGGCTATGCAGGTGGCTTCGTTGGAGAGATGCAGAGCGGTCATGTAGATAATTCAGCAAATGCTGTTGATTCCGGAAAAGGAACGGCAGTAGAAAATCTTCTGAAAGTAGAAGGCCTTCGTTATGCCGGAGGTTCGGAGGTCTTGTAAAAGCTGGAGCAGTTGCAGAGATTGGAGCTAAATCATCAATTCTTACAAAACTGGTTGATCTGACAGGATTACTATCCCTGGTCAATGCTTTTGTTCCGGTGATCAGTAATGCCAGTGTTAATTCTGTAGAAAAAGGGTTTACTGTTACCGTTACAGGTACTCTTGAAAAAGACAGCACCAACGATGCGGATGCCGGAAGTGCCGGAGGCTTTATCGGATGCGGAACTGGTGTACAGATCAGCAATTCCGATGTAAATAAATTGCAGCATACAGGTGTCAGTGAGCCAAAGAATCTGCAGCAGGAAGATGGTAGCAGTTATTACGGAAGCGACAGTGCATATGCGGTAAATGGTTATCGTTATGCCGGCGGCTATATTGGGAAAGCTGCTATGGGAAGTACGGCGGCTATCGGAGGTGCAAGCGTTCTGGATAAGGTACTTTCTGCCTCAAATCTGTTATCAGCGTTGACCGTAGTTGCATCTATCATAGACAGCTCAGATGTTTACGGAGCAACAGGCGGATTTAATGTTCTTGCAACAGATGGAGATGGTGATACCGGAAAAGCCGGTGGATATGCAGGAGAACTTCTTGGAGTTCAGATTCAGAATAGTAATTCTTATAATTTTGCACATATCATAGGCGTGAAAGTGCCGGTGGATATGTTGGAACCATGGAGCCGGGGAGTGCGGCAGATGTGGTAGATGGATTAAGTGCTCTTGGAGGACTGATCAAGGCAGATAATCTTTTTGGCGTTTTACAGGCATTTGTTCCTGTGATCAAAAACAGTGAAACAACCTGTGTACCTTGTGGAGGTGCTGTGAGGGCTCAGGCTGAAAGTGATGACAGCATTTACCGTGGACTTGCAGGAGGATATGCAGGTTACAACTATGGCGGTCAGATCTGGGGAAACAATACGGATAACTGGAAAGGCTCTACATATGCAGGAACCGTAAGAGAATGTGCGGCCTATCGTATCCGTTCCGTATATGGAACGGAATATGCCGGAGGTTATACAGGACTGATGCGGTGTGCGAATGTTGCAGATACAGGAAGTCTGAAGGTTTTATTTGGTCTTATCAAACTAGATAATCCGCTGACGCTTCTTCAGGCGGTGTATCCGACAGAAAAGAATACAGCTGTTTATGGACCGCTTCGTGGACTGGATACGGATACCTGGAACAAATGGGTTGGTGCTGTCGGTTCTTATGGAAGTTACGGTAATAAATTACAGGCACTTGGTGAAGTCAATGATCAAGAACAGTTAAATGAGATCATTTCTCAGTATGCATATGGATACGCAGTCACAGCAGGAAGGAGCATTCTGGCAAGTAAAGCAACACAGGGCGGTTCTGCCGGAGCTATGTAGGCCGTATGGAAGGCGGTACCGTGACAAATGGAACTGCAACAGATCTTCAGTCAGTGGAAGCCTTCAGAAGCAGCGGTGGATTTGCGGGTGAGATGCTTACCGGTTCTGTGGCAAACACAGGTGACGTTTCACTGGCAGGTCTTAAGATTATCGGTGCAGACGGTCTGGCGGCATTAAAAACCTTTGTGCCGGTTGTAAAACAGTCCCATGTGGACGGATATCGTTCCGGAGCAAGGATCAAAGCAACCGGTATTGCAGACAAAGACCTGGCAGGATTTGCCGGAGGCTATGTGGGAAGAATGATCGGCGGTCAGATCTGGGGAGATGAAAATACCTCTTGCAGTATCACAAATTTAAGGCGTGTAGATGGAACTTCCTATGTAGGCGGTTTTGCTGGAAAAGTAGATCCAGGTAGTGTGGCAGCTATTGATACAGCTACAAAGCAGGGACTTTTGAATAAGCTTCTGGATGTTCTTATGGTAAATGCTCCGGCAGAACTGATTAAGGTTCTGAATGCTACTGTTTCTACCATCCGCTGTGCATCTGTGTCAGCCTGGGATGACTGGGGCGTGATCGTAAACGGAACCTATCAAAATGGAAGCAATACCGGGTACGCAAAAGCAGCAGGAGGATTTGCAGGAAGTCTCTGCGGAGCGGTCCTCGGCGAGAAGGATACGCCGGGAAGCGGAATCCGTGCAGACAAGATTCGTTCCGTAGTAGCCGGTGAATATGCCGGTGGATGCTTCGGTATTGCGGATGTTTCCGGTGCCGCAAACATTAGTGCAGGTAATGAGACCTCGGTATTACAGTATCTTTTAAAACTTGGAAAAACCGATGTGTTGGATGCGTTCCGAAGTTATGTATATTACGGAAATGTCACAGGAAGTCCAGATGCAGGGCTTGGCGTCAGTGCTAACACAGCGACAAAATCAGGCCAGAATAATGAAGTAACATATAGCGGAACGGCTGGAGGATTTGGCGGTTCCCTGTTAAATGGCTCTGTCAAAAACAGCAGCGTAATGGGATTAAATTATGTAACTGGACTAAACAGCGTCGGCGGTTTTGTAGGATACTCCGGAAAAAGCGGAGTTGTAAAAATGGAGAAGCTGGATGTGCTGGGAGATAATGCAGGACAGCTCCTGGGCGGTGCCCTCGGCGTTCTGGATATTTTCGGTTCCCACATTGATGACAGCAGTGTGACAGGCATACCTGGAGGTTATACTGTTCAGAGTAAAGGCGGAGATGAGCAGATTGCGGGAGGATTTATCGGCTACGCAAATCTTGCCAGAATGTCAGGCTGTAATGCAGGAGATGCTCAAAATCAGGAAAACAGCCTGAAACTGGTAGAATCCGGTGGAACAGCTGGTGGCTTCGCAGGAAGAACAAGCTTTGCCTATCTAGCGGATGTAAAACTGGATTCCACAGTGGTGGATGCGTTGCTCGTAGTTCTGAATCAGCTTGTACAGGCGTTATATCTGGATAAGATCCAGGATTCCAACCTTTTGCATATCAATCTTGGAATTGTGAAGGTTGATGCACTGTATGAGGGAAATCTTCTCCATGTGAATCTGCTGGGACTGGATATTTCTGTCGGGCTGTCTAAAAAGTCGACAGAAAATAATCAACAGACAGATCTTGCAATCATCAAGATCGGAGATTCATCCATCAAGCTTCCTTGTGATAAAGATGGAATCATAACAAAAGATAATGATGTAAAGTCTAATATCAGTATCAATCTGATCAAGGCAAACAGGACAAAGATCACGGACAGCAGTGTGTATGGAATTAGTACAGGATATGATGTCTATGCAGGCGGAGCAGGAAATGATGCGGATGGTTCTGCAAATGATGGACGAAGCGGAGGTTTTGTTGGATACAACGATGAAGGACTGCTGAAGAATAACAATATGTATTACTGCGATGTGGTCCGTGGAACATCTAAGCTGGTGGGACCATTCAGCGGAAAAAGTGATCTGGACTCTGCATATGACTTTAATACAAAAGCAGGTGTAGAAGGCGAGAATAACAATTATCGTATCTACGAAAACCGGCGATTAGTTTTGATGAGATCAAAAAGAATTCTAAACTTCTGACAGATACGTTCAGTCAGGAAAATGGATGGAGTATCTTCTCGATAAAACATGTCGTGCAGGTAGATGAGTATAACACCTTGCAGAATGCAGTTATGGCAACAAAAGATTCTTCTGAAACAGCAGATCTGAATGCATATATATCAGATGCAAAAGCTGTTCTGATGTCAGATGCCAAAACGACAGTCAATACAGGTGACAGCACATCACCGGAACCGTCTGATACGCAGGATCCATGTGATGAGAATGTAAACCTGACGATAAACAAAGTCTGGAAAGATTTCCGAAATATGGACAATCTCAGACCAGACTCTATTACGGTCACAATTTCCAGAAGCTGGACGGATGCGGAAGGAACAAAACAAACAGAAGTTGTGCCGGGATATGAAAACTATGAAATAAAAGGTGATATTTCAAAATCTACATGGCAGAAAGTGATTGAAACTCTTCCAGCCTACATAAAAGATGATGCTGACAAAACGCATTATTATGAATATTCTGTTACGGAAACGGAAATAAACGGATATACAACTACAATAAAAAGCTCTGATGATGGATTTACCTTCACGATTATCAACCGACATTTTGCACTTCTTCCGGACACTGGCGGAAAAGGCATCATGATGTTCATCGTAGCAGGTGGTTTGTTGTTAGCGTTCCTGCTTTATACCGGACGCAGAAGGAAACGGAAACAGACGATGTAGGAAAGGGGGAGTAGAGTCATGAGAGAGATATGGCTGCGTGGGGAACTTCCACCGTAAAAGCTGAAGGAATCCCAAGCGAACCAATAAAAAATCAAAAGAAAGTGAGAAGAGGAACATGAAGAAATTAGTATCAAGATTTATGGCAGTTCTGATGGCAATGACCATGATACTGTCCATGAGCATGACTGCATTTGCAGCAGATGCTCCAAAAGGAACCCTGACAGTCAACAATACAGTGGAAGGAAAGACTCTGGATCTGTATCAGATTTTTACAGCAACAAAAAGTGGCGAGAATGTAGCATATACACTGAACAGTGCATATGAAGGATTTTTTAAGAATAATACTAGAATTCCAGGATCTGAAAGTTTAACAGGCGAAGCTTTAAGTGAAGCGGCATATAACTATGTTAAAGAACAGGTCGGAGCAAATGGAGAGGCTGCTACAGCGAAAACATTTGCTAAAGATGTGCTTGGATGGATTTTAGATTCAAAGAACCATATTACAGCAACAAAAACAGTTAATACGACAGCAACTTCTACAGTAGTTTCTGATTTAGCATATGGATACTATTTAGTTTATCCAAAAGGAGCAACAGATACCTCCACAGCACCAGGAAATCAGACTTATACATCTGCAGCATCTTTAGTTAGCATTACAGCTGATACAGCTACAATTAACATGAAGAGCAATTACCCGACAGTAGACAAGAAAATCATTCCGGCACAGAGTGGAAGCGGAATTACAGTTGGTGCTATTGTAGATGCTTCATGGGATGGCAGCCATCAGATGGAATTGGACGATGAGAATAATCCTGAAGATACCATCGCACCACACAGCGAATCAGATGAAAAGAAAGCTGGAGATTTTGGAATTGGCGATACTGTCACTTATCAGCTGACTTCTAAAGTGCCGGACATGACAGGATATAATTCTTATACTTTTAAATTTAGCGATACTTTGTCCAAAGGACTGGACTTAAAAGAAGTACTATCTGTAAAAGTTGGAAATACAACACTTACTGCTAAGAAATCAGGAACTAATACATACGCACTTGCATATGACCAGGCTAAACGTACTTTAACAGTTACCTTAAATGATTTCTATAATTCCTATAAGAATCATACAGGCGAGACAATCACAGTTGTTTACACTGCAACCTTAAACAAAGATGCTGTAATCGGTATGAATCCAAATACCAACAAGGCGGTCGTTGAATACAGTAATGACCCGACAACAGGTGGAACAGGTACATCTGAGCCAAGCATCGTAGATGTACATACTTTTGATTTTACAATTTATAAATATTATTTAAAAGACCAGAATAATAAAGAAGATAAGACTGCACTTGCAAAGGCAGAATTTGAGCTTTACAAGGGAAACACAGAAGGTACTGCAGCAGATGAACAGGCGAAGGTTAATATTGTAGACGAAGGAGAAGGTGTATACCGTCAGGCAACAGCCGATGAAGCTAAAGCAACAGGCTTTACTTCTGCAAAAATTGTATCCGATGCTGACGGAAAAGTACTTGTAAAAGGTCTTGATGCTGGAACTTATTACTTAAGAGAGACAAAAGCACCAGAAGGATACAATAAGCTTCTCAGCGATATCAAGGTTGAGATTAAAGCAAACTATGATCCAAAAACCGGAAAACTGACAAGCTATTCAGTTGATTACACATACAATGGAACTACAACAACAGGTAAAGAAATTAAAGATACAAAAACTTCTCCAGAAGTAGCTGTAGAAAACAAAACAGGTGCACAGCTTCCATCTACTGGTAGCAAGGGTGCCTCATGGTAACACTGGCTGGTATCGTTCTTTTCGGTGTATTAACAGCAAGCAAAGCTTTTGGCAAAAAGAAAGCAAAAAACTAAGACATTCTGAAGTTTAAGAATGGATAAAAAGACAGTTCATCTTCCGGTATTGTACCGGGAGGATGTCTGCTTTTTCTGAAATGTCCAGTGTGGACTGGATATTTCAGAAGAAACAGACGAAAAGGTGAAAGGTATTATGAAGAAAGTAGTAAAAATACTAAGAGGAATCGGATATCTGATGGCATTTTCTTTAATCCTGTATCCGGTAGTGAGTAATTACATTAATCAGATGAACAGCACAACCATTGCTACAGATTATGAACAGGAAGTTTCGCATTTGTCGGAAGAACAGGAAAATGCAATGATCAAGCAGGCACAGGACTACAACGAAAGCCTGATCGGAATTGGTTCCATAGCAGATCCATTTTCAGAAAGCAATGAAAACCAGACAGAAGATGATGAGTATAACAAACTTTTGAAAATTGATGATACTGGAATGATGGGATATATTGATATCCCAAAGCTTGATGTTGTTCTTCCGGTTTATCATGGAACATCCGAAAAAGTACTGCAGTCAGGTGTAGGACATCTGAAAAACACCTCGCTTCCGGTAGGCGGTGAGAGCTGTCATGCGGTATTATCCGGACACCGTGGACTTGCAAATGCCAAGATATTCACCGACCTGAACAAGATGGAGGTTGGAGATGTATTTTATATTAAAGTTCTTCATCATACCTTTGCCTATCAGGTGGATCAGATTCTGACAGTATTGCCATCAGATACAGATGCTTTACAAATTGAAAAAGGCAAGGATTATGTAACGCTGGTCACATGCACTCCTTATGCAGTTAATACACACAGACTGCTTGTACGTGGCACCAGAATTCCGTATGAAGAGGCACAGAAGATAGATGAGGAAGTTGGTCTTCATCATACAATTCCATTCAATTTGATTCTATTGATTGGGGGAATTGTTGCTTTGATCATCATATGGGTGAGCATTAAATCTCATAAACGCAGGAAGGAGAAAAAACATGAGCAGAATAATTAAACATAAGCGAATATATATGTGTATGGCCAGTGTGATGTGTATGCTTTTACTCCTCATTCCGTTACCTGTGTCTGCGAATGATCAGGGAAGTATATTATTAAAAGCAACTGTTGAAGATGAGACCACGGTATATAAGCTAAGTAATATTGAATTTACGATGTATCAGGTTGGAACATATAAAAATAATTCATGGGCATTAGTGAGTGAGTTTGCAAAGTCTGGAGTCATATTTGATTTTGAGGATTCTTCTGCTCAGGCAGAAGCTGCAAAAAAACTGGGAAAATATGTACAGGATAACGGCATCCAAGGAATATCAGGGAAGACCAATTCCGATGGAGAAGTTATGTACAGAGATCTGGAAAAAGGTGTGTATCTTTTTGTGCAGACACAAAAAACACAAATTGGAAATCAAGTATATCAAAGCGAACCTTTTATCATAACAGTTCCAGGTAATTATGATGGTCAGATAATTTGGAATGTAACGGCAGAGCCTAAATTTAAAAATGAATCGATACCACCAATTACCACGAATACGCCACCAGTTTCAGAAGAACCATCAGGTGATAATAGCAGTCATACTCCAAATGTAAAAACGGGAGACGATACGAATGTAATTATGTGGCTTTCCTTAATGGGAATATCCTTAATCATATTTAGTATATGCAAAAGAAAATCCCATAAATAATATGAGAAGATCGGGAAATCCCGGTCTTTTCGTTTCGTTATATAACTGTCATAATCCAAAAACAAATACCTCCGGAGGTGCACCGTATGGCGTCACCTGGGAGAAAATGGGTTTTAAACCATGGGAAGATTTGAAAGAAAATGAGTGAGTTGCCAGTGCAATCTTATTTATCTCTTGTGACAGAAATAGGTTCCCGTTTTGCTGGAAGTAAGTCTGAACTGATCTCAGGAGAATTAAGCAGTGCTGTGAAATTCTGTCTGATGATATCCAGTGTCTTCTGCTTTTTCTGTAATTCCTGCTTTTCACGGACAGTAGCAGCCTGTTCAGATTCAAGATTTTCTATCCGCTTCTGGATTTTATTAGAGCTTGGGATTTTGGTAACACCGAGATCCTGAAGCTCTTTTTTTAGTGAATCGTGGAGTTGGTATTCTGCTTGATGTTTGGTCCGGTATGCGTTTGGATTTTTAGCAGATTTGCAATCTTCAATCACTTTACGGCAGGGCCGGTAAGAATCACAATGTTTTTGAATGACTTTCTGCGTGTTCAGTTCATTGTTGATTTGTGTTATTCTCTGTTCAGCCGCTTTAACAGAAGCATCAACATCAGAAACATGCTGTTGAAAATCTTCATAATTCAGCAGATTATTTTCAGAAAGATAGTCGAAGGTGCGGGTTGCCTCTTTTAGATTATTTAGTTTTGCCCAACGTTCAAATCCTTCTCGATTGCCGGTTGTAACATAAGTGGAAATATTGATATACAGGCGAGCACCTCTGGACAGATGCTTTGGAGTTTTCACTTTGCTACGATTTTTTGCCAGACGGATGCGGATATTTTCTTCGCTATAATAACTTCCGAGAGATTTCATGTAAGTGAAGTCCTTCTGCTCCGGTGCACGGAAGGACAGGTGTTTTCCTTGGCGGACTTCATATCCGGCTAACTGCATTTTTTGTAGAAATTCCTCATAGTTGATGGAAGTCCAGATTGCCTTATCAACTGCAACACGTAGCTTGACTTTCCAACTGGTGCCATGATGATATTCCATGTTCTCTTTATAGCTTTTTCCTTTTTCTCCGGTTGGCATACTGGTGGCAAGTCCATTTTCTTGGCAGATGCGATTACTGATCCGGCAGATTTTATGGTAGCTCCGCTTATTGGAAATGATCATTAACGCCCATTGTCACTGTAACCTGTTGGATGAATCTTATATTCAGGTCGCAGTTTATGATGAAAGACTGGAGGTGACTTCTCCGGGTGGATTATATAACGGATTAACTTATGAGGAAGTCATGAATGGTCATTCGAAGATCCGGAATAAAGGCATTACCAATATATTCAGTCAGATGGGACTTGTAGAAGCATGGGGAAGCGGAATAAAAAGAATCCTTAATGCTGCAGAAGAGTATGGACTTTCGAAGCCGAGATTTTAGGAATTCGATAAGACGCGTCCATCGAATTTACGCAAGTAATTGAGATGGACAAAATAGTGGTTGTATTAAATGAAAAAATATAGTATAATACAAACATGAATACAACATATAAATTAAACAACAATGTCGTCTATTCGTGCAAATACCATGTAGTATGGTGTCCTAAATATAGACGAAAAGTATTAACCAATGGTGTAGATACCAGGTTGAAGGAACTGCTCACAGAGTATGCTGCAAATCTTTCTGTAGAGATTCTGGAAATGGAAATCATGCCGGATCATGTTCATATGCTGCTGGAAGTAGACCCTCAGTTTGGTATTCACAAAGCCGTAAAATCTTTCAAAGGCTATACTTCCAGAATTTTAAGACAGGAATTTCCATATCTTAAAACTAAGATGCCGACGCTTTGGACAAATAGCTATTTTGTATCTACCGTTGGCGGTGCCCCGCTGGAAGCAGTAAAACAGTATATCGAAAACCAGAAAACATCGCAGAGACAAAAGGATAAGATGGCTAATGCAAAAAGGGATCAAATTCAGGATCTACCCGAACAGAGAACAGAAAAACTTCATCCACCAGACGCTGGGATGCTGCAGGTTCATCTATAACCGGGGACTTGCCATGCGTAAGGAAGGCTATGAAAAAGGGAAAAAAATCGGCTATGGCCAGACTTCTGCCATGCTGACGGAACTGAAAAAGCAGGAAGAGTTTGCTTTTCTGAAAGAAGTCGATTCCATCGCATTACAGCAGTCATTGCGGGATCTTGACCGGGGATTTGTAAACTTTTTTCAAAAAAGGGCGTCCCATCCAACTTTCAAAAGCAAACATAACCATTTTCAGTCGTACAGAACGGTAAATCAAAAAGACAACATTCGTATCGTGGGAAGATATATCAAACTTCCGAAGCTTGGATATGTGAAAGTGCGTCAGTCAATGGAAGTGGGAAACATTCGTCACGTAACCATTGAGCATACGCCATCCGGAAAATATTTTGCGGTTCTGAACGTTGAATTTGAACCGGAACCGCGACCTAATCAGGGTGGAACGATTGGGATTGATGTTGGAATCAAAACGTTCTATTCTGACAGCAACGGAAATACAGTAGCGAATCCCAAATATCTGGAACGCTCGATGCGAAAACTTGTAAGGGAACAGCGCAGACTTTCCCGAAGAGAGAAAGGATCCCATAACCGGGATAAGCAGCGAATTCGAGTTGCCAAAGTACATGAAAAAGTAACGAATCAAAGAAATGATTTCCTGCAGAAACAGTCAACGATGCTGGTGTGTGAAAACCAAACCATCTGCATCGAAGACCTGCATGTAAAGGGAATGATCCGGAACCATAAACTGGCAAAGTCGATAGCCAGTGTTTCGTGGGCAAAGTTTTTCGAAATGCTGGAATATAAAGCTGTGTGGTATGGAAATGAAATCCGCAAAGTACCAACGATGTATCCGAGCAGCCAGACCTGCAGTGCCTGTGGCTATCGGAATCCGCTGGTGAAAAATCTGCGCATTCGTATCTGGGAGTGCCCCGGCTGTCATGCAGTTCATGACCGGGATACGAATGCAGGCATCAATATCTTGAAAAAAGGACTGCAGCTGCAGTCGGCATAAAGATAAGAAAACTGTACCGCAGGGCATGCGGGAACAGTATAAATATAGCCTGTGGACACCGTGTAAGACATTGCAGTACCGTAAGGTATTTGCCAATGCAATGGTGGAAGAAACAGGAATCCCCCTGCTTTAGCTGTGGGGAGTGTCAAAAAGTTACTTTCAGAAGATCATCAATTATCAGCAGTTAAGTTAGCTGAAAAAATTGGGGTTGCCAGTCGAAATATTGAGAACAATATTAAGAAGTTAAAAGAGTATGGTATTCTTATAAGACATGGATCTCCAAAGAATGGTTACTGGGAGATTGTAGATAAAGATCTACAGGAGTGAGAAGTAAATTAGTCCAAGATAGCTCAAGATTAGTCCAAGAGAATATATATATAACAAAAATAGATTGACATTTTGTAGTAATCAGTAGTAAACTGTACTTGTGGAAAGGAAGTGATATGTTTGGCTAGAAAAACACCAAAAGATGGCAAAGAAGAAAACATACGAGTACGGGTGACTCCAGAACAAAAACAGAGACTTGTTGAGTATGCAGAAAGACACTATCAGAGCATGAGTGGTGTTGTATGTCAGGCATTGGATCTCCTGTACGCAAGAGAAGAACAACAAAATAACAAAGAGTAGAATGGAGTTATTTTGGAGTTTATTTCTTCATAAGCTGTGCGAAAAGTACAAAATCAGAACACATGTTCGAAGCGTAAGTCTCTAATAACAGCCTTTGCGTGTCATGAAATGCTGTCCGCAAAGGAATTTGAATAAGCAAAAATGCTTAGTAAACCCAGCGTTTATGCGGGTTTGCAGCATTTTTAAAAGTCTTTTGATAACAAATTGATAACAGTTGCATGAGCGCCATTATTCTTGTAATCCAGTGGTTTTAGGGTTAGAGAATGATTGACAGGTGGTTGTGCAACCAATAATCCATATTATAAACGAAGCCCTTAGCTGTGGGTAAAAACTCATGGCTAAGGGCTTTTTGTCGTGCTTATTTTTAGTCGATATCTTCGGAAAATATTTTTTTAAAACTCTGAAAGTTATCGCCAAACTCTTTGTAAAACTCTCGCTTTGATATAGGTTTCTTTGTGGAGAGTTTTTCATATAGGGTGTATGCAGCAGTTACTAAAGTCAGTGTGTTGAAATCAGCAATTTCACTAATTATTTCTTCATCGTGATTGGTAATCAATGTTGTATCCTCCTTACACTAATCAGTGAGTTTATCTTTAAATGCTTCGACCAGAGCGTCGCTAAGTTCCTGTGATGGGACTTTTGCCCATGTTTGCGTGGTATCAAACTCCGGGTAGTGGTAACGCCACTCATCGTATTTGTCTTTACTGATCTCTTCAGAAGATAGCTTGTCAGCCTGCTCTTTCCAGGCATACAACATTTTCCGGAGTTCGTGAGCGTCTTTACCTTTGGAAGTATCAACTTTCAGACAGATTTCTCCGTCTGATCCACTGACAGTCAGACCGTACAAATCTTCAAGGGTAAATAAAGTGTGCATCAGTCCGATATAGCTGTCAATGTCAGGCACATCGAGGGCATGAGGGGAAACATCCAGAGCCTGTGCCAGTGCAGCAGTAAGTTCCGCCTTCGGTTTTCTTGTTCCAGTTTCGTATTGTGCTAAACGTACATCGCACTTCGCTCAGGAAAGCCGACAATCGTACCAAGATATTTCTGTGTCATCCCACGCAGAATGCGAAAAAATGTATTCTTTCTCCAATCGCCATAACGTGTCCACTCCTTGTATGTATTTTACAATGAGTATAGCAGATATGTTTAAGAGAAGTCAAGATAATACAAAGCAAAAAAGTTTAATATTTTCCGAAAAGCCACTTGACACAAGCAAATATGCTTAGCATAATAAGTTCGAAATTAAGCAAATAAGTTTAACAAAAACAAAATGACCGTCCGAACAGTATAAACCGCCAAGAACTTGCCAGACAGCAAGCAAGCGCCTGATCTACTACGGTATATCGGGACAGCACAGTGCCGAACAGGGAATACCTGCTGGAACTTCATTCGGATAGAACGGCAATAAAAACGAAAGAAAGGGTTGATTATATGAAAAACAGATTTATTTGTGCCGAAGAAGTGGCACAGGAACTAAGCGTATCAAAGCCGTATGCTTACAAGCTAATCCGTCAGTTGAATGAGGAACTGAAAGTAAAAGGCTTTATTACCATTTCAGGACGGGTAAACCGTCAATATTTCTATGAAAGGCTCTACGGAGCAGGAAAGGGGGACGAATAATGCCGGTATTCAAAAACGAGGACAATGGAACATGGTATGTGATGGCGAGGTATGTAAACTGGAAAGGCGAGCGTAAGCAGAAATGCAAGCGTGGCTTTGCTACCAAGAAAGAAGCACAGGAATGGGAGCGGATGTTCCAGTTGCAGAACTCTTCGGATATGGATATGAGTTTTGAAGCTTTTACCGAACTGTATATCCGGGATATGAAAAGCCGTCTGAAGGAGAACACATGGCTGACAAAAGAGCATATCATCCGCACGAAGATTTTACCTTATTTCGGCAAGCTGAAAATCAGCGAGATTTCTACAAAAGAGGTTATCGCATGGCAGAATGAAATGCTTGCCTATCGGGATGAGAAGAAAAAGCCATATTCACAGACCTATCTGAAAACACTGCACAATCAGTTGTCCGCTATCTTCAATCATGCGGTGCGGTATTATGAACTGCGTTCCAATCCTGCCGCCAAGGTGGGAAATATGGGAAGTGAGGAACATAAGGAAATGCTGTTCTGGACGAAAGAAGAATATAAGAAATTCTCATTCGAGATGATGGACAAGCCTGTTTCCTTTTACGCTTTTGAAATGCTTTACTGGTGCGGTATCCGGGAGGGAGAACTGCTGGCACTGACTGCCGCTGACTTCGATTTTGAAAAAGAAACGGTCAGAATCAACAAGTCCTATCAACGATTACACGGAGAAGATGTGATTACCACGCCGAAAACAAAAAAAAGCAATCGCATGATCAAAATGCCGAAGTTCCTTTGTGAAGAAATGCAGGAATATTTGTAGATGCTTTACGGATTGAAGAAGAAAGACCGAATTTTTACGGTCACAAAGAGTTATCTTCATCACGAGATGGACAGAGGTGCGAAAGCCGCAGGAGTAAAGCGTATCCGTATCCATGATTTACGGCACAGCCACATCAGCCTGCTGATTGATATGGGATTTTCAGCGGTGGCGATTGCAGATCGTGTAGGGCATGAAAGCATTGACATCACTTATCAGTACGCTCATCTGTTCCCGTCAAAGCAGACGGAAATGGCAGATAGATTAGACGATTTAGGGAAAGGAGAGATTGAAAATGTCAGTTAAGAACAGAGATAACAAAAACCGTTGGAGAAACATTACAGTAGGGTTTCGGGTATCACCCGAAGAAAATGAACTCATCAACAAGGCAGTCGCCTTATCAGGACTGCCGAAGCAGGAATACTGTTACCGCCGTTGTCTGAATCAGGATGTAGTGGTACAGGGCAATCCCAGAGTATTCAAGGCTCTCAAAACGGAACTTGCTGCTGTCCTTACAGAATTAAAGCGGATTGAAGCAGGAAACGGTGTGGATGAGGAACTGCTGAATATCATTGAGTTAATCGCCGTTATTCTTGGCGGTCTGAAAGGAGAGGATGAGGATGGAAAATAAAAAAGAAAAGACTGCCCCGGATGTATCTGTTGGCGCAGATACGGAGCAGCCGATTTCAAAAAAAACTATAAAGTAGTATATCCGAGAATGGTGGAAATATCAAGAGTTTTGAGGAATTGCAGAGAGAAATGCAGTTGCGATCAGACCCGTCCTATCTCCAGACCATTTCCATGAATGAACTGTTTGACACACAGTATCAGAGTAAGCAGCCGTTGATTGACGGACTGCTCTACCCCGGCACTTATATCTTTGCAGGTTCGCCCAAACTGGGAAAGAGTTTTTTGATGGCACAGCTTGCCTACCATGTCAGCACGGGCACACCGCTTTGGAATTATACCACCCGAAAAGGAACGGTGCTGTATCTGGCACTTGAGGACGATTACCGCCGCTTGCAGGAGCGTTTGTACCGGATGTTCGGGACGGAAAGTACCGATAATCTTTACTTCTCTGTTTCTGCCAGTCAGCTTGGAAATGGACTGGATGAACAGCTTGCAAGATTTGTGGCAGAGCATAAGGACACAAAGCTGATTATCATTGATACACTTCAGAAAGTGCGTGAGGTTGGCGGCGATAATTACAGTTACGCAAATGACTATCAGATTATGGCAAGACTGAAAAGTTTTGCGGATGCTCACGGACTTTGCTTACTGCTCGTACACCACACGAGAAAGCAGAATGCGGATGATAAGTTTGACATGATTTCCGGGACAAGCGGACTGCTTGGGGCGGCAGACGGAGCGTTTCTTCTTCAGAAAGAAAAACGGACAGGCAATGCCGCAACACTGGAAGTATCGGGCAGAGATCAGCAAGACCAGAAGCTGTATCTTATCCGCAATACAGAAACATTGTTGTGGGATTTGCAAAAGGCAGAAACGGAATTATGGAAAGAACCGCCAGAGCCGTTACTGGATGAGATTGCGGAGCTTGTTATGAAAGACAATCCTTATGGGGAGGGTTCTCCAACGGCACTTGTTGCATTGATAAATGTGGACATTCAACCTCATGTTATCACAAGAAAGCTGAACGTTCTTGCAGGAAGATTATATGCAGAACATAGGATTCTCTTTCGGAGTGAGCGTGTCCATGAGGGACGGAAATTAAGACTCTGGAAAGACAATACAGAAAATGCGTGACAGTTCGTGACAGTCGTGACGGTATTTTTGACAGCGGGGCGGTATCAAAATAACCGTCACGACTGTCACATACTGTCACGGAAAGGATGGATGAGATGGGAAATGTGCAAATATCACAGGAATTATTTATGCAGTTGCTCCGCTTTCACTTGGTTGAAGATGGGAGCTGTGAGAAAGAAATCAAGCAGGGATTGGAGAAAAAACTGGACAGAATGGTCATGCGTGACCTGTATGGAAAATTTAAAACTGCTCCGACAGAGGAAGAACGGGAACGGGCGAGAAAAGAGTATCTGGACAGACGTGGAGTGCCGGAGAGTTTCCGATGGTAATTCTTCCTTGGTGATAAGAACAGGAGCGTGGCACGCCCCTGTTAAGCATAGACAAGGAGAAATCTGGAAAGGAGAATCATGCAATGAGAGAAGGAAGATTAGGTTATAACTGTGAAAATGGCAGATATGGATTGCTGTCAATGGACTTGTGGGTTGATACGGGATTTCACTGCGGAGAGTGTATGGAAGTTCTTGTGAACGACCAGTGGGTACGGACAAGGATGGAGATGAATCCTGCAATGGAATGGTATCTGGTTGGAACGCCCTACTGCGGCGATCTGGAATATGTGCGGGCAAGAATACCAGAATAAATCAGATAGAAAAGTAAAGAATCGGTTTGCTGTCAGGGAAAAAAATAAGCCGGATACGGGCAAATAAAAAGGGCGGATACGCCCAAGATGAAAAGCACAAGCTGAAACACGGTACAGAAAGGTAGCACCTTATAAAGCCCTCGGCGTTTGAGAGCGAAATATACCATCGCACAAACTTCGTTTATGCTCTGTGTATTTCGCCCTTGCAGGGGGCAACCGCCGACAGGCGGATAGTTCGTAAACAGGTGCCTATGCACCTACTCACAGCAAAGCAGGCGAGAGCCGGAAAGGAGAATGCTTATAGCAGACATTCATTTATCAAGACAAAACAAGCTGTCTGATGTGGCAGGAAGAATTGACTATATTTCCAATCC
>ENA-OQIR01000221-OQIR01000221.1-human-gut-metagenome-genome-assembly--contig:-NODE-221-length-27036-cov-3.363559_pt1 | contig 27036 bp, 30 predicted proteins | sample MGYA00242580_ERZ504745 | MGnify/ENA primary metagenome ERZ504745 (study PRJEB26092, sample SAMD00036214) | human gut metagenome | host: Homo sapiens | study: EMG produced TPA metagenomics assembly of...
TGTTCGACCATGGTGCGGAAAGCTTTGAGCGAATAATCCGGATCAGGGAATCCGTATGGCAGATATCCGATGAATGCCGGCTTGTCGGCGGCTTTGAATTCATCGAACATGGTTTCCGTCGGGCTTGGCTTGTGGCTGATGCCGAGTGGCTGGCCGGACGGCGTGGATGATGTTGCGTTCGTCATGATGGTTGCTCCTTTTCTCACTCGCCGTCCGCGTTGTTGCCTTGCGCGCCGTTGGATTCCAAGGCTTTGGCCTGCTCGTCGGTCAGGTATCCGAACCATTTGCCGGCGGTGTTCATGTCCTTGTCTCCACGGCCAGAGATGTTGATGATCATGACCGGATGCTCATACCCTTTGGCCTTGAGGTCTGCAGCTGCCTTGTACGCGCCGGCCACTGCGTGGGAGCTTTCGATGGCAGGGATGATGCCTTCGGTTTCGCACAGATCCTTGAACGCGCTCATGGCTTCCTGATCAGTGGCCCAGGAATAGTTGACGCGGCCGATATCCTTGAGCCATGCATGTTCGGGGCCGACGGAGGCGTAATCCAAGCCTGCGGAGATGGAGTACGTGTCAAGGGTCTGGCCTTCGGGGTTTTCCAACAGATAGCTCTTGGCTCCTTGGAACATGCCCAGTTCACCGGTACCTGGCGCGAATCGAATGGCATGGCGACCGGATTCGGGCCCGTTACCGCCGGCCTCGTAACCGTACAGGTTCACTCGTTCGTCATCGAGGAAGGCGTTCATGATGCCGATGGCGTTGGAGCCGCCGCCGACGCATGCGCAGATAGCATCGGGATGGTCGATGCCATACCAATCCTGCAGCTGCTGTTTCGCTTCCTCTCCAATGATCTTTTGGAAGTCGCGCACCATGGATGGGAACGGATGAGGTCCTGCGACCGTGCCGAGCAGATAATGGGTGTCTTTGACGTTGGTGACCCAGTCGCGCAGCGCCTCGTTGATGGCGTCCTTGAGGATGCGATCACCCAAGGTGACTTCGACGACCTCCGCGCCAAGCATGCGCATGCGGGCAACGTTCAGCGCCTGACGGCGGGCATCGATTTGTCCCATGTAGATGCGGCACTTGAGTCCCAGCATGGCACAGACCGTGGCAGTGGCCACACCATGCTGGCCTGCACCGGTTTCGGCGATCACACGGGTTTTGCCCATGCGCTTGACCAGTAGGGCCTGTCCAAGCGCGTTGTTGATCTTGTGGCGCCGGTGTGGTTCAGGTCTTCACGCTTGAGGAACACACGGGCATCAAGACCGGTTTTCTCCTTGAGCCTCTGCGCGAAACGAGGCGCTTCAGTCAATGGGGACGGACGTCCAACATACTGCTGGTTCAACCGCGCCAATTCCTTATGGAATTCCGGATCGGCCCTGGCTTCCGTATACACGCGTTCAAGCTCGTCGAGCGCCGTGATCAGCGCTTCCGGAACATAGCGTCCGCCAAACTGTCCGAAATATGGTCCTTCATGGCTTGCCAACGGGGTCTGTTCGGATGCCTTCACTCTTGCTCCTGCCTTTACTAATCGTTCCACTGCCTGCTCATGGTTGGCCGCGGTGGCCACGCCTTCTCCCACCAGCACCGCATCCGCGCCGGCACGGGCGTAATCCTCAAGCTCAACCGAACCGAACACACCGGATTCCGCCACGCGAATCACATCGTCCGGCAAATCCGCGGCCAGTTCGTTGTACTTGTTCACATCCACCTTGAGGTCTTTAAGATTGCGGGCGTTGATGCCAATGACCTTGGCCCCGGCATTGATGGCCCGTTGAATCTCCTCACGGGTGTGTGTTTCCACCAGCACCGTCATATTGAGGCTATGCGCGAGATCGAGCAGCGACTTGAGCTTGACGTCGTCCAATGCGGCGACGATGAGCAGCACCAGATCGGCACCATGCGCACGTGCTTCCCAAATCTGATATTCGGTAACGATGAAATCCTTGCGCAGCACGGGAATCCTCACTGCGGCGCGCACCTTGTCGAAATCTTCAAGAGAGCCAAGGAACCGACGGCCTTCAGTCAGCACGGAAATCGCGCTTGCACCTCCCTGCTCGTATTCGCGGGCCAAAGCGGCCGGATCCGGAATATCGCTCAAATGGCCTTTGGATGGGGAGGCACGCTTGATCTCGGCGATGACCGGAATGCCATCCGCCTTTTTCAGCCACTGGCGCACATCGATTGGCGCTGAAGCCTCGAACGCCATCCGCTTGACCTCAGCGAGCGGCACGTTGTTTTCTCTTGATCGCTGATCCTCGACGCTCCCGCCACCAATTCATCGAGCACAGACATTACTGCTTCCTTTCACAACACAATTGAACGGTCAGAATGTGACTCACAACTGGCGAAGCTGCGCGGCGATCTGTACCGCTTCAACGCTGGCTTCGGCCTTGTTGCGAGTCTCCTGCCACTCACTGGCCGGCACGGAATCGAGGACGATTCCAGCTCCGGCCTGCACGCTCGCTTCATGGTCGCGAATGAATGCAGTTCGAATGGCGATGGCCATATCGAGGTTGCCTGAAAAATCAAAATAACCGACGGTGCCGCCGTAAATACCACGGTCGGCCGGCTCAAGTTCATCGATAATCTCGATGGCGCGCGGCTTCGGCGCTCCGGACAGCGTCCCGCGGGGAAGGCGGAAGTGAACACGTCGAACGCCGTCATATGCGGATCGACCTGCCCGGTAACGGTTGAGCAGATGTGCATGATATGGCTGAACCGTTTGATGTCCATCAAGGAAACGACTTCGACGCTTTCCGGACGGCACACGCGGCTCAGATCGTTGCGGGCCAGATCGACCAGCATGATATGCTCGCTGCGTTCCTTCGGGTCTGCCAATAGTTCCTTGGCGAGACGTTCATCTTCCTCAGGAGTGGCGCCTCGTGGTCTGGAACCGGCGATTGGGAAAGACATGGCATGGCCGTTGTCCACCTTGATCAGTGTTTCCGGGCTGGAACCGATGACGTTGAAATCACGTCCTTGAGCATCGGTGAGTGCCATGAAATACATGTACGGGCTCGGATTGAGGGTACGCAGCACACGATACACATCAAACGGATCGGCGGGAGAATCAATATCCAGTCGCTGCGAAATGACCACTTGGAACACATCGCCATCGATGATATGGCGTTTGGCCTCTTCAACGGAACGTTCGTAATCGCTTTTCTCCGTGCGGAATCGCAGTTGGGGCTGGCCGACCGACTCGTCGAGCACATTGACCCGGGCTTCGTTTTCGACGGGTGCGGCAGCCTTGCGCTGCATATCATCCAGACGTGCCAGCGCTTCATCGTAGGCGGCATCGGCACGAGTCGGACGGTCATCGACATTCACGGCATTGGCAATCAGCCATACCGAGCCAGACACGTGGTCGACTACTGCGATGTCCGTGGCGAGAGCCAGAACGGTTTCCGGCTGTCCGGTCTCATTCGGGGCTTCGGCACGGAGCGTCGGTTCCCAATGTCGGATGGAATCCCATCCGACAGTACCAACGAGGCCACTGGTCAGATTCGGCAATCCCTCGACGTGCGGAGCCTTCAATGTCTTCAGCGCGGCATGTGCCACTTCGACAACATCACCGTCGGTGGGCACTCCGACAGGCACCTGTCCCAGCCAATCGGCTTTGCCGTTGTTCGAACGCAGCTGCGCCATGGAATTCACGCCGATGAAGCTGTATCGACTCCACGCTCCGCCAAATTCAGCCGATTCGAGGATGAACGTACCGGAACGGCCTCCTGCGAGACGCTCGTAGAAGCCGACTGGGGTCAATGAATCAGCCAGCAAACGGCGTACGATGGGGATGACACGGTAGCCTTGGTCGGCCAATTCATGGAACTGCTCACGGCTTGGCCATGTAGCACCCCACTTGAGGGTCTGTACGCTGCATTCGCTCACCGCTGACCCTCCTGTTCTTTGGTTCGATGGCCCACGACCACAGGCAGCTGTCCGCCTTCTTCAAAGCAGGAACGTTTGCCGGTATGGCAAGCCGCTCCCACTTGGTCAACTTCTACCAGAATGGCATCTCCATCGCAATCCAGCGCGAAGGACTTCACATACTGGGCATGTCCCGACGTATCGCCCTTACGCCAATACTCCTGCCTGGACCTCGACCAGAATGTGACGCGTCCGGTGGTGAGGGTACGTCTGATGGCTTCGTCGTTCATATAGCCGACCATCAGTACCTCTTTGGTATCGAACTGCTGGATGACGGCCGCGACCAAGCCTTTGTCATCGTGCTTGAGACGCTGTGCGATGCGCGGGTCGAGAGTGGTGGTGTTGTCGTATGCTTCGTTGGTCATGATGGTATTGCGATTCGTTGTTCAGTACTACAGGGTTGGTTTGCGTAGTTTCCGTGGTTCTATTCAGCGTACGGTGTATCCGGCTGCCTTGATGGCGTCTTTGACTTCACCGATGGTGACTTTGCCGTAATGGAAAATCGAGGCAGCGAGCACGGCATCGGCGCCCGCCTCGATTGCCGGCGGAAAATCCGAGGCTTTGCCGGCGCCGCCAGAAGCGATAATCGGGATTTTGACTTCCTTGCGGACAGCTTGATCATCTCCAGATCGAAGCCTTGTTGGGTGCCATCGGCATCCATTGAATTAAGGAGAATCTCCCCCGCACCAAGTTCTTGGGCGCGCTTGACCCACCAAATGGCGTCAATGCCAGTGGATTTGCGCCCGCCCATGGTGGTGACTTCGAAACCTGACTGCGTATGTCGTTCTCCCTGTTCGCGACGTGCATCGACGGACAGCACAAGCACCTGATTGCCGAATCGTTCGGCGACACGACTGATGAGGTAGGGTCATTGATGGCCGCGGTGTTGACGCCGACCTTATCCGCACCGCAACGAAGCAGGGAATCGACGTCTTCAGGGTACGTACGCCGCCGCCGACAGTCAGTGGAATAAAAATCTGTTCGGCGGTGAGGCTCACCACATCGACCATGGTCTGCCTATGGGAGCTTGACGCCGTCACATCAAGGAACGTCAGTTCGTCCGCGCCCTGGCGGTAGTATTCCGCGGCGAGTTCGACCGGGTCTCCTGCATCGCGAAGATTCTCGAAATGCACGCCTTTGACCACTCGTCCCGCATCGACATCAAGACATGGAATGACTCGGACCGCCAGTGACATGCTGCTCTACTCCTTCACGCATAACGGTTGCAATGATTGCAAGAGTAACCGCAATACGTTACGTCGGTTCATGCGGATTCCGAGTAGCGGACAGAACCGGGCCTTTCGGAGGAATCAGTCACGTTCTTTGGCTGCAAGCTGTCCGCATGCGCCATCAATGTCCTGTCCTCTGGTATCACGCAGCGTGGCTGTGATGCCAGCGTTATGGAGAATCTCAAGGAATCTACGCTCGTCTTCTGGTTTGGACGCGGTCCACTTCGATCCCTCGATCGGATTGAGCGGAATCGGATTGACATGCGCCCAATCATCTCCATAGTGGTTCAGACGCTTCGCCAGCAATTTGGCATGTTCCGCCTGGTCGTTGATGCCGCGCATCAAGGCGTATTCGATGCTGACTCGCCGTTTGGAAGCCAGATAATAATCATGCGCAGCTCGAGCACCTGTTTGGTGTTGAAACGCTTGTTCATGGGCACAAGTTCATCGCGCAATTCATGCTCGGCGCGTGCAGGGATACTGCGAGACGTACTGGGATGCCTTCTTCGGCCAGTTTCCTGATGCCAGGCACCACGCCAACGGTGGAAACCGTGATGTTACGTGCGGAGATGCCGAAGCCTTCGGGAGGCATGGAACTAATTTGGCGGACTGCGCTCAAGACGGATTTATAGTTGCCCATTGGTTCGCCCATGCCCATGAACACGATGTTGCTCAGTCGTCCGGAGCCTCCGGCCACTTCACCGTCACGCATGGCCTTCGCGGCCACACGAACCTGCTCAACGATTTCGCCTGCGGACATGTTCCTGGTCAGTCCCAGTTGTCCAGTGGCGCAGAATGGGCAACCCATGCCGCAGCCGACCTGGCTGGAAATGCAAAGCGTGGTTCTGGTGGGATAACGCATCAATACGGATTCGATCAGCGACCCATCAAACAGGCGCCACAACGTTTTGATGGTGGTGCTCCATCGGCGACTTGGCGTGTCACCTCATGGATGAGTTCCGGGAAGAAAGCTTCAGCCGCGTCGGAGCGTCTTGCCGCCGGAAAATCGGAAAATTCTTCCGCATTGACATCAAAATGGCCATAGTAATGATTAGCCAGCTGTTTGACCCTGAATTTCGGCAATCCAAGTTCCTTGGCCTTACCGATACGTTCCTCTTCGGACATATCGGCGAAATGCAGTGGCGGCTTGCCACGGCGGGCATGGTCTTTCGACAGCACATCCCGGAAGGCGCCCGAAGTGCCTCCAGGAGTGATGCCTGTTTCCGGCTGATCATTCATGGAATTCACGGTTATTGGCCCTTTCTCACATTCCGGTGGCCCACAGGAGCACGCACACGAAAGGAGCGCACAGGAGGATGGAGTCGACACGATCCATCACTCCGCCATGACCTTTAAGCAGATGGCCCATATCCTTAATACCAATGTCACGCTTCAGCATGGAAGCGCATAGGTCGCCGAAGGTTCCGGCTATACCGATCATGAAACCAGCGACAATAGGCACCCACCATCGAACCGTCCAAACGGATGGCTCGTAAGTGCAAAACATCACCACAAAAGAACCGGCCATGGCGAACAAGATGGATCCTGCCAGGCCCTCCCATGATTTCTTCGGTGAGATACGGGGACTGAGTTTATGTTTGCCAAGCCATGCACCTGCAAACAGACCACCGGTGTCACTCAGCGCGGGCATGAAGACAAGCATGATGGCATGTGCCACCGGATGACCGTTGAACGTCAACGGCATGATCAGGCAGGAGGCAAGCAGCGGAATGTACAGAACGGTGAACATGGAGACTGCCACATGGCTCAGTCGCTGTGGCGCACTTCACCCTGTTCATGATTGAACGACGATTCGAGACGAGCACCTGCATCGGTGTGCGACAGTTTGTCCGCCACGGCCAGGGAAAGCCGACTGCCGAACGTCACCTTGGCACTTGCGGCGATCGCTACAAGCAGCAAGGAGGCCAGTACACAGACCGTCATAGCCACAATATGATGCTTGCTGTAGTAGGTGGCCAGCAAAGTCACCGCGGAACATGCCCACAGCGCCACCACGGAATATGCAATCCCGCGGTGGCGAAATCGACGCGCAGCTCCCACAATGCGAGCACCATGAACAGCACGACAAGATAGACGAACAAATCAACGCTGATCAACAGGCATGCCAAGATGATGGCGATCAGGACGACCGCCGTGGCGATGGCCTGCGGCATGTTGCGTCCGGTTTTCTTGTTGATGGCGTTAATGGCCTCTTCGGCTTCTTTTTCGCGTTGCTCCTGTTTTTCCATCGTGGTCTCTCCTGTGGTACCGTGCGTCGATTGATGATTATGGAGATTCGAAGGAATCAGACCTCCATGATCTCCTTCTGCTTGGTTTCCAGCAGAGCGTCAAGCTCGTCGGTGGTCTGCTTGGTGACCTTGTCGAGTTCCTTGAGCAGACGATCGCCTTCGTCCTCGCCCATGTCGCCGTCTTTGATGGCCTTGTCAAGGGATTCCTTGGCCTTGCGACGAATGTTGCGCACCGCGACCTTGCCGTCTTCAGCCTTGCCCTTGGCAATCTTGACGTATTCCTTGCGACGCTCTTCGGTCAGCTCCGGCATGGTCAGGCGAATGACGTTGCCGTCGCGACGGGGGCTGGCTCCGAGATCGGAATCACGAAGCGCCTTCTCCACGGCGTTGGCCTGGGACGCATCGAAAGGAGTGACCGCCAAGGTGCGCGGCTCCGGAACACCGATGGTGGCAACGGCCTTCAGCGGGGTCGGTGCGCCGTAATAGTCAACGGTGATGCCGTTAAGCAGCGCCGGATTCGCACGACCGGTGCGAATACCGGAGAAGTTCTCCTTGGTGGATTCCACGGACTTGGCCATCTGCGCCTTGGCCTGATCGACGATAGTTGCCATTGTTTGCTCCTTTAATATTGTTGGTTTAATCGATATTCGGCTTTGAATGTCGTCACTCGGCGAGGGTGGATTCCGCGGTGGAAACCATGGTGCCGATCTCCTCGCCCAGCAAAGCCTGGGTCACATTGCCGGCGCCCTCGAGTCCGAAGACGCGGATGCGCTGCTTGTTGTCCCGCGCCATGGAAAGCGCCGCAGCATCCATGACCGCAAGATTGTCGACCAATGCACGGTTATAGCTCAGCGTGGCGAAGCGCTTGGCGTTCTCGTCTTTGCGCGGATCGGCAGTGTATACGCCGTCCACGCCGTTCTTGCCCATCAGCACCTCATCGCAGTGGATTTCCAGAGAACGCTGGATGGACACGGTGTCAGTGGAGAAATACGGCATGCCTGCTCCGGCGCCGAAAATCACCACGCGTCCCTTTTCCAGATGACGAATGGCCTTAAGCGGAATGTACGGCTCGGCGACCTGTCCCATGGTGATGGCGGTTTGCACGCGCGTGGCCTGTCCCTCCTGCTCGAGGAAATCCTGCAGAGCGAGGCAGTTCATCACCGTTCCCAGCATGCCCATATAGTCGCCGCGGGAACGATCGATGCCGGCCTGCTGCAGTTCGGCGCCACGGAAGAAGTTGCCGCCACCAACAACGATGGCGACCTGCACACCTTGCTTGACCGCGGGAACGATTTCCTCCGCAATACGACGAACGACGGTGGTGTCGATGCCGACTTTGCCTCCGCCGAATGCCTCTCCGGACAGCTTGAGCAGTACCCTGCGGGGATTGTCGCCAGTGTTTTCGCCAGTCATGAAATGCCTTTCTTACCCGAAAACCCATGAAATTTACCGTTTTCAAGACTATCGGCAAACACAGACACCAAAACACGATGGGGTTTAGTGCAAAAAATGTCCGCAATCCTGTTGGATTGCGGACATTGGAGATATGCCAAGCCCACGTTCGAAAGCGTGAGCTCAATTCACATCAGATTCACTCGGCGTCGCCCTTGCCGACCTCCACACGAGCGAAGGAAAGCGCGGTTCCCCCGACTTCCTTGAACAGGTCGCCGACGGTCTTGGACGGATCCTTGACGTACGCCTGCTCAAGCAGCACGGTCTCCTTGTAGAATGCGCCGAGACGGCCTTCCACGATCTTCGGAGCGATCTTCTCGATCACGGCCTCCGGCTTGCCCTTGCTCTTGAGCTCCTCCGTGGTCTTCTCGGTGGCCACGCGACGCTCGGATTCCAGCACATCAGCCGGAACATCCTCGCGGGTCAGCCACTGGGCGCCCATCGCGGAAATCTGCAGAGCGGCCTCATGAGCCACAGCAGCGCCGGCTTCATCGGTGGCAATCATGGCCACGATGCTCGGCGCATCTCAGCGGACTTCTTGTGGGCGTAGACCTCGACATGCGGGCCTCGACCTTGGCGAACTGGCCGACCTTGACGTGCTCACCGAACAGAGCAGCGGCTTCCTCGACGGCTTCCTTCACGGTGGTGTCACCGGAGGCTGCTGCCAGAACCTCATCCACGGAGGATGCTTCGGCCTTGACGGCGTCATCGAGCACGCTGCCGGCGAATTCCACGAACTTCGGGGTCTTGGCCACGAAGTCGGTCTCGGAGTTCAGCTCGACCGCATAGCCGGTCTGGCCGTTGGCGGATTCGACAACGGTGGAGGCGATGGTGCCTTCCTGAGCCTTGCGGCCTTCACGCTTGCCAGCGGCCTGGATGCCCTTGGCGCGGATGATTTCCTTGGCGCGAGCCACATCGCCTTCGGCTTCGGTCAGGGCCTTCTTGACGTCCATCATGCCGGCGCCGGTTTCCTCGCGCACCTGCTTGATCAGAGCTGCAGTGATTGCTGCCATTGATTTGTCTCCTCTGAAAATTTGGTGATGCCCCGATGATGGGAGGCATAGCACCTCCCATCATAGAGCATGGTCTCACTCGGCCTTGGTTTCGCCTTCAGCCTCAGCCGGGGCTTCAGCTGCCGGAGCGCCCTCGGTGAGGAGCTCCTTTTCCCAAGCAGCCATCGGCTGCTCGGCTTCGCCTTCGGCCTTGGCGGCCTTGCCGGAACGCTCCAGCAGACCTTCGGCCACTGCGTCAGCCATGAGGCTGGTCAGCAGTTCGATGCCGCGGATGGCGTCATCGTTGGCGGCGATCGGATACTCAACGGATTCCGGATCGGCGTTGGTGTCGACGATGGCGACAACCGGAATGCCCAGCTTGTGGGCTTCCTCGACGGCCAGAGCTTCCTTGTTCACATCGACCACGAACATGGCGGACGGGGTGCGGTTCATGTTGCGGATACCGCCCAGCTGCTTAGCCAGCTTGTCCTTCTCACGCTCGAGGAGCAGCAGCTCCTTCTTGGTCAGACCGGAGCCGTGCACGTCGGTGAAGTCCATTTCCTCAAGTTCCTTGAGGCGGGAGACGCGCTTGGACACGGTCTGGAAGTTGGTCAGCATGCCGCCGAGCCAACGCTCGGAGACATACGGCATGTTCACGCGGGTGGCCTGAGCGGAAACAGCTTCCTGAGCCTGCTTCTTGGTGCCGACGAACAGCACGGTGCCGTTGTGGGCAACAGTGGCCTTGATGAAGTCGTAGGCCTTGTCGATCATGTCGAGCGACTTGAACAGGTTGATGATGTGGATGCCGTTGCGCTGGGTGAGGATGAACTGCTTCATCTTCGGGTTCCAACGACGGGTCTGGTGGCCGAAGTGCAGGCCTGCCTTCAGCATGTCGCTCATAGTGATCTGAGCCATGGTATTGCTACCTCTTTCTTTGTCGGTTCTTGCCTGGTCATGCGTTCCTGCGTGCAGCCAATGCCTTGCAGGCATCAGCCGACCGACACAGGTCGTCGCGAGCATGACGCGAATTGGTTGCGCACCGGTTGACAATAATTGGGCGGTTTGAAGCACTCGCGGCAGCGCTTCTCACCAAATTGGCGCACAAATACTAAAAATACCATGGGGCCACGTCTTTCTGACGTGCCCATGTTGAATCGTCGTTCGCTGTTTCGATCACTTGCGATGGGTGCGCATGTAACGCATCGCCTCGCGGCGTTCTTCCTTTTCCAGACGATCAAGATAGACGTGACCGTCCAAATGATCAGTCTCGTGCTGCAGCATGCGGCCCATGATGCCATGGCCTTCCAACACTACCGGCTTGCCGTCCAGATCAATGCCCCGCACGCGAGCATAATCGGCGCGACGAGTCTTGTACCACAATCCTGGAACGGAAAGGCAGCCTTCATCGCCATATTGCTCTCCGCTGGTCTCCTCCAACACCGGGTTAAGCACATAGCCGATTTTGCCGTCGATATTGTAGGAAAACGCACGCAGACTCACACCGATTTGGTTGGCGGACAACCCGGCGCGTCCCGGGTCATCAACGGTATCCAACAAATCCTGCACCAGATGGCGCACCGCGGGCGTGATCTCCTTGATGGGATCGCATGGGGTGCGCAGCACTGGATCAGGTACGACTCGAATCTCACGGATTGCCAAAATTAACGCTCCTCGTTGTTCTTGGTTGCGGAAGGCTCGACGGACGGTGCCGTCTCGTCATCCGGTTCATCGGACTGCTTCTTGATTCTCTCCTGCATGGTATCAAATGCCTGCCGAACCTTCGGGCTGACGGATTCAGAAGCTTGCCGCATGCTTTCCGACGCCTGCTTGACGGTTTCGGTGGTGCGGTCGAGAATCTGGACGGTCTTCGGCAACGGCCTGTTGGAGGGTTTTGGCGCGTAAATCACGTTTTCGATGACGTCTGCGTAGCGCTGCAGCACCTTGGGACGAACAACTTTCAGGCTTGCCGTCAAGGTGCCGTCCTGTTGGTTGAATTCCTCATCGAGAATCTCGAATTTTCGTACGGATTCCGCACGGGAAACGTTCGCGTTGGCCTTTTCGACATACTGCTGCACGAAAGCGCGCACGGCATCGTTTTCCGCTACCTGCTTCATGGACATATCGGCATCAAGACCCTGCTGGGAAAGCCAAGAACGAGTCATATCAGAATCCAGTTCAATCAAAGCGCTGATGAACGGCTTGCCATCGCCAATGACCACAGCATGGGACACGATAGGACAGGTGTCGATGATGTCCTCCATCGGGGCGGGGCTGACGTTCTTGCCTCCGGCTGTGATGATGATGTCCTTCTTGCGGCCGGTGATATACACGAATCCATCATCGTCGATGGCCCCCAGATCGCCGGTCCTCAGCCAACCATCAGGCATTTTGACTTCAGCGGTCTTCTCAGGATTCTTGTAGTAGCCAAGAAAAACATTGGGCCCATGACCTGCAGCTCGCCATCATCATCGGTGCGCACACCCATACCCGGCCCGGGCTTACCAACGGAACCGACGCGATTCGCATTTTGCCAGTTGACGATCATCGGAGCCGCGGTTTCCGTCATACCGTACCCCTGAATGAACGTGATGCCATCCATGCCATTGAAGAAGTGGGCAAGGTCGACGTTCAGCGGGGCGCCGCCGCATGCCAGATATTTCAGGTTCGGACCAAGCGCAGAACGAATGGACTTGCCGACGACGGACATGAAGAAGGAATGCTCGGCTCGGGCCACCATCGAATGATGTCCCCCGTCCTGCTCGTCCTTGGACCATTGCACGAAATGATCGAACGCCTTGGCGAAGACCCTGCCGCGAATACCCGCACCGGCCTTCTGCGAGGCAGCGTTGTACACTTTTTCGAACACACGTGGCACGCCAAGCAAATACGTCGGTTTGAAACTGCGCAGATCGGCGAGCAGATGCTTGGCTCCAGGCAGATAGCCGACCACGCCTTGTCCGCCAATCGCCACGTATTGGATATAGCGGGCGAAGCAGTGCGCCAACGGCAGGAACAGCATCAACCTGTTGGCTGGTACAGCATCTCGTCAAGAATGATGTAGCCATTGAGCACGATATGCGTGAAGTTGCGATGGGACAGCATCGCACCCTTCGGACGTCCCGTGGAGCCCGATGTGTAAACGATGGTGAGCATGTCGTCCGCCTTGATCCGGGCAATGACCTGATCAAGGGTATCGTCATCGACGCCCTCTCCGAAATCGGCGACCGCGTCAAGACCGTCCGCTTTGAAATTGAACACGTAACGCAGCCCTTCATGCATGTCACGAATCTGTTCGAGCGTCTGCGTGTGGACGGAATCTCCAGCGAAGGCAATAACCGGCTCCACCTCTTCCACGATGGAAGCGGCCTGCTTGGCCGAATCGGTTTCATAAATCGGAACGCTTACCGCGCCGATGGCCGCGCATGCGAAATCGACCACACCCCACTCGTAACAGGTGGGAGAGTAAATGACCACCATGCTTCCGGCCTTGACTCCAAGACCGATAAGGCCCTTCGCCACGGCGCGCACACGAGCGAGCATCTGGCCTGCCGTCACATCATGCCATTGCCGAGTCTCATCATCCTGCCATTGTGCGATAAGATCATCCGGATTCTTCTGCGCACGACGCGACAGCAACGCATATACCGTGTCATCATCCGTGGTGCTGTAGGCCGGCTCTGGTACAAATTCTCTCAACATGGTTCTCTATAGTAGTTCCCGTATGCTTAAGGCACGCTGAAAACCCTTGGCATCGACTGCGAACATCGACGCCAAGGGCTTTTGCAGATTCCTACCGTATCATCGCATCAATGCGATCACCCGAAATCAGCCAAGACGCACTTCCACGTGGAGCCTTTGAGCCTGAATGCGGTGTTGCATCTCAACCGCGTTTCGCCGATGTTGAGCAAAGCCGCACATTCGAATTTCGTGGTCGAAGTCAACCAGCCGTTAATGGCGGACACGTTGATGGGAAGCAGACCAATCTTGGCATATAGATTTGCGTCTTCCTTCATATAATGGCCTATTATGGAAGCTGCGATTTTAAGCCTACGCATACAGTCCTCCGTTAGAATACGCTCTACATGCGCCGGCTTTTGCCGACCACGGAAGATGTCGATGGCATCGCACGACATGCGCGCGCCCAATAACGCCAAGGAATAGGCTTGCTTCGCGTCCCACGGTGTGGAATCGGACCGGATAACATGGAAGGGCACCCGCATGCCGGATAATTGTGTTTCCAAAAACCCATCATATGAAGGAAGCTTCTCGACGGATTTTCCTATGCACTGCAGCCATTGGCCATTGTTTTCCGCTTCTTTAAGACCGACATACGAATCAGGGTCTGACGGTGGGATTTCGTCAGGCTCATTGCCTTCTATCTCCTTGTCGTCTTCCGGCTCCCGCTCAGAGCCGGACTGCCATTCCGGAGGTGAAACGCCATCGTCGGATAAGTCGTCCATTGCCATGGATCCCTCATTTCTTTACCTGTTTAATGTCATCCAACTCTCTTCACTGAGAAGGACCAAAAACATTAATACATAAAGACAATCCCCCCGTCAAGTCGACGGAGGGATTGTGGATAACTTTTTTTATCCACAGGACGAAGCTATCTGATCAGTGGCTCGAAGCGACCGTAACCGGACAACGTTGGAAGCTCTTCAAATCGACATAACCGGTCGTGGCCATGGCTCTGCGAAGCGCCCCAACAAAATTGGTGGTTCCGTCGGCGTTATGGCTCGGGCCGAACATGACCTCCTGCAAGGAACCTACGGTGCCCACGTTAGTGCGGAATCCGCGCGGCAACGTCTGGTGGCGGGCCTCGGCGCCCCCAATGCATGCCTTTGCCAGGAGCCTCGGAGGCGCGTGCCAGAGGCGAGCCCAGCATCACCGCATCGGCGCCCAGCGCGAATGCCTTGACGAAGCTGCCGGAATCACCCATACCGCCGTCGGAATCACCTGCACATACGTCCGCCCGATTCGTCCATGTAATCGCGGCGGGCCTCGGCGACATCGGCGATGGCTGTGGCCATCGGCGCGTGCACTCCAATCGTGTTGCGGTTGGCGGATACCGCACCGCCACCGAAGCCGACAAGCACGCCAGCGGCTCCCGTGCGCATCAAATGCAACGCAGCCGTGTAGTTGGCCGCGCCGCCAACAATGACGGGGACATCCAGGTCATAGATGAATTTCTTAAGGTTCAGGGGCTCATGGTCCTTGGAGACATGCTCCGCCGACACCACGGTGCCACGAATGACAAACAGATCGACACCGGCCTCAAGCACGGTGGAATAATAATCCTGCGTACGCTGCGGAGACAGCGCGCCGGCTACGGTGACGCCGGCATCACGAATCTCATGCAGACGTTCGACGATGAGTTCCGGCTTGATCGGCTCAGCGTAAATCTGCTGGATGCGTTCGGTGGCCTTGTCCGCAGGCAGCTGCGCGATTTCGTCCAGCAGCGGCTGGGGATCGTCATAGCGGGTCCACAATCCTTCTAGGTCAAGCACGCCAAGCGCGCCCATCTTGCCCATGGCGATGGCCGTGGCCGGGCTGGTCACGGAATCCATCGGGGCGCCGATGACCGGCACGTCGAATTCATAGGCGTCGACCTGCCAAGAGGTGGACACATCCTGAGGATCACGGGTACGACGGGAGGGAACGATGGAGACATCGTCCAGCGAATAGGCCAGACGGCCCTTCTTGCCCAAACCGATTTCAATTTCCTGAGACATGGTTTCAAGGCTAATGCTCAGCTATGACAGTGCCTTCGCGCGTGTCCCCACGGTTTTGGACATTTCCATACGGAATTAACACACATGTAATAAGACGGAACCCATCACCTTCAATTCCGACAGGGAGGACAAACCATGGCCAAAATCAAGGTCGAAGGCAAAGTCGTCGAACTCGACGGCGACGAGATGACCCGTGTCATCTGGAAAGACATCAAGAACCGTCTGATCCTGCCGTACCTCGACGTGGATTTGGATTATTACGATCTGGCATCGAAAACCGCGACGCCACCGACGATCAGGTGACCGTCGACGCGGCGAAGGCCATCCAGCGCGAACATGTCGGCGTCAAATGCGCCACCATCACCCCGGACGAGGCGCGCGTCAAGGAGTTCGGCCTCAAGAAGATGTGGAAATCCCCCAATGGTACCATCCGCAACATTCTCGGCGGCACCATCTTCCGCGAGCCGATCGTCATGAGCAATGTGCCTCGCCTGGTCCCGGGATGGACCAAGCCGATCGTCGTGGCACGTCACGCCTTCGGAGACCAGTACAAAGCCACTGATTTCAAGGTTCCGGGAGCCGGCACCCTCACCGTAACCTTCACTCCGGAAGACGGCTCCGAGCCGATTGAGCACGTCGTTTACAATTATGGCCCTGACGGCGGAGTTGCCAGGTGCAATACAACGTGAACGATTCCATCCGAGGTTTCGCACGCGCCTGCTTCAACTATGGTCTGATGCGCGGCTATCCGGTGTACCTGTCCACCAAGAACACGATTCTCAAGGCGTACGACGGCCAGTTCAAGGATACGTTCGCCGAGGTGTTCGAAAACGAATACAAGGACAAGTACGAGGCGGCTGGCCTGACCTACGAGCACCGACTCATTGATGACATGGTGGCAAGCTCCCTCAAGTGGCATGGCGGCTATATCTGGGCTTGCAAGAACTACGATGGCGACGTGCAGTCGGATTCCGTCGCACAGGGATTCGGCTCCCTTGGCCTAATGACCTCCGTGCTGATGACTCCCGACGGGCAGACCGTCGAAGCCGAAGCCGCGCACGGCACCGTGACCCGCCATTATCGCCGTTGGCAGAAGGGTGAAAAGACCTCGACCAATCCGATCGCCTCCATCTTCGCATGGACCGGCGGTCTGAAGCATCGCGCCGACCTTGACAACACTCCGGAAGTCAAGCATTTCGCCGAAACTTTGGAGAAAGTCATCATCTCCACCGTCGAAGGCGGACAGATGACCAAGGATCTGGCCATGCTCATCGGACCGGACCAGCCTTGGCTCGATACCGAGGGTTTCATGAACGCCCTCGACGAGAATCTGGCAAAGGCTCTGGCAGAGTAATCTATCTGAGCTGTCGAAAGCCCGTATGCGCAATCACACACGCGTACGGGCTTTTTGACGTCCGGATATTACAATCGATGGTCAGTATAAGGAACGTCTATTCTTCCGCAAAGGACATGGCATGATTCTGCATCGCACAATCCCGGCGAAACGTCTGCTCGCTCTGCTGGCATCGGTCTGCATGGCAACAGCCATGGGGCCTGCTCGCCCAACGGTGATTCGCAATCGCAGCAACAGCCGTCATCACAATCCAGCGCAACAGCCGATGCCGGCAATGTGGCGATTTTCGCTCCGACAGACAGCATCACCATCTCTCAACAGACGCCATTGAGCAAATGGGAAAAACTCGTTCCCGAAATCGTGTCCTCGTTGAAACGGACCGGTGTCAAAAGCGGCGACATCACCGTGAAAACCGCTTCGAACCTCGACAAACAAAGTCAAAGCGTCCAAGACTATGTGGTGAATCACATCAACGGAACCGAGCATTCGTCCACGAAAGCCAAAACCACCTTGGTGGTGGCGCCTGTCGCCGAGATGCCGGAATCCGACAGGCAATACGGCGACTATGCACGGCATGATATCACGTGGAACTCCGACGCGTCGGATGAGGACGAACAGGATTATGCGCAATCAGCGCAACGGCTGGTTTCGGCGTTGCAGCTTGCGCAGAATGAAGGAATGAAGGTCGTTCTGATCTCCAATACGCTTCAAGGGTATGCGCCGGACGTGTACGTGCCGATGACCACGGCCGAGCAGATTGGAGAACTGCAAGCCAAAGAGCTCGTCAACAAGCTCGAGCTCGACAAGGCATCGTCCGATGCCCCCAAGCAAATCGAGGTACTACTCCCCTACGACGCGGCCGACGGACATGATGCCAAAACGGACACGTCCTTCGCCCAGAACATGTTCAAAGGCATCTGGAAAGTGCTCGAACCGTATTTCAAGGACGGCAAAGCGGCATCTCCTTCCGAGACGCTCACCGCTTCGACCACCAAGGATGACTGGCGGTCCGTGGCATTCGATTCGTCAAAAGCCGAACAAATCAAATCGGTGCTTGCCGAACGTCTCGACGCGGACAAGGACGATTCGCACCCTGTCCACCTTGATGGCGTCATCTCCTGCAACGACTATGTGGCGAAGAACATCGCCGACGAGTTGGACAAACTCGGCTACACAGGTTCCTCAGCCGATATCAACCCTTCCATCTCAATTTCCGGCATCGTGGACAGCATCACGGGCAAAAAAGACCTGAAACGGCAGGCAGTGCCTGACCCTGCGAAGACGTCGTCATCGGATGACGACAGCGATTCCGATAACAAGGAAAACGCAAAATGGCCGATAATCACCGGCTATGGGGCCTATATCAGTTCCATGCCGAACATCGTCAACGGCAAGCAATGGATGACCGCCATGGAGAACCGCAAGGCGTTGGCCGATGACATCGCGCAGACATGCGTGCGACTGAACACTTCGGGCAAACTTTCCAAACTCGGTTTCATCCGTTCCGCAACGGTCGAGGGGAAGAAAATTACGACCATCCATGAGGAGACATTGGCGATCAGCGCCGACAATCTCAAGAAAACGCTGATTGAACCCGGCTACATTTCGCTGGCGGATGCGGGCCTATGATTCTTCCGGGATTCTTCCGGATATGGTGGGGCCGATGGCATCACTCGGATGTCACCGGCCCCCACCATATTTCGAACATCATTCGGCGTGAGCCGCCGGCTTCCTCGGCACGTAGATGACCTTGTCGATCAACGTCCGGTAATGTTCAACACTGCCTGCCTGCGGGCCTTCATGCTCGGCGTGACCAAACCGTTCTCCTCAGTGAACTCGTCGGGAACGATTTCGAACTTGCGGATTGATTCGGCACGTGAGGCGAGCTCATTGGCTTTGTTGACGGCACGCTCCACTTCCGCACGCACAATGGGGTTCTTCGAGCTTCATCCAAATCAGCGACCTGTTCCGCTCCCTTGGATTCCAGCCATAGGTTCGTCTCCGCCAAATCAAGGGAGATGATTGCGGCGATGAATGGCTTGCGATCGCCGATCATGACGCATTGGCTCACCACCGGCGAAGTATGATGGATGCTTCCATCTCGCATGGGGAGACGTTCTTGCCGCCTGCGGTGATGATGAGATCCTTCTTACGCCCGACGATGGAAACGAAGCGTCATCATCAATGGAGCCGAGATCACCGGTATGCAGCCATCCATCGACAATTTGCTGCTTGGTAACGTCAGGATTGTTGTGGTATCCGGCGCATACGGCAGGGCTCTTTATGCACAGCTCCCCTTCTTCGTCGACCCCCATGGTCACGCCTTGCAGAGGCAAGCCGATGGTGCCGATCTTGTAGCCTTCGGTCGGATTGACGCTCGAGGGGGCGCACGTTTCGGTCATGCCGTAGCCTTCCAATAGCGGCAGACCGACACCGTTGAAGAAATGCGCGATAGAGGAATCAAGCGGCGCTCCGCCGGAGACCGCATACTCGACGTGGCCGCCGAACACTTCCATGATTGACGAATACACCAGCTTGTTGTACAGGGCATGTTTTGCGTTCAGCGCGAGTGGAATGCTCCCACCGGACTGCTGAGCATGCGACCAATCGTATGCCGTCTGGGTGGCGTCAGCGAAAACACGTCCCTTGAAACCGGCTCCGGCCTTCTGCGAGGCCGCATTGTAGATCTTTTCGAAAATCCGCGGCACGGCGAGGATGAACGTCGGTTTGAACGCCTTGAAATCGGCGAGAATGGTCTTCAGATTGCTGGACAGACCGAGTGAAACGTTTCCGGCAAAGCAGAAGAACTGCATGTATCGGGCGAATACATGGGCGAGCGGCAGGAACAGCAGCAGTCGACGATTCGGTTTCATGGCGATGTCCGGCATGGAGTTGACGCCGGAATAGGTGATGAACACGAAATTGGCATGCGTCAGTTCAACGCCCTTCGGGGTGCCAGTGGATCCCGACGTATATACGATGGTGGCTAGATCGGAGCCTTTGACCGCTTGTTCACGTTCAAGGAATTCGGCGTCGGAGACCGCGCGGCCGTATTCGATGATCGTGTCAATTGCACCAAGTCCGATGACGTACACGTCGCCAAGATCCGGGCACTGATCACGGACGGATTCGATTTTGTCGCGCTGGAAATCATCCTCAGCGAACGCCATCTTGACATTGGCATCATTGAAAATCATCTTCACCTGCGCCGGCGAATTCGTTTCATAGACCGGAACGGTAAGGGCGCCGATGGACATGATGGCCACATCAAGCGCGGTCCACTGCCAGCAGGTATGCGCGATAATGGATACCGAATCTCCAGGCATTACGCCACGAGCGATAAGTCCTTTGGCGAGGGCGACGACCTTGTTTTTGAACTCCGCAGCGGTGAACGCCGCCCATTCGCCTGAGCTTCTTGTATTCGACAAGATTGTCGTCAGGAGTGCGTTCCACACGCTCCTCAAGTACTGAGAAGATGTTTTTGTCCGAGTCAATTCCCCGTTCCAAAGCGCGTGTATTCCTTGATCATAAGCTTCTCGCTCCTCGAAATCTAATGTACAGACAGCATTATAGCCGGAATACCGCACTTTTTCTTTAAGGCCACGACCCCAGGACAACGACAACACCCGTGGATATGGCCGTTACAACGGTTTCAGTTCAACCCGCATCGACCTCACTCTGCCCGACGGATCCGCATAATCACGTCCTCCGCTCTTGAGGCCCCAATGCAGGCATCCATCGGCGCAATGTTCCGAGCCACCTTCAACACGAGCGAAACGTTCCCCCTTGGCGATGACGGCCCCGACCGGTCGCGTAGTGACCGCGGGTTCAAACGTCGACGTCAGGCTTCCCGTTTCCGCACCGTGGCGAAGCGTTACCACGATTTGCCCGCCACTTTGCCACTGAAGGCGACCACACCATCCGCGGGCGCGATGATGGCGTCTTGCGGCCGTGCACGCAAATCCAAACCGCGATGCCCAGGCAACCATTGTTTAGCCGGCGCATCATATTCGCCGATTACTTGCGCGTGCTCCAAAGGCCACTGCATTGATGTGCGGCATGCCGCTTGTGCGACTTCATGCGCCACGTCATCAGCCGATTGCGCGTATGCCGACGCCGTAGGTTGCGCGCAGCATATCGTGAACGCGATATTCGCCAATACGCATACGGCCATCGCCGCGGCGCACCGGTGCCGGTTGCGCTTGTCAATGTCATCGGACATCTTATTGTGTCGAACACGACGACGGTATTCCCATTTGTTCATGAGGCCTCCTGTGGTCCGCGTCTCTATCGGGGAATCGATATCATGGCACGTTCGAAGACCGCCCGTCGACTTGGAACGACCTTGTGGTCGGAGAACAACACTTATCCACAGATGCCGGGCGTGTCGCGCCATGACATGCCAAAACGCCACCGAACGTGGCATACGATGGGACGCATGAGTGACAACACTACGCAACGCAAGGCATTGCAGCAGTTGGAGAGCGAGCCGTCCGAGGAACGCATCGCCTACTACCGCAAGCCATTCATGGTGCTATGGGCCGCCATTCAGGAGGCTTCAAGCGAGCTGCAGGACGATTACACGCTTTCACCCGAATTGTCCCAGTTATGGTTGGCGAGCAAATACGGCAGGTTTCGGATTCGCTAGTGGATCGGCTCGCGGAAATCGCCGTGGCGCATGGCGAGTCAAAATCGAATGTGGCACGTGCGGCCAACGCAAGTCCCGACAACGTCATACGTCGCTTCCCTCGACTCAAGGCTGATGCGGCACACGACCGCACACTCATTGACGACGTGCTCGATTCGTTGGAATAGCAGCGAAAAGTTCTTATGGAAACAAAAAAGCCCTTGGAAAACCAAGGGCTAAAAAGCTCCTGCGACTGGGCTTGAACCAGTGACCGTCCGATTAACAGTCGAATGCTCTGCCAACTGAGCTACGCAGGAATATGTTCCGGAGTACCCGAAACTGCGCTCCTGCGACTGGGCTTGAACCAGTGACCGTCCGATTAACAGTCGGATGCTCTGCCAACTGAGCTACGCAGGAATGTTCCCACCGGAAGACTTAGCTTCCGTGCACAAGTCACATATATTACACGAATCAGCCATTTACGCAAATCATACGTATCACAGCGTGTCGCAACGTCACCATTCAAGCTCTTCGATATCCATCGGATGCTCGTTGACCTCAATCGATGACACACGTCCATCATGCATGCGAATTACACGGTCCGCAATCGGCGCAATCGCAGAATTATGCGTCACGATCACCACTGTCGCGCCCTTCTTGCGGCTCATGTCCTGCAGAATGCGGAGCACTTGCTTGCCGGTGTTGTAGTCAAGCGCGCCGGTCGGTTCGTCACACAGCAGAATCTTCGGATTCTTCGCCACCGCTCGAGCGATCGCCACACGCTGCTGCTCGCCGCCCGACAACTGCGCGGGAAAATTGTCGACGCGGTCCGCAAGCCCTACGTCGGCGAGCGCCTGTCGGGCGTCTTGTGCGTCGGGAACGATTTGTGAGGCGAGTTCTACGTTTTCGCGTGCGGTGAGGTTGGCGACGAGGTTGTAGAACTGGAATACGAAGCCGATGTCGGTGCGGCGGTATGCGGTGAGTTGTTTGGGTGTGTAGTTGGAGATGTCTTTGCCGTCGATGATTACTTGTCCTGAGGTGTTGGCGTCCATGCCTCCTAGGATGTTGAGCACTGTTGATTTGCCTGCGCCGGATGCGCCGAGGATGATGCGAGTTCGCCTTGTTCGATGGTGAAGGAGACGTTGTCGTTGGCGGTGATGGTGGTGGATCCCATGTGGTAGAGCTTGGTGCTGTTTTTCATTTCGATGTATGCCATGTTCCGCTCCGTTTTCTTGTTTGGCGTCCATGCCGTTTTTGTTTGTTGTTTTTAATATACGACTAAAGTGGTGTTTGTGGTTCCACGCCGAGGGAAAGGATTTTCCATGGATGTCTCCGATGATGCCGACCGTTTGCAGACGTTGTTGTATAGTTCCTATTCCGCCGATGTTGTCCGGCAGTTGGAGCGTCCTTTGTTGGATGATGGTGTGCCGTTGATGCGTATGGCTGCTTCTGCGGTGGCTCGTGTGACGTTGTCGTTGCTTGATGATGAGGATTTGGATGTTGAGGATGCGCGGGTCACGGTGTTGGCTGGCGCTGGGGACAATGGTGGCGATGGCTTGTATGCGGGGGCTGAGTTGGCGCGTGAGGGTGCGCAGGTTACCGCGGTTGCTGTTGGCCGTTCGTTGCATGAGGATGCGTTTAGGGCGTTTGTTCGTGCGGGTGGGCGTGTGTTGGTGTTGGATCCGGCGGCTGATATTTCTGGGTGCACGTCTGGTTTTTCCGCGGGTGAGGCTGGTGAGCGGCTGCAGGCTGCGGTCGAGTGTGCGCGGGGTGCGCATGTGGTGCTTGATGCTATGACGGGGATTGGCGTGGTCGGCGCGTTGCGTGGTGTCGCTGGCACGTTGGCTTCGTCTTTGGGTATGGATGGCGTGTTGCCGGACAAGCCTGCGTTGCCGAACAATGACCCTTCGCTGATTTGCCGTTGGTGGTGGCCGTCGATGCGCCGTCGGGTGTGGGTGTTGATGATGGTTCGTTGCCGGGGCCGTATATTCCTGCGGATGTGACGGTGACGTTCGGTGCGATGAAGCCGTGTGCGATGGTGCCGCCGGCTTCGTATGCTTGCGGACGGATCACGTTGGTCGATTTCGGTTTCGATGTCGATGATGCTGTTCCGTTTGCCGAGATGACGGATGGCGATTTTGTGGCGGATTCGGTTCGTCTTCCGTCTCTTGCGGATGGCAAGTATTCGCGTGGAGTGGTTGGTTTGGTGACTGGTTCGGCGCGGTATCCGGGTGCTGCCGTGTTGTCGGCGAGGGCCGCGGCGTGCGCGAATGTGGGCATGGTGCGTTATCTGGGGCCACAGCGTGCGCAGGATATGATATTGTCCGTGTTGCCGGAGGCTGTGTTGGGCAAGGGCCGGGTGCAGTCGTGGGTGGTTGGATCCGGCGTGCCCGCCGAGGGTGACGTTGCTTCCGGTGATGACATGCAACGTGCGACCATTGCCGCGCTGCTGGATCATTACGCGTTGGAGGATGGCGATGGCTCGCGGAACGAGCGGGCGGAGGGCATGCCTCCCATTGTGGTTGATGCCGGCGCGTTGGATTTGCTGCCGTGCCATGTTGTGCCGCAGGTCGTTATCACTCCGCATGCCGGCGAATTGGCCGCATTGCTGAATCGGTTGGATGCCGATATGGCTGATGTTGTTTCCAGGCAGTGGGTGGAGGCCCGGCCATTGCGGGCGGCGTTGCGCGCGCATGAGCTTACGGGGCCACGGTGCTGCTTAAGGGCGCGGTCACCATTGTGGTTGGAGCTGATGGAGATGGGAACACGCGGATCATCCTGTCCGGGCGCGCGCCTGCCTGGATGGCCACCGCCGGTTCGGGCGATGTGTTGGCCGGCGTGTTGGGCGCGTTGCTGGCGCAGCAGGAGACATGCTGTCCGACGATCCGGCTTTGGTTCCGGAGGTCGCCGCGGCCGCCGCGTATATGCATGGGCTTGCCGGCGCGATGGCCAGCGGGTCGGAGCAGCGCGGATGGCATCGTCCGCATCTGTATGGGCATGCGGGCAAGACTCCGGCGAGCGCGATCGGGCATCCGATTGTTGCCGGTGATGTCGTCGCGGCTGTTCCCCGGGCTTTGGCGAGCTGCTCCGCTGACCGTTTCGTGGAGGGTCATTCCACTGATTTCAATGCTTCGAGCATGTCCACCGTTTCGAGCTGGCGGTATACGATCCAGCCGAGCACGGCTAGTACCACGGCCACGACGATGGCCGGGGCCGCCAATGCGATCCAGCTGATGGCGGGGTCGAACATGACTTCGTCGGGTGGCACTTCGGTGATGATGTATCGGTGCAGCCATTCTCCGAAGCCGTATCCGGCGAGTATGCCCAGCAGTGACAGCAGGATCGTTTCGCGGTAGATGTACATCGTGGTCTCGCTGGTGTGGAAGCCGAGCACTTTGATCGTGGATAGCTCGCGTATGCGTTCCGACACGTTGAGGTTGGTCAGGTCGTAGAGGATCACCACGGCCATCAGCACGGCCACGAGAATCAGCACTTCCATGATCTGGTTGAGCGATCCCACGATTGTGGACACCATGTTCTTCTGCGTCGTGTTCTGCACGACGCCGCGCACGGCGGCCAGTTTCATGAATTTGGCGCCTTGGCGTTCCGTGTTGGCGTTGCTGTGGTCTTTCAGTCTGACCATGTATGCGTTTGTGCTGTACTGGTCGCCGAACACGTGTTCGTAGCATTGCGCGTTCATGAATATGAAATGGCCGATGTACATTTCGCTGATGCCGGCGACTTTGATGGTGCGTTGCGCGCCGTTTTCGTCGTTTACCGTGAAGGTGTCGCCGACCGAGACGTTGAGCATTTCGGCGAGCCGTTCGGAGATTACCGCGCCATTGTTGACCAGTATCTGTGGTTGGTGTGTTTTGCGGTCGCGTAATGTCAGGTATTCGTTGAAGTTGTATGCGTCGTCGGTGGACAGCAGGGTGATCGACTGCTTATCGTTCTCCTTGCCTGCGGTTTTCGACAGTTCCTCGTAGCGCACCGCTGTCGAGGATTGGACGGTTTTGCCCTTCAGCGTCGTGGCGATTTCCTCGCGTTGCGCGCTGTTGGTGTCGGATTCCTCGGCGACGATCAGGTCGTAGTGGATGAGTTCCTCGAACTGTCGGTTTCCTATCTGTCCGATCGAGGATTGGACGGCGAGGCCGGCCGTCAGCAGGGATACCGCTCCGCATACGCCGAAGATCGTCATGAACATGCGTGTTTTGTATCGGAAGATGTTACGGGCGGTCACTTTGTGTGTGAAATTCAGACGGTTCCATAGTGGTGGGAAATGTTCCAAAAGAATTTTCGAGCCTTTGGCCGGCGGCTTGGGCAGCAGTAGGCTCGCCGGTTTTTCGCGCAGTTCCTTGGACGCGGCCAGCCATGCCGGCACGACGGCGCTTATCCATGCAAGTGCGAATGCGGCCATGGTGATCCAGGGGTGGAATTTGAGCATGATGTCCGGCATGGTGAATCCCGCGCTGTATGCGTGGCGACGATAAGCGGCAGCAGCGTGTGGCCGGCGAGCACGCCGATGCATGTGCCAGGTGGATGCGGCGAATCCGTATACGGTGAATTTGAGCATCACATCCGCGTTGCCGTAGCCGAGCGCCTTCAACGTTCCGGAATTGGTGCGTTCCTCGTCCACCATGCGTCCCATGGTGCTGAAGGTGACGAGCGCCGCGACGAAGTAGAGGAAGATCGGGAAGATGTCCGCCAGTTTCGCCACGATGCCTTCGATGACCATGTACACGCAGTAGCCTTGCGAGGTCAGGCCTTCGCGGCGGCCGCTGACGGAATAGGCCGGGACGGTGAGATTGTCGATCTTCTCCTCGGCGAGGGTTATCTGCCGTTCGGCTTCGGATATCTTGCGTTCGGCTTCGGGCTTCTGCGCGTTGAATTCGGCGAGTTTGCTCTGGTATTCCGTTTCGGCCTTGTCGATGTCCCTCTGGCCTTGGATAAGCTGCGTGACGCCGTCTGCGACTTGCTTGCCGGCCTGCGACACCGCTTTGCCGAGCTCGTTTTGTTTTTCGGCTATCTGTTTGGATGCCTGTGCGAGATTGTCCGCATTGCTCCGATACGCCTGCGAGCCTTGGTCGAGCCGCGCTACGGCGTTCTGGTATTGTTGCAGTCCCGCATTGTAGGCGTTCAGATGTCTGTTGTATTCGGCGCAGGCTTCGTTGTACTGGTTGATCGCCATGTCGTATTTGCCGCGTATTTGTTCGTAGAGTTTGCCGGTGATGCCGGTCTGTTCCCATTTGCCGAGCGTCGCGCCGACTTTGTCGAGCACGGTTTTGCTTGTTTCGAGTTGTTCTCGCGCCGCGTCCAGCTGCGTTTTGCCGTTCGCCAGCTGGTTCCATGAATCGGAGAGCTGGTTCTGTCCTTGAGCCAGTTGCGTCTGTGCCGCCTGCAGTTGCGTCTGTCCGGAGGCGACCGACGCGTTGGCCGAGGTCAGTTGCGCTTGCGCCGTGGCCAGCTGGG
>ENA-OQIR01000222-OQIR01000222.1-human-gut-metagenome-genome-assembly--contig:-NODE-222-length-27029-cov-5.499740_pt1 | contig 27029 bp, 24 predicted proteins | sample MGYA00242580_ERZ504745 | MGnify/ENA primary metagenome ERZ504745 (study PRJEB26092, sample SAMD00036214) | human gut metagenome | host: Homo sapiens | study: EMG produced TPA metagenomics assembly of...
GCGGCTTTTATGATTTAGCCACAGCCTATCAGTCAGTGCACGTCAACTATTGAAAGCGCCGTATACCGAACGGTACGTACGGTGCTGTGAGAGGACAGCGGTTAGCCACCGCCTCCTACTCGATTTTTATTCTCAGTTGTTTTAAATAGTTACGCTTGAATTTATATTTTATCGTGGTAAAATAGATAGGCTGAGGAGAATATTTTTTAAGAGGTAGAGATAAGTGAAGAATAATAAGTATGAAATTGATATGGTGAATGGTTCAATAATGGATAAGCTTATTTCATTTGCGTTGCCGCTTATGATTTCGGGTATTTTACAGCTGGCATTCAATGCGGTGGATATTATTGTCGTGGGACAGTTTAGTGGAAGTAAATCACTGGCGGCTGTTGGTTCTACTACGGCACTTATCAATGTGTTTGTCAATTTGTTTATGGGTATATCGCTTGGTGCGAATGTGCTCGCTGCCAGATTTTATGCGGCAGGCAAGGATGAGGAGATGTCTAAGACGGTGCACACCTCTATTATGATTGCACTCATAAGTGGTATTGTGATGGGTGTGGTTGGTGTTATTTTTGCAAGGGGTGCGCTGGAAATCATGGGTACACCGGATGATGTCATAGGTCTTTCCACTATTTATATGAGGATTTATTTTTGCGGTATGCCGTTTTTTATGCTTTATAACTATGGTGCGGCGATTTTGCGTGCTGTCGGCGATACAAAGAGACCTCTTATCTTTTTGATTATTTCAGGCTGTATCAATGCACTGCTCAATCTGTTTTTTGTAATAGTGTGCAAACTGGATGTTGCAGGTGTTGCAATCGGTACGATTGTTTCGCAGTTTATTTCCAGCGTGCTTGTATTATATTGTTTGAGCAAAGCAGATACCAGCTATAAGCTCTGCTTTAATAAGCTTGCGATTGATAAGGAATATATGCTTCAGATATTTCAGGTGGGAATACCGGCCGGCATACAGAGCACAGTCATAAATATCTCAAATGCCATGCTGCAGTCATCAGTCAATTCCTTTGGCTCAATAGCATGGCAGGATATACGGCGGCAAACAATATACTTGGTTTTTTGTATGTATCTGTCAACTCAATCACACAGGCCTGCATGAGCTTTACAAGCCAGAACTATGCGGTAGGAAAACAAAAGAGAATGGACAGGGTACTGATAGACTGTCTGTTTCTCACGACAGCGGTAGCACTTGTGATGGGAAGTGCCTCATACATATTTGGAACACAGATACTTGGCATATATACAAGTAATAGCAAGGTAATTAAATCAGGACTTGAGATTATTTCGATTACAACAATCCCATATTTCCTGTGTGGAATCATGGACCTTTTTCCGGGAGCACTAAGAGGAATGGGATACTCAACAGTACCTATGATACTTTCTATAATAGGAACAGTCGGAGTCAGAATCATTTGGATATATGGTCTGTTTCCAAGCCACAGGTCGTTGTTTTTCCTGTTTATATCATATCCCGGTTCATGGATAGCGACAATCATTATGCAGGCTATCTGCTATATGTTTGTCAGAAATAAAGTGAAAGCTACAATAGGAGCTCGGAAATTATAATTAAAATCTATTTGTATATGTGTTAAATTGTGATATAATATTTTCAGTTGATTATTTTGGAGGAATATTATGAAAGCAAAACACACAGATTTGGAGAAACTTGAGCAGCTCTATAAAGAGTCGGGCAACCAGCTCGTAGTGCTCTACGGAAGGAGAGGCTGTCAAAAGGAGGAGCTCATAAAGGAATTTTGTGACGGAAAGAAATTCTTTTACTACAGATGCAGACAGGCATCGCCAGAGCATCAGCTTGAGATGATGGGGGAGGAGATAAGCCGTCAGTACAAGGTGAGCCTGAGCAGACAGACATATGAGGAGTACTTCGCGAGAATCAAATCAGGAGACCCTTCCAAGCTTGTCGTGATAATCGATGAGGCACAGTTTGTGGCAAAGAGGGATGCATCATTTATGGAAGCAGTTGCAAAGCTTAAAAAGCACAAGCTGTATCCGGGACCTGTGCTTATAATACTTGCCACATCATCTACAGTCTGGGCCACACAGGAGGCAGCAGAGCAGTTTAAGGGAGCCGAAATGAAGCTTGAATCGCTCAATTTCCTTGAGGTTGTAAGACATTTTGAAAGTCTTCCGGTCGCGGAAATCGTGAGAATTTACGGAGCAATCGGTGGAGTTCCGGCATATCTGGATAAGTGGGATGCAGCTAAATCCTTTAAGGATAATATATGCAGGCTCGTATTGACACCATCGGGAGCTCTGTATGGTGAGGCGGATGCTGTTATATCCGCAGAGCTTCGAGAGCTTTCAGCATATAGTACAATACTTGCAGCAATCGCAAGAGGCGAGAACAAGCTCAATGATATTTTCCATGCGACAGGATTTTCACGTGCCAAAATCAGCGTATATTTAAAGAATCTTGCCAACTTCAATATCGTGGAAAAAGTAGTTTCATTTGAGACCGGCGGATGGGAAAATGCAAAGAAGGGCGTATATCAGATAAAAGACACATTTGTTAATTTCTGGTTTAAGTTTGTCTATCCGAATATGTCTAATCTGTATCTGCTTTCACCGGAAGAGTTTTATGATACATATATAGAAAAAGAGCTTGATGCGTATCTTGAGAGATATTTCAGGGAGGTCTGTACAGAGTATCTGCTTATATTAAATCAGATGGGACAGCTTCCGTTTACCATAAAGCGTGTGGGTACATGGATTGGAAAGACAGGCCGCATAGACATCGTGGCTCAGAGCGAGGATAGAAGGAGTATCATCGGCTTCTGCAACTGGGACAAGCCAATGATGACCATGGATATGTGCGAGAATATGGCTATGGCTATGGAGCAGGCAAGGCTTACATCTGATGACTATTATCTGTTTTCGGCAACGGATTTTGAGCCTGCACTGCAAAGCTATGTGGTCAGAGACCCTAGATTCAAGCTCATCAACATGAATGAATTATAGAGGAGCTTATGGGAAAATCACTGATAATAACAGAGAAGCCATCCGTGGCACAGGAATTTGCGAAGGTGCTGCGGGTGAGCGGACGCAATGACGGTTATATAGAAAATGGAGAATATGTGATTTCATGGTGCGTAGGACATCTGGTCGGGCTGGTCTACCCTGAGTCCTACGACATGAAATATAAGAAATGGCGTCTTGAGGATCTGCCGTTTCTGCCAAAGGAATACAAATATGATGTGATAGACAGCGTGCGCAAGCAGTACAATATTGTGCACGCTCTTTTGCAGAGAGAGGACATTGACAGAGTTTACTGGGCAGGTGATGCCGGAAAAGAAGGACAGACCATCGAGGAGAATATCAGAAACTTTGGTGGTGTCAGGGAAGGCATGGAGGAACTTCGAGTCTGGATAGATTCGCAGACCGAGGAGGAAATCCTAAGAGGCATAAAAGAGGCAAAGCCGATGAGTGCGTATGCAAACCTCGGAAAGAGCGGCATCATGCGTACCATCGAGGACTATGCGATGGGCATCAACTTTTCGCGTGTCATGTCGGTCAAATACGGCAATCTGCTAAACGATGCAGCGGGTACACGCTCGTACACGGCAATCGCGGTCGGACGAGTGATGACATGTGTGCTTGGAATGGTAGTAATCCGTGAGCGCGAAATCAGAAACTTTAAGGAGACTCCGTTTTACAGGGTAATCGGCAGGTTTACGGATGCCGGTGTAGAGGCAGAGTGGAAGGCTGTAGAGGGCTCAAGGTACTTTGAATCACCGCTTTTATACAAGGAAAACGGCTTTAAAGAGGAAAAAGATGCACTCGCTTTAATTGAAGAATTAAACGGCAAACAGGCGAAAGTTAAATCTATAGTTAAGAATATTGCTAAAAAAAGAGCACCGCTTCTTTTCAACCTGGCGGAGCTGCAGGCAGAGTGCTCAAAGAAGTTTAAAATCAGCCTGATGAGACATTACAGGTGGCTCAGGATCTGTATGAAAAAAGCTTACCACCTATCCTAGAACAGATGCCAGGGTGCTCTCAAGCGCTGTGGCAAAGGAGATTGGAAAAATATAAGCAGGCTTAAAGGTTTTGAACCGACAGCAGACTTTGTGGAGCATATTATGCAAAAGAGGCTATATGCAACATAGCTGATACGCAGTACACGGATGACAGCAAGGTAACAGACCACTACGCTATCATTCCGACAGGTCAGCTTACAGAGCTTTCGGGGCTTACATCGCTTCAAAGAGCTGTATTTGAGCTGATTGTCAGGCGTTTCCTTAGTATTTTTTATCCACCGGCAGAGTATGAGAATGTGAAGCTTGTCGTAGATGTGGATAAGGAAAGTTTTTTTGCATCATCAAAGGTACTAAAGAGCGAGGGCTATTTACAGGTGGCGAATCCGCCGAAAAAGAAGTCGTTTGAGGAATCAAACGCACGAATACTTGGTAAAAACAGTGAAACTGCAGATAGTACAGATGAAAACAGCACAGCAAACGGCAGCAATGATGAGATAGTCGTAAATCCCAAGGTGATGCTTGAGCTTGCCGATAAGCTAAAGGCGGGTGATGAGATAGCATGCCAAGGATATAATATCAAGTTTGGTAAGACATCTCCGCCAAAGCGCTATACATCAGGCTCCATGGTGCTTGCCATGGAAAATGCAGGACAGCTTATCGAGGACGAGGAGCTTCGTGAGCAGATAAAGGGCTCAGGAATAGGCACCTCAGCAACGAGAGCGGAGATAATCCAGAAGCTTGTCCGTATAGGATATCTGAATCTGAACAAAAAGACACAGATACTCACACCCGAAAGCCTTGGTGAGATGGTATTTGAGGTCGTATACATGACAGTTCCGGCACTTCTTAATCCAAAGATGACAGCCAACTGGGAAAAGGGACTGGACGGAATTACAAGGGGCACGGTGGATTTCTGGGAATACAGAGGAAAGCTTGAGAGCTTTATCCGCAAAGAGACAGAAAAGATGATTGAGCAGAATCTGCGCCCTGAGATTGCAGACCGCATCAGCAGCTTTGCAGGCAAAAATGCCAGAGGTGCGGCGGCCAGACGAAAGATAGGTGTCAAGTGCCCGGTCTGCGGCGGTGAGATAGTGACCACACCGTTTGGCTATGGCTGCGCCAATTACAAAAATGATAAATCAGGATGTAATTTTAATATCGGACAGGTGGCAGGACTTGATATTCCGGAGGAACAGGTCAAAAAGCTGATTGAAGAAGGAATCACCGACACAATCCGTGGTTTTAAGTCGAAGAGCGGCAAACGCTTTGATGCATGCTTAAAGCTAAACAAGGATGAACAGACGAACAAGGTATCAGCCACCTTTGATTTTGAAAATGTAAAGCCGCAAAAGGTCGAGGGCATTGTATGCCCGGACTGTGGAGGCGATATATATGTGTCGCCATACGGCTACCGATGTGCAAACTATAACAGACAGACAGAGGATGGCTGCCATTTCTTCGTTGGAAGGATAGCAGACAAGCAGCTGTCACAGGTACAGTTTTTAGAGCTCATGGCAAACGGCAGAACAGAGACGATAAAGGGCTTTAAATCAAAATCGGGAAAGCGCTTCAACGCATGCCTCGTTTTAAAGAAGGAGCCGGTCACAGAGGGAAGTGAGAAAATGCACACCGTCGTAGCATTTGACTTTGACAATGTGGAGGACGAAATCATAAAGGATGTCGTCTGTCCGCTTTGTGGTGGTCAGATAAAAAAGACATCGTTTGGCTATGGCTGTGTGAACTACAAGGGTGATGAGCCGGGAAGCTGCCGCTTTTCGGTGGGACAGATTGCGGGAAAGACAATCACAGCCGCAAACTTAAAGCAGCTTCTTAATGATAAAAAGACCGAGACCATACGAGGCTTTAAATCCAAAAGCGGGAAACGCTTCGATGCGTGCCTGGTGCTTAAGGAGGATGAAAATAAAAAGCTTTCTGTCCAGTTTGATTTTGACCATGTAGAGCCAAAGACAGTGAAGGATGTAGTATGTCCGAAGTGCGGAGGCAAAATCCAGGTGGCGCCGTTTGGATTTGTATGCGAGAACAACAGACGTGATGATCCTGAGAGCTGCCGCTTTATGGTGGGCAAGGTTGCAAGCGTCAAGATAAAGGAATCAGTCCTTAAGGAGCTTTTGACAAAGAAAAAGACAGAAGTTATATCAGGATTTGTCTCAAAGACAGGCATGAAGTTTGACGCACCGCTAAAGCTCACAGAGGACGGAGATATAGCCTTTGATTTCCCCGAAAAACCAAAGCCAATCGAGACCAATGTACTCTGTCCAAAGTGTGGCAGACCTCTCAAAAAAACACAGTGGAAATATGAGTGTGAGTGCGGCTTCAATGTTTGGCATACTGTGGCAAAGGTGGAGCTTTCAGAGGAAATTCTCACGGAGCTGTTTACCACAGGAAAGACCAAAAAGAAGGTCACAGGCTTCACCTCCAAGGCGGGAAATGTATTCGATACATGTCTTAAGTTTGAAAATGACCAGATATCATTTGATTTCGATAACCCCGGCGAGGAAGAAGTGCAGAGCACGGCTGAAGTACATAACAATGCTGATACACATAACAATGCTGAAGTGCAGAGCACGGCAGATGATGCGCCGGATGAGACAACCATGAATAATACAACCATGGATGAGATGGGAATCCCAGAGGAATTTCTGGCAGGATTTGATATGGCAGCAGAGGGCGCACAGGCAGATGATGTGTCGGAGGCGGCACTTGCGGCCGCGCATGAGCTGTTCGGCGAGTAGCTCTGCCTATAATTAATTATTAAATCTATAATTAATATGAATTTTTATATTTATGTTTAATACTTATATTTATGTTTAATATTTATATTAAGTTAAATATTGAAATGACAGTTAAACAATAGTCAATAATTTCACATAATTAAAAGAAAGGACATAGAAAAATGGAAAACGCAAAAATAACAAACCTCTATAATCTGGATGAAACAATCGCAAAGGAGTATTTATCACAGTTCACTTATCCATGGGAGGCACTTGCCGGAATAAGTGATTTCATCAAGGAGCTCGGACCAACACTTGACCCTGAAATCTATGAGAAAAGAGGCGAGGATATCTGGGTAGCAAAGAGCGCAACAGTATTTGACAGCGCATATCTGCACGGTCCACTCATCATCTGCGAGGATGCAGAAATCAGACAGTGTGCTTTTATCCGTGGCAGCGCAATCGTAGGAAAGGGCTCAGTAGTAGGTAACTCCACAGAACTCAAAAATGTCATCATCTTCAACTCAGTACAGGTGCCTCATTACAACTATGTAGGTGATTCAATTCTTGGCTACAAATCACATATGGGCGCAGGCTCTATTACATCAAATGTAAAGAGCGACAAGACTCTTGTAGTCGTAAAGGATGTTTATGATACAAAAGAGGAGATTGAAACCGGCCGCAAGAAATTCGGCGCTATGCTCGGTGACCATGTGGAGGTAGGCTGCAACTCAGTGCTCAATCCGGGAACAGTAATAGGAAGAAATTCAAACATTTATCCGCTTTCAAGAGTACGCGGAGTCATCCCTGCAAACCACATTTTTAAGGACAAGGACAACGTAGTTCTTAAAAATAGTAATGTTGTTTGAAAAAATATTGTATTTTTGTTGTTTTTTGTCGATGATACTCTAGACTTATGACAAAAAATATGAGAGAATAAATCGGGTATGTTAAAACCATAACGAAAGGAGTCTTAAGATGATTTACACTAAGGAAGTTGAAAACATGTGTCCTGTAGCTAAGGGCGCAAAACATGAGCCAGCTCCTATCCCAGAAGAAGGAAATGGTTCATTCTAAGAAAATTGAGGACATTTCAGGATTTACACACGGTGTAGGCTGGTGTGCACCACAGCAGGGTGCCTGCAAGCTCTCACTCAATGTAAAGAATGGAGTAATTGAAGAGGCATTAGTTGAGACTATCGGATGCTCAGGAATGACACACTCTGCAGCTATGGCAGCAGAAATCTTACAGGGTAAGACAATTCTTGAGGCATTAAACACAGACTTAGTTTGTGATGCCATCAATACAGCTATGAGAGAGTTATTCTTACAGATCGTTTACGGTCGTACACAGTCTGCATTCTCTGATGATGGACTTGCTGTTGGAGCAGGACTTGAGGATTTAGGAAAGGGACTTCGCTCACAGGTTGGTACAATGTACGCAACAAAGGCAAAGGGAGTTCGTTACCTTGAGATGGCTGAGGGCTATGTAACAGGAATCGCTCTTGACAAGAACGATGAAGTAATTGGATACCAGTTCGTTTCTCTTGGAAAAATGACAGATTTTATCAAAAAGGGTGATGACGCTAACACAGCTTGGGAGAAAGCTTCAGGATCATACGGTCGTGTAACTCCAGAGCAGGGTGCTGTTAGGATCATCGATCCAAGACAGGAATAAGAGGAAAGGAGAACGACAATGGCATTATTTGAAGCATATGAAAGAAGAATAGACCAGATCAATGCTGTACTTAACAGCTATGGTATCAGCTCAATCGAAGAAGCTGAAAAGATTACAAAGGACGCTGGACTTGATGTTTACGATCAGGTAAAGAAAATCCAGCCAATCTGTTTCGAGAACGCTTGCTGGGCATACACAGTTGGTGCAGCAATCGCAATCAAAAAAGGATGTAGAAGAGCAGCAGACGCTGCAGCAGCAATCGGAGAGGGACTTCAGGCATTCTGTATCCCTGGATCAGTTGCTGATCACCGTAAGGTAGGTTTAGGACATGGTAACCTTGGAAAGATGCTCCTCGAGGAGGAGACAGAGTGCTTCTGTTTCTTAGCAGGTCACGAGTCATTCGCAGCCGCTGAGGGTGCTATCGGAATCGCTGAGAAGGCAAACAAGGTTCGTCAGAAACCACTGCGTGTTATCCTTAACGGACTTGGAAAAGACGCTGCACAGATCATCTCACGTATCAACGGATTCACATTTGTAGAGACACAGTATGACTACAAGGCAGCTAAGCTCAACATCGTTTCTGAGCATGCATACTCAGATGGACTCCGTGCAACAGTTAAGTGTTACGGTGCAGATGATGTTCAGGAAGGTGTTGCAATCATGCATCACGAGAACGTTGGTGTTTCTATCACAGGAAACTCTACAAACCCAACTCGTTTCCAGCATCCGGTAGCAGGTACATACAAGAAAGAGTGTATCGAGCAGGGCAAGAAGTACTTCTCAGTAGCATCAGGCGGTGGTACAGGACGTACACTTCACCCAGACAACATGGCAGCAGGACCAGCTTCATACGGTATGACAGATACAATGGGACGTATGCATTCAGATGCACAGTTCGCAGGATCTTCATCAGTTCCAGCTCACGTTGAGATGATGGGACTTATCGGAATGGGTAATAACCCAATGGTTGGTGCTACAGTAGCAGTAGCCGTTTCTGTTCAGCAGGCTGCTGATGCAGGCAAATTCTAAATAGAAAGCTTGATTTTATGGGCTTTTTGGAGAGTCTTTGGAGAAATCCGAAGGCTCTCTTATTTTTATGTTTACCAAGTTTACGTGTTAATCCTAAGCCAAAGTCTACGAGAAGTCTACAGAATTTTTGTAGAACATAAAATTTTGGATTGACATATTTTCACATGACAGGTAATATAATATTAAAGACAGGCAACTTGAGTGTCTGCCAAGCGGTAAAGTAAGGTGTTGTGCCAGAGAGCAGTGCCTTATGAGCTTTATAAGGGTTTAACATTTACCACAATCTGGCTAGAGGTTAATCCTCGAAAGAAAATGTTAGAAGGGCTCTGCTTTTGCAGAGCCTTTCTTAATCTAAAGAAGTAGTGGAGAACTGTAATGAGAAATGTTATAGATTGTATAAATGCCTTTATTCCGCTATTATCGACAGAATATGAGCTTGTGTTGGGCAGAAAAGGTGTTGCAGTTACATTAAGAATCTTATTTGACAAAAAAGATTGTTTTCATCTTATGGGACTGCAATATCTTGTTGATAGACCTGAATTGAGTAGAGACAGAGGCAAAGTATTTGATGAAATAGCAGATGGAACAATTGCAATTTAGAAAATAGAATCATCTGATTTTTATAAAAAGATAGAGCAAAGAATACATTTTTTGCCATTACTTGAACAAATGATAGATAGTAATGATACAGTGTTTAAATACAATAAAAAGGCAAATATGTATTCAATGATTGAGGCTGATTACCTTATGGAAAATAATATTTTTTACATAAGTCATTTGGACTAACAATCCAGATGGCTATTTTTTACTCATTACCAATAATGCTAAAAAGGTATTATCAGAGGCACAGGAGTAATTTTATACCAAGTGTGAGCAGATAAAGTCGCAGGTATCTGAGGTGAAAGAGCAGAAACAGAGGATTTATTTTTAGCATTAATTTATTATGGAACAAGCTTATTATTTATTGTTATAGGAAATTACCTGCCAAAGATTAAGCAGAACAATACGATAGGAATCAGAATCGTATGGACATTGCAGGATGAAGAAAACTGGAATGCAGCTCATAGCTTTAGTGGAAGGATATGGGGGACATCAGGTATTTTATGTATGCTATGCACATTACATTTGATAAAATCTGTGAGTAAAGAAGCTTGCATAAAAGCTAAGTAAGTTATTAATAAAATTGTGTAATTTATTTCTCATGGAAATTCATCTCCTTTCTGTTTACGATGTCATTATAGAATACGAAAAGAATTATTACTTGCCAAAATAACAGAATATATAGTCAAAAGTTGCTTAATACAGTGACAGGTTAAAATATCCTGCAATACTGTCATTGGTCAGTTTATTTATACAATTTAATATTGGAATATTTTACAACTATGACACAAGTATGCAACATAATAAACGAATGCTTTTGATAGAGTAATGATACACAATATCAGTTACAAAGAAGCAGGAGGGTAGAAAGTGGACATGACACAAAACAAATGTTGCAGACATGGGGCAAGTTTACGTCGAAGGAGACGCAGGCGCAGAAAAATACTGCGTTCTATCATATTTTCCTGTAGCATCATAGCTGTGGCTGTATTTGTGGCTGTTGGAAGCCGTATGATAACATCCGGCGATGGCGGGACAAATAAATATGATGTTGAAGCCGGAAACAATACATATGATAATGCTGTTATAGAAAATAGCAAAATCTCTGAAAAGAATAAGATACAAAATAATCAGTCAATGCTTGATGATATAATGAACAGTACCCAATATCCAAAACAGCTAAAGGAACTTGCTTTGAAGAATGAAGAGGCACTTGAGTTTGTGTATGATTATCCGGCGGAACATGTGAAGGAACACACAATTGATTTGACAGAAGAAGCGTCTATGGATAGTGTTCCGTTATTTGTGCAGTGGGATAAACGCTGGGGCTACGAAAAGTATAGCGGCAATTTCTTTGCAGCAAGCGGATGCGGTCCCACTACACTTTCGATGGTAGTGGTTTATCTGACACACAACAGGGATGCATCACCTATTGCAGTAGCAAAGTATTCAAAGGAAGCCGGTTACAGTGTAGATGGATCGGGAAGTTCATGGACGCTTATAAGTGAAGGCTGCATGCACTACGGCGTAAAAGCAAAGGCAGTGGCGCTGGATGAGAGCAGAATGAAAGCAGAGCTTGATGAAGGACATCCTATTGTGGTAAATGTAGGACCGGGAGATTTTACCGATACAGGACATTTTATGGTTATAACAGGCTACGATGATGAAGGATTTTCAATAAATGATCCAAACAGCATTGAAAAAGTGGCAAAAGGTGGTTATTCAGAAATATATCATCTCAGATTAGAGCTGTCTGGAGTATGTATGTGTGAGAATATATTTGTATAAGTGCCGGTAAAACATCCTATTATTGAGTTAAATAACAGGGTGTTTTTTACAACTATGACACATCTTTATGCTATAATAATTCTATCATAATCATAGAAGAGGAGCAGCTTATGACCAGTATTCTCATAGTGGAAGATGACAACGACATAAATAATTTAATATGCAACACCCTGAAGGCAGAGGGATATCAATGCGAAAGAGCGTTTGATGGCAAGGAAGGGGCGGACAAAATTGAGCAGAACAGATATGATCTGCTGCTGCTTGATATTATGCTTCCTGAGATAAATGGTTATGAATTGCTTGACTATGTCAGGAGAATTGGGGATACTCCGGTCATAATAATATCTGCCATGGGACAGGTGATGAAAGGATACGCGGGCTTCGTATGGGCGCGGATGATTACATATGCAAACCATTTCAGATAGGGGAGCTGCTTGCGAGAGTGGAAACCGTATTAAGGCGCACTCAGCGCATGGCAGAGCGTCTGGAAATAGAGGATGTAGCTATAGATCCTAAATCACGTACAGTGACAAAGGCAGGTGAGCAGGTAGAGCTCACAGTAAAGGAATTTGATCTGCTGTATGAGCTTATGAAGAATAAGAATGTTGCACTCAGCAGGCGCAGGCTTTATGAACTTGTATGGCAGGAGGAGTATACCGGGGAGACAAGGACACTGGACTCACACGTACAAAGACTAAGGAAAAAGCTTGACTGGAATGAAAAGATTGTCACAGTTTTCAGGATTGGCTATCGTCTGGAGGTTCGCGGATGAAATTTTTCTATAAAATGTTTCTTGGAATGACAGTGATACTGCTGTTGCCCTTGGAATGATAGAATATGTGACTCTATCATATTCACTGGAGCATGCAGTGAAAAGGGAGCAGGACAGTGCACTTTCACAGCATCAGATGATAAAATACTCGATTGAAACGGTAATCCTTAATATGAAGAGTGAGGATGTGGATAAGGAGCTTACAGATATGATGTCGCAGTCGGCAAAATCCATTGTTGGAGATGAAGGAGGAATGTATCTTGCTGATGATGATGGAAAAAGGATATATGCCAATTCATGTAATTATGAGCAAAAGGATATAAAGGTAAAGGATGGTACGCTTACATACAGTATAGTGTCAAAAGAGAATACTAAAGATACCGGTGAAAAGCAAAGCGGCAGATATATCCATGTCAAAAGCAGCTTTAAACTGAATGATAACAGGTATATTCTGATAACGGAAAGTGATATTACACCGGTTTTCGATGAGTCAAAGGAGCTTAGATATAGATGCAGCATGTACTACATTGTTATATTTGCTGTTGGTATGATGGTCATATTGATACTTTCCTGGATGATTACAAAGCCTCTTGCCGGATTAACAGCCATCACCAAAAAATTTGCAGATGGTGATTACACAGCAAGAAGTGATGTAAAGACAAAGGATGAAATAGGTGAGCTTGCGATGGCTTTCAACGAGCTTGCGAAAAACCTTGAAAGCAAAGTTTATGAACTTCAGATGGCGGCAAAGAAGCAGGAGGATTTTACTGCAAACTTCGCACATGAGCTCAAAACCCCAATGACATCAATTATAGGATATGCCGATACCCTGTATCAGAAAAAACTGTCTGAGGATGAGGTGCACAGTGCTGCTGGAGTCATACTGAATGAGGGCATGAGGCTTGAAGCATTATCATTTAAGCTGCTGGAGCTTATCACTCTTGATAAAAATGATTTCAGACTTGAAGAAACAAGAATATCTGAGATTATAGCAGATTGTGTGGAAACCGCACATGAAGCGGCAAGAAAGCATAATACAGATATTGTGTACAGTGCGGATGAGGCATGGGTGTGGCTGGAATATGATCTGTTTAAGACCATGCTTCTTAATCTGATAGACAATGCAGTGAAATCAGGAGGCAGCAAGGTAGATGTATCAGGCAGACTTATTTCGCACAGTATTTATCGTATTGCAGTTTCGGATAATGGAAGAGGAATACCGCCTGAGGATATAGAGCGCATTACAGAGGCTTTTTATATGGTTGACAAGTCACGATCAAGAAGTGAGCATGGAGCAGGGCTTGGGCTTGCACTTGTATCAAGGATTGCTAAGCTGCATGATACAAAAATCCATTATGAGAGTAAGTCAGGTAAAGGAACCAGGGTGTATTTTGATATGAAAGCGGAGGCATTGGATGAGAAGTAAGCATTTATCAGTGCGTAAATGTATTGATAAAAAACCGGATAAAATCAAGGGAATAGTGTGTATATGCATTATTCTGGCAGTTGTATGTGCGGGAAATATGATACCGAATTATCTGATTTCACTTAAAGCAGCAAAAATTGCCAAAACGAGTACTACGATAAGCAACGCAGATATAAGCCCCTACAGCCACTCTATTTCAGCTGAAGAGAGGCTTACTAAGATGATGTCTCTGATGCAGGATAATGTAAATGAGCTGTGGAATGGGAAATATAATGAGATAAGGGAACCGTTGGATACTGAGATTCCGGTGGGACAGGCTTATACGGCTATTCAGACTTTTCTGAAAGGTGCCTGTGAGCTGCAGAAGCAGTCAGGTATTATGCAGATGCTCGGTGAAGATGATATAGTTATGCTCCAAAGCCTTGAAAGTAACTATTCAAAGGATACAGACAGCGAAACAGAACAGACATATGAAGCAGCTCCTTGGCAATATGGTGCAGCAGTTGCTTTGGATGATAGCTTTGACAACACAATATCAGATTATTTTGTAACATCGGATATAAGCAAGGAATTATCGGCGTGGGTATTTATAATATCATTTGAAGATACGAGAATGCTGGCTGCTGTTGATGCGGTGCTTGGAGTACCGTTTTATATTACATATTATTGTGCAGATGTGGATAGTCCTAAGGCACAGGCTACAGTGATGAGAGATTTATATGCAAAGACATATGGCAGTGATTATTCTATGGGTGATCCAAAAGAGTCTGAATCAAAAATAGATTCTTCCTTTGAGACAAATATAATAGAGAATTTTTATTATGGGAATAATTATACGCAAGGGGATGATGAATATACCGGTTTTGAACCTTATGTATACTCTTGTTCATCGGACAAGCTGCAGATGGAATATCAGGTTATTACAAGAATCCAAAGATTTGAAAAAAAGGGAAAGCAAGTGTCATCATATAATTCGCGTGTTAATATATGTCTGTACTAACCGGACTAAAAAGCTCTCTGTGCAATGCACGGGGGCTTTTTAAATTGCATGCAAGCATCAATGATGCCTTTTGACCCTCATTTTATAATACAGTAATTATAACAGTATCATTTAGTGCATGATTTGTATAATTTATTACATTGCTCTTTGCAAGGGTTTTGTTATATCTTAGATATAACAAAGCAGTTATTGTTCTCGGTTTTATATATTAATAATTGGAAAGTGAGGAAAAATATGAACGCTGATATGAAATGGCTTGATAATCCGGAAGTGTTTAAGGTAAATCAATTGGAACCACATAGTGATCATTGCTATTATCTGGATTATTCAGACATGAAAAAAGAAAAAAATCCGTTATTACAGTCATTAAATGGTCAATGGGAGTTTGCTTACAGCAAAAATGTGATGGAAAGACCTGTTGATTTTTATAAGGAAACATTTGATGCATCCGGATTCGATAAAATTATGGTTCCCGGACATATTGAACTGGCTGGATATGATAAAATACGTTACATCAACACTATGTATCCGTGGGAAGGAAAAGAGTACCACAGAGGAGCATATAGTATGGAGGCAACCGGAGCAGAAGAAGGAATGTTCTCAGAAGCACAGTACAATCCGGTAGGCTCTTATATCAAATACTTTGATTTGGATAAGAACATGTGTGGAAAAAGAATACATATCTGCTTCGAAGGTGTAGAAGAAGCTATGTATCTGTGGCTTAATGGTCAGTTTATAGGTTATGCAGAGGACAGCTTCACACCTTCTGAGTTTGATCTGACACCATATATTAAGGAAAAGGGAAATGTTCTGGCAGTGCAGGTACATAAGATGAGCACGGCGGCATTTTTAGAGGATCAGGACTTTTTCAGATTTTTGGAATTTCAGAAATGTTACTTTGAAGGCAATTCCGGATGTTCATCTGGAGGATGTATGGTTCAAACCTGTGTTAAATCAAGATAATGAAAGCGGAAGCGTATCTGTCAGCATGAAGGTATCTGCTACTGACAGTCAGAATGTAACTGCTGGCTTTATTTTAAAAGACAGAGAAGAAAATATATTAGTTGAGAAGTCATTACAGTTAAATAAAGAAAACAACCATTTGGAAGGCACGATTTGTGTTGACTTGGAAAGTGTCAGGCTGTGGGATAATCATAATCCATATTTATACCATGCTTATGTTGAGCTTAAAGCAGAGGATGGTTCACTGGCCGAGGTAATTCCTTATGATATCGGTTTCAGAAGAATAGAGATTATAGATAAAGTAGTCTATTTGAATGGAAAACGTCTTGTTATCACGGGAGTAAACCGTCATGAGTGGAATGCAAGAACAGGAAGATGCATTGGTATAGAAGACATGAAGGCAGATATATCATGTATGTTAAGAAACAATATTAATTCTGTGCGTACCTGTCACTATCCTGACCAGATACCATGGTACTATATGTGCGACGATGCAGGTATTTATGTGATGGCAGAAACAAATCTTGAGAGCCATGGCTCATTCCAAAAACTTGGGGCAATCGAACCGTCATGCAATGTACCGGGATCTATTCCACAGTGGAGAGATGCAGTGCTTGAGCGTGCAAAAAACAATTTCGAAACTTTTAAAAACCATACATCCATCCTTTTCTGGTCATTAGGAAATGAATCCTATGCAGGAGACGACATTGAGGCAATGAACGTTTATTTTGCCGAAAAGAAGGATGGAAGATTAGTTCATTATGAAAGCGCTTATTATAATAGGGCATATGAGGATACTATTTCTGATTTTGAGACCAGAATGTATGCAAAACCGGAGGATGTAGAGGAATACTTGAATAACAGTCCGAAAAAACCGTATATTTTATGCGAATTCATGCATGATATGGGAAATTCAATGGGTGGACTTGGCTCTTATATGAAGCTGATTGACAAATACGATATGTATCATGGCGGATTTATATGGGATTTTATTGACCAGGCAATTATGGTAAAAGATTCCGTTACAGGAAAAGATGTTTTACGCTATGGCGGAGATTTTGATGATAAACCGGCAGACTATGAATTCTCAGCAAATGGAATTGTATTTGCTGACAGGAAAGAAAAACCGGCAATGCAGGAAGTGAGGTATTACTATGGCTTATACAGATAAATTAAGAGTGGTCTATGGTGACTATACATTAGGTGTACATGGTGAAGGCTTTGATTATATTTTCTCTTATGCACAGGGTGGACTGGAATCTATCGTTAAAAATGGATATGAGTGGCTGTATCGTTGCCCAAAGCCTACTTTCTGGAGAGCGTTGACAGATAATGACAGGGGAAGCAAGTTCCATATTAAAAGCGGAAGCTGGCTTTCGGCAGATATGTTTATTGACTGTAAGGGAATACAGGTGATCATGGATGGCAAGGAGCAAAAACCATATGCACCTGATAATAACAGCTATGGCGGTGATGTTTATGCTGATGAAATTATTGTAAAATATACATACGAGACCATAACAACTCCGGCGACAACTGTTCTTGTGAGCTATAGCGTTGATGCGTCCGGAAAGATTCGCGTGGATGTACATTATAATGGAGTACAGGGGCTTCCTGAATTCCCTGTATTTGGAATGAGATTTATTATGCCAACATTGGCTGACAAATATTTATATAAGGGACTCTCCGGGGAAACATATCCTGACAGAAAAGCAGGTGCACAAGAAGGCGTCTATGAGATCGATGATCTGAGTCTTACACAATATCTTGTTCCGCAGGAATGTGGTATGAGAATGGATACAGAGTGGCTTGAAATTACAAGACATACGGCTCTTGATAACAGCAGGACAGATAGCTCATCACAGACACTGCGCATTGAAAAGAATGATGAAAAATTTGCATTTTCTTGTCTGCCTTATACCGCATCTGAGATTGAAAACGCTCTTCACCATGAAGAACTGCCACCGGCAAGAAGAACTGTTTTATGCATATATGGCGCAGTAAGAGGTGTTGGAGGTATCGACAGCTGGGGAACTGATGTGGAAGAGGATTATCGTATCAGTGCGGAGAGTGATAAGGATTATTCTTTTACAATCTGTTAGTCATTAATTAAAATGATAATGTAACAGATGCAGGTTGATTATTTACATGGATATCTATTTGGCATACAATGCAGTAAGGAAGAATTTATACAACGATTTACAGGAGATATCAGTTGATAGAGGATCTGGCTACAAAATAGTTCTTTTGTAGTCAGATTGGGAGATCGGGAATATGGATATCAATAAAAAGGCAAAGTTCAAGTTTTATCAGTTACCCACAGGTGAGGATATATTTGCAAAGCTTGGAAGTAGTGAAATTAAAGAATATGGTTTAAATAGCGAAGGACAGGTAGTGGATACAAATCATTACCACAATCTTATGGAGTTTTCAATCTGTCGTTTTGGAAAAGGCCGTGTAATATTCAATGATGAGGTATGTACTTATGATAAAGGTACAATTATTGTTGTACCACGTAATTACCCGCATACAATAATAAGTGAGCAAGGTGAAAAATGCTATTGGGAAAGTGTATACATTAATCCGGTAACATTTCTGACGGAACAATATGATTTTGGTAAGAGGGATATTGATAAGGCTATACGCAGAATAGAACAAAGACCTCTGCTTTTAAATGATGAAAAAGTGCCTATGCTTACGCAGGAGCTGGAGTGTATTATGAATCAGCTTCGCACAAGAGGATACGGATATAAAAATTGTTTAAAAGGTCTGATTTATGCGATGCTTATGGAGATTATCAAGATTAATTATTCAAATTCGCAAGAAAATGGGATGTTGATGCATACATATTACGAGGAAACGAATTACAAGCTGAAGCTTGCAATAGAATATATTAATGATAATTATGCCTCTGATATAAGAATGTCTGATATTTCTGATGCTGCATATATCAGCGAGAGTTATTTACGAAGTCTGTTTACGTCGCACTATAGGTGTATCACCGCTTAAGTATGTTGATTATATCCGTATTACACAGGCGTGCAAAATACTTGACACGAAGGATAAAAGCATTGCTGAGGTGGCAAGGGAGTGCGGCTTTAACAATATGTCGACATTCAATAAGAATTTTAAGAAATTTACAGGTAAAACTCCTAAGCAATATGAGAAGGAAAATACCAGAAAAATTGACTAGATATAATTTCTCAAAGGAGCTGTCACACACGTGAGTTGGTGTGAGGCTTCTTTTTTTTTGCTCATTTATTGAACAAAGTTATTTGAATAATACTATATTTACGAAAAAACTGGTGGAATGACGAAATAAATGTGCCAGTTTGTCATGATATTTATCAAAATGCCAGTTTGTTTTGAAATAATAGCGCAAAACAAAGCGCAATAAAAATAAAAAACTATCAAAATCACTCTATATAGTAGCAATAATCATAACTTGATAGTACAAGCAATAGGTATAATTTAACACATAGGAAACCGGTTCCGAAAATTTAATATGCATTTTGCACAAAAGGTATAGCGCAATATGAGCGCAACGGAGGGACAAATATGAAAAAGAAATTACTTTCATTATTATTAGTTACATCAATGACAGCCGGAATGCTTGCTGGCTGTGGATCAAGTGGCGGTTCAGATGATAAATCTGCAAAAGGTGAGGATGAGAACACCCTGACTGTATGGGCATGGGATCAGACATTCAACATCTATGCGATGAAAGAGGCTGAAAAAGTATATCAGAAGGATCATCCTGATTTTAAGCTTAATATTGTAGAGACCGGATGGGATGACTTACAGACACAGCTTGGAACAATTGTAGGAGCAGGTGATTATTCAAAGCTGCCTGATATCTGCCTTATGCAGGATTTTGCATATCAGAAGTATGTTACAACATACCCGGATCTCTATCAGGATATCACTGATAGCGGCATTGACTTCTCACAGTTTGCAGAAGGAAAGCTCGCGGCTTCTACAGTAGATGGTAAAAATTATGGAGTTCCATTTGATAATGGTGCAGAGATTGCATGTTATAGAACGGATATTCTTGAGCAGGCCGGATATACAATCAATGATCTGACAGACATTGATTGGGATCAGTTTATAAAGATAGGCGAGGATGTATACAGCAAGACAGGATACTCGCTCCTTTCAGTTCAGGCTGCTAGCTCAGATTTGATTTATCAGATGCTTCAGTCTGCAGGCTTTAGTACATGGAAGGATGATAATACACCTGACATCAAGGGTAACAAAAATATTAAGCAGTGTATTGAAATTTACAAAGAAATGGTAGATAAGCATGTGCTTGCAGTAGTTAACAGCTGGGATGAGTATATTGCAACATTCACAAGCGGAAAGACATGCGGTGTAATGAATGGATGCTGGATACTTGCTTCTGTACAGACAGCTACTGATCAGTCAGGTAAATGGGGACTTACAAATATGCCTAAGCTGCCGGGAGTTGATTCCGCAACTAACTACTCTAATCAGGGTGGTTCTACATGGGCAATTACAAAGAATTGCAAGAATACAAAGCTTGCAGCTGATTTCCTTGCAAAGACATTTGCAGGAAGCAAAGAGCTTTACGATACAATCCTTCCTAAGTCTGGTGCTATCGCAACATGGCTTCCGGCTAGTGAGAGCGAAGTGTACAATGAGCCACAGGAATTCTTCGGTGGACAGGCAATATACAAAGAAATTGCCGATTATGCTTCTAAAACACCTTCTGTAAACCTTGGAGTTTATTACACTGAGGCAAACACAGCACTTACAACAGCGCTTGCTAATGTAGTAGGTGGTGGAGATATTGATTCTGAACTTGAAACCGCACAGCAGACAGTTGAATTCAATATGGGCAAATAATTTACGAGACAATCATATAAATGACATGGAAAGCGGTAAAACGCTTTCCATGCTTTTACTTTAACAATGGAAAGCAGGTGCAGATATGAAAAAAAAGAATGGCCTGAGTATGAGGGGAAAACAGAATGCCACCGGATGGGGATTTCTGGCTCCGGCTATAATACTTATTACATTATTCAGCTTATATCCAATGATAAGTGCCTTGATTACATCATTCCAGACAGGGACAGGCACAAATATGAAGTTTTGTGGTTTTTCAAACTATATAAGATGTTTACAGGATGACGTTTTTGTACAGTCAATTAAGAACTGCGTTTTTTATCTGATAATTCAGGTACCGGTAATGCTTGTTTTAGCATTGATTTTTGCTTCGATTCTTAATAATCCAAAAGTAAAATTCAGAGGATTTTTCAGAACAGCAATCTTTTTACCTTGTGCAACATCACTTGTTGCATATGCTATTATTTTCAGATCATTATTTGCAACAGACGGTTTTATCAACAATCTGGCAATGAAACTTGGAATTTTAGATTCGGCATATAATTTCCTTTCGCATGATACAAGTGCACGAATAATCATAATTATAGCACTTGTTTGGAGATGGACAGGTTACAATATGGTATTTTACCTTGCCGGACTTCAGAATATCGAATACTCAGTATATGAGGCAGCAAAGATAGATGGAGCGTCAGCGTTTCAGACATTCTTTAAAATAACTGTCCCATTACTTAAACCAACAATCCTCATGACAGCCATTATGTCTACAAACGGAACATTACAGCTGTTTGACGAGTCTATGAACCTGACAAAGGGTGGACCTGGAAATGCATCCATTACAATGTCACATTATATTTATAATATGTCATTCAAGGGCGTGCCTAACTTTGGATACACCTCAGCAATGTCATTTATTATCTTAATCATGGTAGCAATACTGGCTATTATTCAGATGAAAGTAGGTGAGGATCGTGACTAGTAAATTAAAAATGACAGGCATCTATATCTTACTTATAGTTGCGACAATTATTTCAGTTTTCCCATTACTATGGATGGTTTTAGCTGCAACAAATAAAAGCGTGGATGTAATATCGGGCAAGCTTACATTTGGTGCAAATCTTATTGAAAACTATAAAAATCTGACAGCACAGCAGCCTCTTTGGAGCAGCTTCCTGAATTCATGTAAATACACTATATTGGTTACTGCTTTTGCACTTATAGTTAGTGCACTTGCAGGTTATGCATTTGAAGTTTATAGAAGTAAAGCGAAAGAGAAGATATATGGATTAGTACTTATGACTATGATGATTCCTTTCGTTGCACTGATGGTTCCTCTTTTCCGTATGTATTCAAAAATGAATTTATTGAATACAGCAGTTGGATTTATGCTTCCGTCTCTGGCCACACCATTACTTATTATGATGTTCAGAACTAATGCAAAGGCATTTCCGGTGGACATTATAGAAGCAGCAAGAATTGATGGTCTTAGCGAGGTTGGTATCTTCTTTAGAATGTATATACCATCGATGAAATCAATTTTTGCGGCAGCCGGTGTTGTTACTTTCATGAATGCATGGAACAACTACTTATGGGCAAAGGTAATTATGTCTGATAATACAACACAGACCATGCCTATGTTGATATCTAATCTGATAGCTGGTTATGTTACTGATTATGGAATGCTCATGCTGGCAGTTCTTATTACAACTATCCCAACAGCAATTGTATTCTTTGCATTGCAGAAACACTTTGTAGAGGGAATAACCGGTTCTGTTAAGTAGAAAGAAATGAGGAAGTATTATGACATCTGTATTTGATTATAATATTGTTGGAAATCCTAAAATATTTGAGCAAAACAGACTAATGCCACATACTGAAAAAAAAGACTTTGTATATGACAGTGAAAGCGATGAATGGATTTCAAATCGTTTCCTGAATCTCAATGGAGTATGGGAATTTTGTTATTCAAATAATTATAATACTGCGCCAAAGTTTTTTGAAGAAATAGGATATGATTGTAAAGCCTGGGACAAGATAAAGGTCCCGGGCCATATCCAAATGCAGGGGTATGATGTGCCTCATTATACCAATACAGCATATCCGTGGGATGGAAAGGAAAACGTAAAGACAGGTGAACTGCCTAAAAAGTTTAATCCTGTTGGTTCTTATGTTAAATATTTTGATATTTCGGATAAATGGCTTGGAAAGCAGATAAGGATTTCATTTCAGGGAGTCGAAAGCGGAGCAGCAGTGTGGCTGAATGGCTCGTATGTAGGATATTTTGAAAATAGTTTTGATCCGGCAGAGTTTGATATTAGTAAATTTATCAGAATTGGTGAAAACAAACTGGCGGTACAGGTTTTTAAATGGACTGCAGGAAGCTGGTGTGAGGATCAGGATTTTTTCCGATTTTCAGGAATATACAGAGATGTATATCTATATGCGGTTCCTGAGATTCATGTGGAAGATATCACTATAAATACATTGTTTGACAATCATGATTTCACAAGATCAAGTCTTGAAATCATGTTGGAAACAAACGGCAGAGGGAATGTTAATTTTACGCTCACAGATAATTATGGGATGCAGGTCTTTTCAGAGACTCTGCCAATGAATACTAAAAATACATATACTTTTAGTGTTAACAAACCAAATTTATGGAGTGCGGAAAAGCCGAATCTGTATAAACTTCATGTGGGAGTCTTTGATGATAATAACAACTGTATAGAACAATTTGAGAAGTCTGTTGGATTTAGAAAGATTGAGATTATTGACAATATAATGTATCTTAACGGACAAAGGATTGTATTTAAGGGAGTGAACAGACATGAGTTCAGTTCACTTACGGGAAGAACAGTTTCTGATGAAGAAATTATCAAAGATATAGTGACAATGAAGCAGAATAATATAAATGCAATCAGAACCTGTCACTATCCGGATGATGTGCGGATTTATGATTTGTGCGATAAGTATGGATTGTATGTGCTTGCTGAGAATAACATGGAAACTCATGGCACATGGTGTCATTATGATAAGCCTATTGAACATATAGATGATATCATACCGGGTGATAATCAGAATTGGGAGCCATTGCTGTTAGACAGAGTTTTAAGCTGCTATCATCGTGACAAGAATCATCCTAGTATTCTCATCTGGTCATGTGGAAATGAGTCTTTTGGTGGTATAGTTATAAAGCATATGGCAGATTTGTTCAGGACACTTGACCCAAACAGACTGGTACATTATGAGGGTGTTTTCAATGACAGACGATATAATGATACAAGTGATATTGAAAGTCAGATGTATCCGTCGGTAGAGGCTATAAAAGAATTTATCAAGAATGATAATAGTAAGCCGTTTATCTGTTGCGAATATACTCATGCGATGGGAAACTCTAATGGAGCAATGTATAAGTATACTCAGCTCACAGAGGAAGAACCAACATATCAGGGCGGATTTATATGGGATTATATTGACCAGTCTATTCAGGCAAGAGACAGATATGGAAATAAATATCAGGCATATGGCGGAGATTTTGGTGACAGGCCATGCGATTATAATTTCAGTGGAAATGGTATAGTCTATGGTGGAAACAGGGAACCATCTCCAAAGATGCAGGAGGTTAAATTCTGTTATCAGAATATCAATATCAAGGTTGATGAAGATGAGATTTGTGTGATGAATAATAATCTGTTTACAAATCTGAATGAGTTTGACTGCATCGTTGAGTTGTATAAAGATGGAAATAAGACACAGTCGGCGGTTTTACAGACCAAAGGAGAACCAGGTACAGTTACGAGGTATAGAAATCTGTTTGGCAAAGTAAAGGCAGCAGGAGAATATACAATAATTGTATCTTTTAGAATTAAAGAAGATACGATTTGGTGTAAAAGGGGGTATGAGGTCGCATTTGGTCAGTTTACTTACAAGAACCCAGGTAAAAAGCTGAGATGCACCAATGATATAGAGCTGATTAGAGGCACACAAAATATTGGTGTGACAGGCAGAGATTTTGAGGCGATGTTTTCAATAACTTATGGAGGTCTTGTATCATATAAGTATTGTGGAAGGGAAATGATTAAAAAAATCCCTATGCCAAACTTTTGGAGGGCTCCGGTTGATAATGACATAGGCTGTTGTATGCTACAAGATATGCAATGTGGAAGGGAGCAAGCTTGTATGCTACAGCTAAAAATCCTGAAACAAATATTGTGGATGCTCCACAGGTAATAGAAAATGATAATTGTGTGATAGTTTCTTATAATTACTATATCCCAACTAATCCTGTTTCTATATGTAATGTCAGCTACATTGTTGAAGGTGATGGAAGAATTAATGTCTCTATGAAATATAATGTAGTTCACAAAAAACTAGGAAACGTTCCTGAATTTGGCATGATGTTTATTATTGATGCTGATTATGAAAACCTGGGATGGTATGGAATGGGACCGGAGGAAACATATGCAGACAGGTGCTATGGAGCAAAGCTGGGCATATATCATAATAAGGTGGCTGAAAATGTAGCAAAATATCTTGTGCCACAGGAATGTGGAAATAAGGTTGGTGTGAGGTATGCAAAGGTTACAGATGAGCAGGGAAATGGCATCCTTTTTGAAGGTGATAATATAAGCTTTTCTGCTCTGCCATATACACCTCATGAGCTGGAAAATGCAATGCATGATTATGAGCTTCCAAGAATAAATCACACTGTAATAAGAGTTTCTAAAGCACAGATGGGTGTAGGAGGAGACGATAGCTGGGGAGCAAGAGTACATCCGGAATTTTTATTAAATGCAGATAAGGGTATTGAATTTGATTTTTCATTCAAAGGTATATAAGGATGAAGAAGAAAAAGGTAAGTATCAGTCATATAGCAAAAGAGCTTGATATATCACCTTCAACCGTTTCAAGAGCATTATCAGGGAGCGGCAGAATATCACAGAATACACGAGCAAAGATTAATGAGTATCTGGAATCACATGATCTAATCCCAAATACCAGAGAAAGACATTATTCTGATATAGTGACGAAGATGATATCTGTCGTTCTCCCGGGAGAAGGCGATTTTGTAAAAATTCCGTATTTTTCAAATGTATTATACAGTGTGTATGATTATTTCTCTATAAGAGGATATCAGATAAATTTGATAAAGATTTCACCTGACGATATCAGTAATCTGAAGAAGGCTGTAGAAAATCATGTGATGGATGGGGTCATCCTGACACGTACTGTTGAGAATGATGATGAAATACAGTTTCTGAAAGAAAATGGTGTACCTTTTGTAATAATTGGACCTTGTGATGACAAGTCTGTTTTAAGAGTAGACACAGACAATGAGGCTGCATGCTATGATATTACCAATGCACTTATTCACAAGGGGCTCAATAAGATGGCTGTAATGTGTGCAGAAAGAGACCATAAGGTCAATCAGATAAGGCTTGATGGAATACTCAGAGCACATATGAAGAGCCATATGTATTTGGATAAAAGTCTGATCTTCTATGATACAGAATCTGAAATAGTGGCTGAAATGGCGGTAGAAAAGAGTCTGGCGGCAAATGTGGATTGTATCCTGTGTATGGATGACAATATCTGTCTTGGTGTCATCAGAATACTTAAAAGTATGGGAATGAAGATTCCGGAGGATATCAAGATAGCCTCTCTTCACAACAGTAAGCTGTTGGATGAATTCGTTCCGTCTATCAGTTGTATTTATCAGGATGAGGCAGCTTAGGCAAAGAAGCAGGCAGACTTTTATATACGTATCTCAACGAAAATAAGATTCTTCCGCATTCTATATTGGGCTATGAATTGCAGATAAAAGATTCTACAGGCTGAGATACGTAATATAAACTTCCAATAAATCCCTATTAGAAGTGGTTTAGGTTTTTACTTAAGCCGGATAAAGCAGGAGCATTTGCTCCTGCTTTTGTCTTGTGCGCCTAGCGGCGCACGTTTCTAACGGGTTAAAGTCCCGAATCCGCCCGGTAGTGGAAGGATATAGCCGAAAGCAAGGGTGTCCATCGTGAGATGGAATCTGAAGGAAGCTGGATGTGAGGAATATACTAACTCACGGGCAAATCTCTGGTCTGACGAACAGAAATCTCATATGAGGTCATGCATGTGGGTAAGGCAGCAAGCCATGTTGAAGCCCGATAACTA
>ENA-OQIR01000224-OQIR01000224.1-human-gut-metagenome-genome-assembly--contig:-NODE-224-length-26959-cov-2.552996_pt1 | contig 26959 bp, 35 predicted proteins | sample MGYA00242580_ERZ504745 | MGnify/ENA primary metagenome ERZ504745 (study PRJEB26092, sample SAMD00036214) | human gut metagenome | host: Homo sapiens | study: EMG produced TPA metagenomics assembly of...
AAGCAGCGATAGTATCTTGGTTTAAATATTTTGAAGTTCTTGTCATAAGTGTAGTCTCTCTTTCGTTTACACCTATACAATAAGTCTTAAATAGACACCATTAATGTCGAATATATTAACTAGTCACCAATGTATCTGTTAAGCCTTGATTTTTATGTTTTATTTTTTTAGAACTTCTAAGACTTGTTCTGTTACAGCATCTTCATTAACGCCTGATAAATAAGCACTTCCAGAAATGACTGGAGATTTATATTTTTTACGAACTCTCATTGTAGTAATAATTAAATCAACATCTCCATCGTAGTTATCTACTTCTGTTAAAGTACATTGAATTGTCTTAAATTGAATACCATTTTCTTTAAGATATCTTCAACTTTAGACTTAACCATACTTGATGTAGCTAATCCAGCTCCACAAGCAATTACAACTTTTTTCATATTAATTTTCCCCCAATTCTTCTAAATATTTATTTAAGCAATCGCAGATTTTTCATCTGAATCTGTAGTAGCTATAGTGTTAAGTAATTCTTCATGCTGGAACACCTTCATTAAGAATTGAAGCATTGTCAACTGTTCATGTGATCCACCAATTGCCAACATAAACATAATTTTTACATCTACTTCAGCATCCATGTCTTCCATACTATGGAATTTGACTGGATTCTTTAAAACACCGATTGCAACATGATTTCCTTTAATGCCATCATCAAATGCATGTGGAATCGCAATTGCAGGGCCTTTTGTCTGTAATCCTGTAGGATACTCTCGTTCACGCTCAATTACTTTTCCAGCATATTCTTCAGATACGTATTCTTTTGCAGTTAATAACTTACTCAATTTATTTATTGCATCCGAACTATCATCTGCGCTTAAATTTGTTGCTACCAAATCTGGTACAAATTTAAATTCCATATTTTCTTCTCCAATCTATCTTTTTAAGCAAATTTCTCATAGAGCTCTCTAATCGTTTCTGACTCTAAAATATCACTGACGTTGTTTTCCTTATTTAAAATCTCTGCCACCTTTTTCAACATCACAAGATGTGAAACGGAATCTGTAGAAGCAAGCACAACAATCAGTCTTATTGGCTCCCTCGAATTTTCATAATAGACAGAATGTTTTAAAAGCAGAACAGAAATTGCATTTTTGTTTACGCCTTGCTCTGGTCTAGCATGTGGAAGAATTATGTAAGGAGAAATAATGAATTTACTTCCAGCTCTTTTTAGATTTTCCATGATTGCTTCTTCATATTCAACTTTTACAAAGCCATTTTCGATTAATGGAGTAATTGCCTTTTTAGTTGCTTTATACCAGTCAATTTCATTCGCATCAATTGGAAATTATTCAACAAAATAAATTCATCCATCTTTCTACCTCACTCACTTCGAGTTTGTTCAAAATATAAATATTGAATATCAAGCTCTTCTAAAGATGTGCACTTCTTTATGTCTGTATTATACGTTGAACCTATTTTTTAAAATAGTCCAAGAAGTTTGAACTTGTTTGTGCAATTTGTTGTACTCAATAGTTTTATGCAAAATAAATTGCATTTATTAATGTTTATAAACATAAAAAAGGGCTTACACACCATTTCTGGCATATAAACCTTTGTTTTTAAGTACGATTAACCATCTTCTTTATAAATTCCATAATCTCATCTACATTTTTATCAAGTAGTGCATTCAAATCTATATCATCTGATGCTAACATCGAAATATCCTTTAGTATTTGCAAATGCTCCTTTGGATTTGAACTCGATATTACAAATAAATAATGAATATTTAAATCATCTTCAAACTGAATATTTTTCTTATTTATCAACAAAGCTGTTCCAAGTGCATTCGCTCCAGCTTCTGTTTTTGCATGGGCAATCGCAATACGATTTTTTATGACAATATACGGACCATAATCTCGAACTAACCCAATCATTTCATTAATATAATTTTCTGTGATGATATTTGTTTTTAATAAAGGAACACTCGCAAGTCGAATTGCTTCATCCCACATAATATCTTTATCAATACGAATCAGATGATCCCTATACATAATGTCCTTCAAACGTAATTGTTTTTCCTCTACAACATCTACAATTAGATTTCCCTCTCTAAAATAATCATACACATCCTTTTTCAAATTTTTCATCTGAGTTGGATCTACATATTTTTGTATAATTGAAAACAAACCAGAAAAATTGTCTTTATTTAATTTATACGTTTGCATATTCAATGACATCATTGATGCAATCTTTGACTTATCATCCTTCGTCAATATCGCATTAACCTTGATCCAAGGAATATCTGTATCCAAATCAATTGTCGATACTATGAAATCAATATTTTCTTTATATTGCGCTATATTCTCTGCAGCTGTTGCAGCAATAACAGTTACATTCGCATAAAGATCTTCTACTTCTCGTTTCAACAAAGTTGAAGTTGATATACCACTCGGACAAACAATCAACACTCTAATTAGCGCATAAAATTTACCCTGTACTTGTTTTAAATGACCGCCAAAATGCATTGTTATATATGATATTTCACTATCTGTAAGAATAAAAGGAAATTCATCATCCATGCTTTCACATAAATTTTTTATCATTTGATATAAATTGCCATAATTTTCCTTTACATCCTCTAATAATGTATTCGAAATTTGTATGGATAGCTGATAATAATACATCGACAATTTAAAATGCATGTATAAAGAATTAACAAGTTCATTCTTCTCGCTAATATCACAAGAAGTCTGTCGCTCAAATAAATCAACTAAATGCAATGCTAATTCAAACAATTGGATATCTCTTTGACTATCATCTAAACGAATAACACTACCTGCCTTAGAACCGAGTAAATGAATCGTTAAATATAATCGTTCATGTACATTCAAATCTTGAAAATATTTATCAATCATATGTAATTCTTCTGTTTTCTCAAGATCTCTTAATTCTAATATTGAAAAATCAAATTTTTCATCCACATAATGTACAATGTTCAACAAACATGCAATTGCTAAAAGATTATAATCATCATATTCATTATGCATCTTTAATGAAATTTGCTGTAAACGTGAATAAAAAGTTTCTACTTCTGAAACATCCAAAAATTCAATACTCTTATAATGTATTTTTTTCAACAAGATTTTTAAATAATACAACAACAATGCTCTCTTACTAAAAACCTGTCCATTTATCATATAACCATTCTTTATATCAAAATATAAAGACACATCATACTTCTCAATTTCACTTTTCAAATCCTTTAAATCATTAAAAACAGAATTCCGAGAAATATCAAACAATTCCATAATATTCTCTATATGAATATTAGCCTTAGGATACATCATCCAACAAATCAAATAATGAACTCTTTCATCTGGAGATAAATTTTGTAAAGTTCCATCGGAATGTAGTATTGAATCCACAACCTTTTTTTGATTCGATGTTAAATAATAACCCTGTCCACGCTTATTATTAATCGGTTCCATCCGTAAGTCATAGAAAACATCATTAATTTTATTAACGATATAATACACAGTACGACGACTAATATCTAACTGGTCTTGAATCAATTGAATGGATTGAGGATTTTCATTCTCTAAAAGCAACATTAAAAATTCTTTTTGTGATTTTTCTAGTTTAGCCATAATTATTTATCCCTATGTTGAATGATATAATCTTCAATTTTCTTCAATAATTTTTTACCCTTTTTAAAACTTTGTTTATCCAAATATTTCTGTCCAAACAATCCATTTTGCGAACGAATCGTACCATTTCCTTTTTTTGTTTCATAACTTTCTTCATAAGATGCTTCAATACCATCCTCTAATATATTTTCTATACGATATGTTACATATGTACGATCCACATCACTCTCAAATACAGAAGAGTATTCCTTTAAAGGAATACAAGATAACACCCTAACTGTCACCTCTGAATTTCCCTTAAAACGATTTGGCAATACCTTTTTATAATTTAATCCAGGCTTAATTTGACTCGCATGAATACTCTTGTTTGTTGTCTTTTTGATATCCCCTATTATAGAATCTGTAATCTCTTTAAAAAACTCATCTGCTGTTACATTTAATTTTTCGTATTGCTTTCATTTCATGTCTCCTTGTTTTTAGTGCACAATAATATACTACATTTCTTAGAATACATTACATTGCACACATTGTAAAGAGAATGCGCTTACATTTTATTAAAAATAATAAGTGACTTTTTAAAAGCCACTTACTAACGTTTTTTCTTTATATCCTCTAAAGCCAAATTCAAATCATCATATATTCCATATGCAGTTTCTTTTTCTATTATAGTCGGTTTTACTAAATCCGGAATCATGATTGTTTTGCATCCTGCAGCAACTCCTGCCGCTACCCCCGCTCTAGCATCTTCAAAAACATAGCATTCCTCTGGACAAACCCCAACCCTTTCACTTGCTAGTAAGAATATATCTGGATTGGGTTTACCCTTAGACACTTCTGAACCATTCACAATTACATCAAAATAAGTTTCAAGTCTTGACACCCTTAAATTATTCTCAATCATATCTTGTGGAGAACTACTCGCAACAGCCAATTTAAAATCTTCACTTTTAAAATAATCCAGTATCTCGAAAACACCAGGCTTCATAGGAACATATTCTCTTTCCAAAGACAATGCATTCTCAAATAATTCCTTTTGTAAAACAAATGCATCTTGATTAGGTAAATACCGGTTAACAATATTTCTCATTACAACGCCTGAACATCCTCTTAATTCTTCTTGCATCTTAGGATCCAATACAAATCCATGATTATCGGCATTCATTTGCCATGCACGATCAAAAATCAATTCTGAATCAAATAATAATCCATCCATATCAAAAATTGCAGCCTTCATTAATTACCTCCAAATATGTTCTATATTTGATTTTAATTTACTTGTATATTTTGTCAATAAATAATGTTTAGATTACTAATTTATGCAAATTAAAAACTGATTTCTACAAAGAAACCAGCTTTAATATTTATTGATTAAATTCTTTTTTAGCTTTTTCTAACATTTCCGGTTTAACAATTAAATCTAAACCAATTAACGCAATCGCTGTAGCCGCTGTTACTAATCCAGCTTTTCCATCCTCACTAATTGTTGCAGCTGCCATTTCTTTAGAATGACCAGCCACAGTACAATCGGCAATTTTAATCGTTCCTTGAATTGTAGGGCAAACATAACTTACACTTCCAACATCTGTAGAACCACATGGAATTTCATCCACTGGATTAATCTGTTCTACACCTAGTTCTTTATATTTTTCTGTCAACATATCCGCTAAGTATAGTTGATCTTTGTATCTTCATAAGGACACTCATACATACTTGTTTTATATGTTGTTTGACTTGCAATACATGATCCTTTTACACAATCTTGGGCACGAGCCGCAATTTCTTTACAATAAGCCATTGTAGGTGCCCTAAAATAATACTCCATACTTGCATAAGCTGGAATTACATTGGCAGCTAAACCACCATCACGAATAATTCCATGAATATATGATCCAGGCGTTACAAATTGACGTAACATTGAAATCTGTGTATATGTACTAATCGCTGCATCTAATGCACTATGACCATCTTGAGGATGACATCCATGTGCATTCTTACCAAAGAATTCATATTTAATTGGTAAAATAGCCAATGATCTTGATCCGACACCATTTTCTGTATCTGGATGCACCATTAAAGCTGCATCAACATCATCAAAGACACCAGCTTCACTCATTTTTACTTTTCCACCAAAATTCTCTTCACCAGGAGTTCCCACAACACGAACGGTTCCGCCAATTTCATCTATAACACTCTTCAATGCTTCACCAGCCGCAATACCAATACCAGCAATTAAGTTATGGCCACATCCGTGTCCAACTTCTGGTAGTGCATCATATTCACACATATAGCAATCGTTGGTCCTTCTTTACCTGATTTATATTCAGCCACAAAATCTGTATCAACCACTACGCTAGACTTTACATCAAAGCCTGCATCTTTCAAATATTTGACCAATACCTTCTGTGTTTCATATTCCTCAAAACCTGTTTCCGGATTATCGTATAGTGTTTTTACAATATCCATATATGCATCTAAATGTGCTTGAATAGATGCTTCAATTCTTCCTTTATAATCCATTCTAAATTCCTCCGTTTGTGAAAACATCATACCGCATTTTCAGACATTTGAAAAGTTTTTACAAAAGAAAAAGCCAGGCAAAAGCCTAGCTTAATTATTAGATACCATCTGATAAATCGTCGTTTTGTTGAATGTGTTGGAATACATAACGCATAACTTGGTCTTTTCCAACATTGCATGCAGATTCAGCTAAAGCATGTACATCCTCTGAGAAAGTACGAGTTAAGTTGATTTCTACTAACATACCTAAGTTTGTACCTGCAACAACTTCTACATTTCCTCTTGGGAAACCAATTTCAACAGCCGTCTTGAATGGAGAACCACCAGCTAAATCACTTAATACAATGATTCCTTCGCAGTCTTTTAATGAATCCATAGCGTCTGTTAATTTTTTTGCTAAATCATCTGTTGAATCTGTAGCCTCAAAATCTACAGCAACATAATCTTTTGCATCTCCAGCAATCAAGTTTAAACTTGTAGTTAAGCCAGATGCAAAGTGGCCATGACCAGTAACAATTAATCCTATCATCTTCTTTTGTCTCCTCTAAATTCTTACTTTGCAGTATATGGGTAAATAGTTACACCTTTAACAACACGGTTTACTTCTCCACTTGGACATGGATCGTCTGGAGAAATACCAGTTTTAATTGATTTGAATAATGCGATCACTTGAGCAACCATAATAAAATCAAATCCTAAGAAAATATTATCTTTTGGTGCATCTAAATCAAAGTTAATGAATGTATCAACCATTCCTTCGATTTCAGCATCTGCATGACTAGAAACAGCTACTAAACGATTCTTTTTACGTTGTCCACTCATTTCTTTAATGATGTCATATTCATATTGTCTTTGATATTCATCATCTGATAAATAAACAACTGTTAATGTTTCATCATTTACTACAGATTTAGGTCCATGACGGAATCCCATTGGACTATCAAATGTTGTAGTAACACCACCTTGTGTTAACTCTAACATTTTTAATTGACTTTCTTGAGCAATACCCTTCAATGTATTTCCACCTAAGTATACGATACGAGTAAATGGATCAAAGTCAGCTACTAATTCTTCACAAGCTTTGTAACCTTCATCTAAGAATTTTTGACCTTGAGCAATAACACTTTCCATTTCTTTTGCAGCTTCATCAATATCATCTAAACGGAAACATAATAATGCAGCCAACATCATATTAGAGAAACTAGAAGTCATTGCGAATGATTTGTCGTGAGTTTCTGGTGTGATATTAATATCATAAGCATTGTCACGAGTAGCAGCAGCTTTTGCTAAAGCTCCATCCTTGTTACATGTGATGAATAAATGATAAACATTTTCCTTACATACTTCATCAGCAACTTGTACTGAACCAACACTTTCAGGAGAGTTTCCTGAACGACCAAAGCTCACTAATAAAGTCTTTTTGTTTCTTGATAAATAGTTTTCTGGAGTCTCTACCAAGTCAGTAGAAGCATATGATTTTGCATGGTAACCAGTATAACGGTTAATGTATGAATATAAAGCATTACCTACATATTCACTAGTTCCAGCACCTGTAAATACGATATCGCAATCTGGATCACTTAATACAGGTTCCATGAATTTTTTTAAGAGCTTCCTTTTCATTTTTGATTTGAGCGATTGTTTTAGCCCAAGTAGCAGGTTGTTGGTAAATTTCCTGTGCAGTAAAAATACCACCTAATTCTTCCCAAGTTGATTTTTCTTTTCCGAACATTTTTCTTTCTCCTTTTGAACTAATTTCATTATAACTATTTTTAACTAAAATAAAAGATTTTGGATGAAAGTAAACTAAAAAGTGCAAATTTGTTGTTGTAAAATACAAATTTTAATCAAGAAAAGACTTTTTCTGCGAAAAAGTCACACGTCTAAATGACGTGCCCGGTTCGTTTCCAGTCGTCCGGTAACATTTCAACATCCACTCCATCTTTCTGAATCATTCAGTATCCCGATCCATTCAGTCTTTATCGATGGAGTTTTTATTGTATGTGATGGTTGATCAATGAATTATTCCAAATGAACCTGAAGAAAACTATATGATGCATTGCCCTGAATATGATCATAAAATGATTGTAAAAAAATAATTCAACAATTAAAGACGAATACAAAATGTTGGCTATTACGATAGTCCTTTTTGTCGTTCCTGACAATTCATATCTTGTGATATTGTAACACTATTTCACATGTAGTATTTCCCTGTTCCGAAACCAAAATCTTAATATATAAAAAAGAAGGATTTCTCCTTCTTAAAGCACCTCAATCCAATATGAACAAGTCCATTCTTCATTTGGTTTTAAAATCATAGTTCCTTCTCTATGATAAAAATCCGGTGCTTCCTTTTCAAAATCACCATGCGAATACCATGGTTCAATGCATAAGAAATCCGATTCACTATCATGTGTCCATAAAGCTAAATATGGATATCCCTCAATCGATACACGAACTACATCTTCGTTTCCATGTTTTAAAGTCACAAAACTTGATTTTAAATCTTTATAAATAATCGTCGCATGCTTCTTTACATCTTCCCTAGACAATTTCCATTTTTTAAACGCAACATCCTGATATTCTACATTCTTTTCGTAGCTAGGATCAAACAATAATTGTTTTACGTTTTCCTCTGTTTCAAAATCTAAAGTATATGTTGAAAATTCATCATCCAATTTAAAACCAGGATGCAATCCAAATCCAAAAGGCATATCCTTTTCACCGTTATTCTTAATATGATAATTGATCAACACTTTATTTCCATCCAATTTATACCCAATCTCAAAATGGAAATTAAAAGGATATTGAGCTAACGTTTCCTCATTCGCATCCAAAGCATATACAAGCTCATCTTCTTTACATTCACCTTTTAAAATCGCATAACGAATCAAGCCATGGTTTTTCATTGCATATTTTTTACCATCAATTTCATAATCCTTTGTATATGTGTTTCCTACCATTGGAAACAAAGAAGGATTTCGACCAGACCATCCTTGATCACCCTGATACAAAGTTTCTCGATCCGTACTCTTCTTAACTAGGTGAAGCATTTCACCACCCTTTTCAGTACATTCTAATTTCAATACATTATTTTCTAAAATATAAGCCATATTATCTTCCTCCTATTCACTATAGCTTTTATTGCTTTTTAAATAATAATAGATGCCATCCTCATCCACTCTACCAATCACAACATCACTTACTTGTTTTAAAGCATCACACGCATTACCCATCGCAACACCAACATCCGCCATTTTCAACATATCCACATCATTTACACCATCACCAAAACAATACGTTGTTTCAAATTCGTGAGAGCCCATAAGCTTCTTTACAGATGTTGCTTTATCCACAGCACTTGCGCGAACTTCAATACTATCAATATATTCCACTAACTGTAATTCTTTAAAAGCAAGTTTAAATTGTTCCTTCATACCATCCGTACAAAAAACAAGTATGTTTAATACATCATCATTGACATATGGTTTATATATAGGAAAATTCAAGTACATATGAAAATAAATATCATGTGCATACTTCGAATACGGCGTACCAAAATAATTTCCATTCCTTGTACTATAACGATACACTAAACCATGTTCCTTACAAAAAGAATCTATAGTTTTCATTGTGGCTTTAGAAATACAATTCATTTCAAGAACTTCTTTATGCCTATCCAAAATCAAAGCCCCACCATCACTGATCATACAATCAAATTGAAAGTTTCGCATACAAGAAGGAAGATTCTTTAATTCTGTTTGACAACGACTTGTACATAAAGCTACAAAGTGCCCTTGTCTTTGTAGTTCATTTAACATCTTAAATGTTTTTTCACTCACTTCATGGAACTTGTTATTATAAAGTGTTCCATCCATATCAAAAAAATAACCGTTCATACCTTAATAATATCCTCTTTCTAATTTTTTAAAAGAATTTTCAATTTTTAATAATAAATTCACATTGACTCTTTACAATTATAAATGTGACTACATTCTTCCTTTCTAGTAGGTAACTCAATTTGCACTTCTCATAAGTAGTCACAATTACCACAACAAACCTCCTTAAATGATTGTTGTGGCAAAAGAAAAACCTGGAAACCCAGGTTTTTTATTTAATGAATTCTTTGATTTGATCCATACGCTCTAAAGTTTCATCATATCCTAATTGAAACCAAGGGCCCAATTTTTCTGGATCTGTCGTATAACGAGTGACACCAAGATCTTTATGCGGACGCAAAACTAGAGCTTTACCTTGTTTTTCTAATTCTGCAATCTTATCCCACTGTTCCTTATAACGAATATGACGATTTCTTAAATCATCCGTAATTTGTTTATCCTTATATACCAAATTAGATAACAACAATTGCCATTTTGGTGCTGGATTACGAACATAGCCTTCTTCCTTTGTAGAAATCACAATATGCTTATCATTTCCAGCACGAAGACTTTGTTCAATACTAATCATATCCACAAGACCTGCATCCATCCACATTTCCCCTTTAAATTCATAAGGTTTAGCTAAAAGCAATAATGCACAACTTGCCTTGATTAACGTTTCATCTTTATCAATATGACTCTTATCAAAATATTCAACTTTATGCGTCTTTAAATTATATAGACCCACTTCCATCTGTGTTTCACTATTTTGAAAAGCCTCTAAATCCAACGGAACTCTAGACTCAATAAAATCATAAGTTGCTTCAATTCCAAATATAGAACCTTCTTTTAAAAAGGGCCTTAAACCAACTACACCTTTTTGACAAGGCGCATCAATTCCAGTCACCTCTAGACGATCCACTTGTTTAGACACATAACTCAACAAAATTTCTGTACCTGCACTAATACCTACACAATAAGGAAGTACAATATCATGCTCAAGTAAACACTTCAATACTCCTGCAGAATAAGCAGCCTTAGTTCCTCCACCTTCTGCAACAATACCTACTCTACTCACGCACTACACCACTTTCTTTTGCCGCATCTGCCACTGCTTGTGCTACAACATCTGCAACTCTAGGATCTAGAGCTGAAACAATAATATGTTCACTATCTAACATATCTTCTGTAACCATTGAACTAATCGCATAAACAGCCGCTTCTTTCATCGCATCATTGATACATGTAGCACCAGCCTTTAATGCTCCTTTAAAAATACCTGGGAAAGCCAATACATTATTGATTTGGTTTGGATGATCACTACGACCTGTACCCACGATATAAGCTCCAGCTTCCTTCGCATCATCCGGTTCAATTTCAGGAACAGGATTTGCCATAGGGAATACAATTGCTTTTTCATTCATAGAAGCAATCATTTCTTTAGATACGATGTGACCTGCACTAACACCAATAAATACATCTGCACCAACTAATGCATCCTTTAAAGAACCTGTCTTTCCTTCTTTGTTTAACTTATCGATCAATCCTCTTTGACCACTTGTTAAATCCATATCGGCTGTTAAGATACCTTGTTTATCCACTAAAATAACATTACCCAAACCAATCTTTAAAATTAAAGTCGCAATCGCAACACCAGCACTACCCGCACCATTGATAACGATTGTTGGATTTTGTTTTTCAGCCAATTTTAAAGCATTCACTAAAGCCGCACAAACCACAATAGCTGTACCATGCTGATCATCATGGAAAACAGGAATATTCATTTTTTCCTGTAATCTTTTTTCAACTTCAAAACAACGAGGAGCCGCAATATCTTCTAAGTTGATTCCACCAAGCTAGGCTCTAAACTTGAAATAATTTGAACCAATTCATCTGTATCTTGTGTATTCAAACATAATGGAACGGCATCCACATTTCCCAATGCCTTAAACAACACACATTTACCTTCCATAACAGGCATACCTGCTTCAGGACCAATATTTCCTAGTCCCAAAACAGCACTACCATCACTAATAACGGCAACCGTATGAGATCTTCCCGTATATACGTAACTATTCTTTTTATCTTTTTCAATTTCTAAACAAGGTGCTGCAACACCTGGTGTATAGGCAATTGATAAATCATCTTTGTTTTCAATCTTCATTTTAGGAACAGTTTCCAATTTACCATTCCACTTCGCATGTAATCTTAAAGCTTCCTTTGCGTAATCCATGATAACCTCCTACTCAACAATTTTTAATACAATTTCAACCATCTTTTCCATCTTTTGAATGCTTGCGAATTCAAAACGACCATGATGATTAAAAGAACCTGTACCTAAGTTAGGACAAATAAGTCCTCTAGCCGTCAACATAGCCCCATCGGTTCCACCACGAATTGGCGTACTAACAGGAGTAACATCACATTGACGCAAAGCATATTTTGCCTTATTCACACTACGCATATCTCCATGCATATATTGACGCATATTTTCATATTGATCACGAATCGTTACATGAACACGATTACCATACTTTTCATTCATCTTATCCGCAATTGCTTCCATCTTCTGTTTTTGCGCAATAAAACTCTGTTTACTATGATTACGCAAAATATAAGTTAATTTTGCCTCTTCACAAATTCCTTCCATCCCCACTAAATGATAGAAACCTTGACGACCTTGTGTATGTGAAGGTGTTTGTTTCTTTGGAAGACTTGAAGCATATTCCATAGCTAATAAACTTGCATTGACCATACGATCTTTTGCATCCCCAGGATGAATACTCGTTCCATCAAATGTAACAACAGCCTGTGCTGCATTAAATGTTTCATAATCAACAGAATCAATACGATCTCCATCAATAGTAAACGCATAATCCACGGCAAACTTATCTAATTCAAAGTTTTCGACACCACGACCAACCTCTTCATCTGGCGTAAAGGCAACCGCAATAAATCCATGTTCCTTTTCAGATTGAATCAACTGTTCCATAGCCTCTAAAATAATCGCAATTCCTGCTTTATCATCGGCACCAAGTAAAGTCGTTCCATCTGTAACAATCAAATCATCACCAATACAATTTGCCAAAGCTGGAAATTCTTCTTTGCACATTGAATACTCTTCATTTAATTGAATTGTATTTCCATCATACTTTGAAATCACACGACACTTCACATTCGCACCCGTAATTTCACTAGCCGTATCCATATGCGCAATAAAGCCAATACGATCCATCTTTTTATCTGTATTCGCATTTAAGTAAGCATATACGATTCCTGTATCCGTTAATTCAACAGAATCAAAACCTAATGATTCACATTCTTTTTTTAATTCACGAGCTAACACCAACTGTTTTTCAGTACTCGGTGCACTTGTACTTTCTTCACTTGACTGCGTGTCAAATGATGCATAATGCATTAATCTCTTTTCTACTGCCATATTCAATCCCCCTTTTATGCCAGTTCTTGTGCTAAACGAGGCACAATTTGTTTTTTACGAGAAACAAATCCTTGATCTTTAAATTCTTCCACAACATCACGAACAAAATAAGATAATTTTCCTACATATAAGAAGCGCGATCCACGACCTTCTACATTTGTGATAACCATCAACATTAAGTCATATTCATGAACTTTGTTTTGTTCCTCCATATACTTCAAGAAATCCTCTTTGATTTCATCCACAATACTTAAATCAAAAGTGAAAACTTGACTTACCGCAATGTGATATCCACTCAACATATATTCTTTAACATCGTTATAAAGAATGTTTTTGAATTCTTTTCCACGAATCGTAGCCGTATTTTCAAATAATTCTTTAGCCATCGCATCAAAATCAATGTCATATTCACTTGATAAACGTTTAGCTAAAGTATGATCAATCAAAGTACATGTTGGTGAATTGAAATTCATTGTATCACTAATCATTCCATACGCAATTAATTTTGCGATAGTTTCAGGCATTTTTACACCATATTCACTATACATTAACCCAACAATCGTGCATGAACTTCCCACAATCATATTTCTAAATACAATTGGACGATCTGTTTCAATATCTCCAATTCTATGATGATCAACAATCTCTACAATGTCTGCCGTTTCAATATCACTGATACTCTGTTTCTTTTCATTATGATCCACAAGAATAAAACGTTTCTTTTCCGCCTTCAATAAGTTATAGCGAGCTACTGAACCCAAAATTTTATTTTGGAAAACAACCGGATAAGAAGAGTGACGCGTTTTTAACATTTCACGCTCTACATCTTCCACATACTCACTCTTATTAAAGCGAATCACTTTACTTGCAGGAGTCATAATCAATTCAACAGGAATGGAACGATAAATCATTTGAATAATCTTCATAATATTATAAGGTGTACTAATCAAAGTAACTCCCATCTGTTTTGCCATTTCAATAATATAACTATTTGGAACAAAGTTTTCCGCAACCACAATAACCGCACAACCCTTTGCCATACTCTTGATCATGCTGTCTTCATGATCATTCAAGACCATAATAGCCCCTTTTAAATCTCTTTCCATCAAGCGTTTATCCGCAATACGAACAAATCCACTTCTTTCAAGATTTCCCTTTAAAATAAAAGACCCCTTTACACTGGCCACTAAATTTTCTAAAGGCGTTTCTTTCAACAATTCACTTGTAATATTTAAATCCTGCATTTGAACCTTGGAAACATCTCCCAAAGTAACCATACCTTTATATTCATTTTTATCATCTACAACATATAAAGTCTTAACATGATTTTCTAAGCACAGATCCCATGCACGACGAATTGTTTGCCCCTCTTCAATTGTCACCGCCTCATCGATTTCAATTTCCTCTAATGTTGACCTTGCTGTTGTTAATAAGACAGGCATGCTCACATTTAATTTATCTAATATAAATTTAGTTTCTGGATTCAATGTGCCCAAACGAGCAGCTGTTGCATTAATTCCTGTCTGCCTTTTTAATTCAGCAAGAGCCAAAGCTGCACATATCGAATCTGTATCTGGATTTTTGTGTCCAATCACATAAATTGGTAAGCTCATCAAAATCTCCTCTCAATAATCTTAATTTTGTAATCAATATTATATCACGAAAAAAAAGAAGATTCATTATCGAATCTTCTTACTTAACAGCATCTTTCAAAGCTTTGCTAGCTTTAAATTTAACAGACTTGCTTGCAGCAATTTCAATCTTTTCTTTAGTAGCTGGATTGATACCTGTACGAGCCGCTCTTTCACTAATTGAGAATTTACCAAATCCGAATACATCTACAGTACCATTATCTTTTAAAGTATCAGCTACTGTATAGAATACGAATTGAACATAAGCTGTTGCGTCTTTTTTTGAACAACCAAATTCTTCAGCCAACTTTTCAGCTAAATCTTTTTTATTAATAACATTAGACATTTATATGTTCCTCCTCTAAATTATTACCACGCTATTTTATCATTTCTCTTACTAGAGTGCAACGTCTTTCATCATCGTTTCAACGACATATTTAGGTAAACCTACCACATTGGTATAATCCCCCTCAATATGATCTACAAAATCACATTCCTGAATCCCATAAGAGCCTGCTTTATCCATACATTTTCCACTATTTACATAGGATAAAATGTCTTCATCCGCCAACTTCTTAAAATAAACATCTGTTGTTTCGACATGTAAAAATGTCTGATTTTTATAAATTATACAAACCCCTGTTTTCACTTGATGCTTACGATTCGATAAAGATTTCAACGTATGTATCGCATCCTCTTTTGATTTTGGCTTACCCAATATCTTATCATCCAAACACACAATCGTATCTGCCGATATAATAATCGAATCTGAATAAGATTCTTTTACTTCTTTCGCCTTTGATTCAGCCACTTTTTTTAAAGCTTCATCTAAACCTAAGTTTAAATCAAACACTTCATCCTTTTTGGCTGGACAAACAATAAAATCATAGCCCAATGCTTTTAATATCTCTTTTCTTCGAGGAGACTTTGATGCAAGAACAATCATCTTTCAAAACCTATTGGTGCCTTTTTCACCATATAATATATTGCTAAAACACTAGCTAAAGCCATGAAACAAATCACTTTGACTACACAAGCAAGTACTAGCTTATAAAAAATTGTTTCTGGAAGCATACAAATCATAAAATCCGTATTTGGATCTAATAACCACAATTGATTCGAAAAAAAGATTGTATGAAACCAAGTCCAAAAGCTTGTAAAATCTGTCAAGATCCAGAATCCAAAAAACACAAGCATCAATATGAATGTAAACATGGCCATCAAAAAGCCCTTACTTAAATACGCAAACATCAATGTTTTATCATTTAAGTAAAAATATAAAACTACCAATCCTAAAATAATAAATGCCATTTTAGCTACCTTTAGAGCATTTTGATACAAAGCTTTCACATCCACCATATGACTCGTTTCTTTTTTATTAAACGTTTCTTGAGATACACCATACCACGTAATATGTCCCTTTATATCATCACGCTTATCATCCAAATAATCCAGTAATAAACGTATACTTTGATTTAAATCTTTCTTAGAAACACCAATATCACTAGCCAATTCCATCTCTTCATATTTAGGAATATAAAAATCCGGGTTTAATGCTGTACTCTTGATACTAAAAACAACGCAAACAATAATAAAGCACCAGCCAAACAGAAAATTTAAAACACGTCTCATTATTCTACAGCTACCAAGTCAGCCTTTTCTACCATAGGCATAGCTTCAATTAAACTCACCAAAGATTGTATACTTATTTCTAAATCACTAATATCTAAAGTAAGTGCCACATTGGCAATTCCATTGATTGGAATTGTTTGGTTAATTGCCAACACATTAACTTGTTTTACCGAAACCAAAGATAAAACTTTAGACAACGTTCCCTTTTCATTTCGTAAAATCATGGAAATAATTGCCTTACGATTCGATTGTTCTGCATTAAATGAAAAAACGGCATCCTTATATTTATAATATGTACCACGTGAGATACCAACCATTTTAACGGCTTCACTAATTCTTTTTGCCTTACCTGACTGCAATAAAATACGCGCCTGCATTACTTGTTCTAATACATCCGGTAAAATATCACCGCTCACGACATAATATTTACTCATACTTAATAAACGCCCCCTTTTTGGCTATTGTTAAACAGCGATGATCCAATCCATTCAAATTTTCATCTATAAACTTAGATAATTCAATCAAACGTTTTTTTTCTAAAGAAACAACCATCATTGTTGAACCACTACCTGAAATCCACATTGGAAGTTGTTTTTGTTCACAATACGTCTTTATCCTATCATATTCTTTAATAAATTGCCTACGATATGGTTCATGTAATAGATCCTTACAAGAACTTGCAAGTAAAGACTCATCCCCCTGTTGCAAAGCCTGAATAAAGACTAGTGCATGCGATACTTGTGAAACACAATCTTTAAATGCCATTTTAGTCGGCAAAACTTTTCTTGCCTGAGAAGTTTTAACTTCATAACAAGGTACAATAGCTAGACAATGGTAATCTGCACACGGAACAAGACTCATTTTCACATCTTCTTTTTCCATAAAACAAGCTGTTGCCTGGCCAAAAATAGCAGGTGCCACATTATCAGGATGTCCCTCAATACTTGTGGCAATCTTTAAAATTTCCAACTGATCCATATTCTTTTTAAACCAAGCATCACAAGCTAAGATACCAGCAACAACACAAGTTGAACTTGAACCCAACCCTCTAGCAAATGGGATATCTGTATCAATTGTGAGTTTAAAAGTAGGATAATCCAAACGCAAATAATCACATGCCGTATAAAAAGCTTGTACAACTAAATTGTTACTACCCTTAAATTCTTCTGGACATCCTTCCACAATCAATTCACCACTTTCCTCAAAAGTAAAATGTGCCCACCAATCCACAGCCATTCCTAAACAATCAAATCCCACGCAACAATTTGCACTTGTTGCCGGGACATGTACACTAATCATGGAATACCTCTTTAGTACTTTGACATACGACATCTTTCATTGACGCTACATCAATCACTTTATTATGTAAAATATCTAAATCTTGAAGTTCCTTTAATTGAGCAGGGATTTCATCCTGACAATATTTTGACAAATCTTGCATTGCTTTCCATTCATTTTCTTCATCATATCCTAATGCCTTTAAAACATCTTGACTAAATTTATATGGAGAAGCCGTTGCCAAAGAAACAATAGGACGATCTTTACATTCTTTTGCGGTTTTATATGCGATTGCAGAATGAGGATCTAAGACATAGCAAGTCTTATCATATACCGACTTAATTTCTAAGCTTGTATTTTCATCATCAACACTACCACACGCAAATAAGTTTTGAATGGTTTTAAAAGTTTCATCATCAATCTGATAACGACCCTTTTCATTTAATTCCTGCATCCATTTTGATACTTTTTGCGTATCTTTATTTGAAGCATAATATAACAATCTTTCTAAATTTGAACTAATCAAAATATCCATACTTGGCGAAATAGTCTGGATAAAATCACGATTTCGATCATAAATACCTGTCGTTAAAAAATCCGTTAATACACGATTGGCATTACTAGCTACATAAAATTTTTCTACTGGAAGTCCCATTAAATACGCATAATATCCAGCTAAAACATCTCCAAAATTTCCTGTTGGAACACTGAAAGATACTTTATCCCCCAATTGAATATCACCTTGTAGAACCAATTGTTTATAACTATCAAAATAATAAACAATTTGAGGAACTAAACGCCCCACATTAATGGAATTTGCGCTTGTCAACAAAATGTTTTGTTTCGCACAATATTCATTCAATTCTTCATCTAAGAACAAACGTTTTACTTGGCTTTGCGCATCATCAAAATTCCCTTGAATTCCAAATACATTCACATTTTTACCTTTTTGCGTAACCATCTGACGATATTGAATCGCACTTACCTTTTTATATGGATAGAAAACATTGATTCCAATATTCTCTACATCACAAAACCCAGATAATGCAGCCTTACCTGTATCTCCACTTGTAGCAGTTAAAATTAAAGCTTTTTGACTTGTGCTTTTTAATGCACAGGACATCAATTGAGGTAAAAGGGTTAGGGCAACATCTTTAAAAGCACATGTAGGGCCGTGGAAAAGTTCTAAAACATAAACATCATCTACTTTTTTAATAGGTGTAATTTCTTGTTTAGAGAATGAGTTCGCATATGCATTTTCAACACATGCCTCTAATTCTTCCTTTGTATAGTCTGTAAGAAGATGTGAAAGAATATAAACTGCATTTTCTTTATATGACATTGTACATATTAAAGATAGATCCAAATGAATTTGGTCTAAAGTTGGAAGTACATATAAGCCTCCATCTGGACTCATTCCATTTAGTATAGCTTGCTTGCTTGAAACGCTTTGGTGTGCGTCTCTTGTAGAAATATAATCGTTCATGAGAATCCTCCTTGAAAATCTATATGTCATATGATACAATGTTCACACTTTAAAAACAAGTGTTTTCTAAAAAGATACAGGAGGAACGATATGAACGCAGTTATCTTAGGTTATGGAGTTGTCGGAAAAGGGATTGAAATCCTTACAAATTCACTAGAAGATATCAATATCAAATACGTATATGTACGTAAAGAAAAAGAAAATCTTCCATATTTTTCAAACAATGAAGATATGGTAGTTCAAGATGATATTGATATTGTTTTGAATGTTTAAATGGATTAGAACCTGCTAACACACTGATTCAAAAAGCTTTAAAAAAAGGCAAACATGTCATCAGTTCAAACAAAGCGGTTGTTGCGACATACTTAGATACATATTTAGAACTTGAAAAAGAATATGGTGGATCCATTCAAGTAGAAGCTTGTGTTGCCGGTGGCATTCCCTTTATTGATGCCTTATTGAAACTAAAAAGACTTGAACCACTACAAGGTTATGAAGGTATTTTTAATGGTACGAGCAATTATATCTTAGATTCTATGCAAAAAACAATTTAGATTTTGAAGATGTTTTAAAACAAGCTCAAGAAAAAGGTTATGCCGAAAAGATCCATCTAACGATATTGATGGCGTTGATGTATACTATAAGACAAAAATTTCAAACAGTTTAGCCTTCAACACACCAATCGTTGACATTCCTTATTATGCAGGAATTCGTACAATCAAAATGCTAGACATTAAATTCATCAAAATGAACAACAAAGTATTACGCCATCTATCCATTTCAAGACAAATTGGAGATAAGATTATTTCCATTATCGCTCCATGCTGCATGGATGAAAATGATTTTTTAGCCAACGTTCCAAGCAACTACAACGCTCAAAAAATTCTTTCACATAGTTTTGATACATTAGGCTATTATGGACAGGGAGCTGGACAATTACCAACAGCTCAAGCCATGGTACAAAATGCTTTAGATACACTTGAAGATAAAGAAAGAAAAATTGTTTATGCAAAACCAAAAGAATTCGATACATCTCTATTAAAAGAAACATGGTTGATTCGAAGTGATGTCGCTTTAGAAAATTATTATCCAATCCAAAAGAAGGAGGCCAATTATTACTGGATTGAAAATCAAGATATGTCAATTATTAAGAAAGTAAAGGAATTAGATAAAAATAGCTTTATCGCATTATGGAGGTAGCTCACATGTTAAAAATCACTAAATTTGGTGGTTCTAGTGTCGCAAACGCAGAGCAATTTAAAAAAATCAAAAACATCATTCAACAAGATCCAACACGCCGATACATCGTTGTATCGGCTCCTGGAAAGCGATTTTCAGCCGACAACAAAATCACCGACCTATTATACTTATTAGATGCACACAGAAAATGACCACGTGGATGCATCAAGTGTATTTAAACTCATCAAAAATCGTTTCATCGAAATCAAAAATGAATTAGGCCTTAATCAACCTATTGAAAAAGAATTAGATGCTTTTTATACCAACCTAAATCAGATGTCGCAAGCTGTTATTGTAAGTCGCGGAGAATATTTCTGTGCTAAATTAATGGCTGAATATCTAGGCTATGCTTTTGTGGATGCCAAAGACATTATTCGTTTTAAATTAGATAAATCCATCGACTGGGATGCAACGAGCGCTAAACTACAAGCCAAGTATGCCCAATATGACCACTTTGTTTTCCCAGGCTTCTATGGAACAAGTGCCAATGGACACATTCAAGTCTTCCCGCGCGGTGGTGGCGATATTACAGGTGCTATTTTAGCAAAATGTCTTCATGCTGACGTATATGAAAACTGGACCGATGTATCTGGATTTCTAATGGCGGATCCCACAATCGTTCAAAATCCAAAAGGAATTACACATATCACTTATTCAGAATTAAGAGAACTTTCTTACATGGGAGCTAGCGTTTTACATGAAGAAGCTATTTTCCCTGTAAAAGAAGCCAACATTCCAATCCACATTTTAAATACCAATCGCCCTCAAGATGCAGGAACCATCATCCAGGAGCATTCCAAAATAAAGAGTGGCTATCCAATTACGGGTATTGCTGGTAAAAAAGATTTCATGTCGATCTACATCTATAAAAAACACATGTCCAATGAAGTTGGCTTCATTCGTAAAGCTCTATCTATTTTAGAAAAATACCATATTAGTATTGAACATATTCCAAGTGGAATCGACTCATTTAACATTGTCGTAGAAAAGAAAGAAATTGAAGAAAGTCTATATGAAATTTTAGCTCATTTTAAAGAAGAATTAAAACCAGATAAATTAACCGTTCAAGATGACTTAGCTTTAATTTCCACTGTAGGTAAAAACATGTCCGATAAGCCAGGTACAAGTGGAAAACTATTTGGTGCTTTAGGTAAAAATAACATTAACATCGTTATGATTGCCCAAGGTAGTGATGAAATCAATATTACAGTCGGAGTTAAGAAAAAAGACTTCACAAAAACAGTTCAAGTTATATATGATACTTTTGTAGGAGGAAATGAAGAATGACAACAATCGCAATTGCCGGTGCTACAGGCGCTGTAGGACAACAAATGTTAGAATGTTTAAAAGAAAGAAACATTCAAGCGGATCTAAAATTATTAGCCAGTGCAAGATCAAAAGGAAAAGAAATCGATGGCCACATCGTTGAAGAACTTACGCAAGAAAGCTTTCAAGGTGTTGATTACGTTTTAGGTGCAACTGGTAATGACATCACAAAAATGTGGATGCCATGGGCCAAAGAAGCAGGATGTATCGTTGTCGATAATTCAAGTGCTTATCGATTAGATGAAGATGTTCCTTTAGTAATTCCTGAAGTGAATAAAGAAGACATTAAAAATCATCATGGCTTGATCGCAAATCCAAATTGTGCCACTATCATTGCACTTGTAGCCTTACATGCTTTACATAAAAAATATCACATCAAACGAATGATTGTGACTACATTTCAAGCTGTTTCAGGAGCTGGTGTACAAGGAATTGAAGATTTAAAAAATCAAATTGAAGATGAAAACATTCCATCAAAAGCCTTCCCTTACCAAATTGCATTCAATCTTATTCCTCAAATTGGTGATTTTGATGATTTAGGTATTTCTAAAGAAGAATGGAAGATGCAAAATGAAGCAAGAAAAATGTGGCATGATGATGCATTAAAAGTAAACTGTACTTGTGTTCGTGTTCCAATTTGGCGTTCTCATTCTGAAAGTATCACAATCGAGTGTGAAAATGAAGTCGATGTCAATGAGGCAAGAGAATTATTAACGCATGCCAAGGGCGTATTACTTAAGGATGATCCAAAGAATCAAATCTATCCAATGCCAAAGGATACGACAAATCAAGACTTAGTTTATGTTGGAAGAATTCGTAAAGATATCACGGATGAAACAAATCATACATTATCTCTATTCTGTTGTGGCGACCAAATTCGTAAAGGTGCAGCAACTAATGCAGTTCAAATTCTAGAAGAATTATTAAAGGCAAACGATTAATTTCGCTTGCCTAATTTTTAGTTAATTTCAATATCTCCACTTGTCGTATTTAAAGTTAAGTCGCACTATTTGTTCCTAAAACACGAGTTACAGAACCTGTTAATTCTTCTTCACCAATCTCAATATCTCCAGACACACTAGATGCCGTAACGGATACATTATGAATATTTTCTACACTAAGATCTCCAGAAGTGGTTTCTAATGAATTATCCCCTGTCAATTGCCCATCAAATTCAACATCTCCACTTGTAGTGATGAAACTACAATTATTTAAAATTCCATTCTCAATTGAAATATCACCCGATACACTTGTTACTCTAGAATCTTTTAATGTCACGTTTTCAATTTCAACATCCCCAGCAACAAGATTACCATTTACAACCAAAGAATCATTTGTCGTATAAATAACCACTTCATTATCATCATGACCTACAAAATGTTTGTCTGAAATTGTTTCTTTTACAGTTAAAACGCCATTATCAACAGAATATTCCAGTTTTTGTTTCTTCGCATCCTGCAAACGATAAGAAATCGCATTTTCACTCGATTTTTCAACTTTAACATCCATACTTACCAAATCTAAATTCACAGATGTAAAATTCTCTATCCCCTCATGATTCAATGGTTCTTTCGCAATAGATATTTCTTCAGATACTTTGTCAATGTCAATATTCGTATTCGTAATTAAATGAATCGCAAGAAAGCTACCTCCTGCAATACAAACAAGAACAAGAATAATTACTATAATGAATACTTTTTCATCAAATCACCTCTTTCACTACTAGTTTATCACCACTACTTTGTTTTGTATAGTAGTATACTCAAAAAAGAATCACCTTTTGATTCTCTTCTTTTCAACATTCGGCATAATAAAATGCTCATACATATACTTCCACAACACTTCACTACCCTCATGTGTCTTTTCATTTCTTTTTAAAATCTGTTCTAAATGCACACCATTTTCGACCCACATTCTTCCATCCGTTGCTGCATTCAACATAACTGGCTGAAAATTGTCCAACACCCTAGCAAACTTAGCTTCAGCCGTTTTTCTTTCTTCAAATTCATTCCATAAATCAAACATTTTTTTTGCCTGGTCTTCTGGCAATAAATTAAAAATACGATTTGCAGCCAATGTCTCTCTTGTACTTTGTGTTTTCAAACCCTTACTATCATAGGCATATGTATCACCCGCATCAATTTCTACAAGGTCATGGATCAACAACATTGAAATTGTCTTTAATACATCAATTTCTTCATTCGCATATTCATTCAAAAGTAATGTCATAATAGCCATATGCCAAGCGTGTTGCGCATCATCTTCAAAATCTTTTCCATTACTCTGTAAAGTTTTTCTTTTGATTTGTTTCTCTTTGTCGATTTCTAAGATGAACTCCATCTGTTTTTCAATTCGTTCCATACTATCACCAAAACCATTGTAACACACAAAAAGGCCCGGATTCACTCAGGCTAATCTATTACGTCAAATGCGAAATCATCAGTGAACTTGAGGAAGGAGCAAAATTGATTTTTATTGACGCAAACCTTCTTAAAACTTCCTTTCGAAGCCAATAAAATTATATCATTATTTGCAACTGTTTTCAATTACATTGTAAATATTTTACATTTATATGTAAACGCGAATACAAAAAAAAGAAATAGAACAACTATTTCTCTTCTTTCTTCTCATTTTCTTCAACTGTTTTTGTTTCTTCTGATTCTTTCGGCTCTTTCTTTTCTTCAACGACTACAGGTTCTTCTGGCTTTTTAAAGTTCTCACTAAACACGCCTAAGGCATAGAAAAGCACACTAAAGCATAGTGATTGATAACATGTTGTGATCATATACATAACTAAATTCAATACATCAATATTTGTACTGTAATATGAAATAAACGTATTATAGGCTTGGATTGCCGCATAACATGTATAAGCTAATGATAGAACGGCAAATACATTTAATAGAATCGTTAATGATTTTGTTTTTTTCATCTAAAACACCCCCTAAACAATGTATTCATTAAACCACTATTTTTAGAATTATACAAACTTAAATTCTTTCAGTTTATTTTAAGCAAAAGCATCATATGTATCATCATCTTCACATACAATTTGAATGACACGCTTCCCATCTACTACAGTCGATACAATCTTATCTGGATATTCCATGGCATCCGAACGAATTGTTAATTCAATACCTTGTGATAGTTGAAATTTCTTTGTACGCTTGTTATTTAAGCTTTCAGGAACCACCTTAAATTCCGTATCAAAATTTTTACGTTCAGGAAGTGCTAGTAAGCAATCTTTAATAACATCTTTCTCGATTTCTTCTTCACTAAAAGAATACGGATCAATCAATTGATCAATACATTGATTGTAATTTAATTGCTGCGGCGTATTCATCACATTCTGTAATTCACTTGATAACTTCACATAGTCTTTTTTAGAAACTGGCTCTACCGCACTTTCAATTCATTATCCACAGCCTTAAATGCTGAATACGTATTTTTGGCATCATCCTAGCTTCATCCAATTCTAAAAAAGAAACCGTCCAATATTTAGCCATCGTATCCGAATATACTTTAATATCTTTGAATACGATATGTGAATTGATTTCATACATCGAAAAAACAGCGGATTTCCATAATGATTTCTTATCCCCTGAAAAGCCATACTTCTTTGATAAATCACTTCCATCATACCACTTGGAATGTTCTACTTTAGCAACCACATATAAAAGTTCATCACTACTATTTTGTATTAAAACCTGAATCAAACTTCCCTTTTTCACACTCGAACCCATATGATAAATTTTCGCCTGTGCTAGACGCTCACTTGTCAAAAGCTTATCCGCAATACTATCTGTAAGCACTTCACATTTATCTTGATTTAAAGCCATTTGACGAATACAAGAAACCACTTGCGTTTGTTCATCATGAATGGTATACATTTTATTTTTCTCATTTGAATTTGCGTATTCAATATATTCTTTCACGAAGACTTGAAATTCTTCCGGCATTTCTTTTCTTTGTACCATATCATTATCTAAATCCAATATATGGAAGGATGTATATAAAATTGTCATAAAAAATTTACTCCTTTTATCGCAAATATTATACAATAAGTAAAGGAGGTTTTGAAAATGAAAAGAAAATCGATACCTATTTTATTACTAACCGGCTATTTAGGAGCTGGTAAAACTACTTTATTAAATCACATTCTAAAAAATCAAGAAGGATATAAAGTTGCGATTATCGTCAATGATATTGGTGAAATCAATGTTGACCAAAAACTCATTGATAAGAATGCGCAAATTCAAAAAGAAGATACAGACGTTGTAGGTCTTACCAATGGATGTATTTGTTGCACACTAAAACTAGATCTTTTGCAGCAACTCTCAGCCTTAGCTTCATCCAATAAATTTGATTATATTATTATTGAAGCCAGCGGTATTTGTGAACCTATCCCTATCGCACAAACCATCACAGCTGCCAATGAAACACTATATTCTAGAGGATTACCTGAATTATTTCACTTAGATAACATTATTTGTGTTGCCGATGCTGCAAGATTATCAAATGAATTCAATTGTGGTAAACACTTATTAGAACCAGTAGAAGATGAAGAATTCTTTAGACTCTTTATTGATGCAGCAACTTGAATTCTGTAATACTGTAATTTTAAACAAAGCAGAAACCGTTAATGAAGATGAGAAAAATGAAATCAAGCAGTCATTCATAAATTATGCAAAGATGCCGGAATCATTGAGCTAGCTTTGGCCAAGTTAATTTAGAAGAGCTTTTAAACACACATAACTTTGATTATGAAAAAGCTCAAAATAGCATTGGCTGGCTTCATGAAATTGAAGAACACGAGCATCATCATGATCATGAACACGAAGGTGAAGCCTTAGAATAACTGGTAATTTCTACGTTTTGTTATTGGGCAAAGA
>ENA-OQIR01000226-OQIR01000226.1-human-gut-metagenome-genome-assembly--contig:-NODE-226-length-26691-cov-3.029438_pt1 | contig 26691 bp, 34 predicted proteins | sample MGYA00242580_ERZ504745 | MGnify/ENA primary metagenome ERZ504745 (study PRJEB26092, sample SAMD00036214) | human gut metagenome | host: Homo sapiens | study: EMG produced TPA metagenomics assembly of...
CTCACTGTTCGCGACCCGCGCGCCGCAGACGAGGGCGAGGCGGTCGAATTCTACGGCAATGCCGGCCATATGGCCGCTACCGACCATCACCTGTTCTCCCTCGACATCTCCGATCCGCTCGCCTTCACCAAGGCGCACTGCGAAACCGAACTCAATTCAGCCGAACACGCCATCGATCTGCTGAAGTCGCTGGCCATCAACGCCGAACGATAGACTTGGTAGCTATGGAAGAAACACGCGAAGAGACCCCACAGGACCTGCGCAACCTTGCGCTCAAAGTCGCCGGCCTGCTCGAAGAAGCCGGCCAGCATGCCCTCCACGACCAACTCAATCCGCGTAACCTCGCCCAGCCGAGCACCGAGAACGCGGACCGTGGCCCCCGCTACAAGCTTGAAGTGGACAACAAGATCATGCGCTTCATGAGCGCCAGAATCGCCGACATCGCCCACTTCGACGGCTTCTGGACCACCCGCCCCGCCGAAAGCCGCCCTGGCCAGCGTTACTGGTACATCGGCAAGATCGACGGTGTGATCAACTACGTACGTCGCATGAGCGAATGGACGGTGACCGCCGCCCTGTTCGAATTCGGCCCGGACAACGAGCCCAAGCCGATCATCGGCATCGTGCACGCCCCGGCCCTCGGCCTGACCTACCTGGCCGCCAGGGGAGCGGGTGCCGTGCGCATCCACAAAACCGCGGTCGGCGAGAAGCGCGACAAGGTCGTGCCGTCGATGACCTCCTCGCTGGATGGTTCTGTGCTGAGCTACGGCATGTCCTTCATCCCCAGCGAATCGCAGCGTGCGCTCGACGTGGCTCCTCGCTCGCCGGACGCCCGGCCGACATCAAGCGCGTGGGCCCCGTCTTCGCTCGACCTGTGCAAAGTGGCCGACGGCACCTATGACGCCTACTTCGAGCCGATGCTGCACGTGTGGATATCGCGGGCATCGCCGCCGGCACCGTAGTGGTCTGGGAGGCACAGGGCACGCTGAGCCGTTGGGACGGCGAACGCATCCACTGGCGTCACGATAACGATGTAGTGGCCTCCAATGGACTCATCATCCGCGAACTGCAGCATTACCTGCAGCAGTATCCGTGGCTCGACTCCATCAACCAGCGATAATTTTTTGACTCCTCCGGATCCCCTCGGGTGAGGGGAGCCGTCGGCCGAAGGCTGACTGAGGGGAGTTTGACAGCCCAAAAAGAAGACAACATGCCACAACAATTCGAACAACCTCAAGCACAGCAGGCCGCGACCCAGGAAGACGACGCCCTCGCCACCACGCAGGCCGCCGCCCAAACCGAGTCCACCGACCAAGCCGACGTGTTGGACGACATCCTCGACGACATCGAATCCGCCTTGGAAACCAACGCCGAGGAATACGTCAACAGCTTCGTGCAAAAAGGCGGCGAGTGATGCCCCAACTGCGTGACAGCGGCACCCGCTCCCTGCACGCCACGGAACCCGTACCATCCGCCGAGATGGACGGGTTCTGCCGTATTTTCGGCGTCGAAACCGAATACGGCGTGGCGGTCACCGGTGCCGAACGCCCCGTGGACGCCGGCCAGGTGGCGATGACCATGTTCCAGCCCATCGTCTCCCGTTCCCGCTCCACCAACACGTATCTGCAATGGCTCACGTCTGTATCTGGACGTCGGATCCCACCCCGAATACGCCACCGCCGAAGCGCGCGACCCGCGCGAGGCCCTGGCCCAGGACCTCGCCGGCGAACACGTGATGCGCAACCTAGCCCTGAAGGCCCAGCGCAAGCTGCGCGAATCCTACGGCGCACACGCCACGATCCATGTGTTCAAAAACAACGTCGACTCCGCCGGCCACGCCTTCGGCTGCCACGAAAACTACCTGGTCCGCCGCTTCGTGCCGTTGGAGACCATCGAACACCAGCTGCTGCCGTTCCTCATCACCCGCCAGCTGTACACCGGTGCCGGCCGCATGACCCCGGACGGCTTCCAGATCACCCAGCGCGCGGACTTCCTGGACGAGGCCGTCTCCTCGGCCACCACCCGCTCCCGCCCGATGGTCAACACGCGCGACGAACCGCACGCCGACCCCGACTCCTTCCGCCGGCTGCATGTGATCATCGGCGACTCGAACCGTTCGCAATGGTCCACATGGATGAAGCTTGCCGTCACGCACCTTGTGCTGTGCGCGATCGAAGACGCCTTCCGCCATGGCGTTCCGTCCGGATTCGAGCAGTATGCCTTTGCTGATCCGGCTGCCGCCAATCGCACGGTCAGTCGATTCCTTGACAATCCGCGCGCCGAACTGACGCTCGAATCAGGCGAATCCGTGTCCGCACTGGGTCTGCAGCGCCGGTATTATGCGGCGGTCAAGGCCTTCATCGAAACCCATGGCGATGCGCTGGCAGGTTCGCTGCCGGCCACCACGATCGACACGATTATGGGGGAGTGGAGCCGCGTTCTGGACGCGCTGGAGCGTGGTGCATACGATGCGCTCGCCGACCGCGTGGACTGGGCCGCCAAGAAGCGTCTGTTCGACGCGCTCAACGCCGTCGCCCGGACGTCACCTTCGCCCAGATGGAACAGCTTGAGCTCGACTACCACGACATCGCCAACGGTCGCCTGTACGGTTCGCTCGTAGCCCGCAACCAGATGCGTGAGCTGCTGACAGGAGACAACGTGGAATACGCCGTGCACAATCCGCCGACCGACACCCGTGCCGCCCTGCGTGGCCGTTCGTGGACGCGGCCCTGAACGTCGGAGCCCAGTTCTCCGCCGACTGGACCCACCTGACCCTGACCGCCCCCGAACGCCGGGAAGCCATACTCCTCGATCCCTTCGAGGCCGAGCCCACCCTGGGATTCGAGCAGCTTATGGAAGCGCTGAACTAGTCCGGAATAATACGGTTGGACAACACGTCACAGCACCACAACAAAAAGACCCCGACCATCTCGGTCGGGGTCTTTGTCGTCAGTAATGCTCGAAGTAATCGCTACGAGCAGAAGGTCACTCGGTGACGGCCTTCTTCAGCAGGGAGCCAGCGGAGATACGAACGCCGTAGGAAGCCGGAATGTCAATCTGCTCGCCAGTGCGCGGGTTGCGGCCGGTGCGAGCGGCGCGCTTGACGCGCTCAGCGGAGAACAGGCCGGTGAGCTTCAGGCCTTCGCCGGACTTCATAGCCTCGACGAACACATCCTGGAAGGCGTTAACAGCAGCCTCGGCCTGAGCCTTGGTCAGGTTGGACTTCTGGGCGATCTTCGAGACGAGATCAGACTTGTTGTATGCCATAAAGCATCCTTCTTGGTTCAGGGGGCGAGCACTTTTGCTTCGTCCACGTTTTCACCAATGATACTAGCGCATGTTCCTGCGAAAACCCGCATCTTATAAGGCTTTTCACATCTATTTCGTGTTCTGAAGCCCAAAATGGACAAAAACGGACAAATCAGACGAGATTATGACGATCAAGCCACTTCATGGCGCTGCGCCCAGCGGAATTCGTAGCCAATAGAACACCACGCGATGCAGCAACGTGGCAGACAGGGCCACGCCCTGAGGCACGCCGACCGCCACGAATGCGAAGGTCAGCGCGGCTTCCACGCCGCCCAAACCACCGGGGGTGGCACTGCGGAACCCAACGCATAGGCCAGCATGAACACGAACGTCGTTTCAATCGGATTCGATGAATAGCCGAACGCTTGCAGGGCCGCCCAGAAAGCGAGCCCAGTGGTCGCGTTCTGGAACAGCGCGCCTAGGCAGCTGACTGTGAGCTGTCGGGGCTGGGAAAGCACGTCCAGCAGCTGGTTGATATACGTCTTGGCCAGCGGCATAAGACGACGGGTCACCCAGTGGCGCAACGGCGGAATCATCATCGCAATGGACAGCACCACGACCACAACGCCCAGCACGATAACCAACGTGTTTGTCGGGATTGCGCCGGAGAACATGTTGCGGCCGGTGAACAGGCCGATGATGACCAGCATGGAGAAGTACACGGCGTAATACACCACGAGCGCGGCGCTCATAATTGCGGTCGCCTGGGTGTTGCGATAGCCGGATTTGCGCAGGAACTGCAGGTTGACGAACGAGGGGCCCACGCCGGCTGGCATGGATACGGTGGCGAAGCGCCTGCCACCTGGCTCATGAAGACGCCATATTGTCACGCTTGTGCCGCGCCATCAGGGAACCGAGCGAAATCGACGAGCCGATCCAGCCGCAGACACCGAACGCGAGCGTCACCACCGCCATCAACGGGTTGGCGTTGGTCAGCGCGGTGATGATTTCCTCGGGCTTCAGCTGGGTGAAGACCACGACCACAGCCACGATGACCAGCAGCATGGTGATCATCGAACGCCAGGAGAAGCGGGCCAGCGTCACCGGCTCGGCGGATTCGGCGGTCTCCTCATCGATTATGGTGTTGATGTGGTCTCGCAGTTCCTTGAGCAGCTGCTTGTCCCACGTGCCAATGCGCGTGTGGGGGAGGGGACCGCGACTTTCTGAATGAACGGGGCCAACGTGGTCAACGTCGTGTCTCCCCAAGCTTCGCGGGCGGCCGCGACTGCCGGTTTCACGCCGATCAGTGCGGCGAACAACGCGAGTAGCTGAACCTTGTCAAGTGCGGTATTGGCCGGGCCGGAAGCGCTGTCGCCATTCAGCCAGCCGGCGATAACCGCAGTGCCATCTTCGAGCCGGGCGAGCGTATCAGGCGTGATGCGTCGGTGCGTATATCCACGGCGATTCGCCACGGACAGATATCGCATATAGCTACGGCGTCCGCCTGGGTAAGCGTGTTCAGGTTGGCGGGCAACTCGATGGTGTGCGCATCCAGCACCAGAATCGCGGATTCGTCGGTATCGGCGATGCCGTAGGGTGCGGGCGCGGGCAGTTTGATATTGTGCAGACCCAGCAGCATGGCGAAATGATGCTGGACGGCGTCACGCACGGAACGGTCACGTCGGATGGACACACTGGTGAAACGCACCCAGTCCCACAACTGCTTCAGATAGCCGACGGTATGGGTCTGCGCGTCGATGACGGAAACGATGAAACGACGGTTGTCCGTGGTATCCAGATCGTAGATGCGCGAGCCTTCGGCCAGATCGTCGTCCAGCGTGACGGCCAGTGAACCGTGGCCGACGCCGGGCTCCTGATGCCGAATCAGCGAGGCGGTGTCCAGTCCGATGCCTTTCAGGGCGGCGACCAGATCTTGGCCCCACACGCCCTTGTTCTGCGTGCCGACCACGAATCGGATCAGCATGCCCACTGTGCGGCCGGCGGCCATCGACACCAGCATGCCGGTGACCGAATGCCACGACAGCACCACCATCACCGCAGCGATGGCATACAGGATATTCCAGCTCCATTTGACCGTGGAGCGGGTGCGGCGTGGCCCGGCGGCGGTCAGGAAGGACGCCATGCGGCGTAGATGTCGGGCAACAGCCCGGAGCCGTATGAGGTGGCGGCTGAGACCAGTGCCATTGGCAGGGTGAAATCGTTCAGACTGCTGATTGCCGTCGATATGACCCACACAATGCCGTATCCGGCAAACATGGCCAGCGCGGACACCGCAGCTTGCAGCCATTCGCGGGCCAAGAGCAACTGAGCGAGCACGATAACTACGATGACCGTGGTGGCCAGCTGCGTCAGTACGGTGGAGGGGAAAGCAGCCAGCCAGTTGATGGCTTGGGCTGCGGTGTGTGCGTCGGATTCGACGCCGCGCGTCATGCCGCCCAGATACACGGCGAACACCATGACCACGGCGGCCATCAACAGCGACAGACCGGCCCGGGTCAGATCGCCGAAGTCGCGCGTGCGGCGCGGAGCGATGTCGTCGATGTATGGTCCGGAATCGTTGCTGTCGTCGGTTGCCGGGCTGTCCGGTCCGCTGACAGCAAAACTGGCCGACCGGCCGTCACCAGAGGCGATCGGCCGGTCGGTAGTGGAGGAGGTCGCCTTGTCCGGGCGATCTTCCGTAGTGGACTGCTCCTGTTCAGTAGTCATGAAATGGTTACCTGACGCCTGTCCTTGTTCGGTTCAGTTTGCGGTTCGGTTTGTGACTCAGCGCAGTAGTGTGGTGGATGCGAGGGATTCGAGGGGCTCGAGGGACTCAAGAGACTCGAGAGACTCGCATCGCGCCTATCTCAGCGGCCGAAAGCGACGAGCTGGCTGGCCACACCGGTGTAGGTGGCGGGGGTCAGAGCCTTCAAGCGAGCGGCGGTTTCCGGGTCGAAGGACTGCTGGTCGATGAACTGCTCGACCTGTTCCTTGTTGATGGTGTGGCCGCGCATAAGCTCCTTGACCTTCTCGTACGGCTTGTCCATGCCCGGCAGGCCCTTGAGCTCGCAGGCGCGCATGGCGGTCTGGATCGGCTCGCCAAGCACCTCCCAGTTCTCATCCAGCTCACGCTCGATGACGTGGGTGTTCGGTGGATGGACTCAAGGCCACCCATGAGGTTGGTCAGGGCGAGCAAGGAGTAGCCGAGCGCGGAACCGATGTTGCGCTGGGTGGTCGAATCGGTCAGATCGCGCTGCCAACGGGATTCCACCAGCGTGGCGGAGAGGGTGTCGAGCAGCGAGCAGCTGATCTCGAAGTTGGCTTCGGCGTTCTCGAAACGAATCGGGTTGACCTTGTGCGGCATGGTGGAGGAACCAGTGGCACCCTTGACCGGCACCTGGGCGAACACGCCGCGGGAGATGTACATCCACACGTCCACGCACAGGTTGTGCATGATGCGGTTGGCGTGGGAGACGGTGGAGTACAGCTCGGCCTGCCAGTCGTGGCTTTCGATCTGCGTGGTCAGCGGGTTCCAGGTCAGGCCCATGCGGTTCGTGACGAACTCGCGGGAGACAGCGATCCAGTCGACATCCGGGCATGCGGCCAAGTGGGCACCGAACGTGCCGGTCGCGCCGTTGATCTTGCCCAGGTACTCCTGGTTTTCGATGTGCTTGAGCTGACGGTTCAGACGGTAGACGTAGACGGCGAGCTCCTTGCCGAGTGTGGTCGGCGTGGCCGGCTGGCCGTGGGTGAGAGAGAGCAGCGGCATATCCTTGAATTCCTCGGCCTTGCCGGCGAGGTGGTCGATGATGCGCTTGAACTCCGGGGTCCACACGTTTTCCATCGCGTTCTTGACGCAACGGGCGATGGAGAGGTTGTTGATGTCTTCGGACGTGCAGGCGAAGTGCACGAGGGTCTTCAGCTCGTCGTTGATGTTGGTCAGCTCGGCCGGAGCCTTGTCGATCTGATCATCGATGTAGTACTCCACGGCCTTCACATCGTGGTGGGTGATGGCCTCATGAGCGGCGTGCTGCTTGATGCCTTCGGCGCGAAGTCCTCGGGAATGGCGCGCAGGAAGGCCTGCTCTTCGGCAGTGAACGGCTTGACGCCGTCAACGATCGGCTGGTTGCCGTTGCCCTCAAAGCCGTTGGCCAGAAGAATCATCCATTCGACTTCGACACGCATGCGTTCGCGGTTCAGGGCAGGTTCGCTCATGTATTCGACGAGCGGGGCGGTGGCCTTGTGATAACGGCCGTCGAGTGGGGTCAATGCGATTGCGGGGGAAATATCGGTAAGCTTCATAACCTCCAAGGGTACTTCCAGCCGTGAACCGAGCGGCTATACTGTGGTGCGGCGTTCCCGCCCGAGCCGCACAGGTCAAGGAACGCCCGTGGTTCGATTACTGTGTGCGGCCTTTAAGGCTAGGAGATCACCATGCCTGCAACCACCATTCATACTCTTCCGAAACGTCCGATTGCCGTATCGTCACTGAAATGGCAGCCGTTGGATATCGCGGTCGGTGCCACGCTGGGTGCGGCCTGCGGCGTGATCTTCTGGGGATTCAACTTCGCGTACATGCCGATCTCTTCGGTATTCGGCGCGATTCTGCCCGGTTTCGCCAGCATCGTGCACGCCGTCTGGTACTTCTCCGGTACGCTGGCGGTGCTGATTCTGCGCAAACCCGGAGCGGCGCTGTACGTGAACCTTATCGGCACGCTGGTCGAAACGGTGATTGGTAGCCAGTTCGATTTGGGCTTCGTGATTATCTCGGCGCTGTTGCAAGGTGTTTTCGCTGAGATTCCGTTCGCCTTGACCCGTTACCGCATGTTCAATCTGCCGATTTCCATTGCATCCGGTGCGTTGGTCGCCTTGGAATACGGCACATATCTGATGCTGTTTCGCTACGTGGGTGTGTCATTCGTCAGCCCGCGTGGCATTGTGCACATGATTTCCGAGGTCACCGGCGGCGTGCTTATCAGCGGCGTGATGGCCTGGTATCTGATGCTGGCCATCGCCAAAACCGGTGTGCTCGACCGCCTCGCATCCGGCCGCGCACTCATCGAGCGACGCGCCTGACACTCTTTGCGCGCCACTTTCCCGGGAATGTTGCGCTGATAGAGGGGGTTTTGGGCATGCTAGCGCAACAATCCCGGGAAAGTGGCGCTAGCCGCGTCTCTGCGGTGATTGCATTGTGGGGTAGCCGATTGATGCTAAGCATTGACAAGTTGATGTGCCCGTTGCCGTGAGACCCCGAGTATATCGCCTATTTGCTGTAGGGCGAGACCCATGCCATGTAGTTCTTGTGCTGCGGCGCGAGTTTCCCGCGCTGCGTTCGATCTGCATTCCGCTTCTTCCTTGCGCAGTCGCCGAGCTTCATCAAGATGCTCCTGCACGGATTGCGGCAGCTTTGTCTCTACGGTGAGTGCGAAATCAGCATCTTGTGTCATGACGGTGATAAGGTCGCGTGCCATACTTTCAATCTCTGCTGTTGTTCTTGCCTGCGTGAAACCGATACCGGGAATCTCAAGAATCCAGTATTTTTCGCCAGGACGAACGATGACCTGATATGTTTTCACTGCTGATACCAGCCTTTCCCGAGTTTGGCTTCTGCTTCTTTGCAAATAATGTCCGCGAGGTTGTTGTCGATTTCGTTATGACGTGGGATGGGGAATCATAAGTCCATCGAGTTGGAATATCTCATGACTCCCTCCTTGCCTGATACTTTCAAACGTGACATTCTTGCGTTCTGCCGCTTGCTTCATCAGTTTGATGAGCCATCTCCTACTCGTCATTATATTGTTAACTCCTTTCTTGACAACTCTGTCAAGTGTGGTATTTACTTTTAACCGCCGAACGTGCTGAACTCGGTGGTTCGCTCGCTAGGGGCAATGGTCGCGGACTGGGTCATGCGGCTTGGTAGTAGCGGGTTTCCTTGAGCTCTCCGTTGATAACTTCCTGGAAATGGGCTTCGTGGCGTTGCACGGCGGGGGAGCCGAGGTCGGTGGCGTTCTGATAGGCGGCCTGATGGTATTTGATCCAGTGCGACAACTCCCTGCCGTTGGTCGAACCAGCCACGGGTGCGGCGTCATATGGGGTCAGACCGGTGATGGGCGTTGCGCCGGGAGTGCATGAGCCGTCCGAATGCACTGTGGATGGTGTTGCCGCGGGCGCGGGCGATACATGCCCTTGTACGGTGAGCCAGTTATCGGTGACCGGGTTGGCGGCACCATCCAGTGCGGCGACCAGTTCATCATCGATTTCCACGCTGGTGACCCACGTGCGTTGCGGAATCGGATGATTGGCCACCGGCGATCCGGCTGTCACCACATGCTCGATGGTATATTCCTCCGCCCAATCCGAGGCAAGCGTGGCGGCAACGATACCACCCTGGGAATGGCCGATCAGCGCCACGGGCTCATCCTTGCCGATGCCTGCCTGACGCATCGCCTCGGCAACCATGCGAGCGCTGTCCGCTTTCCTGCGGCGCTCCTGATCGGCGCTCATCAGTTCCACGTTCTGCGCCCAGCCAAATGGTGAGTCAGGCTGTCCATCGGTACCCGGGATGGTGACCAGCCAGGAGTTGGTTCCATCAGATCGTTCATAGCGTTGAATGGCGATGGTCCCATATTCGAGTCCGCTGTTCAGCTCGATTTTGCCGAGCCGCTCTTCGGCGAGCCTGCGCAGATTCTCCATTGACTCGGCCACCGATCCGCTTGCGCGGACAACGTCGGCATTCGCCTGCACCTCGCGCACGTTCAGATGATTGCCTTGGACGACGTCTTTCGCCGGGCCGGAGAAATTGGCGATTTTCCCCGCAGCCTTGTTGACCTCATCGGTGTGCGCAATGCTCTTGCCGATAGGTACGCCGCCAATGATTCCGCCCGCGCCGCTAAGCACTCCTTCCTGGAACGGATAGGTGAACGTGGACATCCATGCCGGGTTCGGTTTGCCGTCAATAGTCCAGCCGGCCAGAAAGCCGCCCGCCGCCACAGCGGCAACACCCGCCGCGGCATATCCCGGTTTGGCCTGTGTGCCGGCCTGCAATAATTCGGTAAACATGCGCCGAGCCGTCATCTCCGCCTGAGAATACAGAGAGTGTGCGCGAATCAGCAGATCGGCCGCGCCACGCAGATCATCGCTCAACCGCTGACATGCCGTTGCATGGTCATAACACCGATTGCCCAGCGCGGCATATGGTGCAGTGACATGGCCGGGAACAACGGCGCTCGGATCGCCCGACTGCAAGGTGACGCACATCGGCGCACTATGCCGATGTGACTGCAACTGTAATGCGGCCGATTCCCAAGCCGTGGCTATGGCCGCAAATCCTGCCGCCTCGTCATCGAGAGCCTTGGCTATGGCGGCATATTCTTCAAGAGTGGCTGGCGCATATCCCACTCCGCCGTAAACGGACGATTCCACTTGCCAGTAATCGTGCTCGCTCATGACGACCCCCAAGCCAATCGGTGGGTGGTCTCCATGTCTTGCGCGAGACTGGCCGAATACTGTGCGGTGCGACTGAGCCGCGATCGGAATAGATCGGCGGCTTTACCGGTCCACACGATGTTGCTGGAGCGGTTCACGGCCACCGCCGTCTGGTCCGATTGCGCCAGTGTGGCCGCACGCTGGACGGACACGAGGTCGCGACTACGCTGTACCGCCGCATGGCAAGGGCAAGTGCCGTAATCGAACGGCGTCACCGTATTGCCGGCAAAGCCGCCGGTGGGATCGATGGGTGCTGGGTTGCTGGTGTAGGTATTCATATATCCAGCTAAAAGGACAAGACTCATGCTTGTCCAGCCGGAACGACCAATGTGGTTCTAGCTTGCCGATTTTGGGTGAAGTTATCCCCAAGTGTTGTGCATAGTCGTAACGATTATCCACAAATAGCCTGTTTGGACATACCTTGGATCAGCCATGGCCTATCGAAAATTGGATAAATGCCAAAGCCGACAGCCGAAACCGGGAAACAGCCGCGATAAAGCCATGACCCGTGAGGGTGTGAGAAAAAAGAACAACTGTGAACGACTGCTTACCACGCTTGGTAGCCCCGGTACCCTTGTTCTGCGTCGCTTTCTGCTCGGATTGGGTGGTGTTCGACTGGGTATCGGTGGATTGCTGATTGGCCTTCATCAGCTCCTCGACCTGCTTCTTCTGTTCGTCGGTCAACGCGCCGCCCTTTTTGGCATTGGATGAAGAATTCTCGGATTGCTGTGCCGACTGGGCTTGCCCGGAATCGGAACCGCTGTTCTGCGCCTCGGCCTGTTTCAGGGTGATCTTTGTCAGCTCGGAAGAAATCGAAGCATTGGTGTCGATGGCGTCCTTGACTTGCGGCAACAGAAGCGTGCGCATTCGCCCGGCCTCGTCGAATTGCGCGTCGGTCTGCTGCTGTTGCGCCTTGAGCGTGGTGATATCCGTGGACTCGTCCTGAGCCGCTTTGATATTGGCGTTCAATGATGCGGTGGCCTGATTGAACGTAATCGAAGCGGACAGGTTTACTGCCGCCACGCCGGCAACCAGCAACAGCAATACGGCGCCACAAGCCAGGACGATACGTGCCCAAAGCGGACACTTCGCCCGCATCCGAGTATTCGCCGAGCCATCGTTCTCGTGGATTTCGTTACTGTTTCTCACAGCAGTCTCCTTGAGGTTGCGATCCATGCACCGACTTCCGTGGCAAGCAATATCGCCAACGCAATGGCCAACGGCCATACCACCGGCGTGGTGCGTGTGCGTTCCCTGACCGTGGTGGTCATGCGCCACTGCTTCGACGACTTGGCCGAAACCGAATCCGCCAAAGTCTGTGAAGCGTTCACGGCCACATACGTGCCACTGATCTCGTCGGCAATGTCTTTAAGGTTCTTCTCATCCATCTTGGAGATGCCGGGTTCGCCGGTATCCGGGTCGACCACCCAGTGGTCCGTGGTGTTGGAATCGCCGGCACTGACGCCATCGGCGATGACGGGAATCTTGCCGCCCTCGGTCGAGCCGACGCCCACGGTAAACCCATCATTGAGATACTGGCGCAGTGACGAGAACGTACGACGCGTCACATTCGAGGTCTGTTCGCCGTCAGTGATGAGGTACAGCACAATCGCATCATCCGGGTGCGCTTCACGAATCGACTTCACGGTCAGCAGCAATTGATCGATCGGAGCATCCAGACTGGAGCCCGCCGACACGGATGTGGCTTCCACCGCCAACGTGTTGGCCCAATTATCGATGGCCGGCGCATCCGGGGTCAGCGGCACATCAAGCGTCCCCGAAGCACCGAACCGTAACGCCGCGAAACTGGCGTCCGGATAAGCGGCGGTCACATCATGCACGGCCTGGCGTGCGGCATCGATGCGGGTAATGGTCTTCTCGGACCCGTATGTGGCGTCGGCCACCGCCATCGACCCGGTGGTATCCACCGCCACAATGACGTCGGTGGCATTGATGGCCTGTGAGGTGGTAGACGATACCACGCTGGGAGTCAGTACCATCACCGCGACGATGAGCAGCATAAGCGTACGTCGTATGCAAGCCCACACGGTCTCGTCACTGGAAGCACGGCGACGAACAAATAATGCGATTTCGAGAATGGCCAGTACGGCGAGCCCGGCCGCCAGCAGTCCGCCGGCGACCCAGCCCAAGGCGGGGAGAAGGTGAATCCGTTCATCGCCTCAACCTCCATGCACATACGATCCAGATAATGAGTATCACGGCCAGAGCAAGCGTCCACAGACCGGGAGCGTCCACCATCGAGGATTTCGCCTTGTTCTCCACATCCGTATCTCTACGCGACTGAATATCCCGTACCAGCTCATCTATCGACGCGCCATTCGATTGGGTGAGGAAGATGCCTCCATGCGACTCGATCGCGGACTTCATATCCGTTGTGGTTTGGTCCGATTCACTGGCTTTCGGCCCGGAATACAGGCCGTCCACGGTGATTTTGGTCTGCTGGGTCAAATCCAACGCTTCGGTCAGCGAATAGGTGGGCTTGCCCGACACGACGTTGTCGGTGGCCAGCACGATGGATGCCGCACGCTGACGGTCGGCATTCGCATGATTGGCTTCGCCATAAGCGAAACCGGGGAGCATCGCCGCGCAAGACACCACGCCGTCGCCAATCAAGGAGGTGGCGTCCTTGCGGTTCTGCGTGCCTTCGAGCCAATTGGCGATGTCCTGATATTCGGCATCGGACATCTTATCGATGTCATCCTGCGACTCGACGCCTTTCAGCGCCTTGCTGGCGGAGGTCAACTGTTTGGTGACCAGTTCGTAGTCGTCGGTCAGCGGGAACACCGTGCGTGAGGTCGAGTTGAAGATACTCAAACCGATACGTTCCCCCTCGAAATGCTTGACCAGTTCCAAATAGGTGTCGATGACCTCGCGATCATAGGGGAGCGTGGACCCCGACACATCCAGACACAGGACGATATCTCGGCTGGAAGCGCGTTCGTCACCGGCATCCACTTGGCTGGGGCGAGCCACCAGCACAATGGCCAGCGCCAGCGCAAGCACCAGCACGCTGATGGCGAGACGGCCCAAAGCGCGCCATTGACGGAACAGGCGGGAAGCGTGCTCGGTATTGAGATCGTCGTCCATCGAGAATACAGGGGTGTCGTCGGCGGCGTTACGGCGGGCGAACACGACAATCAGCACGATAATCGCCAGCGTCGCCAAGACGCCGGCCAGAGCGGCCCAAGGCCAATGCCATGCCAGCATCATGAACGCCACCTTTCCACCAGATTCGCCACCCACTCGGCGGCCTGCTGCACGCTGGTCGTCTGGGCGATTCGGTTGCGGGCATCATCGGCAAATTCCGGTGGATACAACGCGCCAATGGTCTGCTTCAATGCGTCCAATCCTTGGCGATTCGCGGGCGTGCGATTCAGGTACGCCAAATCGGTCAGCGTACTGGAACTAAGCTCCTTGCCTGATGCGGCACCGGCGAAATCACGGGCGATGACGGACAATTCGACGAAAGCCTCATGCCGGGGCAGTGCTCCGGATTCATGACGGGCCACCACATCGTCGATGCGGGAACGCCACTCGGCCTTGGAGCTGGCATTGCTATGAGCGCCACGCGCACGGTCGCTGTTCCGAGGTTTGCGTGCGGGGCGAGACAGCATGATGATCAACGCGATCAGACCTACCGCCAGCAACAGGCATGCGACGATGGCCACCACCAGGGGAGTGGTCAAGGCCAACGACTCCACGGGCCTGAGATCGCCGGGATCAGTGGCGAGCGGGATGATGGGGAACATGCTGTGCATCATAGATCACCAGCCAAAGTCAGTCCGACCAGTTCGGGTGCAGTGCCCAGTCTATTGCGTGTGGTGCGGGCCAATGCCCGGGACACCAGGGCGACGAAACGATCGAACATGGATTCGCTGGATGCGGATCGAATGATATGGGAACCGGCACGGGTGAGCTCCTGTTCCAAAGCCGCGGCCATATACGCGCGATGAGTATCGACCTCGGCCGCTGCCTTGGCGTTGCGCAGGAATGCCGGCACACGCCGTGCACTCAAGCCGTCGGTGGGAGCGTGGCGGGATGAGACGGCCTTGAACGGATTCATCGTCGCCACATCGATCAGCACCATCGGATGGGTGCGGGTAATACGACGGATCGTGGTGATATGCCGCTCCTCCATCGCATGCTCATCGGTGGCCAATACGATCAATGCCTCGCGATCCTTGATACGGCGCGCATATTCCAGCAGCGCGTCGATATTACGGTGATGATTCCAATCACGGTCAAGCGCCTTGTCCAGCGTGCGTTCGAACTGCGCGAACCCACCGTTGAACGGCACGCGGGTGATACTGGACTCATCGCCGAACACCAGCGAAATATCGTCCGACCGGCGCAACGACAGTGCGGCGAACATACGCAGCGCATTGGCGGCAACCTGCCATGCGCGTTCTCCGGAAGGCATACGCCAGTCATCTCCAGGCCCACGTCCATCAGCAACCAGACCCGTGACGTCGACAGGCGCTCGCGCTCGACCACCATGGGGCGCCTTGGCGGGCGCTGGTCTTCCAATCGATAAGACGGGATTCGTCGCCTGGCTCATAGGCATGCACATCCATCGCATCGCCGCTGCCGCCGCGACGCCCGGATGCGTGTTCGCCCTCCAGCGCGCCCAAAGCCTTCCTTACGGTAGGCAGGCTCAGCTGAGTGCCAAGGGCCTCGATTTTCTTGCGAACGGAATCGGAACTCACGGAACAGGAACCGTTTCGACGATCTTGTCGACGATCTGATCGCTGACCACGCCATCGGCCAGTGCCTCGAACGTCAGCATAATACGGTGGCGCAGCACCTCATGAGCGAACGCCTTGAGGTCCTCGGGCACCACATAGTCGCGCCCGGACAGCAACGCCTTCGCCTGGCCGATACGGGTCAAGGCGATGGTGGCGCGCGGCGAGGCGCCCAAACGCACCAAGGATGACAGTCCCTTGATGGGGCGGGAGCCGGCACCTCGTGACGTGGCGGTGATATCGACCGCATAACGCATGATCGCGTCGGAAACATGCACGCGGCGTGCCGCCTTGCGCAAAAATCAACGTCGGACACGGAAATGCGTTCGCCGGTGATGGTGTCGGGACCGATCATGTCGGAGCCGCGGCGGGTGAGCATGGCCAGCATCCGAGCCTCTTCGTCGGGCGAAGGATAGGTCATGACGGCCTTCATCATGAAACGATCCATCTGGGCTTCGGGCAGGTTGAACGTGCCTCCTCCTCGATTGGATTCTCGGTGGCGATCACCATGAACGGCTTGGGCAAGGCGATACGCTGCCGCCGATGGTCGTGGCACCCTCGGCCATGGCCTCAAGCATGGCGGACTGGGTTTTGGCATTCGAACGGTTGATCTCGTCCAGCAGTACGAAATTGGCGTGAATCGGACCGATCTGCGTGGTGAACTTCTGCGACGCAAAATCGAAGACCTGCGTGCCCACCAGATCAGATGGCATGAGATCAGGAGTGCACTGCACGCGCTTGAACGAGCCGGATACGCAGGTGGCGAGCGTCTGGGCGGCCGTGGTCTTGGCCAAGCCCGGCACGGATTCGATAAGAATATGCCCGCCGGCCACCAAGGTCACGATAAGCGATTCGCGTAGATTATCCTGACCCACCAGTGTCTGGGCGAACCTCGCCCGAATGGCGTCGGCCAGGATACGTGCGCGTTTGGCGTCATCGGCACCCAGCGGAGCCGACACGCCGGGCGCGGGAACGGCGACCGGTCGTGCGGCGGTGGTCGGCGAAGGTATGTTCGGTTGCGTGGGGAACAAAGTCATGCCCCCCACTGTAACTACTCACAATGACTGTTGGCCTGCCTAAAGAGTCCAATCCACCGGGTCGGCACCCATGGTGACTAGGGCTTGATTGGCTCTGGAGAATGGTTTGGAGCCGAAGAATCCGCGGGAAGCGGACAGCGGACTCGGATGAGGCGATTTGATAATGAAGGCATTGGTCAGCAATGGCTCGAGCTTGCGCATTACGCCCCCAGAGAATCGCCACCAACGGCTTGGGCTTGCCGTCGGCGTCCGTGCGCGCGTTCAACGCACGAATCGCGGCCTCGGTGACTTCCTCCCAGCCTTTGCCCTGATGCGAATTCGGCCGCCCGACGCCGACAGTCAGACATCTGTTGAGCAACATCACCCCACGTTCCGTCCACGGTGTCAGATCGCCGTTGGTGGGCATGGGCACCCCAAGGTCGTCAACCAATTCCTTATAAATATTGATCAGGCTTTTCGGCAGCGGGTGAACATTTGGCGCCACGCAGAAGCTCAAACCCACCGGGTGACCCGGGGTCGGGTAGGGGTCCTGGCCGACAATCAGCACCTTGATGGAATCGAACGGGATGGTGAACGCGCGCAGAATATTGTGGCTTGCCGGCAGCCACGGGCGCCCGGCGGCGTTTTCCGCACGAAGAAAATCGCCCATATGGTGGATGGTGGGCTCCACGTCGGCCAAGGCATGGGCCCACCCTGGCTCTACCAGTTCGCTCAATGGTTTGATCATGACTCACCACTGTAGTCAAACGTGCATATCCGGTGCATGGGGCGTGGTGTGGTGGACTGATGAGTTGTTTGCCGATTACACTCATGGGTAGTTTTGATAGGAAGAAAGGGCGATTATGGCACGCGACACGATGACCTACGAATCCTATGAACCGGATTCCTTCGACAATCCTCCGAAGGGACCGGTGGGAGTTCACCGTGGCGCTCGTTCGGTAATGGCCCGCCTCTGCCCGTTCATCGTCGTTATTCTGGTGGCCGCGCTGTGCGGTGTCGGGGCCTGGGCATGGATTTCCGGAGAATACAAGAATGTAGTGGGAGGATCGTCCCAGACGGCGACCACGTCCAAGTCCGATTCGTCCAGCAAGGCTGAGACCAAGAACAGCACCAAGGATGATTCCTCGTCCACTTCGACCGATTCGTCCAAGGACTCGACTTCGGATTCGGCAAAGTCCGATACCGACAGTGACACGACATCCTCGAATGAGAATCAAAACTCCGATCAGCAGTCTCAGCAGTCCGAAGCCATCGCGACTGTGAATAAGGCCACGCAGGTGCGTGTGGTCAACGCCACAGGAATCCAAGGATATGCGGGTCAGCAGGCCGATGTGCTGCAGACCGCCGGTTACACCAGTGTCGAGGCGACCAATCCGAGCGGCACATTGCCGGCTTCTTCCGTGGTGTGGTATCAGAATGAGACCGATAAGGCCACCGCTGAGGATGTGGCGACCACGCTTGGCATTTCGGCTGTGGAGCAGGTGCAAGGACTCGCCGTTCCCATTACGGTGGTGTTGCTCAACTAGCGTTGTTGATGCGCCCCTGATATCGGCGAGAAATACATCGAAAACTGTGAGCGTTCTCACGCCTATGGAATAATTCGTACCGAAAATGTGCCACTGCGGTTGAGATTGTTCCCTCGTCACTGTACAATCATCATCTAGTCGCGAGGTAGGGGGAGCGCGATGCGGTTCTTTCTACGTTCCCTATAGGTTTTGTGTCGCGACGCCCAAGGGAACAAAGGAAAGACCAGATATGGCACAAGGTACCGTGAAGTTCTTCCTTGCCAAGAAGGGGTTCGGGTTTATCCAGCCGGGCGACGGCGGCGAGGACGTTTTCGTGCACTACGCGGAAATCAAGGACGACGGCAGCACCAATAAGTTCAAAATGCTGTACGAAGGCGATCGCGTGGAGTATACGCCCGCTTCGTCCGGCAAAGGCACGCAGGCAAAGGATGTTGTCAAGCTGTCTTCGGGTGAAGCCCGCTCCGAGTGAGCAACACGCACGCAAGGATGTGCATTGAAGGCCCTGACCGTTTCGACGGTTGGGGCTTTTTCATGCCCAAAGCGCAATCGCCGCCGATGGTGTTGGCACTCGGCGGGCGCGAGTGCTAATGTCTGGGTTAGCACTCGGAGGTCGAGAGTGATAATCGGCAGCTGACGGCTGGTCGTCACGACTCGACGCTTGCGAGTGATAACCGGTATACCTAGCCATTTGGAGGAATACGCAACCATGGCAAAGATCATCTCTTATGATGAGGAAGCCCGTCAGGGCATGCTGGAGGGCCTTGACAAGCTCGCCAACACCGTCAAGGTCACTCTGGCCCGAAGGGCCGCAACGTCGTGCTCGACAAGACCTACGGCGCTCCGACCATCACCAACGATGGCGTGTCCATCGCCAAGGAAATCGACCTTGAAGACCCGTACGAGCGCATCGGCGCCGAGCTGGTCAAGGAAGTCGCCAAGAAGACCGACGACGTCGCCGGTGACGGCACCACCACTGCAACCGTGCTTGCTCAGTCCCTGGTTCACGAGGGTCTGAAGAACGTGGTCGCCGGCTCCAACCCGATTGCCCTGCGTCGCGGCATCGAGAAGGCCACCGAGGTCATCGTCAAGGAACTCGTCGCTGCCGCCAAGGACGTCGAGACCAAGGACCAGATCGCTGCTACCGCCACCATCTCCGCCGCTGACCCTGAGGTCGGCGAGAAGATCGCTGAGGCTCTGGACAAGGTCGGCCAGGACGGCGTTGTGACCGTTGAAGACAACAACCGCTTCGGCCTGGACCTCGACTTCACCGAGGGCATGCGTTTTGACAAGGGCTACATCGCCCCGTACTTCGTCACCAACGCTGACGACCAGACCGCAGTGCTCGAAGATCCGTACATTCTGCTGACCTCCGGCAAGGTCTCATCCCAGCAGGACATCGTGCACGTGGCCGAGCTGGTCATGAAGACCGGCAAGCCGCTGCTGATCATCGCTGAGGACGTCGACGGCGAAGCACTGCCGACCTTGATCCTGAACAACATCCGTGGCACCTTCAAGTCCTGCGCCGTCAAGGCCCCGGGCTTTGGCGACCGTCGCAAGGCCATGCTGCAGGATATGGCCATCCTGACCGGTGCTCAGGTTGTCTCCGACGAACTGGGCCTGAAGCTCGAGTCCGTCGACACCTCCGTGCTCGGCCACGCCAAGAAGGTCATCGTCTCCAAGGACGAGACCACCATCGTTCAGGGCGCTGGCTCCAAGGAAGACATCGACGCTCGCGTGGCCAGATCCGCGCTGAGATCGAGAACACCGACTCCGATTACGACCGTGAGAAGCTGCAGGAGCGTCTGGCCAAGCTGGCTGGCGGCGTGGCTGTCATCAAGGTCGGCGCTGCCACCGAGGTCGAGGCCAAGGAGCGCAAGCACCGCATCGAAGATGCCGTGCGTAACGCCAAGGCCGCCATCGAGGAAGGCCTGCTGCCTGGCGGTGGCGTGGCCCTCGTTCAGGCTGCTGCCAAGGCCGAGAAGACCGAGGCCGTCACCTCCCTGACCGGCGAAGAGGCTCCGGCGCGCCATCGTGTTCCGCGCCATCGAGGCCCCGATCAAGCAGATCGCCGAGAACGCCGGCGTGTCCGGTGACGTGGTCATTCAACACCGTCCGCTCCCTGCCTGATGGCGAAGGCTTCAACGCCGCCACCGACACCTACGAAGACCTGCTGGCCGCCGGTGTGACCGACCCGGTCAAGGTGACCCGGCTCCGCTCTGCAGAACGCCGCCTCCATCGCTGGTCTGTTCCTGACCACCGAGCCGTCGTTGCCAACAAGCCGGAGCCGAAGTCTGCTGCCCCGGCCGCCGGTGCCGACATGGGCTACTGATCCGCAAACGATCGCTAGCTGATTGAGCTGAAAGGGGACTCCTTCGGGAGTCCCTTTTTTTGTATTCTGGCTCCCCTCTTTGAGGGGAGCCAAGAAACTAGCTGGCAAACAGGCGCGAAGCTTGGATTTCGGCGTCAGCGTACACGGTGGAGGCTTGCGTCAGCGAGCGTTGGATGGACTCGAGTGAGGCTCCATCTGCTGTTGGGCCGCACGCCACTGTTCGGCTACCGCGGTGAACTGGGTGGCCGCCGAACCTCGCCATGCGTCCTGCAAGGCATTGAGATTGGTGTACATGCCGCCCACGGCCTGCCTGATTTGCGAGATCGAAGTGGCCACTGCGGCGAGGATGATTGGATTCGCTCGGAATCTACCTGATATTGGGGCATCGTTGCTCCTTTTCTAGAGGGTTAATGGTATGTATGGCGGCCGATTGCCAATACCGGCCGTTAAGGTGGAGGATATGTCAACAACGAATCGGGAAGACGGAAAAACAACTATTGTGGTCCTAGCTTCGGAGCCGTCCTATTCGGCCTTCGGGAATATGGTCCGAAAATGGCTTGTTTGCGCCATTTGCGCCCTTGCTGCAGTAGCGATGAACGCAATGTGGATAACTGCAAATGCCTATGGGGATAACTCGAGCGACAGCTCTGACAGCTCCAGCAGCAGCACCGACAGCGGCGTGACCATCACCGAGAACATCACGGATACGGAAAATCTCCTGGGCTCCCATGCGGCCGAAGTCACGGATGCCATCGCCAAAACCGAGAAGGAAACCGGTGTACACGTGCATCTGCTGTATCTTTCCAGTTTCAATAGTCAACAGAAACCGGGAGACTGGGCGGCAACCGTGATGGAGTCCATGAATCCCAAGCCGAACACAGTGATGCTTGCCGTGGCCTCGAATGACGGCAACCTGGTGGTCGTCGTGTCCAAGAACTCCGATAAGTGGCTTCTCGATAACAAAACCGTCGATAAGCTATCCGAAGCCGCACAGCAGCCGTTACTGGAAAACCCGCCGAGCTGGTCTGGCGCGGCAACGGCAATGATGGATCAAATCGTGAAATCCAAAAAAGCCTCCACCTCATCGTCCACGGTGATCGTAGGCATAATCATCATGGGTGTGGTATTGGTGGCGCTGGTCATCATCATCGTGGTCATGGTGGTGATTCATCGGCGCAAGGAGATCAAGAAGGATTCCAAGGCCGAACTCCAAGATGACATTCAGGAAACGCCCAGAAGAGCGCGACACTCTAGGAAGCATGAGTAAGCCTATTGAAGCATCGATTGTTGTTGTCGACGACGAGCCGTCCATCCGAGAACTGCTGGTCGCTTCCCTGCACTTCGCCGGATTCGAGGTAAACACCGCCGCTTCCGGTTCCGAAGCCATTGAGGTTATCGAAAAAGTGCAGCCTGACCTCATCGTGTTGGACGTCATGCTGCCTGACATCGATGGATTCACCGTCACCCGTCGCATCCGCCAGGAAGGCATTAACGCCCCTGTGCTGTTTCTCACCGCTCGTGACGACACCCAAGACAAGATCATGGGCCTGACCGTCGGCGGTGACGATTACGTCACCAAGCCGTTCAGCCTCGAGGAAGTCGTGGCTCGCATCCGCGCCATTCTGCGCCGTACCCGCGAACAGGTGGAAGACGATCCGATTATTCGCGTCGCCGACTTGGAAATCAACGAGGACTCCCACGACGTGACCCGTGCAGGGCAGCCGGTTGACCTGAGCCCTACCGAATACAAGCTGCTGCGCTACCTGATGGACAACGAGGGCCGAGTACTGTCCAAGGCACAGATTCTCGACCATGTCTGGCAATACGACTGGGGCGGCGACGCAGCCATCGTCGAATCGTACATCTCCTACCTGCGCAAGAAGTCGACGGCATCGAGGTCGACGACGGCGAAGGCGGCAAGCGCAAGGTGACTCCGCTGATCGAAACCAAGCGCGGCATCGGATACATGATTCGCGAACCGAAGAACTAATCGCCTCCATCCATAACGTATCGCAATCTCATGAGTATCCCCGATAAGCAGTCAGGCGGCGTACCGCCGAGCAGCACGCCGAACGCCGCCCCGAACACGAATCCCATGCCTGCAATGTCGCCGTTCGCCGCCCATTTCCAAGAGCAGCGCGAGCGTAAGAAAAACATGCTGATGCGGCATATCGACCGTATCTCGTTGAGCAGCAAGCTGGTGGCCTGCACCATCGCCGTGCTGCTCATCGGCGTGTCGGTGATTTCCTTCTCCATCCGCGCGTTGGTGAACAACTACATGCTGCAGAAAACCGACACCCAGTTAAGCTCGCAAAGCCAACTGGTGGTCAACAATATCGATCTGCTGTCAAAAAATGACTCATCGGGGCCGAACTCGTACTTTCTGCAGATTCAATACACCGACGGAACCAAAGACAAAGAAGGCAATCCTCTGGTCGTGACCCCGCTGATGCCGCAGATGCAGGACGGTATCGTATCGGTGCCGATTCTGCCTACCTATGGCGATACCAATGGCATCACGCTCGGTCAGGCATTCACTACGCAGGCGGTGGCCAAGCAGATCATCACGGTGCAGTCCGACAGTGCGGACAGCCAGAACGATCCGGCCAACGGAAACTCCAATTCCTCTGACACCATCACCAAGGTACTGGCCAACCCCACTGCCAATGCCAACCATGCCGCCATCGTCACGGCGAGGGCACCATGGCGTATTCTGCCGGTGACCTTCCAGCAAAACGGCAAGGACCGTGCCGTGGTGTACATCGGCTTGTCGCTGGCCGACCAAATCGACACCGTCAACACACTCACCCGATACTGCATTGTGGTCGGCATCGCGTGGTGCTGCTCGGCGGCTCCCTGTCCACGCTGATCATCCAGCACACGATGACGCCGCTGAAGCGCATCGAGAAGACCGCCGCGAAAATTGCAGCCGGCGACCTGAGCCAACGTATTCCTTCCGCGCCGGAAAACACCGAGGTCGGCTCTCTGGCCGCCTCGCTGAATTCCATGCTCACCCGAATAGAATCCAGTTTCCATGAGCAGGAGGAGACCACCGACAAGATGAAACGGTTCGTCTCCGACGCCAGCCATGAGCTGCGCACCCCGTTGGCCGCCATCCATGGCTATGCGGAGCTGTATAAGATGCAGCGCGATATGCCTGGTGCCTTGGAGCGTGCGGACGAGTCCATCGAACATATCGAACGGTCCAGCCAGCGCATGACTGTTCTTGTTGAGGATCTGCTGTCTTTGGCCCGTCTCGATGAGGGGCGCGGCATCGATATGACCGGCACGGTGAAACTCTCGTCGCTGGTCACCGACGCGTCGACGATTTGCATGCGCTCGACCCGGACCGTGCCGTTCGCCGCATGCAGATTTCCCTCGAACCGGCGCGCGATTTGAACCATCCCGCCGAATTCAGCCTTGCCGAAGGCGATTGGCCTGAGGTCGTACTGCCCGGTGATGCCTCTCGACTGCGCCAGGTGGTGACCAACATCGTGGGCAACATCCACCGCTACACGCCTGCCGATTCGCCCGCTGAAGCCGCGCTCGGTGTGATGCCGGCCGCCATCGATCCAAGACAGCTCGCCCGCATGCCCGCCAGCGACGCGTCAATGCGGCGGTTCATCGACGCTGCCGAAGTAGGTGCCTCGATGCAGACCGGCTATCGATATGCCGTATTGCGTTTCGTGGACCATGGCCCCGGCGTGCCGCCTGAATCGCGCTCGAAGATTTTCGAACGCTTCTACACCGCGGACCCATCCCGTGCCCGCGAAAAGGGCGGTACTGGTTTGGGCATGGCCATCGCGCAATCCGTGGTCAAAGCACATCACGGCTTTATCTGCGCCACCGGCACCGATGGGGGAGGCCTGACCTTCACCGTGGTGCTGCCGATTGAGCAGATCGCCGCTCCTGAGCCCAAGCAGTCCACCGGCAAAACCAAGGACGCCAAACAGAAGACTTCTTGGTTCAGCTCTGAGCGTAAGACTCAGGCGACTCAGCCAAAGCGTGAGGTCAAGCCCTGTGAGGTAAACTGTACCTTCGGTTTACTATTTCCATTGAGGATTAAGGAAGGTTCGCAATGCCCACCGGTCGAGTTCGTTGGTTTGACGCAGCCAAGGGTTATGGCTTCATCACCAGTGAGGAAGGCAAGGACGTGTTCCTGCCGGCTCAGGCCCTACCCACTGGCGTCACCACGTTGCGCAAGGGGGCCAAGGTGGAGTATTCCGTGGTGGACGGCCGTCGTGGGCCGCAGGCCATGGATGTTCGCCTGATCGCCTCCGCTCCCAGCTTGGTCAAGGCCACCCGCCCGAAGGCGGATGACATGGCCGCCATCTGCGAGGACCTCATCAAGATGCTTGATGCGGCCGGCAATACGTTGCGCCGTCACCGTTACCCATCTGCTGCCGACAGCAAAAAGCTGGCCACGTTGCTGCGTGCGGTGGCGGATCAATTCGATGTACAGGACTGATCTGATCTATGACTGATACCACCGAAACCATCGTGACACCGGACCTCACGCCATCGCGCGCGCCGTGCTGCTCGAAGTGGCCGGCGAGAGCGATCAGGTGGGGGATTTCGTTACCTCATATGATCTTGAGGATCACGTCACTGACTTCCGCTTCGCCGCGAATATCCGTGGCTACGAAGGATGGCAATGGTCGGTGACGCTGTATCACGACGAGGAGATCGACTCTTGGACCGTCAACGAATCCTCCTTGATCTCCACTGAGGACGCGTTGATGCCGCCCAAGTGGATTCCTTGGAAGGATCGCCTTGAGCCCACGGATCTGGTCCCACCGATTCGATCGGTACCGATCCGGATGACGAGCGCATCGAGGAAGGCGAAGTCGAGGAATCCTCGCTGCAGGATGTCAACGACGCCGTCGAGACCTTCCGACTGACCCGCCGTCACGTGCTGACCTCGCTGGGCCGCGCGCAGGCTGCCAAGCGCTGGTATGAAGGTCCGCGAGGCCCCAAAGCGTTGAGCACCAAAACCGCCGAAGGCAACCTGTGCTCCACCTGTGGTTTCTTCGTGCCGCTCGCGGGCGAGCTCGACCGTATGTTCGGCGTGTGCGCCAACAAGTGGAGTCCGGATGACGGCCGCGTGGTTTCCTTGGACCACGCTGCGGCGAGCATTCCGAAATCGAACCTCCCGAGCCAAGCCAGCTGTGGGTGCAGTCCAAGCCTGCTTTCGACGATCTGCATATCGACGTGGTGGCCAACCGTCCGCGCAAGCAGGAGCCGGCTGCCCAGGACGAGGCCGAAGGCGAAACCGACAAGACAGGCGAGCCTGCCGGTGATGATATCGAAGCACAGAAGACTGTTGACGGGAACGCCGTCGATACTGAGCCCGCTGAGGAGGCGGCAGGCGACGGGACCTCGCAATCCCAGTCTGCCGGTGATGAGTCCGTTGCACAGAACGTATCTGATTCCGTTGTGGATGTTGATGCAGCTGATTCCAGCGACGATTCCAAGTCTGATGCTGACGACGAGGCCACCGAAGAGGATATCCTCAACAACACCGTTGCCGATGATGATGAGGATGATGAGATGGACGACGAAGAGGATAACGTTCGTCCTTCAGACGATGTGACTCCTGAACTCGAAACCGTCATCGATCTCATTGAGCAGCTGCGCCAGAACAGGGCGGACGAGGAATAAACTCCGAATTCCGCGAAAAGTAGATGGTGATGGGGTTGCAGGAATAAAGAATTCCTCCCTGCAAGCCCATCACCGAGGCGTGCGTTAGCACTCCATGCCGATTTTGGTGAATCAGTGCACCACGGTCACCGTGCATTCGGCGAAGTTCACGATCTGGCGGGACACCGATCCCAGGAAGTGCGCGTCCAGCCCGGACAGGCCACGCGAGCCGACCACCAGATGGCTGGCGTACCGCGAGGCCGCGATCAGACCTTTGGATGCGGGAATATGGAAGGCGTTTGTGCTGACCTTGACGCCATCGGGAATCCGGGCCTTGGCCATCAGCTCAGAGAGAATCTCCTCGGCGCGGCGCTGACCGACCTTCACCGGTGCCACGGCGTTCTCATAGCCGGAATAACGCCCAAATCCTTGAGCTGCCAGCAGAACATCACATGCAGCGGCTCGTCGTGCAGTCGTGCTTCTTCCAGTGCGAAATCGAACGCACGGCGGGAAGTCTCGGAACCATCCACACCAACCACCACCGGGCGGCGAGCTCCTCAACCACCGGCTGAGGCTGCGTGTAGTGAACGGGCTTGTCTCCCGGAGTCAGGCGTTGGCAATGGCGTCGGTCACGGTCTCATCCTCGCTGCCGGCGATGCGCA
>ENA-OQIR01000227-OQIR01000227.1-human-gut-metagenome-genome-assembly--contig:-NODE-227-length-26644-cov-2.342573_pt1 | contig 26644 bp, 32 predicted proteins | sample MGYA00242580_ERZ504745 | MGnify/ENA primary metagenome ERZ504745 (study PRJEB26092, sample SAMD00036214) | human gut metagenome | host: Homo sapiens | study: EMG produced TPA metagenomics assembly of...
ATATTCCATCATAAAAGTAAATTTGTTTAAAGCTTCATCTTTATTCATAACAACACATCCTTTCAAAAATAAAGACAAAACTATGATAGAATAAGAAACAGGAGAAGAACTAGGCTATATTAAAAAAGCCCACACTCGCCAGAGTGTGTTAGTTCAATGCGAATATGAAAAGGGTTTGGATTCCTGATCAAGTACAATTCAATGATGAAGATATGAAATATGTCCAATATCAATGTGAAAATTTGAAAAGGGTTATAGATATATTAGAAGCAAAGTAACGTTGCTTCTTTTATTGTGCTATACAAATGTTGTTTTTTGGGTCAGAGGCGATATTTATGAATCGTCTCCTTTTTTTGTATACCAAAACATGATATGATGGGTATACCAATTATATAGGGAGAAAAGAGTATGGATAAGGATAATATATATGTACTTCGCGACATAGATTGTTTTATGTCGGTTACAGAAGCGATTCGTGAACAAGGGCTTATTTTAGAAAATCGTATTATTGAAAAGAAAGTGATTGAATCTAATTACTATTTGTCGAAACAATTAAATGTGCCGTTGGCTACTAAACTCTTCTATTTATGTCGTGTTCGATATGTAGAAGGTATTGCTCAATCGATTGAGAAAACATATGTTGAATATTCGAAGGTGGAAGGACTTGAAGAATATGATCTTGGGAATACATCGTTTTATGGCCTTTTATTAAAGGAATATGGTATACAGGTTTATGAAACACAAGAAGAATTATTATTGGTGGAAGCAAAAAGGGAAGAAAAAAGATTATTAGGATTAGAAGGAAAATGTGAGATTTTATTAAATCGTGGAACTTCTTATGTTTCAAAAAATGATCATGAGCCTTTTGAATATTTTGAAATGTCAAGTCTACCAAGCTTTTATAGATATAGGAGTGTGTCAGAAATATGAGTGAAAAACCAATCTATGTACAACTGATGGACAGCATCAAAAAGAAAATTCAGGATGGACAGCTTCAAGTCGGAGATCGTTTAGTGAGTGAAAGAGAGATGTCCGAACAATATGGAATCAATCGAATGACGGTGCGAAATGCATTAAAAAAACTACAAGAAGAAGGGGTTATTAAAACAAAAAGAGGCAGTGGAAACTATGTTGCGAAAGTTCCATATGTTGAAGAAAAACTAGAATTAGGTCGTGCCGGTGTTTATTCATTGAGTGCGCAGATTCGTCAAAAGGGAATGAAATCGAGTCGTAAAACACTATCTTTGACAAAGATAAAGCCTGAAGATAAATTAAAGGAAGTTTTTCCAAATGAAGATCATATATATGAAATTATTCGTTTATCTTATATCAATGATGAGCTTATGCATTGCAGAAGGTATATATTCCTTGTTCTAAATTCGAGGATGCAGAGCGTTTTGATTTTGAGAGCTTTTCATTATATGACTATATGGATGATTTAGGACATCGACCTAGAACTATGGTTTCTTATTTGCGCATTGATTCTTTGCCGATAGAGTATCGAAAATATATGGATATTGAAAGAAATGTATTTATTTTTGATTATCATGGTTATGATGAGAATCGTGAATTGGTGGAGTATACAATTTCATATCATAATCCAAAGTATTCATCATTTAAATATGTAACCCAAGGCTTGAAGTTTAGAAGTCAATAAATTGGTATATAAGTATATCAGAATAGAGGTGTCTAATTGATGGATACCTCTTTTTTGCGACTAATATTGAATTGGTATACATATGCACCAAAGGAATTATTGATATTGGTATACATACATGATATAAATAAATCAGGAAATGGTATTTGATATATACCAATGTCATTAAGGAGGAGAGAAATATGACATTTATTCAGGCGTTATTAATCGGCTTGATTGCTGGTCTAACCGTTTTGGATGGAAACTGGTTAGGTGAAGCGAAATTTCGTGAACCTGTTGTTACTGGATTTTTAGTTGGTTTAGCTTTAGGTGATGTTACGAAAGGATTGAAGGTTGGTGCAGAATTACAACTTTTATGGATGGGAGCAACTGGTATTGGTCCTACAGCTCAACTTGATATTGGTACTGGTGGAACAATTGGTGCAGCTGTTGCGATTATGACTGGCAAAGGTGCTGAAACAGCTATTCTATTTGGTGTTCCAGTTGCAGTTGTTATGCAGTTTATTAACACGTTACTAATTGCTTCTTATTCTGGATTGATGCACAAAGTAGATAATGATATTGAAGCAGGTAACTTTAAGTCAATCGCATTGACTCATCATTTCTGTAACTGGGCAACATTCGCATTATATTCATTAGTTGCATTTGTAGCTATGTATTTTGGACATGGCGTAATCCAAGCTATCGCAGATGGACTTCCTGCATGGGCAAATGCTGGATTAAACGGTGTAGCTGCATTGCTTCCTGCATTAGGATTTGCGTTATTGTTGAACATTATCTTCGAAAAAGATTTAACACCATACTTAATTATTGGATTTGTTCTTGCAGCATATGCAGGTCAAGCCATCACTATGGTTGGTATCACATTGATCGCATTCGCAATCGCAATGATTATTTATCAAATTCGCTCAAACCAAGGAACAGTTGTTCAAAGTGCTTCAGCTTTGGATGATGAATGGGAGGACTAGAACATGGCTAAAAATGATGTAATTAGTGTTGAAAATAATATAACAAAAAAAGATTTTAGAAAAGTATTCTGGAGATCATTTACTTTACTTGGATCATTCAACTATGAAAAGATGGAAGGTCTTGCTTATCTATATTGTATTGAACATATTTTAAAGAAAATTTATAAAGATGATGAAGAAGGCTTAAAACAAGCTATGCTTCGTGAAAGTGCAGCATTCAATATGACAATTGCACCAGCACCATTCGTTATGGGAATCTCAATTGCGATGGAAGAAAGCGTAAAGCGTGATCCTAATTTTGATCCAGCTTCTATCAATGCGATCAAAGTTAGTTTGATGGGTCCATTAAGTGGTATTGGAGATACATTCTTCTGGGGTATCTTTAGAATCTTGGCTTGTTCATTATCAATTGGTTTTGCGAAAGCAGGAAATCCAATTGCTCCATTTATTCTATTAATTTTATTCAACATTCCAACATTCTTAACTCGTTATTATGGATTAAAGATTGGATATACAAGTGGAAATCAATTATTGATTGACTTAGAAAAATCTGGAAAGATGCAATTGTTTACATATTGTGCAGGTATCCTTGGTGTGGCTGCCATTGGTTGTATGATCGCAAGCTGGGTAACTGTATCATGTCCTTTAGAATTCACAATTTCAGGAAATAAAATTGTAATTCAAGAATACTTAGATCAAATTATGCCTAAATTATTGCCTTTAGCTGCAACATTAGGTATTTATTCAGCTATTAAAAAGAATATCAAAATCACAAAGATTATTTCAGCAATCGTAGTGATTGGATTTGTATTAGGTGTATTTGGCATTATTGCCTATAGGAGGTTATTATGGCTATAGTAGAAGTACGTGTGGACGATCGTTTGATTCATGGCCAAGTTTGTGGCTATTGGATTCCACAGTTTGATGTACAACGAATTTTGATTGTCGATAATGAAATCGTGAATGATGAAAATCGTAAAGTATCTTTGAAATTTGGTACTCCACCAAGATGTAAATTGTCAATTTTTGATTCGAAGAAAGCTGCAGAGAAATTGTTTCGTAAAATCGATGAAGGAATTCGCGTTATGATTCTAGTGCGTTCACCTGAACCACTTGCTGAAATGTTAGATTATGGCTATACATTTGATCATGTTACTGTAGGTAATATGTCTACAAAGATGGTGCTAAACAAGATTCGTAACAATATGTTTGTGAATGAAAAAGAGGCAGCTGCAATTCAAAAAAATCAAAGAACACAATATTCCAATGTATTATCAAATAACACCAAATGTGTCAAAAGATGACATTTCAAAAGAATTTTAAGGAGGATTCGATTATGCAGAGCCAACAGTATTAGGATATATTAAAGAACAACCAGAAAGATTAAAATATGTTTTTGAAAATAAAGATGTTTTTGTGAAACCATTTGTAGATGTATTCACAAAAATAATATTAAAAAAAGTGATCTTCTTTGGTTCGGGAACATCTTATAATGTATCTATTTTAGGAACTTATTATTTCAAACATCTAGTAGGAATTGATGCAGAATATCAATATCCAACTGTATTTAAAAATTATGAAAAAGCAGATTGGTCAGGACTATTAAAGAAAGATGAAATTCTATATGTTGGTATTTCTCAATCTGGAACATCTATTTCGACTTGTGAAGTCATGAAATACGCAAAACAAGAAGGTTATCATACTTTGGCAATCACGGGGAATCTAAATAGTGAAATTACTAAATATGTAGATACAAAAGTACATCTTTTAGTTGGGGATGAATTGACTCCACCAGAAACAAAAGGATATACAACATCTGTTATTTCTGTATATCTATGGGCTGTTGAATGCGCTCATGTAAAAGGCGTAATGAGTGATGATGAGTATGAAAAAGCTTTGGATGAGACTAAGAAGCTAGTAGATCAATTCCAAACTGTAGTTGATGAAAGTGAAGCTTGGTACGATCGTAACCGCACAACAATTGTAAATAGTGATCGCTTATATTTCTTGGGCTATGGTATTGATTTTGCGACAGCGATTGAAGCACAGTTAAAAGTTGGAGAAATGTTAAGACTTCCTGCATTGGGATATGAAATTGAAGAATATTCTCATGGCCCTACAATGGCTATTTCTAAAAAACAAACCATTTGTATTATTGGAAGTGATGAAGCTGAATTTGAACACAGTGTAGATTTCAGTAAATCCTTTAAAAAATACACAGATCGTGTTCACTTTATCACATGTAAAGATTTAGGAAATGATCCTAGAGATTGTGTATTCTCTGTTAAGACAAATAAATATTTGGCTCCATTGATGTTTACAGTTCCATTCCAATTTGTTGCCGCAAAAGGCGCTAAGGATATTGGTATTAATACAGCTATCAACCCATTTGATGAAAATTTAGCTCACTACAAAGACTAATGAAAGCTATTATTTTTGATATGGATGGTGTCCTAATAAATAGTGAAGTGAAATATCAAGAATTATTTATGCAGTTTTTTAAAGATAGAGGAGTTTTTATTGAAAAAGAAGAACTTCTCTTTCTTATTGGTTGTTCTAGAAAGACAGAAGACGAATTTATCGCTAGTCGATTAGACATAAGTGTAGAAAGGGCACAGGATTTAAAGAAAACATTTTTTGAAAATCATAAAGTGGATTATTTAAAAATACGCATGCCTTATGTATTGGAATTACTTGCATATTTAAAGAATAACGAAATTACGATGGCACTTGCTTCATCTTCTCCAATGGACAATATTGAAGATGTTTTAAAACAATGTGAGATTGAAACTTATTTTAAATATATTGTGAGTGGAGAAAATTTTAAAAGGACAAAACCAGATCCAGAAATTTATGAATATACATGTAAACAAATCGGTGTTTCTAAAGATGAAATATGGGTTGTAGAAGATTCGGAGTATGGAATTGAAGCTGCAAAAAAAGCAGGACTAAAAGTTATGGGATTATATAATAGTAAACTTTATCAAGATTTGACAGACGCAAACTTAATTATAAGTTCACTAAAACAGATTATGGAGGAAGATATATGGTAGGAATTCTTATTACAGGCCATGGTCATTTTGCTAGTGGCATTGCTTCAAGTGTAGAGTTGATCATGCAAAGTCTAGAAGGGGTAGAAGTTGTTGATTTTCCACAAGGAGATACGGCAACGGAATTGAAAGAAAATATGCATAACGCATTAAGTAAATTTGATGGTGAAATTGTTGTGTTTGCGGATTTACTAAGTGGATCTCCATTTAATATGGCTGTTATGGAAGCTTTAGAAAATGAAAAGATCCAAGTTGTCTATGGTACAAATTTGGGCATGTTGATTGAATGTATTATGATGCGTAATATGGGTTCAAGTGCAATTGAAATCGCAATAAGGCTTGTGAGGTTGGTCAAACTCAAATTGGTAAATTTGAAAAGCAACTAGAATCAGATGATGATTCATCGGATGAGGAGTGGTAAAATGATTCGAAGCATAATGTGGCAGTATATAGAAGAAGAGCCTACATATTTATTGAATATCTTAAATAATCCAGAAAATAAAGAGGTTATTCAAAAAGTAAAGGATTTTGATACTATTTATATATGTGCACATGGAAGTTCTTATAATGCAGCTACTTCAGTTGCTAGTTTTATAAGTGATATGGCTCATGTTCGTGTATATGTCTATACACCTAGTAATTTTAAGCATAATGCCAAATCCATCAATTATGAAAATAAAGATAAGACATTGGTGATTGGTATTAGTGAAACAGGTACAAGTCGAGGCGTTTTAGAAGTTTTAGAACAAATGAAAGATAAAGGTTTTACACTTCTAACACTTACAAATGTAAAAGATTCACCTATGGATACATTAGGAAATCATACGTTGTATTATCATTGTGATGAAGAAGATAGTAATGCCAAGACAAAAGTATAGTTGTACATTATTATTGTTGATGTTGATTGGTATTTATTCGGGATATTTCAAAGGATTTGTTTCAAATGAAGAAGTGAAGAAATATTTTGAAGAGTTAAAAAATGAAATCAAGAATCTTGAATCATTAATGGATAGTTTTGTATCTTGGCTTAAAGATGCAAGTTATGGAAAAGATATGGAAGATATCTATGTGATTGGTGATGGAATGCAATTTGGCTCTTGTCTAGAAGGCCAGCTTAAACTAATGGAAACAATGTGTATGCCAACCATGTTTAATGATATTTTAGAATTTTCACATGGTATGCACAGATCTTTAAATACATCTTCACATGTATTGTTGTTGGATGATGGTACGGAAAAGGAATTGATGTACAAAACATATCAATATCTTAAATCTAAACAAATTCCAGTTTTATTGATCACAAATCAAAGTTATGCATATGATGATTATATTTATCCTGTTGATTTATATCATGTGGATCATTCAATATTTTCTATCATTTACTTGATTCAAATCATATCTGTATTTGTACCTGAACTTCATGGTTTAGATCCAAATCGTGATGCGAATAATGACTATACAGATTTTGTGAATACTAGAGTATAATTAAAAAGCAAAGCCCAGATGGGCTTTTCGTATCTAGGGGAGGATGCACATGTTAGAGTTAGTTGTTTTTGATGTTGATGGGTTGATGTTAGATACTGAAAGTGTATGGAAAAAGGCGTTTGACAAGGCAGGAGATAAGTATGGTATTCAAAATATGGGTTCTACATTATTTCCAAAATTGATTGGTAAAAGTGGTAGAGATGAAAAAGAAGTATTGGATCGATATTTATCTTCTGACATTCAAGAATTGGTTATTCAAGAATGGGAGCGTATTGGATATGGTATGTTAGAAAAGGAAGTGCCAGTAAAGCCAGGCTTAATTGAAATATTAGATTTTTGGATGCGCATCATATTAAAAAGGCTGTCGCAACTACGACAAGAAGAGAGCTTACTGAAGAAAGATTAAAACGAGTTGGCGTATATGATCGTTTTGATTATGTATTATGTGGGGATGAAGTCATAAATCGTAAACCAGATCCAGAAATTTATTTAAGTGTTTTAAAGAAAATGAATACAGACGCAAGAAATGCTCTAGTCTTAGAGGATAGTGTAGTTGGTGTTGAGGCTGCTTATAGAGCAGGTATTGACTGTATTCAAGTGCAGATATTATTGCACCTACAGATGTACAAAAGAAGCAGACGGTTTATACTGCGAAAGATTTAATGGAAGCTAGAGATTATATTAAAGAAAATAGGGTATAAAATGCGGCAAAATGATTTTGAAAATACTCCTATGTTAAAACTAGTCATGTCTTTAGCTATACCGAGTATGATTGCACAGTTAGTCAACATTTTATATTCCATTGTCGATCGTATGTTTGTAGGACAAATTGAAGAAGTGGGAAATGTATGTTTGGCAGCCGTTGGAATATGTGGGCCAATCGTAACTTTATTATCGAGTTTTGGAACACTTGTTGGTATTGGTGGTTCAATCTGGCTATCCATGTGTTTAGGGCAAAAGAATGAGAAAAGGGCCAGTCAAATCTTATATAACAGTTTTGTGATGTTGGTTGTTCTTTCCATTTGTTTAACATTTGGATTCATTCTTTTAAAACACAATTTGATTTATTGGTTTGGAGGCAGTGATGCCCTTTATCCTTATGCCAATACTTATTTAACAATTTATACATTAGGTACTTTCTTTGCCTTAATGTCGATTGGATTGAATTATTTTATAACGGGACAGGGCTATGCCACTATTGCGATGTTGAGCGTATGTATTGGGGCCATCACAAATATTGTTTTTGACTTTATTTTGATTCGTACACTTAAAATTGGTGTGGCTGGAGCAGCCATTGGTACAGTTGTAGCCCAATTTATATCTTGTATGTTTGTGCTTTGTTTTTTAAGATTCAAATCGAAAATCAAACTTCATAAAGAAGAATTATCTATAGAGAAGATGAAGCATATTGTAAAACTTGGATTTTCCCCATTTCTGATTATCGCATCCGATTCAATCATTTTAATAGTGATGAATATGATGCTTCAAAAGTATGGTGGAAATATGGGCGATATTTATATTTCAGCGATAACAGTAGCTCAAAGCTATTTCTTATTGATTACAGGACCATTATTAGGAATTAGTTCTGGAACGCAGCCAATCTTTGCGTATCATTTTGGTTCGCAAAATTTAAAGAAGATCAAAGAAGCCTTTAAAATTGTGATTTCATTTGCGTTTTTATTTTGTTTAGTCATGTTCATTATTTCAATGTGTTACTCAAATGTATTTGTGGCTATGTTTACTAATGATGCCATGACTATGCCAATCGCAGATAGGACTATTAAAATCTTCTGTTTAGGTATTTTAATGATGTCTATTCAATATGTTTTAGTGGATGGAATTACAGGATTATCTAATGTAAAATTATCATTATTTTTATCATTAAATCGTAAGATGATGTATTTGGGTTGTACATGTTTATTGCCTGCTTTTTTAGGCGTTTCTAATATTTTCTATGCACAACCTGTCGCGGATATTTATGCAAGTATTGTGACTGTCATTTGTTTTATAAAAATCATTCCTTCTTATTTAAAAAGCCATGGAGTGAAGTAAGGCGAGATGAACTAACATCTCGTTTTTTTAAATACTATAGTCTTTTTCTGATATAATAGTGGCATAGGAGGAATCTGTATGGCTATATTTCTAAATCCCGATAATGCGAATTTTAATGAAGCGGTTCATTCAAAAATATATGTGGATAAAACGGGTTTAATTGAATATACAAATAGTGTGCTTTCAACTACAGCTAAATTCATTTGTAATTCAAGACCTAGACGTTTTGGAAAATCCATGACTGCCGATATGCTTTGTGCTTATTATTCAAAGGGATGTGATTCTAGAGAATTATTTCAGCCATATACGATTTCTTCGTGTTCTACATTTGGAAAGTATATAAATCAGTATGATGTCATTCATATTGATGTACAGTGGTGTAAAGATCAAGTTGAAAATATAAATGATATTGTAAATTATATCAAAGAGAGTTGTATGCATGAATTACAGAATGAGTATTCTAATATTGACTATAATGGAATTATTTCTTTGTCTGGTACACTTTCTAAAATCAATGATGAGATAGGACATCGCTTTGTGGTAATCATTGATGAGTGGGATGTATTGATTCGTGATAATGCGGATAATAAAAAATTACTAGAAGAATATATTGATTTCTTAAAAGGATTATTTAAAGGATCACAACCTTCTCGTTATATCGCATTAGCGTATTTAACAGGTATTTTACCAATCAAAAGAACGATGACACAGTCCGCATTGAATAATTTTGATGAATATACAATGTTGAATCCAGGCCCATTGGCTTCTTTTATTGGATTTACAGAGGGGAAGTAAAAGGATTAAGTAATAAATACAATATAGATTTTGATAGAATCAAGAAATGGTATGATGGATATTACTTAAATCGTCAGCATGTATATAATCCGAAAGCCGTTGTGAGTTTATTTACTTTAGGTGTGTTTCAAAGTTATTGGGCACAGACAAGCAGCTATGAATCGATTCATAGTTTGATTCAAATGAATTTTGATGGCTTAAAAGAAGCTATTTTAGAAATGTTAAGTGGTAATGAAGTGAAGATGCAGACAACGTCTTTTCAAAATGATATGATTTCATTTAAAAATATGGATGATGTCTTAACGGCATTGGTTCATTTAGGATATTTGGGATACAATCAAACAAATAAGACGGTATTTATTCCAAATGAAGAAATTCGACAAGAATTTGTGAATTCTGTTTCAGAAGATAAATGGAATGATTTGATTCAATTTGAAAGGGAATCGGATACCATTTTAGAAGCAACTTGTCAAATGAAGACAGAAGTTGTAGCTCAACAAATGGAAAAGATTCATAATACGTATGCTTCTAATATTGCATATCATAATGAAAATAGTTTGAGCAGTGTTTTAACAATTGCGTATTTATCAACTTTGAAATATTATTTTAAACCAATACGAGAATTGCCAACAGGAAGAGGATTTGCGGATTTTGTTTATATCCCTAAACTTGAATATAAAGATTATTATCCTGCCTTATTGGTGGAACTAAAATGGAATCATAATGTTCAAAGTGCATTAGATCAAATCAAGGAAAAAGTATATCCTCAATCGATTCAAGAATATACCGATAATTTATTATTGGTTGGAATTATTTATGATTCCAAGACAAAAGAACATCGTTGTAAAATAGAGAAGTTTTAATGGTATTAAAAATAGGTGATAATTATGTTTTTTAAGAAAGAGAAAAAGATGAATGTTCCAGATTTATGGAATTTTATGACATCCTTAAATAGAAAGGATAAGGCTTTGTTTGAAGAACTATTAGATAATGATAATGAACCTTTGGAATATAAGGGTGATGTCAAACAGGGTGGTTTATTGAAGAATAAAAAAATGATTGAAAGAAGGGTCATTGAAAAAGAAGAGGATGGAAGATTGCGTGATTATACGCAATATCGTATTCAGCCAGATGTATATGAAGTATTAAAACCTTCTTATGATCAGTTTTATTCAATTATTGGTGATTAAGCTTGTAGAAATACAGGCTTTTTTTTCTTTATAGGTGCAAATTATAAGATAAAAAAGTCCTTAAAGGTGCAAATGGAGGAGCGAAAAAAGTACTTATAGGTGCAAATGAAGTTAATAAAAAAGTCCTTAAAGGTGCAAATGGAAATGAAAATATGCTAGAATATCTTTAGATAAATGCATATTTTATAGTGGTCAATAAATGAAAAAGCTTGTCTTATTCGACAGCTTTTTAGAATATTTTATTTTCAAGCATTTGTTCGATGATAGTAAATACAGTCTGTTCCATTCTTCCATCATACAACATTCTATGTTTGGCACCTTCAATATATATTAATCGTTTCTTTTGTGCTTGAATTTTTTTATAGGCATGAGTAGAACTTGATGGAGCAATCACTTCATCACTTGTTCCATGCAACATAAGGATTGGACATTCAATTTGAGAAATGGATTCTTTATATTGAGAAACAATCTTTGTGAAGGCTTGGTACTGCTTTGAGCTTGGGCCTTTCTTTTCTTTATCCGATTTTTTAAATAAGCCTGTTACTTTTTTGATGTCTAGATATTCAAAGGCTGGTGCACAAAGGATTAAGGATTGCACTTTATAAATGCTAGCCAAATAACTGGCGATTACACCTCCCATGGAGAATCCAATTAGAATGACATTGGGATTTTCTTTAATGGCAAGACTTAATTTGGCTTCACATCTTTGTACCCAATCTTTGTAGTTGGCATCATTTGGATTGTTTAAATCATACATATCAAATTGGATTACTTCATATTTTTTAGCCTTTAAATAGCACGCTAATGGATCGAATTCATGACTTAGATTTCTTCCAAATCCATGGATTGTTACTATTATAGGTTTCTTTCTTCGATTAAATAAAGACATTCGCATCACCTCGTTGTATAATTATTATAACATCTATTGAAAGGAAGGTCACATGTATCATGAAGGCAACTTTACTGATTAAAAATATTGAAAATTTATATACATGTGATAAGGATTTTACAATCTTACATCATGCCTTTATAGCATGTCACCATGATAAGATTATTGAAATCAATACGGGTTCTTATAAAGAATGGCTTGATCCTGCAACACGAGTGATTGATGCGCAAGGTGAATGCGTTGTACCAGCTTTTATTGATTGTCAATTTAAAAGTTTTACACACGTACGTTTAGGTGATCAATTAAGACAAGATATCAATGCGTTGTATGCGATGCGCCAAAATGGAATCTTAACTTTGATTTGTGACAATCCAAATTCGCAAAGAATGAAGTTGGAACAGGATGTTTTTTATAAAAAGAATCAACCTAAGCTTCCGGTTTTACATCGTTTAAATGAATTAAATGATAAAATTCCAGAAACTTTTTTAATGAGTTGTGGATTTGGACTTCCAAACTCCTATGTATATAGTATGGCACCTATGAGTTATGTATTGTTTCAAACACATCGAGTGTGTTCGAGAACATTATTAGAAAGTATGACGTCTTTGCCAGCTAAAGAATTTAATTTACTAGATCGTGGATCGATTGAAATTGGAAAAACGGCAGATCTTTTAGTTTTACAAGTCACAACGATTGAATATTATTTTCAGACTTTAGGAAGACCGTTGATTCATCGTATGAATCAAAAATGGGATTCAATTCTATCCCGAGTGGATGGTTTGTTAGGAAGAGTTTTCTTCCTTTTTTCTTTTTCTAAACAAAAAAGATGGACTAGTCATTTGTCCATCTTCCAAAGATTCCACATGGTAATACACTATCATTTGTTGTAACAGGAAGTAGGTTTTCACCACATTCAATGTGTCCACCTTTTTCTTTTTGAATCGATCTAGATAAAGCTTCGTTGAGTGTTGAACAACTAAATCCAGTTGTATAACAGTTCACAATAAAGAATAGGGCATCATCACTTAAAATCTTCATACATTCTTGAATCAATGGGAATAATTCTTCTTCCAATTTCCAAAGTTCACCATTAGGACCTCTACCATAACTAGGTGGATCCATGACGATACCATCGTATTTTCTTCCTCTTCTTTGTTCTCTTTTTACAAATTTAATACAATCATCCACAATAAAACGAATCGTATGATCTTGTAAATTCGAAAGTTGCATGTTTTCTTTTGCCCATTGAATCATACCTTTTGCAGCATCAACATGCACAACTTCTTTCGCTCCCGCTTTTGAGCAGGCCATGGTAGCACCACCTGTATAGGCAAATAGATTTAAGATTCTTAAATCATCACGTTTTGATTCTTTGATCTTATTGGCCATAAAATCCCAGTTGCTAGCTTGTTCAGGGAATAGTCCCGTGTGTTTAAATCCAGTTGGACTGATTTTAAAACGTAATCCCTTATAGCCGATTGTCCAGAATTCTTTAACAGGCTTTTTCATTTCCCAATGACCACCACCCGATTTAGAACGGTGATATACAGCATCGGCTTTATTCCATGCACGCTCATCTTCAATTGGCCAGATTGCCACAGGATCTGGTCTTCTTAGAATCGTTTGATTCCATCTTTCTAGTTTTTCTTTATTTCCAGTATCAATAACTTCATAGTCTTGCCATTCTTTAGCAATTTGATTCATACTTAAGTTCTCCTTTAACCATTTGATTATAACATAGATTTGCCAACTATGATATAATAGAGTGTGACTCTAGAAGGAGGTTTTAACATGTTTGTTCAAATGATTTGTAAAGATCGAAATGAAAAAGAAATGAATGAATTGTATGAAGTTTTAGGACTTATCGCAAGACGAGAAGAAGTGCAAATTGAAGATCGTTATGATCATGTTGATATCTTAGTTTGTCCACAAGGAAAGATGTTGTGACAGAAGAAGATGGTGATATGGTTTTACGTGCTAATACACGTCATGCAGGTCCAGGATTTCATGCTTTTGTGGTAGATATATTTAAAGATATTCAGGAAGAAATTCCTGGAGAATATGAACTAATGGACGATATGGAATTTGATAAGGATGAAGATTTTGATCGATTGAGTTCTATGTATGAGGATGAAATGGATTATATTCGTGGTGTTCTTTTAGAAAATGAAGTGATGCGCCAACAAAATTATATGTATGATGAAACGTATTTCTTACCTCTTCAAAAAGAAGATCGCATTCTTACAAGTCAGGGGATTTGGATTTAAAAGAATTTAAACATATGAATACTCGTGACTTGATGGATTCTTTCTATGTTTGGAACGATTGGGAAAGAGATGCAAAATTCTATAAGAATTGTGCATTGACTTTACTTGCCAAAGAAGGTGTTGGAAAGTATACGTTAATGAATGAAATAACGATTAAGCATGCCAATGATATTTGTGAATATATCGAGGCTGCTTATGAAAAAGATCATAATGTAGATCTTCCTTTGGATGCATATGCTGACTTATGTGAAAAGTTGGGTCGAGAAAATAAATTACAGAATGCAAAAAATATGGAGCAAGAAGCAATTCAATATCGTATTAAAGAAGTGTATCACTTATTTGAAGATGCAAGAGTTGTTGCCAGCGGTGCAGCTGAAAGAAGCTATGATCCAGTAAATCAAGCCTTATGTTTAATGTCTCCATATACAGATGAAGCGCAATGGGATTGGTTGATTCAGGCCAGTAAACAACCGGGTATTGTCACAAACTTAGATCATATTATGGAACAAGATCCAATCCAATATGATAAGAAAACGATTTGGATGGATTCATGGCAAGAAGACGGAACCTATGTATTAGAGGCTGTGCTTCGTTATAAAGAAAAATTCTTATATTTCCACGATGTATGTGCTAAAGAAAAAGATTTGAAATTCTTAGAACAATGCATTAAGGAATCTGGTTTTACAAAGACACAACAAGACTAGATAAAGTGTTAGAAAAGATAGCGAAAGCAAATGGCTATTCATCTGTTGATCAATTGTTGATGGATTATGGATTTATTCCTACAGTATTAACACCAAAACATAAGAAGGTAGAAATTGTTAAAGCGATTGTGAAGGGTATAACTAATAAATAGTAGAATGGAGTGCTCATATTTCTGAGCACTTTTTTAGGGTTTATGGTAAAATTGATACGGTGATTAAAAATTATGAGTAACTCAATATTAGATACATTAAATGAAAATCAAAGAACGGCTGCAACGACAATTAACGAACACGTTCGTATTATTGCGGGGCAGGTAGTGGAAAAACACGTGTCTTAATGGCACGTATTGTTTATTTGGTCCAAGATTGTGGTATTTTACCAAATCGTATCTTGGCCATTACATTTACAAATAAAGCAGCAAATGAAATGAAAACTCGACTAACTGCACAACTAGGCAGTATGGCAAGTGTGGTGCGTATTTCAACAATTCACTCTTTATGTGTAAGAATGCTTAGAGAAGATGCTGACTTGATAGGATATCCAAAAACATTCGCAATTATGGATCCGGAAGATCAAAAGGCCATCTTAAAACCAATTTATAAAACATTAGAAGTTGATAAAACAACGATTTCTTATAATCGTGCACTTGGCGCTATTAGTGCTTATAAGACAAACTATATTGATCCACAAATGGCAGGTAATATGGCTATGGATGATGTAAGCATTACTTTAGCTAAAATTTATGCGGGCTATGAAAAACGGCGTAACGAAATGAAAGCTATGGACTTTGATGATTTATTATTAGAAGGACATCGCTTGTTGAATAGTGTTACTAGTGTTCGTGAGAAGTGGCAAAATCGTTTAGATTACATTCATGTCGATGAATTCCAGGACGTTGACCCTATTCAGTATGGAATCATCAAGCTATTAACAGGTAAAAATACACACTTATGTGTTGTAGGAGATCCAGACCAAACAATCTATACTTGGCGTGGAGCAAGTGTTGATATTATCTTGAAGTTTAATAAGGATTTTGAACCATGTAAAACGGTCATTTTGAATGAAAACTATCGTTCAACACAACCAATTCTTGATGCTTCAAATGCGGTTATTAAATACAATAAGGAACGTATTGATAAAGATTTATATACAAAACTTCCTGGTGATGAAAAGATCACGATGTTTGAAGGAAAAGAAGATAGCGAAGAACCAATCTTTGTGGCTCGTCAAATCAATGAAAAACATAAAAAAGGTTTGGAATATAAAGATATGGCGATTCTTTATCGTTCAAACTATTCTTCACGTGCATTTGAAAGAATTTTTAAATCGGTAGGTATTCCATATGTGATCTATGGTGGAATTCGTTTCTATGAACGACAAGAAATCAAAGATGCCCTATGCTATTTAAGATTATGTACAAACCGTAACGAAGAAGATCCAGACCAAATGGCATTAGATTTAGCTGTACTTCGTGTGATCAATGTGCCTAGACGTGGTATTGGTGCGCGTACCATTGAAAATCTTCAAAAACAGGCAGCCGAAAGACACATGAATCTATATGATGTCATGAAAGATCCAATTGGATTAAGTACAGCAGTTACGAAGAAATGTGAAATGTTTGTAGATTTAATTGAAGATCTACGTGAAAATAGGGAGCATTATGCCTTAGAAGATTTTTTGGATTATGTATTAGATACAACAGGCTATATTTCGATGTTGAAAGAAGATCGCGAAAGTGGTCAAGACCGTATTGATAACTTGAAAGAATTAAAAGAAGACATTGCCCAAAGTATGATCGAAGATCCGGAAATGACTTTAGAATCTTATTTACAAGACATTGCCTTATTTACAGATAAAACACAAGAAACAAGTGAAAATACAGTAAGCTTAATGACAGTGCATGCCGCAAAAGGATTAGAGTTTGATACAGTATTCTTAGTTAACTTTAATGATGGTGTGTTCCCAAGTTCAAGAGCTTGTGATGAAGGTGGCATGAAAGCTTTAGAAGAAGAAAGAAGACTTCTATATGTTGCGATGACACGTGCTAAAAAAACACTATATATTACATGGAATACAGGCTTTAGTTATATGCAGGATGCGTTTAAAACACCAAGTCGTTTTAGAGCTGAAATCCCAATGGAATATATTGTCCAAGAAGAAAAAGAAAAGGCACCAAAACAACCAAAGGCTGTTGTTTCTCAATCCTTAACAGGAAGACCATCTAAGCTTGGTGCGAATAAAAAGAAAGTGCGTTTACGTAAAGGGGATGCCGTTGAACATACAATTTATGGTCAGGGTGTTGTACTTGAAATTCGTGGAGATGTCGCAACGATTGCCTTTGGTCATACAATTGGTGTGAAAAAATTAAATGCAGCACATCCTTCTATAAAGAAAGCCTAGGTGAGTATGATGGATGAAAAGGCAAGAATTTTAGAATTACGTAAAGAATTAGAAAAGTATTCTATCGAATATTATGTATATGACAATCCAAGCATAACCGATCAAGAATACGATCGTTTAATGCAGGAATTAATGGCATTGGAAGAAAAATATCCAGAAATGTATGATGCGGCAAGTCCTAGTCAAAGAATCATTGGCTCTGTACTTGATGGCTTTGAAAAAGTGACACATGATACGCAAATGCTTTCTTTGTCAAATGTCTTTAATAAAGAAGAAATTGAAGAATTTGTTCAAAGAATCTCAGAAAGTGTTTCAAATCCAGAATTTGTCGTAGAATGCAAATACGACGGACTTGCGATGGCTTTACTTTATGATGATGGAAACTTTACTAGAGCCGTGACAAGAGGGGATGGAATTGTTGGAGAAGATGTTTCAAATAATGTGAAAACCATTCTTTCCATACCTATGCATATTCCTGAAATGCGTCATGTTGAAGTTCGTGGTGAAGTCTATATGCCTAAGGCTAGCTTTGAACAATTAAATAAAAGACAAGAAGAAAAAGGATTGGCCCCTTTTGCGAATCCAAGAAATGCAGCTGCAGGAAGCATTCGACAATTGGATTCAAGCGTATGTGCTAGCCGTAAATTAGATGCCTATTGGTATTATTTCCAGAATGCTTCCGATTTTGCCGTACAAACACAAGAAGAAGCATTGCAAGCAATGTCTAAGATGCATTTTAGAACCAATCCATTGCGAAAAGTTTGTACAACTGTTGAGCAGATTTGGCAATTTATTCAAGAAATTCAAGAAAAACGTGAGGATCTGCCATATGAAATCGATGGTATGGTCATTAAATTAAATAATTTAGCGGATCAAAGAAGGCTTGGAAGTACTGTGAAGGTTCCACGTTATGCGACAGCCTACAAATTTCCAGCACAAGAAGTATTGACACGATTAAAAGACATTGTGATTACAGTAGGGCGTACAGGGAAAATTACACCGAATGCCGTATTAGAACCAGTACGTGTTGCTGGAACTACAGTGAGTGCTGCTCAACTTCATAATGAAGATATGATTGTCAATAAAGATCTTCGTATTGGTGATATTGTTGTTGTTCGAAAGGCTGGAGAAATTATTCCGGAAGTGGTAACAAGCGTTCCTGAAAGAAGAGATGGAACACAAGTGCCATACAAGTTTCCAACGACTTGTCCAATTTGTGGTTCCCATTTAGTGCGATTACCTGATGAAGCAGCACACTATTGTATCAACCAAGATTGTCCAGCTCGTGTTGTTGAAAGTATGATTCATTTTGCTTCAAGAGATGCGATGAATATTGATACTTTAGGCGATAAAAAAATTGAACAGCTCCATGAATGGGGCTATTTGAATTCGATTGAAGATATCTATTTTCTAGATCGTTATTATGATGAATTGATCGAAAAGCCAGGCTATCAAAAAAAGTCTGTGGATAAGCTTTTGGAATCGATTGAAAAAAGTAAGAAACAACCATTAGGTGTTATTTTATATGGTTTAGGAATTCGCCAAGTTGGTAAAAAAGCCGCAATGATCTTGGCTGAGCAATTTGGTGATATTGATACTTTAATGCATGCTTGTGTTGATGAATTAGTTTTGATTCATGATATTGGTTTGATTACAGCTTCAAGTGTTGTGGCATTCTTTAAAGAAGAAAAGAATCTTCATTTAATTGATGTATTAAAACAGGCTGGATGTAATTTCAAACAAGAAAAGAAACAAGTCGTTGAAAGTCGATTCACAAATAAAACATGTGTTTTAACGGGTACATTAGAACATTATACGCGTAATGAGGCAAAAGCTATTTTAGAATCATTAGGAGCGAATGTTTCTGGCTCTGTATCCAAAAAGACGGATTACGTTATTTATGGTACGGCTGCAGGATCTAAGCTTACAAAGGCACAAAGCTTAGGTGTTATGACAATGAGTGAAGAAGAATTTGTACAGGAGGTAGAAAATGCGAAAGAGTAAATTATTGATTGGTTTATTGGCAATGAGTTTATGCGCTTGTTCTACCGGTAATAAAAATCAGGCAAATGCCTTAGATGAAGATTCGTATCAGGCTATTTTGCCTTATGAAGCAAGTGACACACGAAGTAAGCATGTGGGTTGATCAACGATACAGATTGCGCGTTGAAATGGAAAGTGGATTGATGGATCTTTCGAAGAAATATTTTTCTACTTCTTCTGTAGGTTATAAGACACACCAATTCTTAGATTATGACGAATTAGATGCGACAGATGGATCTAGAGGATTACTTGGAACGGTTCGTGATGGCAATCCCAATGGTCTAAATCCAAGTGCAGATGAAGAATTTGATACGGGAAATGGAATTGTGACAAATGCGACAATTCTAGTGGATATTTATGAATTAGACTGGTATACAAACGATACATTAAAAGGCATTTCATTGGTCTAGTCGTCAATGGAAACTTAAATGCATCAGACGGATCGAGTGTAGATATTACGGATGAAAAGATGCAAAATTATTTGGAAGTGACTTTTTCTAAATTAGCATCTTATATGCATGAGCGTTTTAATGAAATTAATAAAAATATTCCTATCTATATAGCGGCCTATAAATTGGATGATACAAATGCCACAGATAAGGGTGGCTATGTATATGAAGGTTATTATAAGGGTGGACAAGGAAATTTTACATCTTTAACACAAGAATGGGTCTTGGTTCCAAGTTCTCGCTTTACAGAATTGGATGCAACGGCCGCGGATGAATTTACAACCTTTAAAGAAGAGATAGCGAACGTTTTACCAGACAACACGTTTGTGACGGGAGAAGCGAAGTTCGAATCGAAAAAACTAAGAAAATTAAATTTGACAATTACAGCACACGGAAAAACAGCTGGAGAAGTTTTAGCTATTATTGAACATGCGAAAGATCAAATGAGTACATTTGAAACGAAGAAGTGTGACTATTTGATTACCATTCTAAATGATGATACAGTGTATGCATTAATAGAAAGAAAATCTGGTTCAAGTGAATGTAATGTGATCAGTAAGATATAGGAGGAGAATATGGAAAAGTTCAGTACAGAATATTTTCACAAATTAGCAAACGACTTAAAGTTTGATTTGAGTGACGAAGAAATCGAAGAATTGAAAAAAGATTTTGTTGCCGTCGAGAAGCAAGTATCCCTTTTTGAAAAAGTAGATACAGAAGGTGTAGAACCTATGGTCTATCCTTTTGAAACACCTACAGTCTTCTTAAGAGAAGATGTTGTAAGTGATGTATTAACGCAAGAAGAAGCGTTAAAAAATGTTAAAGATGCTCGTATGGGACATGTTCACGTTCCAAAGGTGGTGAAGTAAGATGGAAATTTCAAATTGTGTAAATAAAAATGTGGCTATTGAAAAAATCAATGCCGTACAACCAAAGTTAAATGCGGTTGTAACTATGATCGATGAAGATGCAAACACAAATGCAGGAAAACTTGCAGGTGTTCCAGTCGCATTGAAAGATAACATTTCTACTTGTGGTATTAAAACTACGGCAAGCAGTCGTATTTTAGATAACTATGTTCCTGTTTATGATGCGACAATCGTAAAGAAATTAAGAGAAGCTGGTGCTGATTTTGTATGTAAAGCAAGTATGGATGAGCTTGGTATGGGTGGAACCAACAAAAATGCCTATACAGGAGCCGTACACAATCCTTACGATCTAGATCGTATTCCAGGAGGATCTAGTGGAGGATGTGCTGCTTTAGTTGCCGCAGGATGTGTACCTTTGGCAATCGGTACAGATACAGGTGATAGTGTTCGAAAACCTGCAGCATATTGTGGTGTTGTTGGTGTAAAACCAACTTATGGACGTATTTCACGTTATGGAATTATTCCTTATGCAAGTTCTTTGGATCACGTTGGATATTTTACGACAAATGTAAAAGATGCAGCTTTAGCTTTAGAAGTTTTGGCAGGTCGTGATGACCATGATATGACTTCAAGCTACAAAGAAGTTGGTGAATATTCGAAATTATTGAATGGTGATCTTACAAATAAAACAATTGGTGTATTTAAAACCGTTTTAGATGAAGTTGAAAATGAAGAGTTAAAAGCGCAATTTAATGCCTTAGTTTCTAAATTAGAAGAAAAAGGGGCAAAAATTGTCAATGTTGAAATGCCGAAAGAATACATGGAATTGATTGCCCCTGTTTATAAAACAATTGCGAATGCAGAAGCAACGGCCAACCATTCAAATTTAGATGGTATTCGTTTTGGTATGCGTGAAGAAGGTCAAGATTTAGAAGAAGTTATGACAAATACACGTACAAAAGGGTTCTCAAGTTATGTTCGTGCTCGTTTTGTGATTGGCTCTTATTCTTTATTTGAAGAAAACCAAGATCGTTTATTTAGAAAAGCACAAAAGATTCGTCGTTTGATCGTTGAAGCTTATGCGAAGATGTTTGAAGAATGTGATGCTGTATTAAGTGTTGCAGTACCAACAATTGCACCATTGATCCATGAAAGTTCAAATGTTCGTTTTGGTGTATCTAGTTTTGCCGAAGAGCATATGCAACTACAAAATTTCTCTGGTTATCCAAGTATTACACTTCCATTAGGTAAAGTTGATTCTATGCCTGTAGCTGTGAATTTAACTTGTAAGCCGTTTGAAGAACAAGAAATGTTTGATGTATCAAGTGCTATTGAAGAGTGCACTGGTTTAAAAGGACAATGTGTGGAGGGATAGGAATGAATTATTTTGTAACAATTGGTATTGAAATTCACTGTGAATTAAAGACAAACACAAAAATGTTTTCAGGGGCTCCCGTTCGTTTTGGAGAAACGGCAAATACATGTACAAGCGTTGTTGATTTAGGACATCCTGGATGTTTACCTTGTGTAAATAAAGAGGCCGTAGCTTTAGCTATTAAGCATGTACGGCTATGCATTGTGATCTAGAAACATTGGTTCGTTTTGACCGTAAAAACTATTATTATTCAGATCTTCCTAAGGGATTTCAAATTACACAACAATTCCATCCAATCGGAACAAATGGTTATGTGGAAATTGATGTAGATGGCAAAAAGAAACAAATTCGTATCGAACGTATTCATATGGAAGAGGATACCGCAAAACAGTTCCATAAAGAGACAGGTACTTATATTGATTTCAACCGTGCGGGTACGCCATTGATTGAAATTGTATCTAAGCCAGATATGCATAGCGCAAAAGAAGCAGCAGCTTATGTTGAAACATTACGTAAAAACCTTCTATATTTGAATGTCAGTGACGTCAAGATGGAAGAGGGAAGTATGCGTTGTGATGTCAATATTTCGTTGAGTAAAGATAAAGATACTTTAGGAACAAAGACAGAAATCAAGAACTTGAACTCGATTGCGAATGTACAAAAGGCAGTTCAAGCTGAAATTGAACGTCAAAGTGCCTTGTTGGATGCAGGTGAAAAAGTAGAACAGGCGACTCGTCGTTATGATGAAGCACAAAAGACTACAATTCTAATGCGTAAAAAAGAAGGGAATGTAGACTATAAATATTTCCCAGAACCAAATATTTTCCCAATTCAATTAGATCTTGACTGGGTTAAATCCATTCAAGATAACTTAGAAGAGCTTCCAGATGCACGTTTAGCACGTTTCATGAAAGATTATGAACTTAGTGAATATGATGCGAGTGTATTGGTTTCAGATCGTGAAATGGCGGATTTCTTTGAAGAAGTATTGAAATCTACAAAATTTGCGAAAAAAGCATGTAACTGGGTAATCGGGGATGTTTCAGCTTATTTAAATAAAAATAACTTAAACTTCAAAAATGTGCCTTGTTCAAGTGAAAACTTAGCTAGTTTGATCAATGTTATTGAGGCTGGTGAAATTAGTGGTAAACAAGGTAAAGTCGTCTTTGAAGAAGTTATGCAAGAAAAAGATCCTAAGAAGGTCATCGAAGAAAAGGGAATGAAACAAGTGAGTGATGATGGTGCTATTTTGGCAATCGTCAATAGTGTTTTAGATGCCAACCCTCAATCTATTGAAGATTTTAAAAATGGTAAGGATCGTGCTGTAGGATTCTTGGTTGGACAGGTTATGAAGGCAAGTCGTGGACAGGCAAATCCTAAGCGCACAAACGAATTGATTCAAGAAGAGTTAAAGAAAAGATAAAAGTCTGATTCATTCAGACTTTTAATGTTTTTATATCCTGTGGTATAATAATAATGTTGTTAGGAGGTTTTTTATGGCCAAGATGAAACGTAAAAGAGTTGCTTCCAATAAATCTAAAGGACAAGGACATAAACTTGTATGGTTTACGTTAATTATAATTATGATTCCGGTCGTGATTGTGGGTTATGTATTATTGACGAGTATAGGTGGGCAAAATCATCCTGTTGAAGGAAGTCGTTTTTCTAAAACAGATTTAGATCCAGCTATTACGGATGATAATATTTCATCATTAGAGAGTGCACTTTCTAATATTGAAAATGTAGATAAAGTAAGTGTGAATCTATTGAGTGCTACACTTAGAGTGCATATTGATTTGGTAGATAGTGCTACGGATGACGTGGCAAGTGCAGCTATTGATAGTGCTTATAATATTGTGAATGAGCAACTTCCAATTGATACATATTTTACAAACAAAGATGGGTCGAAAATGTATGATTTAGAAATCGATTCTTATAATTATTTAATTGATGATACACATACTGCGGATGGTTGGACATATTTAAAATTGACAAAGACAGGTGCAAGTAGTGGTCCTATAACAGACAATATGACAGCCGCTAAAGATGCAGAGCTTTCAAATCAATTAAAAGCAGCAAGTGAACAAATTCAACAGAATAACGCAAATGCACAAAATGAAGAGGATGGACAATAAGCGTCCATCTTTTTTCTTGGAGGTAAAACAAAAATGAAATTATATATTGATCAAAAGAATAATGTAGTAACGATGCATGAAGCTAGTGGGGATATGAAATGTTTTGAGGAGTTTGAAAATAGTAAACCATATACGTTTGATACAGTAAAAGAAGTAAATGGTTTAGAAAATCCAGTCCATATATTACTCAATACGAGTATGATCGATGAAAAATGGATCTATATGAATTTAAAAAAGTATATTTCAAAACAGGATCGTGTTTGTATTTTACCATTTAGTTTCTTTGATGATACAAAAAATGAGGCTGACTGGAATAAACAATATGCACCAGGACAAGGCATATGGTATCGTTCAAATCATGATGTATTCCATAAATATGGTATTTGTGATGAGCAAATTGTATGGGTGAATTATTTTAAAGATACAATTGATGAAATGAAGATGAAAATATTAAATAGTTCCATTTTAGTGTTGACCGGGGGTGCTCCAGATTTAATGATGAAGCGTATTAAGAAAAAGAAGTTAAAGAAAATCATTAAAAATTATAAGGGTATTATGATTGGATATAGTGCTGGAGCTATGATCCAACTGGATTTGTATCATATAAGTCCGGATGAAGATTATCCAGAATTTTCGTATCAAAATGGTTTAGGTTGTTTATCGGGATTTGATATTGAACCCCATTTTAGAAGAAGTAAGATTCAAATGGAAAGTATTGAAAAAGTCAAAGAAGAAAAAGGAATTTCCATATATGGAATCTATGAAGATGGTGGCATGATCATCGATAAGGTATTACTTGTTTGGAAAAATTGATTTATTTTGATCATTATTTGCACAAATTAATCTAAAGTTTGCACATTTTAGTTTTTAGTTATTTTTATCAAAAATTCACATTAATATGGGATACTTAATATAGTGAGTCACATGTGAAATGGTTAGAAATAGGAGAGTGTAAATGAAATTTTGTAAGTTGATCACAGAAGTGGATCTAGAATTGTTGGAGTGGCTTTTAAATAATGGATATCCCATTGATCGTATTGAAGAAAACGGACAGGTGTATTATAAAACACCGGCCATGCTTTGTCAGAATATGAAGGTCAATGATGAGGTTACAAATTACAGTAATGGTTTGATTCATATGGATATTGAAAATGTTCGAAGAAAAAGAGGGCTATATAAAACTGGAGATCTGTTGATTGATATGGATTCGAATATTATTCAAAAGGGACTTGAAAAAATTATGGTTTCTAAAGCAGCCTTTACAATTATTACAACATTAATGGATGTACCGCATAAGACAGTTTCAAGAAATGCGTTGGTCTTTTACTTGGAACAAGCTTATCACCATGAGATTTTAGATAATACTTTAACTGTACATATTGCCACAATTCGTCGTTTACTGGGTGATGAATACATTGGAACGCATAAAACAGTGGGTTATTTTGGCAGTTTGACGTATTTAAAGTGGGATAAAGTTGAAAAATAGGCTCAAATAAAGGTATAATATAAAGGCGTTGGAAGGAGATTTTAGATTATGCCACATCTATTTGAGTCTAAAGATAGTTTTAAAGAGAATTTTAAAGAAGCTGTTTCTGATGCCTACGGACGTGATTTTGAAGATACATATCCAGAGGAGAGATATATTGTCCTAGGTAATATGATTTCGTGATTTTGCTGGAGAGCATTGGAGAGAAACAAAAAATGCGATCAAGAAAACGGAATCGAAACAGCTTTATTATTTTTCTATGGAATTTTTGATGGGTCGTTTAATGACTAGCAACCTAATGAACCTTAACATTTATGATGTTGTAAAAGATGGATTAAAAGATTTAGGTATGGACATTAATGACATGGAAAATATTGAAAGCGATGCAGGATTAGGAAATGGTGGTTTAGGAAGACTAGCTGCTTGTTTCATGGATTCATTAGCATCTCTTGATTTAGCCGGACATGGTAACTGTATTCGTTATCGTTATGGTTTGTTTAAACAAAAATTGAAAATAACCAACAAATTGAATTGCCAGATTGCTGGTTAAAAAATGGTAATGTTTGGGAAGTATGGAAACCACAACATGCTGTTAAAGTAAAATTTGGTGGATATGTTGATGGATATATGGATGGATATGGAAAATTCCATGCACAACATCACCCAGATTTTGTTGTACGTGCTGTACCTTATGATGAACCAATTGTAGGATACCACACAACAACTACAAATACACTTCGTTTATGGGATGCAGAAGTTGATGAAGATTCTGTAAACTCAGGTGGATTAAATGAATATTTGAATCAAGTAACAGCTATTACAGCAAATA
>ENA-OQIR01000228-OQIR01000228.1-human-gut-metagenome-genome-assembly--contig:-NODE-228-length-26604-cov-2.752162_pt1 | contig 26604 bp, 31 predicted proteins | sample MGYA00242580_ERZ504745 | MGnify/ENA primary metagenome ERZ504745 (study PRJEB26092, sample SAMD00036214) | human gut metagenome | host: Homo sapiens | study: EMG produced TPA metagenomics assembly of...
GTTGCGTGAGCGATCCTCCCATTGGCGGAGCCAAGCGCATGGCACGGCTCTTCGCACGGCTCCGCCCGCTGGCGGGAGGCGTCGCATAGCGACGGAGGGTGGCTCGTGCCGCCGGAATAGGCCACTAGGTAGACTGAGCATTATGACTGACGAGAAGGAATACGGATCCCTGGGGCGGCTGGCCCCCGAATGGGACGGCGACGGACGCGAACGGAATCTTACGGCCGACGACATCTACGAACGGTTCTTCGGCTGGGTGGAAGACGTCAAGGGCATCGAGCCGTGGCCGCATCAGGAAGAGGCCATTATGGACCTCTTGGCCGGCGACCATGTGATTTTGAATACCCCGACCGGTTCGGGCAAATCGCTGGTGGCGCTCGGCATGCACTTCGCCGCCCTATGCACTGGCCGCCGCTCCTATTACACCGCTCCGATCAAGGCGCTGGTGTCGGAGAAATTCTTCGACTTGGTCGAAGTGTTCGGCCGCGACAATGTCGGCATGATCACCGGTGACAGCCACATCAACGCGGACGCGCCGATCATCTGCTGCACCGCCGAAATCCTCGCCAATCAGGCTTTGCGCGAAGGCACCCATGCCGATGTGGGCCTCGTGGCGATGGACGAATTCCATTATTACGGTGATCCGGAGCGCGGCTGGGCGTGGCAGGTGCCACTGCTCACGCTGCCGCAGACCCAGTTCCTGCTGATGAGCGCCACGCTCGGCAATGTGGACGCCATCGCCGACAAGCTCTCCGATCTGAACGACACCCCGGACGTGGATGTAATCGCCGACGCGCCGCGACCGGTGCCGTTGAGCTACGAATACACGCTCGACCCGATGGAAAAACCGTGGAACTCGCCTTCCGCAACGGCGAAACCCCGATTTACGTGGTCCACTTTTCGCAGGACGCCGCATTGGAGACCGCGCAAGCGCTCGCCTCCACCGGTGTATCCAGCAAGGAACAGCGCCAAGCCATCGCAGAAGCCATCAAAGGCGTCAAATTCACCACAGCTTCGGCAAGATTCTGCAGCGACTGCTGCGCACCGGTGTCGGCATCCATCATGCCGGCATGCTGCCTCGCTACCGCCGCCTGGTCGAACAGCTCGCCCAGCAGGGTCTGCTGCCCGTGATTTGCGGCACCGATACATTGGGCGTCGGCATCAATGTGCCGATTCACTCCGTGGTGCTCACGGCCCTGACCAAGTTCGACGGCACCAAGATGCGCCGCCTGCGCGCCCGTGAATTCCACCAGATTGCCGGACGAGCCGGTCGTATGGGATTCGATACCGAGGGACTGGTGATCGCCGAGGCTCCCGAATACGAAATCGAAAACCAGAAGGCCATCGCCAAGGCCGGGGGAGACCCGAAGAAGCTCAAGAAGGTCAAGCGCAAGAAGGCTCCGGAAGGTTTTGTGACCTGGAACCAGAGCACGTTTGATAAGCTCATCGACGCTGAACCGGAGACCCTGGTCCCGCACCTGAAAATCACGCATTCGATGGTGCTCAATGAAGTGGCGCAGGGCGGTGACGCCCGTGCCCGTATCGACGATCTCATCGACGATTCCGCGCAGACCCCCGACCAGAAGGAGCATCTGCACCAGCGGGCCGACGAGATCTTCCAAACCCTGTTCGATACCGAAGTCATCGAAACCGAGGACCGCAAGGACGGCGGCAAGGACTACTACATGACCCTTGATATGCCGGACGACTTCGCCCTCGACCAGCCGCTCTCCCCGTTCCTGCTGGCCGCGCTCGAACTGCTGGACCCCGAGTCCGACACCTATGCGCTGGACGTGATTTCCATGGCCGAGGCCACGCTCGAAGACCCCAAGCAGGTGCTGCGTGCCCAGGAGCGTCAGGCCCGAGACAAGGCGATGGCCGATATGAAGGCTGACGGACTCGACTATGACGAGCGTATGGATAAGCTGCAGGAGATTACGTATCCGAAGCCGCTGGAAGACATGCTCGAATCCGCGTTCGACCAGTACCGCCACGATGTGCCGTGGGCCAACGACTACTGGCTATCGCCGAAATCCGTGGTGCGCGACATGGTGGAAACCGCCTCCGACTTCACCGGATACATCACCCGATACAACATCGCCCGCTCCGAAGGTACCCTGTTGCGCTACCTCTCGGACGCCTACCGCACGCTGGCGCGTACCGTGCCGCCCGAAAAGCGTGACGAGCAACTCGAAGACATCATCTCCTGGCTGCGCGTGCTCGTGCGCTCCATCGACTCCTCGCTGGTGGATGAATGGGAGAACGCCGGCGATTCCGCCGACCAGTCCGAGGCGGCGGCCTCCTTGGCGGCGCCGGGCAAGAAGAACGCGGTGGTCGAGGACCGACGAGGCCTTATCGTGCTGATCAGAAACGCCATGTTCCGCCGTGTGCAGCTTATGGACCTCGACCAGCCGGACAAGCTCGGCGCGCTCGACAAAGACTGGGGCTACGGTGTGCACGAATGGGAAGATGTGCTCGACGACTACTACGACGAGCACGAGTACGTGCATCGGCGCCGAAGCGCGCTCGCCCGAACTGTTCATGTTGGATGACAAGCACGAGAACGACGAGCATACGTGGAAGGTGCGTCAGATTATCGATGATTCCGATGGCGACCACGACTGGGCCATCGAAGGCATCGTGGACCTCGACGCCACCCAAGACACCGGCGAAGTAGTCTTCCACGACTACAAGGTGAGTAACTGATTCCTTTCTTGGCTCCCCTCTCTGAGGGAAGCCAGGGTGCAGCTCGAACGTCTGTTCGAACACTGGGGTACTATAGGACGTTATGAGTGAGAACGATTTGTTTGGGGCGGCTGATGCGCCGGAGTCGATGACGCGGCCGTTGGCGGTGCGCATGCGTCCACGCACTTTGGACGAGGTGATTGGCCAAACGCAGGTGTTGGGCCAGGCTCGCCGCTGCGCCGCCTCGCCAATCCGGCCAGCAAAGGCAGTCTCACCGCGCCGAGCTCCGTAATCCTGTTCGGCCCTCCAGCGTCGGCAAAACCACGCTCGCCACCATCGTGGCCGGCCAATCCGGCCGCGTGTTTGAGGAACTCTCCGCCGTGACATCCGGCGTCAAAGACGTGCGCGACGTACTCACCCGCGCTCACGAACGGCTCGTGTCACGCGGCCAGGAAACCGTACTGTTCATCGACGAGGTACATCGCTTCTCCAAATCCCAGCAGGATGCGCTGCTTCCCGCCGTCGAAAACCGCGACGTGACCTTTATCGGCGCCACCACCGAGAACCCGAGCTTTTCCATCATCAAACCGTTGCTCTCCCGTTCGGTGGTCGTCAAGCTTGAGTCATTGGAGCCTGATCAGCTCATCGAACTGGTGCAGCGCGCGCTGACTGATGACCGCGGTCTCAGGGCGAGGTCAAAGCCACGGACGAAGCCATCGCCGACATCGTGCGCATGGCCGGTGGTGACGCACGCAAGAGTCTCACGATTCTGGAGGCCGCGGCTGGCGCGGTCACTGGCGACGAAGCCCGCAAAAAGGGCGCACGCCGACCCATCATCACCCCCGAAATCGTGGCTACGGTAATGGACACCGCCACCGTGCGCTACGACAAAGACGGCGATGACCATTACGACGTGATTTCCGCATTCATCAAATCCATGCGGGGCTCCGATCCGGATGCCGCCATCCATTATCTGGCACGCATGCTGAAAGCGGGTGAAGATCCGCGCTTCATCGCCCGTCGCATCATGATCGCCGCCAGCGAGGAAGTCGGCATGGCCGCCCCGCAGATTTTGCAGGTCACCGTGGCCGCGGCGCAGGCCGTGGCGCTGGTCGGCATGCCCGAGGCACGTATTATTTTGGCCGAAGCTACGATTGCCGTGGCCACCGCGCCCAAATCAAACGCCAGCTATAACGCCATTAACCAGGCGCTCGCGGACGTGGATGCCGGCAAGATCGGCGCTGTTCCGCTGTATTTGAGGAACGCCCCCACCAAGCTTATGAAAGAGTGGGGCAACCACGAGGGCTACAAGTATGCGCACGATTGGCCCGGTGCCGTGGCGCCACAGGAATATATGCCCGAAGAGCTGCGTGGCACCGAGTACTACCATCCCAACGATCGCGGCTATGAACACGAAGTCAGCCAGCGTCTTGCCAAGATTCGCCCGATGTTGCATGGCGGGGAACCCGAACAGAAATGAACATAGGGGAGTAAAGTGTAACGCAACAATAACAGTGGGAAAGGGAAGACAAACACCATGGCGACCATCTTCATCGTGGACGACGATCAGGCCATCGGCGAAATGCTTAGTCTTGTTTTGGAAAACGAGGGATTCCAGACCGTGACCTGCCTGGACGGGCTGAGGGCTGTGGAAATGTTCCCCATCGTCAAGCCCGATTTGATTCTGCTTGACGTTATGCTCCCCGGGCTGGACGGCACGGGGGTGGCCCGCCGCATCAGAGCTACCTCTAATGTGCCGATTATCATGCTCACCGCCAAATCAGACACACTTGACGTCGTGGCCGGCTTGGAAGCCGGGGCCGACGACTACGTGCCCAAGCCCTTCAAAGTGGCCGAATTGCTGGCGCGTATCCATGCACGCTTCCGCATCGCCAAGCCGGCCGCCGAAGACGGTGCCACCGGTGCGCAAGCGGTGGCAATGCAAACGTCAACCATCTGGAACGCGGATCCATCGTCATCGACCGTTTGGAACACACCGCCACCAAGGATGGCAAGGACCTGAATCTTACTCCGATGGAATTCGAGCTGCTGTTCATGCTTGCGGCCGCCGCCGGCGAGGCCATCAGTCGTTCCAGCCTGCTCAAGAATGTCTGGGGATACGAGAATTCAGGCGATACGCGCCTGGTCAATGTGCATGTTCAACGCCTTAGGGCCAAAGTGGAGGACGACCCCGAGAACCCGCAAATCGTGCAGACCGTACGTGGCATCGGCTACAAGTTCGTCACTCCTGAACAATGAACCTGCGCCCTCGATTCAGCCTCAAACGCTTGCTGCGCCACGGACGCGCTGAAGTTCGTCGCTCGCTGCAGGCCCGCACCGTGGCCCTCACCGTGATTCTTACACTGGCCGTGGCCATCGTCTTCTCTGGCGTATCGATGGTATCAGTGCGCGCCTCGCTGCTTACCCAAATCACTTCGCAGTCGCGTGCCGACTATTCAAACATGGTGCAGCAGGCCCAAACCAGTCTGGACGCGGCCGATGTCTCCGCCACAGTGCAGATCCAGCAGCTGGTCAATGACTTGGCGTCCTCGTTGCAATCCGAGGGGCCCTCCAACCTGATAGGTGTGTATTTGTGGAGTCGTGATACCAACTCGCGTGCCATCATCCCCGTATCCACCGAACCCAGCTATCAAAGTCTGATTTCTGATGACATCCGTTCGTCCGTGGCCTCCGACTTGGATGACAGCGTGTTCTATCAGCCGGTCGAAATTCCCGGTGATTCCGGCATGTCGGGCAGCGGGACGCCCGCAGCGGTGCTCGGCACCGTATTGGACTTTGGCGTGGCCGGCAACCTCGAATTCTTCGCCATTTATTCGTACACGTTCCAGCAGCAGTCCTTGACGCAGATTCAGCTCAGTCTGGTGGTCATCTGTGCGTTGCTGTCCATCGTGGTGGGCGTAGTAATCTGGCTGGTGATTCGTGGCATCGTGCGCCCGATTGAACGAGTGGCAGCGGCCTCGGAAACACTGGCCTCCGGCAATCTCGATATGCGCGTTACCGTGAATCGTAAGGATGAGCTTGGTGTGCTGCAGCAATCCTTCAATACGATGGCTGATGCGCTCAACCAGAAGATTGATGAGCTGGAGGAAGCAAGCGTTTTCCAGAAACGATTTGTGTCCGACGTCAGTCATGAATTGCGCACCCCGGTGACCACCATGCGTATGGCTTCCGACCTGCTCGAAATGAAAAAAGACGGCTTCGACCCCTCCACCAAGCGTACGGTCGAACTGTTGGCCGGCCAGATCAGTCGATTCCAAGACATGCTCGCCGATCTGTTGGAAATCTCCCGCTACGATGCCGGTTATGCGGCACTTGACCTTGTGGAAACCGATTTATGCGAACCAATTGAAACGGCAGTGGACCAAGTTGCCGGCATCGCCCAAGCCAAACGGGTGCCGATTCACACGTATCTGCAATGTGCAGGTTTTGACTCGTATCGATTCGCGTCGAGTGATTCGCATCGTCAGAAATCTGTTGGCCAATGCCGTCGATTTCGCTGAGGACCGGCCGATCGAAGTGCGTGTCGCGGCCAACCGCAAAGCCGTGGCCATCAGCGTTCGCGACTATGGCGTTGGTATCGACGAAGACAAAGTCGCTCATGTATTCGATCGATTCTGGAGAAGCGACCCTTCACGTTCGCGCGTTACCGGCGGCACCGGATTGGGCTTGGCCATCGCCATGACTGATGCCTTGCTGCACCACGGTACTATCCGTGTACGTTCGGCAGTGGGGGAGGGCACCTGGTTCTTGGTATTGCTGCCGCGTGACCCCGACCAAGGTGAGGTGGCGGACACTGAACTGCCGGTGAATTTTGCTTCTGAAACGCCCGATGACCTGCGTATTACCGGTGGGTTTGGTGTGGCCACCAGCCAAGTCACACATGATTATCATGAGGTTCGCCGCGACACGATGATGGGGAGGCCGCTATGAGACGAGTGACCAGAACGATTGCCGCCGCAGGCGCGGCCATAGCCTGTTGCATCACGATGACGGCATGCTCAAGTCCGTTCGGTTTGCCGATTAGCGGCTCGGTGCAGACTCTGGCACCGGTGGAACAGCAGACCCAGCGTGTTTACACCAATCCTCAGGGGCCTGCGGACGATGCACAGCCGGAAACCATTGTCAAAGGGTTCTATGACGCTATGCCTGCTGGCGTGCAGTCCGATGGCTATCGCGTGGCTCGCGAATTCCTGACTGGCTCGGCTTCTGCCGGGTGGAATGGAGATTCTGCGGCACTGGTATACAGCGGCACCCCTGATTTCCGCCGACGCGCCAACACCATAAGCGCGCCACAAGGTGCGGAAAGCTCACTGATTGTGGAAGTGGAACTTCAGGTGGTGGGTTCCTTGGATTCGCATGGCGTATACACGCCGTCAAACAGCACCCAAACGCGCAGGCTTCCCTATACGCTGATGAAGAAAAGCGGCCAATGGCGCATCTCGTCATTGGAAAGCGGCGTGGTGATTTCCACCGCAGATTTTGAACAGGTGTTCCGCCAAGTATCCGTGTATCAGGTGAGTACTTCCGGCAAGCAACTTATCCCGGATATTCGTTGGTTGAGCTGGCGCAACTGGCGCACCCAGCAGTCGGTGAAGTGCTCTCGGATGCACCCTCCTGGTTGGAAGGAGTGCTGCGAGGCGCCGGCTTGTCTACCATCAAACTCGCGGTCGACAGCGTGCCGGTGAAGAACAATGTGGTGGAGATACACCTCAACAGCGGTATCAATGCGTTGAACGAGGAAGAACGAGGCCTGCTGGTACATCGCATCCGTCTGACTATGGGCGACGGCAATGCCGAATACGCGCTGAGGATTACCGGCGATGGAGTGGACTATTCCGATGCGACGCAAATGTGAAACTTACTACCGAGCAGCCGACAGCGGGCGTATACACGTTGACCGGTGGTCATATCGTTTCCCTGGCCAGCTCCAGTCCGTTGCGTGTAGGGGAGGCCCCCGGATATGACGATGCTCGGGGCTTCGTTTTTTCCTCATCCGGCGGCGCGGTGTTGCGTGCGGACGGCGTGGTCGAATGCCTGAAATCTGATGGTGCGTCCTGTGGGGTGATGTTCTCCGGCGAGCCGATGCGATCGATTACCGAAGGTCTGGATGGCGAAGTATGGGCTGTATCCGAGAACGGGCGCGAATTGCATGTGTCAGATGGGGGCAAGGAAACCGATCTGAAGCTTGATTGGCTTGGCGCTGCCGACAGCATTGTGGCATTGGCGGTTTCTCCGGAAGGGTGCCGATTGGCGTTGGCAGTCGAGGGCGAGGACACGAACGGCGTGATGATGACCGGTGTGGCGCGCAACGGTGATAAAACACTGAGCGGTCTGAGCAAAGCGGCCACCCAAGTGAGTGTGCTCAGGCACGTCACCATGCTCACGTTCTACAATGATCTGAATCTGGTGTACGCCACCACACCTCCTGAGGGAAACAGCGAACAACAAGAGGCATGGCGTCAAATGGCACCAGGCCCGGCCAATGCGCAGCGTTTACCCAATGGAATCATAACGTCGATGGCATCGGGGCAGATCAGCCTGTCCCGTCGCCTGGCCATTGTGGACGATTTGGGTATTGTGCGCTCCGTTTCCGGCTCACTCGACGGTTCCTGGACCATCGCCGATAGCCAGGTCACTGCCCTCGGTGCGCAGTAGATGGTATAAGAAAAACGGTGTTCATAATAACTTTTCTTGTGTTGTGATGCGGCGGCTTTGTCGCTCGGCTGGCGAGCGGCATTGCCGCTGCGCAACCACCTCTTATTATGGCTTAATAACAAGGCAAAACGGCGCTGTGAAGCCGTTTTTTGAACTACTGTTATCAAACTGTTATAAACCTGTTATCAAACTGTTATCGCATGCGATTGAACATTTGGCCTGTGAGCGTCATACTAGAGGCTGTCGATGACGAACAGTCACCAAACAGGATGAAAGATCATCCAAAAAATAAACACTGCTCGAGGAGGAGTATTTATGAAGAATTGGAAGAAGGCCATTGCCCTCGTTGCTTCTGCTGCTGCGCTTGTCAGCGTTGCCGCATGCGGTTCCAGCAACGCAGGTGGCAGCTCGGACTCCGGCAAGAAGACGGTTGGCTTCGTGGCTGTCGGTCCTGAGGCGGCTTCCGTACCGCCAACGAGAAGGACATTCAGAAGGCATTCGAGGATGCCGGCTTTGACCTGACCTACTCTCCGACCCAGAACAACGATCAGCAGAAGCAGATTCAGGCGTTCAACAAGTTCGTTAACGACGAAGTCGACGCCATCATCCTGTCCTCCACCGAGGATTCCGGTTGGGATGACTCCCTGAAGAAGGCCGCTGAGGCTGAGATTCCGGTCTTCACCGTTGACCGTAACGTGGACGTCAAGGACGCCGAGGCCAAGAAGGCCATCGTTGCTCACATCGGACCGTCCAACGTCTGGTGCGGCGAGCAGGCTGCCGAGTTCGTGAACAAGAACTTCCCGGATGGCGCCAACGGCTTCATCCTCGAAGGCCCTGCCGGCCTGTCCGTGGTGAAGGATCGTGGCACTGGTTGGGGCAACAAGGTTGCCTCCAACGTCAAGGTTCTTGAGTCCCAGTCCGCTAACTGGTCCACTGATGAGGCCAAGACCGTGACCGCTGGTCTGCTCGACAAGTACAAGTCCGACAACCCGCAGTTCATCTTCGCTCAGAACGACGAGATGGGCCTCGGTGCCGCTCAGGCTGTTGACGCCGCCGGCTCAAGGCAAGGTCAAGATCATCACCATCGACGGTACCAAGAACGCTCTGCAGGCTCTTGTTGATGGTGACCTCTCCTACGTGATCGAGTACAACCCGATCTTCGGCAAGGAAACCGCTCAGGCCGTCAAGGACTACCTGGATGGCAAGACCGTTGAGAAGGACATCGAGATCGAGTCCAAGACCTTCGACGCCGCCTCCGCCAAGGAAGCTCTGGACAACAACACCCGCGCCTACTGATAAGTCTGCTGCGACTCATTGATAACTGAACCAAATAATTGATGTGATGGTGTGAGAAGGATGTTCCTTCCACACCATCACTCATGTGTGGCTCAAATATCACAAAACGATAACACTTCATTCTCGTTTAAGGCAAAGACATGACAGATAAAAACCCCATCGTCGTAATGAAAGGCATTACGATTGAATTCCCGGGCGTCAAGGCCTTGGATGGTGTTGATTTGACTCTCTACCGGGCGAAGTTCACGCCCTGATGGGTGAGAACGGTGCAGGCAAGTCCACCATGATTAAGCTCTGACCGGTGTGTACAAGATCAACGCCGGCTCCATTATGGTGGACGGCAAGCCTCAGCAGTTCAACGGCACCCTCGACGCACAAAACGCCGGTATCGCCACCGTGTATCAGGAAGTGAACCTGTGCACCAACCTTTCCGTCGGTGAGAACGTGATGCTGGGCCACGAAAAGCGCGGCCCCTTCGGCATCGACTGGAAGAAGACCCACGAGGCCGCCAAGAAGTATTTGGCACAGATGGGCCTCGAATCCATTGACCCGCACACTCCGCTGAGCTCCATCTCCATCGCTATGCAGCAGCTGGTCGCCATCGCCCGCGCTATGGTTATCAACGCCAAGGTGCTGATTCTCGATGAGCCGACCTCTTCGCTGGATGCCAACGAGGTCAGGGACCTGTTCGCGATCATGCGCAAGGTGCGTGACTCGGGCGTGGCCATCCTCTTCGTCTCCCACTTCCTCGATCAGATTTATGAGATTACCGATCGTCTGACCATTCTGCGTAACGGCCAGTTCATCAAGGAGGTCATGACCAAGGACACCCCGCGCGACGAACTCATCGGCATGATGATTGGTAAGTCCGCCGCCGAGCTGTCCCAGATTGGTGCCAAGAAGGCTCGCCGTGAAATCACCCCTGGCGAGAAGCCGATCGTCGATGTCAAGGGCCTCGGCAAGAAGGCACCATCAACCCGGTTGATGTTGACATCTACAAGGGTGAGGTCGTTGGCTTCGCTGGCCTGCTGGGCTCCGGTCGTACCGAGCTTGGTCGACTCCTGTATGGTGCCGACAAGCCGGATTCGGGTACCTACACGCTCAACGGCAAGAAGGTCAACATCTCCGATCCGTACACGGCTTTGAAGAACAAAATCGCGTACTCCACCGAAAACCGTCGTGATGAGGGCATCATCGGCGACCTGACCGTCCGCCAGAACATCCTTATCGCCCTGCAGGCAACGCGCGGTATGTTCAAGCCGATTCCCAAGAAGGAAGCGGACGCCATCGTTGACAAGTACATGAAGGAACTCAACGTTCGTCCCGCCGACCCGGATCGCCCGGTCAAGAATCTCTCCGGCGGCAACCAGCAGAAGGTGCTCATTGGCCGTTGGCTGGCCACGCACCCCGAGCTGCTGATTCTGGACGAGCCGACCCGTGGTATCGATATCGGTGCCAAGGCTGAAATTCAGCAGGTCGTGCTTGACCTGGCTTCTCAGGGCATGGGCGTTGTCTTCATCTCCTCCGAGCTTGAAGAGGTCGTGCGTCTGTCCGACGACATCGAGGTTCTCAAGGACCGCCACAAGATCGCAGAAATCGAAAACGACGACACCGTCTCTCAGGCGACCATCGTCGAAACCATCGCTAACACCAACGTAAACACCGGAAAGGAGGCATGAGATGGCTGAAAAGGCAAAAGCCGAGGGCAACAACTTTGTCAAGAAGCTGCTGAGCAGCAACCTGACCTGGTCGATCGTCGCATTCATTCTTCTGGTCATCATCTGCACCATCTTCCAGCATGACTTCCTGGCTTTGAGCTGGAACAGCAACACCGGTGGTCTGGCCGGCCCGCTGATCACCATGCTCCAGGAATCTGCCCGATACCTGATGATTGCAACCGGTATGACCTTGGTTATCTCCACCGCCGGTATCGACCTTTCGGTCGGTTCCGTTATGGCAGTGGCAGGTGCCGCCGCCATGCAGACCCTGTCCAATGGCATGAACGTGTGGCTCTCCATCCTCATCGCCTTGGCTGTTGGTCTGGCCATTGGCTGCGTCAACGGCGCTCTGGTTTCCTTCCTGGGCCTACAGCCGTTCATCACCACCCTGATTATGATGCTCGCCGGCCGTGGTATGGCCAAGGTCATCACCTCCGGTGAGAACACCGACGCTCCGCAGTTGCTGGCAACGAACCGCTGAAGTGGTTCGCCAACGGCTTCATTCTGGGCATTCCCGCCAACTTCGTCATCGCCGTTATCATTGTGATTCTCGTTGGCCTGCTGTGCCGCAAGACCGCTATGGGCATGATGATTGAGGCCGTGGGCATCAACCAGGAAGCCTCCCGTATGACCGGTATCAAGCCGAAGAAGATCCTCTTCCTCGTCTACGCGATTTCCGGCTTCCTCGCGGCCATCGCTGGTCTGTTCGCCACCGCATCCGTGATGCGTGTCGACGTGGTTAAGACCGGTCAGGACCTCGAAATGTACGCCATTCTGGCAGTCGTCATCGGCGGTACTTCACTGCTGGGTGGTAAGTTCTCCCTCGCCGGCTCTGCTGTCGGTGCTGTAATTATCGCCATGATCCGCAAGACCATCATCACCCTGGCGTCAACGCCGAGGCAACTCCGGCCTTCTTCGCCGTCGTTGTGATTGTGATCTGCGTGATGCAGGCTCCGAAGATTCACAACCTGAGCGCGAATATGAAACGCAAGCGCGCGCTCAAGGCTCAAGCTAAGGCGGTGGCAGCATGACAACAGCTACGGCAAACAAAGTGAAGGCTCCCAAGAAGGGCTTCAAGCTCGATCGTCAGATGATCCCGACCTCGCGGCCGTGGTGATCTTCATCCTGATGATCATCATGGGTCAGGCGTTGTTCGGCACCTACATTCGACTGGGCTTCATCTCCTCCCTGTTCATTGACCACGCCTACCTGATTATTCTGGCTGTGGCCATGACCCTGCCGATTCTGACCGGTGGTATCGATTTGTCTGTCGGTGCTATCGTGGCCATCACCGCAGTCGTCGGCCTGAAGCTGGCGAACGCCGGCGTGCCCGCCTTCCTGGTCATGATCATCATGCTGCTCATCGGCGCTGTGTTCGGCCTGCTGGCCGGCACCTTGATCGAGGAATTCAACATGCAGCCGTTCATCGCGACCCTGTCGACGATGTTCCTGGCCCGTGGTCTTGCTCCATCATCTCCACCGACTCGCTGACCTTCCCGCAGGCAATGACTTCTCGTTCATCTCCAACGTGATCAAGATCATCGACAATCCGAAGATCTCCAACGATCTGTCCTTCAACGTCGGCGTGATCATCGCACTGGTGGTTGTGGTCTTCGGCTACGTCTTCCTGCACCATACCCGCACCGGACGCACCATCTACGCCATCGGCGGCTCCCGTTCCTCCGCGGAACTCATGGGTCTGCCGGTCAAGCGCACGCAGTACATCATCTACTTGACCTCTGCGACTCTCGCCGCCCTGGCCTCGATCGTGTACACCGCAAACATCGGCTCTGCCAAGAACACTGTGGGTGTTGGCTGGGAGCTCGACGCCGTTGCCTCCGTGGTCATCGGCGGTACGATCATCACCGGTGGCTTCGGCTACGTGCTCGGCTCCGTGCTCGGCTCTCTGGTCCGCTCCATCCTCGATCCGCTCACCTCTGACTTCGGTGTGCCGGCCGAATGGACCACCATCGTTATCGGTCTCATGATCCTCGTCTTCGTTGTGCTTCAGCGCGCGGTGATGGCGGTCGGCGGAGATAAAAAATAGCGGGCTTGCCCGCTCGGTCTCCGCACCGAATACGACACACACCATAACTGAATAGGCGGGATCAGCCCGGCTGCTGTGATGGCAAGGTCACAGCAGCCGGCACTGCCCGCCAAAGCTTTCTTTCTCCTTTTCTTCCTTTCATTAGCGTGTGGGGCGTGCCCCGGGGTTCTCCCGGGGCACGCCCCACACGTGTTTGGAAAGCTGGGACTCTATTGATGATCGGATTTATGCACGCTTACGTGCCGCGCGAATGCGGAACGCGGTGGCCAGACAGCACCAGCCAATCAGGCAGATAACCGTCATCGTGGCAAACGTCCATGTGCCGCCGACGGCAGTGGCGTGAGCAAACTCAGCGGTGCCTTCTTCTCCTGCGCCGGCCTGAGCCACGGAAAGAATCGTGGAGAACAGTGCGGTACCGGCAGCGCCGCCAAACTGAAGACACGTGTTGAAAATGGCGTTGCCGTCCGGCTTGAACTCGGGAGAGACCTCCGACAGGCCACTGGTCATCACATTCGCATTGCCGATGGAATAGAACAGACCGAAAATGAAATAGAATCCGGCGAGCAGCAAGGGCGTAAGCTGCATCGAGAACACCAGCATAAGCACTGGGCCCAAAATAGCGATGCGATCGGAATCAGAATCGGCTTGACCGCGCCGAACTTATCGTAGAACCAGCCGCCAAGCGGGGCACAGACAGCGCCGACCAGTGCTCCGGGCAGTACCAGAGAGCCGGCCACAAATGCCGTGGTACCGAGCGAGAGCTGTGCCACATTGGTGATGACATAGCCGTAGCCGATGGCGACCAATGGCAGCAGCAGATATGCGCAGGCGTGTAACAGTACGGCGGGATCCTTGAGAATGCCAAGGCGTAGCAGCGGGGAGAAGGCACGCTTGGAACTCATGGCGAACACGATCAACAAGGCGAGGCCCGCAATCAGACTGACAATGGCGATAATGCCGGAGCGTGTGGCTGACTTGCCGGACACCGCCGCACTGATGGCCACGCCACCTTGGTTGAGCGCCAGCACCAGACCGACCAACGCGACAACAATGGACCCAAGCTGAATCGGGTCAAGATAGGCAGCCTCGGTCGGTGTCTTCTGCTCAATGCACTTCATGCCGATGCATGCTGCGATTAGCACCAGCGGAATGGCGATGACGAAAATCGCGCGCCACGGCAGCACTGTGTCACCGCGCCGCCGACGGTCGGGCCGATGGCCGGAGCCACGGTAATGACCAGCGATCCTACGCCCATCAATCGGCCGATTTTCGAACGAGGAGACTGCTCCAGGATGATGTTGATCATCAACGGCGTGGCCACGCCTGAGCCAATGCCCTGAATAATGCGGGCGACAATCAGCAGCGGGAAGGCTTGGGCGACGATCATGATCAGCGAGCCAACGATGGCCAGAATCACAGCCGCAAGAAAAATGGTTTTCAGCGCGAATCGGCGCTTCAAAAACGAGCTGATGGGCATGGTAGCGGCCACCGCCAACAGATAAATCGTGGTAATCCATTGCACAGTGGCCGTGTCGACATGGAATTCGCGCATCAGTGCGGGGAAAAGCACGGTCATCACGGTTTCGGTCAGAATGCCAATGAAGGCAAGTGAGCCGACAGCCACAATCGCGCCGATAAGACGTGTGGGAATCTTCTCGTTATCAATATGCTGCTCAGGCATACATGCTCCTAAACGTTCGGTTGCAAGGTATGGAATGTAAGGTTTACCAACCGGCGTAGGTACCTGTGCGTGCGGATAAACCGGCAATCGTACTGCCTTGGCTGCACGCTATGGAATCACAAAACCACCTGTGAGTGTACGGTTCGGGGCGGACGCTACGGTCGATGCGCAATGGGTTGTCCCTTGGTTTGGTGGGTTGATGGGCGGATTCGGCATTGGTCCGGTAGCAGTTCGGCATTGGTTCAGCATGAGGAAACCGCGATAATATCTGCCCTGCCGCCTAGTTTGGTGAACCATGGGTATTGAGAACACGCATAAGCTGATTGTCAACTGCCTGCCACTCAACGAAGGAGAACGGCGGGCTTTCGCCAAGGCGGCTCGCGATGTGCCGCAGGAATTCGTGGGCGACGAAGCGCACCGCGGCGACATGGTCTGGTCGGCCGCTGTTCCCGAGGAGCTTCGCTCCCGAGCTACCGCAGTCATCGGCAACTTTCCGGTCTCGCAGGCTTCCCAATACACCCGTCTTGAATGGTTGCAGACCTTCAGCGCCGGTGTGGATGCGTACATCTGCCCGGGTGTGCTGCCTCGCGGCACCATGGTCACCAATGCGAGCGGCGCGTATGGCCAAAGCGTGTCGGAACACATGTTCGCCACCATGTGGGCATTGATGAAGAACCTCAACCGGTATGCCTCCAATCAGCGTGATCATCAGTGGCAGGATGAAGGACCGGTATTGAGCCCGGAAGGTGGCATCGCGCTGATTATCGGCGTCGGTGACATCGGGTCGCATTTCGCTCAGCTTGCCCAATCCGTAGGTATGCGTACTTTCGGCGTGCGCCGTCATGCGGACGTGCCGGCCAAGGGCATTGAAAAGATGTATGGCTTCGAGCGGCTGGAGACGCTGTTGCCATTGGCAGACGTGGTGGCGATGGCGGTGCCGCGCTCGCCGCAGACCCATCATCTGCTGAATGCGGATCGTCTGGGTCGTCTGAAATCCACAGCCATCGTGATTAATGCCGGGCGTGGCGACGCCATCGATCCCGAGGCCTTGGCTGACGCCTTGCACAATGGACGGCTCCACGGTGCCGGATTGGACGTCACCGAGCCTGAGCCGTTGCCGGCGGAAAGTCCGTTGTGGGATGAGCCGCATTGCCTGATCACCCGCATGTGGCCGGCGGCAATCATTTGGAAAAGACTTCCGAACACATCATCCGCATCGCCCTGACCAACGTTTCCCGCTATGCCAAACAGCAGGAACTGTTGAATCTCGTGCGATACTGATTCGCCTGTGTCGGGCGGCGGGCGGCCATCGCCTGACACTGAATACAGATAAGGGGCGTATAACACCGTTGTTATACGCCCTTATCGGGCAATCCGAAAAAGATGGTTGATAGTCAGTACCAATCAGTACTGGTTCGCGCCGATACCCTCGAACTTCACGTTGAAGCCACGCTGGTAATGCAGGAACATGCTGGCGCCATAGCGGTCGACCGGACGGTGCGTGAACAGCATACGAATGGCGAATGCGGTCTGCACGTCCTTAGGCAGCGCCAGGAATGCTTGGTGGGCGTCCCAGTACGGGTCGTACACCACGGCGGCACCGGGCACGTAGCGTAACCGTAGCCATCCTCGTTGACGTATCCCATGAACGGCAGATCCCAGGCGTTGTGTTTGGTGAGTTGTGCCTTGAAGTCCTCGACCTCGGCCAACGCCGCGTCGCTCAGGCCGAAGCTCTTGGCCACTTCATTGGCCTTGGTTGTTTTCGAATCCGGGTCCTTGCCGAACATATCCGGGTTGACGATGATGACTTTTCCCTCCGCCATAATGTGTTCCTTTCAGCATGGCGTTCCCCAAGCAAGCACCTAGGGAAGTACTGGCATTGTTCGATTCACATATGAATTGAACAACATGTTACCTTCTCTGTAGAAAAGGATTGTGCACTTTGTTGATGTGCTGGTTTCAAAGCCTAGCATGAAAAATGGCGGATATAAGCCGTTTTGCCGGTTATTAATCTATTGGTAATGCAATTGGGAAGTTATGGTAGTCTGTGATGTCTGATGTTCATATCTTGCAAAAGTGAACATGATAAATGTTTGTTTTGAGGGTGAAAGCAACAAAGAAAACGGCCGTGTACATGAACTCATGTACACGGCCGGCGTGTCGCATCCCGCTGCGACTGCGGCATCGAGATGATACCTGCAGAGGCGTGGTTGATCAGGGCCCAATGAACGTGGCCCGAGGTTAGTTTCAGTCTGATAGTTCGTAGCCGTTGGCGTCTTTATGCCACGGTGAGCCGGGCTTGCTGCACAGAATGATGATGCCTTCAACAAAGCCCCAGATGGCGGCTGCGATTGGGCCAAGTCCGAGCAGAATCCAGCGACAAGCGTCAGCAGCAGCTGGGCCACGGCCTTGCCGGTGTTGCCGAGATAGAAGTTGTGCACACCAAGTCCGCCGAGGAAGATGCCCAACAGGCCGGCAGCCAGCTTGGACTTGGACGATTGCCCCACCGGGGCGGCGGCATACGGAGCGGCGGTGTATTGCGGCTGCGCGTAGGCGTTCGGCTGCTGGTAAGCCTGTCCATAGCCGGGCTGCTGGCCGTAGCCCGCTGCGGGCTGTGCGGGCTGGCCGTACTGCGGCTGGCCGTACTGCGGCTGGCCGTACTGAGGCTGAGCGTATGCGCCGGCGGGCTGGCCGTATTGCGGTTGCTGCTGGCCGTAGCTTCCGGCGGCGGGTTGAGCGTATGCGGCGGGCTGTGGGGCGCCATAGCCCTGCGGCTGCTGTGCGGCATCTTGGCCGTAAGACGGTTGTGCCGGCTGTGCGGGCTGTGCCGGCTGCGGAACACTGTCCGAACCGTACGGTTGTTGTTGATTATCAGTCATGCGGGTCAGTCCCCTCTCAATCGGGAACGGCAATACCTTCTTACCGTTTCTGCACAACATCATCTCATGTTTTGCCCAATAGTAAAACCTGCCGCGCTACGATTGGGCCATGAGAAGTTTCCTGACCAGCTGGTTGATTATGACTATCGCCGCCGCCGTCATGGTCGCGGTGACTCCCGGCATGACCCCGGTGGGGGAGCCTCCGATTCTCGGCATCGCCGCGTTCGCTTTGTTCATGGCGCTGATTAATGCGTCAATCAAGCCGATTGTGCATCTGATCGCACTGCCGTTTGCGATTCTGTCTCTCGGGCTGGTCACCTTGATTATCAATTGGCTGTTCATGCGACTCGCCAGCTGGCTGGCGGTCAGTCTGTTCGGCGTGGGCGTCTTCGTACACGGTTTCTGGTGGTCGGTACTGGGGTCCTTGGTCCTGACCATTGTTGCGGGAATCGTCGGGTCCATCTTGGATCAGTGACGGTGCTCGCTGGGCGAATATGAGTAATGGCGGTTGGAATCGGACTGATTAGCCATTACTCATATCAAGCTACGGGATCGAGCGGGGCGAACATTACTCGCGCACCAAGCGGATATGCTCCACATCGTCGCGCCGGGAGCGACGGAACAGCACGAAACGATTGCCGATGGACTGCACCACTTCGGCGTTCAGCTGCTCGGCAAGCTCGGCGGCGGCTTCCTTGGCGGTCAGGCCAGAACCGTCCTGCACGGCGCACTTGATGAGCTCGTGCTTCTCAATGGTCTCATCGGCCTGATTGACGGCCGACTCGGTCAAATCGTTCTTGCCCACATAGAACAGGGGCTTCAGCGAGTTCGCCATCGCGCGCAGCTGCTTGATTTGCTTCTTGGTCAATGCCATGGGAATTTCCTTACATCTTTCGTATAACCACACCAGCATAGCAACCGGTGCTGTCTGCGCTGTTTGCCGCCCTACAGCGCGATGATGGCCGCGATGTAGATGATGACGGCAGCGGCGAATATGAGATCTCGCGCGGCGATGGTCAGGGCACGCCAGTGGGTGCGGCGGATGCCTCCTCGTAGCAGCGGGCGTCAAGTGCGAGGCTCAGGTTGTCCGCGTGACGCAACGTGCCGGCGAAAATCGGCACGATAATCGCGCTCATCGCCTTGATGCGCTGGGCCAGTGAACCGGTTTCGATGGAACCGCCACGCGCGGATTGGGCGTCGACGATGGCGCGGGTTTCGTCGGTCAGCGTTGGAATGAATCGCAATGCCAGACTCATGACCAGCGCGATTTCTTGGGCATGGATACCGAGCCGGTTGAGCGGACTGATCAAGGTGGCGAAGGCGTCGGTCATGGCGGTAGGCGTGGTGGTAGTGAGGAACACCGCGCCCAGAATGATTACCAATGCGAAACGGCAGGCGTACAGCACGGCTATGGTCACGCCCTGATCGGTGATGCTTAGCGGGCCAAGCGCCACCACCGGCGTGCCGGTGCGTACCACAAACAGATTGACCACGCCCATCAGCACCAGCAGGATCAGAATCGGATGAATGGATTCAAGCACCGTAACGGGTTCAGGCGTGCCGCCGCGATAACGGCCAGGGTGATGGCGATGCCCAGCGCGAGCTGGGTTGGCGTGTTCACCGCGAACATCGTGAACATGGCGGCCAGGAAGCCCACCATCTTCACGCGCGGGTCAAGTCGGTGTATCACTGAGTGCGCAGGGCCGTTGGAGGATACGGCCGGCTCGGTGACGGTGGCCGTGACGGGGCCGCGGATGCGGGGGCGGCAATCGGCATACGGACCACGCGGTCGGCGATTTGCTCGGCCTCCTCCCGGTCATGGGTGATGATGAGCACGGTCACGCCACGCGATTTGAGCGTGCGCAACAGCTCATGGATACGCTTCTTGGCTTGGGCGTCCAGACTCGCGGTCGGCTCGTCCATGATGAGCACGTCAGGATTGCAAGCCAGCACGCCGGCAATGGCTGCCAATCGTTGTTGCCCGCCGGACAGGTCGAAGGGGGAGCGGTCGGCAAGATGCCCGATATGCAGCAGTTCCAGTGATTCGCGCACGCGGTCGGCTACCTCGGTCTCGCCAAGCCCTTGGTTGCGTGGGCCGTACGCCACGTCCTCGGCTACCGTGTCAGCGAACAGCTGATGCTCTGGATGCTGCATCACGTAACCCACATGCCGGCGCAATTGCGCTAATTGCTTGCGATTCGCCGACTTCGGGCGCACGTTGCGACCGCGCTTGCCGGTCGAGGCCACCGGAACACCGGCCACTTCGATGCTGCCGGCGGTCGGCGCAGTCAGTGCGCACAACATGCGCACCAGCGTCGACTTGCCCGAACCATTCACGCCCATCAGTGCCACGGTTTCACCGCGCGCGATGGTGAACGACAGGTCATCGATAACCGCCCGTTTGGCCGAAGGATAGCGATAGATCAGATGCGAGACGCGAATAATGGGGTTCGTCATATCACCGATGCATCGGAGAGCAGCGGCAGTTCGGAGCCGTCTTCGCGCTCCCGCTGGCGGGGGCTGTCGTTCGTAGGGCGACTGGGGGCGGCTTCTGTGCCGATACTACCTCAGTCTCGCTTTGCGAGACAGCCTCCGCTAGCGGGGATCGATTATCGACGGCTGCAGTGATACCAATGATTCGCCCGGCCTCCATGTGCACGATGCGATCGGCATGAACGGTTTCATCTGGATGATGCGTGACATGCACAATAGTGGTGCCGCGCGCCTGCAAATCATCCAAAATGCGCATAACTTCGGCGCGTGCGGATTCGTCCAGCATGGCGGTCGGCTCATCCAATACCAGCATTGCCGGGTTCATGGCCAGCATGCCGGCGATGGCGGCGCGTTGCTGCTGCCCGCCGCTCATACGGGTCGGGTCGGACTGGCGTAAGTTCGCCAACCCCACGGCCTGCAATGAATCAACGATACGCTCGCCGATGAGCTCGCGCTCCAGCCCGAGATTCTCCGGGCCAAAGGCCACGTCATCCTCCAACACGGTGGTGACCAGCTGATCCTCGGGATTCTGGAACACCATACCGATGCCGTGGCGGGCAGCACGATAGGCATCGGCATTCGGGCCGGCTGCGTACACGCGTTGCCCCAGTAACGTCACTTCACCACCGTCCGGCGCGGTCAATCCCGCAATCAGACGGGCTAACGTGGATTTGCCCGACCCGTTCGGACCGACCAAGCATAGGCGCTCGCCGGCATGGACCGTGAGTGAAACGCCATCCAAAGCCCATGAGGTGCCGCGGTCATAGCTGAAACGAATGTCCTTGAGCACGGCGGCGGGGGAGGCAGGCTCGGCGGAAGCGTGAGGTTCGGCAGAATCGTGGAACTCGTCGGCGTCGAAGGAATGGGGTGCAACGGTCATGAAACAGCAATCCGTAACTGATAGGCGAAAACGCAGAATCCCGGCCCGTGCCGGGATTCTGCGTTCTGGTTCTTTGAGTGGTCTTTGAGTGGTCGTTAGTCGTGGCGGGCATCGGCCCGTCTCAGGCCAGTCACTGCTGCTTGGACAGCAGGTTGGAGATCGGCTTGTAGATCAGGAAGGTGATCACGGCGTGAATCGCCATCTTAGCCACGTTGAACGGCAGCAGAATCGGCAGAATCATCGCGGCCACAGCTTGGTAGGTCATGTGCGCGTAAATCGGCGTGACAATCAGGTTGCTCACCAGCGCCACCACGATGGCCAGCACCGCACCCACCAGAATGCCGATGGCGGCACCCTTGCGCGTACGGATCTTACGGTAGATGAACGCGGCCGGCACAGACAGGAACAGCGCCACCAGCACAGCCATCAGCGAACCCCACGGATTGGCGAACATGTGCGGCACAAAGCCGAGCACAGACACGATTGCGGCGGCGGCCGGGCCATACGCAAAGCCGGCAATCAGGCAGACGATGCCGGACGGGTCGTACTTCAGCCAAGTGACCGGCGTAATCGGGAATTCAATGAAGCTGGTGACCATCGCCAGCGCCACGAACAGTGCATACATGGCGATACGCGCGTGGACCAGCGGCCAGAATCGGCCACACCAGTGGTGTGTGAGCCAAGTTTGGCGCTGGTGCTGGCGGTGGACGTGCTGGCCGAACCCTCGGCCTCGGGTGCCACAGAACGAACAACTTGCATGTGAATACGCGAAGATACACTCATAATGAGCCCTCGTTTCTTCCATCCGGACTATACCGTTGGCTCCGGAATCTCACCGGATCAGCCGCTTGCGCGGGTCGCGGGCTTCCTGCCATCCCCGTTATGAAACCCGGGGTGCAGGTTACCGCCAGTAAGGAATTGCACCTTCCCTGAAACTGACAGGCTTATTCATACGCCATGCGCCGGACGTATGCAACCCGCGTTTCACTGTGCAGAAATTCGTCTTGTGCCGGTCAAGTGCAACAATGGGAGCCATGGCTGAAGTGAAGAAACCCAACAACACCATCGACAAGCTTGCCCTGATCGTCACCACCTACAAACGTCAGCAGTTGCTTGAGACACTGTTCGATTCGATTCTGGCGCTTGAACAGGCACCGTGGCGCATTGTCATCGTGGACAATGAGCAGTCCGATCAGACGGCGGACATGGTCGCTGCGTTTGCCGGCAAGGTGACCGGCCAATGGGGCACCACCGTGGCCGACCAGTCCGGTAACGAAGAACGTGTGGTCTATGCGCCGCAGACCGAGAACCTGGGTGGTGCGGGCGGTTTCTCCGCCGGCGTGGCCAAAGCCTACGAGCTGGGTGCCGCATGGTTCTGGGTGATGGATGACGATGTGGCCGTGCTGCCGGACGCCATTGCCAAGCTGTCCAAGTGGACCGACAAGCACGAGGTGATTCAGGCTCCCGATTCGACTACGATGGCGGCCCGTTCTACTGGCAGTACGACTTCATTGTGCCGCTGGGCATCCCGAACCCGATTGCGCCCGCCGCATTCGGCCCGGCCGGATACCGAGTGATGGACACGCTGTGCTTCGAAGGCGGCCTGTTCAACCGCCGTGTGGTTACGGAAATCGGTCTGCCGGACCCGCGCTTCTTCATCTACTGGGATGACACGATGTATGGCTACCGCGCCAGCAAGGTCACCAACCCGATTGTGGTGCCCGACGTGATCCTGCGCCGTACGCGCGAAATCGGCAATTGGGATATCGCCGGCGTGCGCCAGCTCAACTCCACATCCGACATGAACCGGTATCACATCATGCGCAACCGCGGATACATGGCCCGGTACTTCATGACCTATGGTGACTTCCGTCCGCTGGTGTTTGGACTGGGTACCGTGCTCACCGCGGCCAAGGAAGTCATTCGCCTGGTGATGGTGGATCGCGAGCACCTCAAGACCGGTTTGGTACAGATTGCCAAGGGCTGGTGGGACTCGCGCAAGCTGATGCACGACCCCACCTGGAAGCTCATGCCGTCGCTGAAGTAGCCGTAGTAGTGGCTCCCCTCTATGAGGGGGGTCACTACAGGTTACTTATGGATGAACAGGCCACCGTCGCCCCAAGCCCACTGGCCTTGGCCGGCACCGATCTGGAAGTGCAGCTTGGCGATGCCCATGTCATTGAACGCGTGATGCTCATCTTCCGCACTCTGATCGATATGCGCGGCGGCGGTATCGTCGGCCGGATTATACGAGAAGGTGATTGGCTGACGGTTCATCGCGCTCGGCGCCTTCATCGCAGCCTCGACGCCGGACTTGAACCAATCCGGAGCGGCCTCGCGCCCCTCATCGCTCATTGTGGCGGTGAACTGCTCATAGGTCTTGGTGGCGCGGTGCGTGCGTTGCGCTTCGCATAGCTCCTCATAGGATTTCGCCTGATAATCCAGATGATTCTTCGGATGCCCGATCACCACACCGAGATACAGCTCCTGGCCAGAGGTGACGCGGCAATGCTTGGCCGCCTCCGCCTTGTCCCATGAGCCGGCGACCCATAAGGTGCCGAGGCCGCGCAACGTGGCCGTGAGCACCATGCGTTCGGCATAGAAGCCGGCACGCTCTTTGGCTCCTCATCGTTCGCGGGGCCGACGATAGCCAGATAATTCGCCGCATTGGTCAGATGACCTGAAGCATTGGCTTCAGCGAACACCTTGGGCTGGTCGCGCACCAGCTGAATGTTGAGATCGCCGAGTAAGTTGATCGGCTGAAGCGCATCTCGAGCTGGCGGGCCGTATCGTCGTCGATCGGCTCATCATCGTAGGCGCGTACGGCGGTGCGGATGTTAATTGCATCAATAAGTTGGGTATGTTCTGCCATACCTCCCATTATCGCGCGCGACACAGAGTCAGGCCACCATAGACGCCGATTTTTCCTAGTATGCGAAATCGCATGCATTGCCCATTGTCAGGCTTGAAAAACGATACGAATAGGGTACGTAGTGACCGGCGACGATGCACACGTTTGCACAATTGGTGTGTAATGGTTTCGTGTTGAGCGTAATTCGCGTTAAACTGGGCGCAACCTTACGAACTGATGAAAACGTATGGAAAGGAAGGTCAACGATGATTGAAACTGCACAGGCTTTCGGTGTTGACATTGGCGGTTCCGGCATCAAGGCCGCACCTGTCGATCTGACCAAGGGCGATTTCGCCGAGCCACGATTGAAGATTCTCACTCCCGAGGTCTCCACTCCTCAGGCCGTGGCCAAAATCGTCAAGCAGCAGCTCGACCACTTCGAAGTGCCTGAATCCGCACCCGTTGGCATCGCTTTCCCCGCGCCGATCAAGCCCGGCCAGAAGCTCGACTTCATGGCCAACCTTGACCAGTCTTGGATTGGCGTGGACGTTACTGAAGTGTTCTCCGAAGCCTGCGGCCGCCCGGTCGTCGTGGTAAACGACGCCGACGCCGCCGGCCTGGCCGAAGTCCAGTTCGGTGCCGCCAAGGGCCAGGATGGTCTGGTCATCGCCACCACACTGGGCACCGGCATCGGCACCGCCTTGATTTACAACGGCGTGCTCATCCCGAACACCGAACTCGGACACATCATCCTGAGCGCCAAGCATCTGGACGCCGAGAAGTATGCCTCCTCCGCGATTCGCGAGAATGAGGAACTGGGCTACAAGAAGTGGGCCAAGCGTCTGACCAAGTACTACGGCCTCATGGAGAAGTACTTCAACCCGGACCTGTTCACCGTCGGCGGCGGCGTGAGCCGTCAGAGCGAAAAGTTCCTGCCGTACGTGGATATCAAGACCCCGATCGTGCCCGCCAAGCTGCGTAACCAGGCCGGCATCGTCGGTGCCGCCTACTATGCCAGCACCAAGCAGCAGTGAGCCAGTGAGCGTGGGTGTGCAGCGCTGACCCGCGAATATGCTTCAGGCCGTCCGACTAGTCGGGCGGCCTTTCGCATTGCATAGGAAAGGTATGCGACGCATTCCCGGGAATGTTGCGCAAAGTGGGCGTGTGTATGGAGGTCTGTGGCGACGCGTTCCCGGGAATGTGTCGCGTTTGAGGGTGTGATTCGGGTCCAGAGCGACGCATTTCCGGGAATGTTGCGCGATTGAGAGCGGGACAGGGGGCACCACGCTCTATCGTGGGAGGGTATGAGCGTGCATTTCTCTTCTCGTGTGGATATTTCTGCGCCGAATCCCATTGCGGCGGCCGAGGCGGCAGCCAAGGCAAACGGCATCGCACTCAGCAAACTCAACGATTCCAATCCGACCCGCCACGGCTGGCACCCGAATTGGTGCCGAGCGTGTATACGGCCGACCCACGTGGACCGCGTGCGGCACGAGAAGCATTGGCCGCATTCCTCAATACGGCAAACGTGGTAGACGCAAGCAGCCCTCAGTTGGCTTCGCCCGCCGCCATCGAGGGCGGGAACGAGCGCCATGCCGCTTTCAACAATGCGAATACCGCCATCGAGGGCGTTGACCCGGACGCCTGTACTTGCTGAGCTCCACGTCCGAGGCGTATTCGTGCTGATTAAGTTACTTTGCGATGCCGGCGACGCGGTGCTGGCACCCAAACCCGGCTATCCGCTGATTGAGTCGATTGCACGGCTTGAATGCGTTGACACGGTCGAATACCAGTTGCAATTCGACGGCTCCTGGTTCATCGACATCGCCGAACTCGAGCGGCTGCTCAGCGAGCCCGGTGGCGAACGCATCAGAGCATTGGTGCTCATCAACCCGAACAATCCGACCGGTTCGTACGTAAAACCAACCGAGCGTGCACGTATCGTGACATTGTGCCGTGAGCATGGCATCGCCCTTATCGCCGATGAAGTGTTCTTCGATTACTCTCTCGAACCTTTCCCCGGCAACGCACGGCTCGCGGGGGAGCGCGGCGTGCTCACCTTCGCCCTAGACGGATTCTCCAAAATGCTGGCCGCGCCGCACGCCAAAGTCGGGTGGATTCAGGTGTCCGGACCTGCCGAGGACGTTGCCGAGGCACAGCGTCGACTGGACGTCATCGCCGATGATTATCTGCCGATGAGTGACATCATCGCCGAACGGATTCCCGCATTATTGAACGCCGCGCCCGCACAGACCAGACGGGTGGGGGAACGCGTGCGCAATAACCTGGCCAAGTTGCACGAGTTGCTTGACGCCGATCCCAACGGGCTGGTCAGCGTGCTACGGGCCGAAGGCGGCTGGACGTGCTGCTACGAGTGCCTTCAGTCATCGATGAGAAC
>ENA-OQIR01000230-OQIR01000230.1-human-gut-metagenome-genome-assembly--contig:-NODE-230-length-26539-cov-2.568908_pt1 | contig 26539 bp, 25 predicted proteins | sample MGYA00242580_ERZ504745 | MGnify/ENA primary metagenome ERZ504745 (study PRJEB26092, sample SAMD00036214) | human gut metagenome | host: Homo sapiens | study: EMG produced TPA metagenomics assembly of...
CCCGATTGCGGATGCAAAGGTAGTGCTTTTTCTTAAACTTCCAAAATTTTCTATACTTTTATTAGTACTTTTATTACATTATTTCATCAAACTCCTCATAGTCAATATAAACCAAAAGTTTTTTTTACTTACTATCAAGACATACGGTCACGATAATCCTCATATCGGAAGTCTTTATATACTTCCAATGTATTATCTGTATGCCAAATAGCAATAGAAGGTGATGGATTCCATTAAACATGTTTGTTTTACCATAGTGTTAATGAATCATATCTTACCAAAACATGCGTTCTCCTATCTGTAACGGATGGTCAAAACACCAGCTACCCATATAGTCGCCACTTAAGCAACTGTTTCCACCCAAACGGTAAACATTCTCTTCCGTTAAAGCTGTTTTTATCGCATCGACTGGTAAGTTTTGGCATCACGCACTGCCGGCTGATAAGGCATTTCAAGACAGTCGGGCATGTGACAAGTAAAGCTAACGTCCAAAATCGCGGTTTTTATCCCCCGGTTTTCCACTATATCGACAACAGAAGCTACCAAAGGTCCGGTCTGCCAAGTAAAAGCCGAACCCGGTTCTAAAATAATCTCCAAATGAGGATAACGGGCTTTCAAGTTTTTTAATAAAGAAATAAGATGCTCCGTATCATAATCTTTACGTGTCATCAAGTGTCCCCTCCCAAATTCAACCATTTTATTTGTGGAACCAAGAAGCAAACTTCTCTTCTATGTGCTGCAAAGTATGCTCTAATTCATAAGAACTGGATTCACAATGACAATGACAATGGAAGCCCTCGATGCCCTCCGGTAAAGTTTCAGGAAGCAAATCGGCCGTCACCCCAAAACGCGTACCGGGAGCACAAGGATTATAAAGTTCCACCTCTACTTCCGAATATTCAGGATTGATGCGGATACCACAGGTTATCTTTTCTCCAAAGGCCTCAACCATAGGATAAAAACGCCGGAACTGACTGAAAGAATTAAAGGTTATATGACTGCTGCATCGCATGATAACCGGAAAATCAGTATCCGTATATGCCGGAGAATAAGTATGGGCCTTACTGCCAAATTCTTCATACGCCAAACGGGCTTCATATACGGAACTGGCTGTAGTATAACGAATGTATTCCCTGAAAATGGGGAATGATTTCCACATGGCAAAAGACTTGAAAGCAAGATGATCTCAACTCCGGCTCGGTCTGCCACACTTCTTTATCAAACTCAGATTCTTTCTGAGCAATGCTTCATCCATTACATAGCATGGAGAAGGTACTTTATGGATATCTATCATTTTTGTATCAGAATTCTATTAAAATATTTATTCTATTCCACAACTTTGAATCGGGCAAATTTCAGTAATAATTGTTTTTCTCCGGCATTCCGGAAACGGACAGTCGCTTTGCTGTTCTCACCAATTCCTTCCACCTTTATCACATCGCCTATTCCAAAACGCTCATGCTCTATCACCTGCCCTGCCTGTACATTCACCGACAAGTTTCTCGCTGCGGACGGCTTTGAGACCGTTTCCGGACCAACCTTGGTCAAATTACGTGGTATACTGGGACGAATAATCTCAACTTTCGGTCTTTCTCCAACTAAAAATGTTTTCTGACCACCAGAGATGTTCGATGAAGAACGCCCGTAAGAAGACTGAGAAGCAGGTTCGTCAAACAAGGAACGAGCCGCACGTTCATTTTGCTCACGACAGAAACGGCTGGCTCTCTCGTCTATTCTCCGGGCCATCTGTTCCTCCTGAGGTAACTTCAGGAAATGTACATCAATATCTTTCAAGAAACGGCTAGGGCTACTGAACTCCATCTTTCCATATTTAAACCGACTCTTGGCAAAAGACAAATAGCAATGCTCTTCGGCACGTGTAATCGCCACATAAAACAAGCGGCGCTCCTCTTCCAGCTCCTTATACGAATTGAGTGACAAAGCACTGGGAAACAAGTTCTCTTCCATCCCAACTACAAAGACGTTTTTAAACTCCAAGCCTTTAGCAGAGTGAATGGTCATCAAGGTAATCTTCTCGGCATCCCCCTCTTTCTCGTTATCCTGGTCTGTCAACAGAGAAACCTCCGACAGAAAATCCGTCAACAGGATGTTTTCATTCCCTTCTTCTTCACGGGTTGCACAAAAATCGTGCATACCGTTTATCAGTTCTTCAATATTCTCCTGACGGCTCAGATTTTCAGGATCATTGCTCTGATAAATCTCATTCATAATGCCGGACTGACGAACAATCATTGCTCCCAATTCGTATGCATTCTTCTTCGGGACCTCCACTATAAAACTTTCTACCAGTCACGAAACCCCTGTAATTTAGTATGCATACCCTTGTTAATATTCAAGCCGTATGCCAACGGCTCTTCCAAAACCATCCAAAGACTGACATGATGCTGTGCAGCCGCATCAATGACCTTGTTCAACGTAGTATCCCCGATTCCTCGCGCCGGATAATTCAACACCCGCTTAAAAGCCTCCTCATCATTCGGATTTACCGCCAGACGGAAGTAAGATATAACATCTTTAATCTCCTTGCGTTGATAAAAAGAAAGCCCTCCGTAAATCTTATAAGGTAAAGCACGCTTCCGCAAAGCCTCCTCAAAAATACGGCTCTGAGCATTTGTACGGTATAAAATAGCAAAATCATTATAAGAATAATGTTCCCGCGAACGCAGTTTCACAATCTGGTTGGCAACAATCTCCCCTTCCTCCACATCACTGTAGGCATTGAAAACTCCGATAGGCTCCCCTTTCGCTTTTTCCGAAAATACCTCCTTCCTTATCTGCTCGCTATTTTTCTCTATCAAACTGTTTGCCGCGCATACAATGGTCTGGGTAGAACGATAGTTCTGCTCCAATTTAAAAAGCTTGGCTCCCTTATACAGCTGAGTAAATTTCAATATATTGTCAATATTAGCCCCTCGGAAGGAATAAATACTTTGTGCATCATCCCCCACTACGCATACACGCTGATGTTCTTGGGTAAGCTGAAGCACAATGCTGTGTTGCGCAAAATTAGTATCCTGATACTCATCCACCAGCACATAACGGAACTGCTCCGCATACTTACGGCAAATTTCGGGATGATCGCGGAATAACATATAAGTATAAACCAACAAATCATCAAAATCCATCGCATCGCTTTGGCGACAACGTTCCCAATATCGTCGGTAAATATCACGGGTAGCGGGTACTTTGGCATTCAGATCATACTGATAAAGCTCTGCGTTCGAAACATATGCATCGGGAAAAACCAAATGGTTTTTCGCATTGCTGATACGCGCCTGTATCACCCCCGGTTTATAGGTTTTATCATCCAATTGCATTTCTTTTACAATAGACTTGATCAAACTCTTCATGGTCAGGTCCGGGCCGTATTCGCGCGCGGCGGTGATGATGAAATCGACCGCCGAGCCTGGTGCTTCCGGAGCGCGCGGGGAGTCGGGGATGATTGCGCCGCCGATGCCGTTGGAATGGTGGACCGCCACCGAGCCGGGAGTTGGTGACCACGAAGCGTCCGTTTGCCAGCCGTCCGCGCCGCCGTTCTGCCAGCGCGCGTAGGCCTGGGCCCGCTCGTCTGGTGTGGTGCCACGCATTTTCGGCAATGTTGCCGGGGCGATGGGATGGTCGACTCCGGGATAGACCGGAACGTCGTCACGGCCGAACAAGTGCAGTACCGCCAGCGCGTTACGCGCGGCCAGCGGCACCGCGACATTGCCGTAGGTGGCCGTGATACCGATCAAATCGATCTCGTCGGCACTGCCTAGGCATATGCGATGGCGAGCGCGTCATCGATGCCGGTATCGAGGTCGAGGATGAGTTTTTTGCGCACAATTATCTCCTTGTGGAACTACCCGGGACTACTCCGTCGACTACCCCTCAGTCTCGCTACGCGAGACAGCTCCCCTGACAAGGGGAGCTGAGAAGTTCAGCCGAGCTTGGCGAGTTCTTCGGGGGTGAGTTCGAGCTGGTCGGCCTTCAGGGAGTCGAGGATGGTTTCGGGACGGTGCGCGCCGGGAATCACGAACATGTGGTCGCCCTTGGCGAGCTCCCATGCCAGCACGACCTGCTGGTAGCTCACGCCGTGGGCCGCCGCGACCTCGCGGAACGGGTCGAACTTGGTCTCATCATAGGGGTGACGGTAGCCGCCGAGCGGGCTCCAGCACACGAAGGCCAAGCCAACCTTGGCGCAGTAGTCGAGCGTGTCCTGGGTCTCCAGGTGAATCGGCGAGTACTGGTTTTGCACGGCCACGAGCTTGTCGCCCAGAATACCGCGCGCAATGTCGATTTGCTCGATGGAGCGTTGGAGATACCGGCCTCCTGCGCCACGCCCTCGTCCACCAGCTGCTTGATGGCTTCGACGGACTCGTTGTACGGCACCTTCGGATCGGGGCGGTGGAAGTACAGCAGGTCAATGGTGTCCACGCCGAGCGCCAGTGCGCTCTCCTTGCCGCGACGAATCAGGTTCTCCGGCGACCGTCCACATCCCACGTGGGGCGGCCGTCGGTGAAGTTGCGGAAGTGGCCCACCTTGGTGGCCACCAGCACCTCGTCCTTCGGCCCCTTCCAGGTCTCAAGGGCCTCGCGCACCAGCTTTTCACCGGTCTGTTCTTCGCCGCCGGAGCAGTAGTAGGCCCAAGCGGTGTCGATGTGACGGCAGCCGGCGTCCAGCGAGGCATGCAGGGTTTCGATGCCGACCTCGTGGCCACGATTGTTTTCGATGGTCAGCGGCATTTCGCCGTGGCCGATGGCGGTGGTGGAGAACGGTCCGAGGTTACGGAACAATGCCATGGTGATTCCCTTCAACAGTAATGAGACGGTCTGTGTCCGATTCCAGCGTAAGCAGAACGCTGGATTTACCGCCCACCGAACGAGCCGCCACCCGAACCGCCGAACGAGCCACCGAAACCGGAGCCGCCGCCCGAGCCGAAGCTGGAGAAATCGCCACCGGAATCAGCGGATGGTGCTGCCGCGCTGATGGTCGAGCTGATGTCAGCGAGTCCGGAGTTCAGCTGCGAGCCGAGGTCGGAGAATCCGCCGGCAAACGACGTGCCTCCGTAAGCCGGAGCTGGGCCGCTAATGCCCGGGTCCATCTGCCCGGCAGCATCGTCATTGTGGCGGTGGCTGTACCAGCCATACGGGCGGTAGTTCCAGTAGAACAACGAGTTGGAGCGTGGCATCCAGCCAAGCCGGATCGTTGACCTGAGGATAGGCCTTGGCCAGCTCACGCATCACGCGATCGGAAATGCCAAACGCGGCGGCGTAGACCATATACCAATCCCACAAGGCCAAATCGGCGGCACCACGGTCGGTGAAGTTGGAGAAGTCTTCCATATAACGCTTAAGGCCCAGAGTCCGGCCGGCAATATCCTGGCCTTGGTCGGTGAGCACGGTCACCGCGCCGGCCATCGAGCAGAACAGGCCGACCAGGAATATCGGCAGCTCGATAAGACCAGCCACCGGGTATCCGATAAAGCTGTTGGCCAGCAGCGAACCAAATCCCAGCACGGCGGCCAATACGCCGGGTAGGATCCATTGCCAGCCCACAGAGCGCGTGGCACCCAGCCGCTGGTATTCCATGCTGCATGCACCGGTGAATTTGCCGAGCTCAATATAGCCGTCTTGCCAATTCTGGCAGGTCGCCTTCATCTGGTTCAGGTCGAATACCGGGCTGCCCACGCGCTGCGAAATGACGATGAGCAGGTTCAGCAGCGCATCTTCCGATTCACTCAATCCCAACTGTTGCGCGTTGGGTGCCTCATCAATGGCGAGCGGCAGAATCACGATGGTGCTGGTGATGCTGCCGCATACTGCTTGCCTTGGTCGGCGGCAATCATTTGGCTCAAGCTACCGGCGTGGCCTGGCTCATGTCGATGCCGCGATACATGTCCGACGGCCCCGGATAGACGGCAATGGCCTTCTTGACGGCGAGCGACAGCATGGTGGCGGTCAGCTGGCGGTCTTCATCGGATTGGCGCGTCGACGGATCGACCACGCGAATCAGACGGGCTGCGGAAGCCGGACTGATGCCGGGCTGGTCGCGCCAGTATTCGACGCTGCCACGGTATTGCGCACGCCGGTTGCTGGAGATCACAGCCCAGATACCCCACGCGCACAACGCGATGCCGAGCACGATGCTGACAATCCAGAACACGAGACGAGCTCTGGCAGCGAATCGTTGCTTGTCGAGCCAGCGCTGCTGTTGCTTATATTCGTCCTGTTTCAGGTCCTTGAGATGATTGCCGGTTCCCTTGCGGGCGATGTCCTTGGCTTTGGCGGCATCGAACGCCGCGACCACATCGAGGTAGTCGCCATTGTGGATGTTGTAGGCCGTGAACGTGTAGCTGCCGTCGCTGTTGCGCTTGGTTTCCGAAGTGCGCTCGGTATGCAGCCATGCCCATGAGGTTTTGCCGGTGATGCCGTTGGGGAAGTGGACGGTGCCGGTGACCGTGCCGATAGGCACTTGGTTCTTCTTGCCGAACGGCTCCCATTGGAAGGAGGCCACGTCTTTCCATTTGGTGGCCACATCGTGCATGGTGAAGCTCACGTCGAACTTCATACTGTCGGCCTCGGTGGTGACCGGAATATTCCAGCCGATCTCCACGGTTGTGTTATCTTCGGTGGCGGAGGCGCTGGGCTTGAGGCCATCGGTACCGGGCGTGTATGCCTTTGGATGGTCGCTGCCATCGCTCACATCGGCGATATACCAATGGTTGGCGTAGTCACTGTTCCATTCCTTGTCGGAAGAGACGTCACTGGGCAGCTTGGGCTCGCTCTGTTGGGCATAGTCGATGCCGTCTGTGACGTTGCGCACGCTGATATCGCTGATATCAGTCAAGGTGCCGGAGTTCAGCGTGTATTGCTGAAACAGTTGCTTCCACGGCTTGGTGTTGTCGTCACTGTCGGTACGCTCACGCATCTTGACGTCGATATGCTGCGTGACCTTCAAATCACCGTTCGCGGTGGCGGCCACATCATAGTCCAGCGTGCGGTAGCTGAGGTCGGCCGAATCGCCGAACGCGGAAGTCTCGATTATCGCCAAGGTGATAACTGCCAACACCACCGTGGCAACAATGCTGACGATTCCGGCGCGAATGAATCGTATCCACATATCTTCCCTCTCTTAAGACAATACGGGCCCGGCCGGCGGCTTACCGGACGGGCCTGGAGCGGGTCAGAACTGGACCTGTGGCACCTGACGGGAGGCATCATCGGCCTCGAAGTATTGCGCCTGTTCAAAGTGGAACAAACCGGCGATGATGTTCGTCGGCACGGTTTCGATGGCGGTGTTGAGCTTCAGGACACGTCGTTGTAGAACTGACGGGCGTAGGCGATCTTGTTCTCCAGTTCCTTGAGCTGGTTCTGCAGATCCATGAAGTTCTGGTTGGCTTGCAGCTGCGGATATGCCTCAGCCGTGGCTTGCAGGTTGAACAGGGCGCGGGACAGCTGGTTTTCAGCGGCGGCGCGCTGAGCAGTGGTCGTGCTCGGGTTGCTGGCCGCAGCCACTACGCCGGCGCGGGCGGCGGTCACCTGAGTGAAGACTTCAGACTCGTGGGATGCGTACCCCTTGACGGTATTCACCAGGTTCGGGATGAGGTCGGCGCGCTGCTTCAACTGCACGTCGATTTGCGCCCAACCGTTCTTCACACGGTTCTTCAGCGTCACCAGGTTGTTATAGCGCTGACGCCCCAACCAATCAAGACAACGATAATAACGACAACGACGATGCTGACGATCAGACCAGTACTCACCTATGCTCCTTTGCTGGACCTTGCTGTGACCATTCTTCCACACTCGCACCGTAAACAGAAGATTCATCACAGAGTATTCATCGTGCGGACTTGTCTTGTACCGCTTTACCCGCCGTTCTCCCGTCGATCGACCGAAGCGGGAAGTCGCCGCCCAGTCCGACAAAGTATTCCAGCTCGCTCCGTTGCGAGAACGATAATACTCGGCAATACTCGCGTTGAATATGCGAAAGCCCGCCTTGCGGCGGGCTTTGCCGTTTCTCCTACGCACAAATCATTACGCTGCGCGCAGGAAACGATCAGCCGAACCTTCCAGAGATGTAGCGCTCGGCTTCTTCGTTTTGCGGGTTGTTGAACATCGTGATGGTGTCCGCGAAGTACTCGAGGTGACCGGGCTGGCCCACTGCCTTCAGGTTGAAGAAGGCGGTGTAGTCGGCGATACGGGCGGCCTGCTGCATGTTGTGGGTCACGATCACGATGGTGTAGTCGCTCTTGAGCTCGTTGATCAGATCCTCGACAGCCAAGGTCGAAATCGGGTCCAAGGCGGAGCAGGGCTCATCCATGAGCAGCACCTGCGGGTGGACGGCCACGGCGCGGGCGATGCACAGACGCTGCTGCTGGCCACCGGACAGGCCGATGCCAGGGTTGTCAAGACGGTCCTTGACCTCTTCCCAGAGGTTGGCACCGCGCAGAGCCCACTCGACCAGATCGTCGGCGTCGGACTTGGCCAGGTGGTGGTTGTTCAGGCGCACACCGGCCAGCACGTTCTCACGGATGGACATGGTCGGGAACGGGTTCGGGCGCTGGAAGACCATGCCGACGTCGCGGCGCACGGCCACCGGATCCACGTCCTTGTCGTACAGGTTCTTGCCTTCGAGCAGCACCTCGCCCTCGACGTGAGCGCCAGGATGATCTCGTGCATACGGTCCAAGGTGCGCAGCACGGTGGACTTGCCGCAGCCGGACGGGCCGATGAAGGAGGTGACCTTGTTCGGCTCGATGTTGATGTTCACATCTTCCACGGCCAGAAAGTCGCCGTAGTAGATGTTTTCGTGGTTGACGTCAATACGTTGTCCCATGATGTTTCCTTATATTTCCTTGTGTTCTTAAGGCTTAGGCTTAGCGACTGGCTTAGCGTTCGGTCTTGACGGCGAAGACCTTCGCACGATTCGGCCAATGAGGTTCAGCAGCAGCACGATGACGATCAGCACGAGAGCCGCAGCCACGCACGTTCCATCGGAATCGTGGTCACGCAGGTGGCGTCGGCGTTGGGCGGGCAGTTCGCGCTGAGCTTCGAGTACTCCTGGTAGACGAACACCGGCAGGGTGGTCATCTGGCCGGAGAACAGGTTCACGTTGGTGCTGGAGATGTAGCCGGCGGTCATCAGCAACGGTGCGGTCTCACCAATCACGCGGGCGATGGCCAGAATGGCACCGGAGACGATGCCCGGCAGAGCGGTGCGCAGCACGATCTTGGTAATCGTGCGCTGCTTGGTAACGCCCAGAGCCAAGGAAGCCTCACGCAAATCGTTCGGCACGATCTTGAGCATTTCCTCGCTGGACTTGACCACGGTGGGCAACATCAGCAGGGAGAGAGCCACGGAGCCTTCGAAACCGTTGATGGTACCGGGGCCCAGCAGAATCGTGAACATCGAGAAGGCGAACAGGCCGGCCACGATGGACGGGATGCCGCTCATCACGTCGACGAGCAGGGAGACCGTGGTGGCGAGCTTGCCGCGGTTCGAGTATTCGACCAGGTACACGGCGCACATCAAACCGATCGGAATGGAGATAACCATAGCGCCAGCGGTGATTTCGAGAGTACCGATGATGGCGTGCAGCACACCGCCGTAACCACCGGACGGGGTCTGGTTACCACCGACCACACCGGTCATGTTGTAGCTCAGGAAGTTCAGGTTCAGGCGCTTGATGCCGTTGACGATAGTGGTCCACAGCAGGGAGATCAGCGGGATGCAGGCGATCACAAACGCCACCGCGATCAGGACCCACATGAAGTGGTCCATGATATTACGGCGCTGGATGGCGGAACGGGTCGGGCGGAAACGATCGAAGTCGATTTCGGGCGCGCCGTCCATCGGAGTCTTTTCAGTGTTCTCAGCAGCAGTCATCACGCAGTCGCTTTCTCGGTAAGCTTACGGGCGATGAAGTTGACCACGAACGTGATCAGGAACAGAATCAGACCAGTTCCGATCAGCGTGGAGACGCCAGATCGTTGGCTTCAGGTACTGTGCGGCAATATTCGCGGCGATGGTCTGGTTCTGCGAGGCCTGCAGCAGCTTGATGGAGTAGTTGAGGCCCGGGGACAGGATCATCAACACGGCCATCGTCTCACCAAGCGCGCGGCCGAGAGCCAGCATGGAGGCGGACACGATACCGGACTTGCCGAAGGGCAGCACGGCCAGACGAATCATCTCCCACTTGGTGGCGCCGAGCGCCAGCGCGGCCTCTTCGTGCAGGCGTGGGGTCTGCATGAAGATATCGCGGGACATGGAGGTGATAATCGGCAAAATCATAACGGCGAGCACCACAGCCACGGTGGCGACGGTGCGCGGCGGGTTGGCGGCCGGGCCCTCGAACAGTGGAATGAAGCCCAGGTGGTTGGCAACCCAGTTCCAGAACGGGTAGATGGCCGGCACCAGAATCAGGCCGCCCCACAAACCGTAGATAACGGACGGGATGGCAGCCAGCAAATCGACCACATAGCTCAGCGCGGTGGCGAGCTTCTTAGGCGCATAATGCGAAATGAACAGCGCAATGCCGATGGACACGAAGAAGGCAATCAGCAGTGCCAGCAAAGACACGAGCACAGTACCGAACAACAGCGGGAGCACGTAGCCCCAGAAGCTGCTGGCCTTGCCGCCGGTAAAGCTGGACACGGTCTGGCTGTTGGCGGCCTGATCGCCACCGATGAGTGGCCAGGCGCGGAAGAACAGGAACAGGAACACAGCGGCAAGTACAACCAGGATCAGGATGCCGCAGGCGTATGCCACACCGCGAAACACCTTGTCGGCGGTCTTGCCACCAACTGGCTGCACAGCCGTTTTGTCTTGCGAACTCACGGATTCTCCTTATATAGGGTGGTTATCAAGTATTCAAGTGGTGCGGTTTTCGTCTGTGACGTTGCCAAACCGTTCGGGTCCTGACCCGCTTTAAGCCGCAGCCGTATGGTTTACGACTGCGGCTTAAAGTTGGCGGCGACTGCTCTTACTACTACAGTCTATCGTTCAGTTGTCAGGTCCAGTCCACACGACCTTGCGGGCCGACGTCATCACTTGGTCTTGATGGCCTCGATGGACTTGGTGATCTCGGACTTCAGGGAGGAGGGCAGCGGAGCGGTGCCGGCGGCATCCTGAGCGGCCTTCTGGCCCTCGTCGGAGGTCACGTAGGTCAGCCAAGCCTTGGCGAACTCAGCCTGCTTGGTGTCCTTGTAGGCCGGGCAGACGATGTCGTAGGAGACCAGGACAATCGGGTAAGCGCCTCGGCCTCGGTGGCGTGGTTGATCTTGATGACGATGCGGTTGTCACCCTTAACGGTGTCGTCCTGCTTGGAATCCCCAATGACCTTGGAGCCGGCCTCGGCGGAAATCTCGTTGTACTTGTCGCCGACCTTGACGGCCACGGTGCCCAGGTCGCCGACCTGAGAGAAGTCAGCGTAGCCGATGGTGCCGTCGGCCTGCTTGACGGTGGAGATCACGCCAGAAGTGCCCTTGGCACCCTGCCAACCTCGTTCGGCCAGTTCTCGGAGAGGTCGTAGGTCCAGTTGTCAGGGGTGACGTCCTTGAAGTAGGAGACGAAGTTCTGGGTGGTGCCGGACTTATCGGAGCGGTGCACCACGGTGATGGCGGTGTCGGGCAGCTTCAGGTCCTTGTTCTGATCGGCGATGGCCGGATCGTTCCACTTGGTGATCTTGCCGTCGAAGATCTTGGCGATGGTGGCAGCGTCCATGTTGATGTGCTTGCCGGCATCGGAAACGCCCTTGAGGTTGAAAACCACGGCGATCGGGGAGATGTAGACCGGGACATCGAAGGCGGTGCCTTCAGTGCACACGGACTTGGACTGCTCAACTTCGTCATCGGCAAGGGCCTTGTCGGAGCCGGCCCAAGCGGTGGCACCGGTCAGGAAGGTCTGCACGCCAGCGCCGGAACCGGACGGGTTGTAGGCGATCTTGGCTCAGTTGGTGCCCTGGAAGCCGGCGATCCAAGCTTCAACAGCGGCCTGCTGAGAGGAGGCGCCGGCGCCCGAGAAGTTGCCGGAGATCGGGGTGGACTTGGAAGTGGAATCGGAGGAGGAGCTGTTGTCGGTCGTGGTGGCGGTGTTATCGCCGCAGGCGGCCACGGAAGCGAGCATCACAATGCCGGACAGAGCGGCAATGGAGCGAACGAGGATGTTCTTCTGCATGATTATTACTTAATCCCTCTATCAACTATTCGCGGGCGGCTCAGCGCTGCCCGGTCAATTCATGACAACTACAAGCGTATTGGTGGTTTCAAGGGCCCAAAACCGAAATCAGTAAACAGAAGATGAACACTTGGATGTTTGTGGGCTACGTTGAGGCTACGTAGTTTTTGGAGCGGGCTCGCCTGCGGCGAGTCCACAGCGAGCCCACAATCCACAACAAAAAAAGGCGACCCGAAGGCCGCCTTCCATTTACTCCGCGGGAGTATCGATCTTGTATCCGAGACCGCGCACGGTAGTCAGATACTTGGGGTGCGCCGGATCTTCCTCGATCTTGGAGCGCACGCGCTTGACATGCACGTCGAGCGTCTTGGTGTCGCCCACATAATCCGAACCCCAGATGCGGTCGATCAGCTGGTGACGCGTCATCACACGGCCCTTGTTCTGCATGAGGTATTCGAGCAGTTCGAATTCCTTGAGCGGGAAGAACACGGTTTCGCCGCGTACGGTGACCTGATGCTGGCCAACCTGCATGGCGATATCGCCACACACCAGCGGAATATCGTCATCCACAGTGCCGGAAGCCTGGGCAGTGGCCTGATTGCGACGCATCACGGCACGAATACGTGCCAGCAGCTCACGGAAAGAGTACGGCTTGGTCACATAATCGTCCGCACCAATCTCAAGGCCAACGACCTTATCGATTTCGGCGCTCTTGGCGGTGAGCATAATAATCGGCACACGGCTCTGCTCACGAATGCGGCGGCACAGTGCAGTGCCGTCAATGCCCGGCAGCATCAAATCAAGCAGCACCAAATCGATGCCGCCCTTGGTGAACAGTTCCAGACCTTCCTCGCCAGTGGCGGCGGCGGACACGTCGTACCCCTCGCGTGTGAGCTGGTATACCAGCGGCTCGCGATAGGATTCCTCGTCTTCGACGATAAGAATGCGTGTCATAGTAGCCTTTCTTGGGTATGTTCCCGTGCGCATAGGCGCAAAGTTTTCCGACATTATCGTAACCATTTGTTCTCCGTTAGCCTGCTGTTTCCCGAAAGTACGTAATTGCGTAATTGGGCTACGCGCGGTGTGCGCACCTCGCCCACTGTGTGATTGTGTGGCAATGGAATGGCACCATGTCGGGCACCAACCAAGGCCCTACGCTTGTGTCGACTCGTCCGACCGGGCCTCGTCGTCATCCTCATCCGGGGCGGCCGGCAGCTCGATGGTGAACGTCGACCCCTCCCCCGTACGCGACCAGACCGAAATCCGACCGCCGTTCTCCTGCACGCAGTGCTTGGTGATGGCCAAGCCGAGTCCCGAACCGCCGGTCTCGCGCGAACGGGCCGGTCGACCCGGTAGAATCGCTCGAAAATGCGGTCCAGCGATTTGGCGGGGATGCCGATGCCCTGATCGACCACGCGAATGGTGACTTTGCCATCGCGCTCCCCCACGCCGACCGCCACAGTGGTGTGTTCGGGCGAGTAATGGATGGCGTTCTCTACGAGGTTCTTGACGGCGGTTTGCATGGCCTCTTTGTCGGCCTTGATCATCGGACCGTTCGTGGCTGGGCTGCCTGATTCTTCCAAGGAACCTTCGCCATCGGCCGGCTCCTCGACCTTCGTGGGTACTGACTGTCCGTTGACACTCAGTCGGATATCCACATGGCGGGAGTCGGCTTGGGTCTGATTGGCGGCGATGGCGGCGCGTGCCACATCCAGCGCGGAAATGCGCCGCGCATCGATCACGCTTTGCGGGCTTTGGGCTTTCTGCAAGTCGATAAGATGATGCACCAGTTCGGTCAGGCGCGCGGATTCCTTGGAGATACGGCCGGAAAAATACCGTACGGCGTCCGGATCATCGGCGGCGTCGGTCACGGTTTCGGCCAGTAGCGCGATGGCACCGGCCGGAGTCTTGAGTTCGTGCGAAACGTTGGTCACAAAGTCACGGCGGACGGCCTCGAAACGGCGCTGCTCGGACATGTCGTTGATGAAGATGGCGTACAGGTCATCGCCGATATCGCCAATGCGCACACGCAAATACAGCGTGTTGGACGGGCGTGACTGGCCGGCCTCCAGTCCTCGGCCATTAGAGGACGGATAGGAATTGCGATTGACCGGCAGCTGAACCTCACGCTCACGCATGCCACCGTCGGCGGCGGCCTGAGTGAGGATGTCCTCGACTTCACGCGAGTTGAGTCGGTCGCCGGAGACTAGGCCGAATGGCACTGAGCCGGGGCTTGAATATTGGACCAGACCGTTGCGGTCGGTGACGATCAGGGCTTCGGGCAGGACTTCAATCAGGCGACGCTCGGTGGGGCGCACGGCGCATCATCACCGAATAGAGAATGCGTATCCTCGTCGCCGGACAGGTCCTGTTCGGCGGCGAGCCGGCCTGAAACGCGGCCTTTGTTGTAGGCGATGACGGCAACCCACACCAGTATCAGCGCGGCGAGCACCACAATCACGACGATCTGCCAGATATCCATGATTTCCAGAGTAAAACGTGCGAGGCGTAGTGAGATGCCTAAACTACGTAAGTTCGTCTATTGTTCATTTTTGGCGGGACGACATAACAAAATGCTCCCGCTGGCGGGAGCATAATATGGGGAGCTCTATTTACAGCTCGTAGTCCTTGTCCTTGCTTTCCTTGATCAGGAACAGAGCGAGCAGAGCGAGGGCAGTCATGATGGCCATGTACCAGCCACACCGGCAACGCCGAACTTGGAGGTGACCAGTTACAGGCGCTTGACGATGTCGACAGCCAGACGGGCGGCGGTATCGGCGTATTCGGAGATGTCGAACTCCTTGAATACCTCGTAATCGGTGTCGGCGTTGTCGGAAAGGGCACGAATCACCAGTGCCGGCACGTTATTGCGGGCGGCGACCTGTGCCACGGCGGCGCTTCCATCTCCACGGCGTCAGCCGGTGAGTCGGATGACCTCCTCGACCTTTTGGGGCGTGTCCACGAAGTAGTTGCCGGAGGCGATGATGCCGGTGATGTGGGTAATGCCCGCATTGGCAAGCGCCTCGTCGGCGACTTCCAGCAGACGGTCATCAGAGTGGAATTCCTCCACCGGAGCGTCCGCAGTGCCGGGCTTCCACTGGCCTACGAGCCGCATGTCAGTGTCGAGGTAGCGCAGGGTGCCGCCGAGCACCACGTCGTTGATGTGCAGGTGGGTGTTGAGGTTGCCGGCGATGCCGCTGAAAATCACGGCGTCCGGGGCAATCTCGTCAATCAGCAGCTGCGTGGTGGCGGCCGCATTGACCAGTCCCATGCCGCCTACCGTTGCGGCAACCTTGATGACGTCAGAACCGAAGGAGTCGACCGTGCCGGACACGATGTCAAGGCTGCCCTTGGCGGTGTGCGTCACATGCGTGAGCGATTTGGCGATCAGCGCCACTTCCTCATCCAATGCGCCAATAATAGCTACAGTTTTCATACCCATACGTAAGTTCCTTTCACAACACTTTCGGCTCCCCTTGTCAGGGGAGGTGGCCGCCGAATGGCAGGCTGAGGGGTAGAGACGTTTCGTTGCATTGCTCCCGCGAGAGAGCCGATGACGCAACTCAGTGCCAACGCCGTGTGGCTACGGCTTCCGCAAGCTCGCGCAGCAAGGCCTCGGTTTCTTCCCAGCTGATGCACTTGTCAGTAATCGACTTGCCATAGACCAGCTGATCAAGCGGCGCGGCCTTCTGATTGCCTCCTTCAATAAAGCTTTCCATCATGATGCCGGTAATACCCTGTTCGCCAGCTGCAATTCTGCTGGCAATATTGCGCACGACTTCGGCCTGACGATGTTCGTCCTTGCCGGAGTTACCGTGCGAGCAATCAACAATCAGACCATGCGAGGCTGCGGATTCGGCGGGCATTTCGGCGCGTACGTCTTCCATGGCTTTGGCCACGGATTCGGCATCGTAGTTCGGGCGTGAATCGAGCCGCGCAACACCACATGGCAGTCCGGGTTGCCAAGGGTCTCGACTGCGCAGGCACGCCCCAGATGGTCAATGCCGAAGAACGTGTGCTGCTGAGCAGCGGCGAAGCAACCGTTGACCGCTGCCTTCACCGAGCCGTCAGTGGCGTTCTTGAAGCGACCGGCATGGAAAGCCCGCTGGCCAATTGGCGGTGGATCTGGCTTTCCGTGTTGCGCGCACCAATGGCGCCCCAACTCACCGCGTCCGAGATGAACTGCGGGCTGGTGGGCTCCAGAAATTCCGTGGCGGCCGCCAATCCTTCCTTCAGCACACCAAGCAAGGTTTTGCGAGCAAGCAACAGGCCTTTGCGAATATTGTGGCTGCCATCAATATCCGGGTCGTTGATCAGGCCCTTCCAGCCGATGGTGGTGCGCGGCTTCTCGAAGTACACGCGCATGACGATGAGCAGCTGCTCACCGAGCTCGTCCTTCAGCTTGGCCAATCGGTGCGCGTAGTCCAGCGCGGCCTTCGGGTCATGAACCGAACAGGGGCCGACGATGACCAACAACCTGTCGTCTTGGCCGTACAGGCACGCGCGAATCTCATCACGCGAGTAGGCGACGATTTCCTGAGCCTGATCGGTCAGCGGGAGTTCAGCGAGCACTTGCGCGGGCGTGGGCAGCGGCTCCAGCTCCAATACGCGGCGGTTGATGATGCGACTGACACCCACCTGATCTTCCCAACGCGGCACATCAGTGGCAACGAGCGGGTTCTTCCCCTCCCCCATCGCCTGACGAATGGCGCGAAGCTCTTCTGGGGTGTTCAACGGCTGCGGACCGACTTGCAACGGATGCAGCGAATGTGCTGCTTCCTCCTGCTGCTGCATAACATCTCTCCTTGGGTCAGTATCCTTCCCAAGGATAAGGTGTCACGGGAACAAACTGACATGACCACCGTTATTGGCAAAAAATGCTCACTGAGTGGGTCTCAGTGAGCATTTTTACAAAGACAAAGCTATTTAGCCGAGCTGCGAGCGGTGACGGCGTCGGCTAGGGTGTGCAGCAGCTCTTGGTGCGTTCCCACGGCACGCAAGAGTCGGTGACGGACTGACCGTAGACCAACTGGTCGAGCGGGGCCGGCTTTTGGTGACCGCCGACCAAGAAGCTTTCCAGCATTACGCCGGTGATGCCTTGTTCGCCGTGCGCCAGACGCTCAGCGATCTCTTCGATGACTTCGGCTTCGCGGTTTTCGTCTTTGCCGCAGTTGCCGTGGGCGGCATCGATGACGAGGCCATGCTGGCTCGGGCCGGACGCTTTGGAAACCTTGAGGTCTTCCAGAGCTTGACGCACGGATTCGGCATCGTAGTTCGGGCCGTGGCTGGAACCGCGCAGAACCAGATGGCAATCCGGGTTGCCTTTGGTTTCGGCGGAAATCACGCGACCGTCCAAGTTAATGGACAGGAAGTGATGCTCGAAGCCGGCCGCGAAACAGGAATCGGCGGCGGCCTTGATGGAGCCGTCGGTGGAGTTCTTGAAGCCCACCGGCATGGACAGGCCACTGGCCAGTTCGCGGTGGACTTGGGATTCGGTGTTACGCGCGCCGATGGCACCCCAGCTGATCGCGTCGCAGATGTACTGCGGGGTGATGGGGTCAAGCCATTCGGTGGCGGCGGGCAGGCCGAGGCTCAGCACGTCGGTGAGCACCTTGCGGGCCAGCCACATGCCCTTACGAATATTGAAGCGACCGTCCAGATCGGGGTCGTTGATGAGGCCTTTCCAGCCGATGGTGGTGCGCGGCTTCTCGAAGTACACGCGCATCACGATCACGAGTCGGTCTTCCAACTCGCGCTTGACGGCAGCCAGCTTTTCTGCGTACTCGTGCGCGGCCTTCGGGTCGTGGATTGAGCAGGGGCCCACGATGACGAGCAGTCGGTCGTCGCGGCCGTTGAGCACATCGCGGATTTCCTGCCGCGAGTGGAGCACGAGCTCGCTCATCTCATCGGTGAGCGGCTGCTCCCTGAGGAAAGCACGCGGCGCGGGAATGGGGTCAAGCTGACGAATGTTGACATCGACGGTCTCGGGAAAGACGGCCTGCTCCCCCAAACGACGTTCATCCTCGGAACTATCCGGACCACGTAGTGCTGCCATTGCTCGACTCCTTTCTTTATTGGTTCCCCGCAACGAGTTCTCCAACGAGAACACAGGATGCGGCCATGCTGGCAATGCAATACCGCGCATACGGCATAGCAGACTCTTCACTGTAATAACCGTACACGGAAAAACGAAGTCGGCCGACCGTTTCATGGAACGGTCGGCGGCTGGCATCTTCCTGAACGGGCGATTGGAACACCCGCACAGGACCTGAATTATCTCTTATTTATTGGGGAACGTGAACCCTCCACCGTGACGCGGACCACCGATACGCGACCCACGGCCTCGGGAGTGGCGTTAATGCGCATCGCTTCGCATTCTTCCATAATCAGGACACCCCCGACAGGCACGACGCATGGTACGCCTTCCTCATCGTCATTCGGCAGGCCAAACCATTCGCGATCCGAAACGTCGCTGTATGCACCGGCTGGCCGCAATGCCGTTTTTGCGCGGACATACACGGCTAACGGCTCGTCGATGGGCGAGAGCACCGTGTGGTACCGGCGGTGCCCGACATAACGATCATCAGCGAGCGCGCCTGCCGGTACCGCCCAGAAGGTCAGCGAATCGCCGAGCGAATACGCGGTGTCCAACGGCAGACGGTCGATTGCCTAATGGCTTGACCGCATCGCATCCATTTGCGCACATGAGACAATCCGGTATCGAACATTTCCAAGCTGTCGTATAGTCGCATCACTGCACCTCCTTACCGACTGCACCCGCACCACAGTTCGGATTGCGGCTGACGTGTTCGTCGTCGTGAATCGGCGTCAGCGTAAAGGAGAACGCACAATCCTCAAATCGAATACGGTACGAATCAAGCACCTCGCTACCCCAGGAATTTGATCCGAGACCTAACACGCCATCATTGATGTTGACGGTAACCGATCCATGACCCTCAGGCAGCTCGTTCACATGCTTGGCTTTGTCGATATCAGCGCAGCTGTACGGCCACGCGGAGAAGGAGAACGCCTCGGACTCACCATGGCCGCGCCGTCCGCGTCACCATCACACCGTTCCCGTTTCCGTCGCGGAACGTTACCCAGCGGGTGCCTTCGTGATTCGCGCAATCCTGCGGCATCACATAGGGCGTAAACATGGCATCCACGTCATTCGTCCACACGCCCACTGGATTGGCGGCGAGGGAATCCGGGTAGTTCTCGCCCGGGCCGTGCCCGTACCAAGCGACCTGCCTGCAATCCCGCGGAATAGTGAAGGACAGGCCTCGGCGCGGAATGATGTCATGGTAGTCGCCATAGGCGGTGGCGGTCACCGCGACGTCAACATGGCCGTCGGCATGCACTGTGTAGGTCAGTCTCGTTCGCATGCCGGCCAATACCACAGGAGCGGCGAGACGCTGCTCGACCTCGATGATCACCTGGTCGCGTTCCGCATGCCATTGAACGCCACGAGTGTCCGTCTGCATGACGTCCAGATAATACGGCTTCCAGAGCGCGGAGTATTCCTGCGTAAGGTTGTCGATCAATGGTTTCCACAGGCCGAAACATATCGGCGAATCAATGACGTTCCGATCGCCATCGCTCCAGTTGGCTATGGCACCGAGCGCCTTGTCAAACCGAAGCACCATGCACCGGCGCGAATGGTCAGATACCGTTCGTCTTCGACGGTGGACAATGTTTGGCGAACGGGAGAGGTCACGGCGAGCGCCGACCCATCATTCGAACGCACCGGGCCATAGCCACCCTGACCGGCATGCAGCCGGAACTGGTAGGAGCCCAGCGGCTCATCCGGATCACACCACTCATGCTGTTCCACGGACAGCACGGTAACCGTGAGCATCGCTTCACGGCCATGGTGTTCCAGCAGCGCTTCACGGCGCAACGGTATGTCCATGTGACCGAGCGGGGGCACGGGCCCCACCTCCAGCAGTGTCGTGTCCACGATTTCACCATCCACACTTATAGACACCCGCAGCCGAGTGTCGGACAAATCAGTGAAATACCGACGACTATCAATGCCAAGCAGAGCGGTGCCATCCTCCTCGGTATAGGTGCAGCTGACCTTCACCGGGCAAATCACCTGCCGATATTCAGCAAGCCCCGGACTGGGCTCCTGCCAGGGGAACACCAGACCGTCCACGCAGAAGTTTCCGCCGGTGGGGTAATCGCCGAAATCCCCGCCGTAGGCATACCACAGGTCGTCCAGCCCATTAGGGTCCACGCCTTTGGCCTGCACCTCACGCTCGGCCAATAGCGCCAAACGACCCCCTCTCATTGCCACCGCATGATCGGACCATTCCCAGACAAAATGGCCCTGGATACTCGGCCAACGGTCGAACACCTGCTGGTATTCGCTCAGCCACCGGGACCGTTGCCCATCGAGTGCCCGTATTCGCAGATCACACGAGGCTTATTAGCCGGATGCTCTCCGAAATCGTTCATCTGGGAGACACGCGAATACATGGTCGACAGCACGTCCACCGATTCGCCGAAACGATCTTCCTCATAATGAACAGGACGAGATGGGTCAAGTTGCCGGCACCGTTCAGCAGCGGCACGGAAATTGCATCCGAATCCAGACTCATTGCCCAAAGACCACATTACTATGGAGACATGGTTGCGCTGCTGCATCACATGCCGCTCGATGCGATCGACATAGGGAACTTCCCATGCCGGGTCATCGGTGATGAGTGCGATGTCGCCCACGTTTTCGAATCCATGACATTCCAAATCGGTTTCGGCCATGACCATAAGGCCCAGTTCGTCGCACATCTCATAGAACCGCGGATCGTTGGGATAGTGTGACGTACGCACGGCGTTGATGTTGTGCCGTTTCATCATTTCCAAATCACGGCGCACGCGCTCCATACTGACCGCACGCCCATGCCTCGGGTCGCTATCGTGCCGGTTGACCCCGTGCATGGTGAAGTACGATCCGTTCAGGTACATCAGCCATCCTCGACGGTGACTTCGGCCAGTCCGAGGTGATGCGGCACGATTTCGTCAGAACCGTCCCGCCCGACGATGCGCATACGCATGTCATACAGGAACGGATGTTCGGGATTCCAATATTCGGGGTCAGGAATATTCATTACGGCACGTTCGCCCGAATCCGAATGCGCGGCGGACACGATATTCCCGTCACGCAGAATGGTCCATTCGACGCAGGACTCCCCTTCGGTCCAAGCCTGCACGGTGACCCGTGCGAGCGTATCATCCACACGATGAGTACGAACCATGAAGTCCTTGAGATGCGTCTGAGGTCGTCTGACCACATACACGTCACGGAAGATGCCGGATGCCCACCACATATCCTGATCCTCAAGATAGGTACCATCCGAATACTGCAGCACCGTGACCACGAACAGGTTCAACCCCGCATGCACCGCATCGGTCACGTCGAATTCCGCCGACAAGCGAGAGCCCTTCGTCATGCCGACGTATGTGCCATTGACATGAATCTCAGCATAACTGTCCACACCATCGAAACGCAGAATAATGCGCTCACCATCTGCAGCCGGCTGCATATTCACCATCCGCTGGTACACGCCCGTAGGCGTGGTGGACGGCACCAGCGGCGGGTCGACGGGGAACGGGAACGGCTCGTCGGTATAGTGCAGACCCCCATACCCGTCAAACTGCCACATATGCGGCACCTGCACCTCATCCCAATCATCGGCGATTGACAGCAACGCCTGCTGTGGCACGGTGGCCGGGCCATTGAATAGGCGGAACCGCCATGCACCGCTCAGGCTCTGATAACCGTATGAGCGTTCGCGCTCATAGGTAGAGGCATCCGCCTCACACTCATATCCGAAGAAATAGGCGTGCGGGGCAAGACGGTTACGACCGGTCAGGGAGGGATTCTCCCAATCGTTCTGCTTGCTCATCATGTGATGTACTCCTTTGCGCAAGTCCGCCACATCCCGCAAATCGGCATTCTTCCACTCGTATACGCCCGATGACGGACGTATACAAGTGGGATTACCAGCAATCCGAATCGTTGCGGGTCGTGGTTGACGCTTCTGGGATTAGGCGACAATGCCGATCAGATCGGAGAACCGTTCCAAGTTCCATGTGCCAAGCCCGGAACGTATGGCGATCTCGCCGAATGCGGCGGAGTCCATACCTCCGGCAGTCGCGGCTTGCAAACCGGCTTCGGCGTCCTCGACCACCAAACACTCCGCAGGCGCGCGGTTCAGAAATTCGGCCGCCTTGACGAACACTTCGGGGTCGGGCTTGGAACGGGTAATGTTCGTACCGTCTGAAATGGCATCGAAGAAATCCGACAATCCCAGCTGGCCAAGGATGAATTTCGTGTTCCGGCTGGATGAGCCGATGGCAAGGTCAAGTCCCATGGCACGGAGCTTGTGCAGTGTGTCGGCCACACCTTCCAACATGTCGTCGGGTCCCATCTGCGTAAGCATGGACTTGTATATCTCGTTCTTCTTGTCGGTCCAATGAATCTTCTCTTCGTCACTCATTGTGCCGTCATACCGTTCGAGGATGATATCGAAGCTGGCCATACGGCTCACGCCGCGCAACCGTTCATTCACCTGCTCGTCGAAGGGAATGCCGAGCTCGTCGGCCACCTGCTTCCATGCCAGGTAATGGTATTGGTCGGTACGGCAGATTACGCCGTCGAGATCGAAAATGATGGCTTGATAACGCATGGATGGCTCCTTTGCTCATTTGCGAATGATTGTGGTGTGCATGGCGTGAATCAGACGGGCAATCAACCCGAAACCTCGCCGGATGGTTCGGGAACAGGCGTGTCTGTGGGCTGTTCGTCTTCGGAGGACGCAGCCAGATTGGAGATGACGACCGCCACGAGGATGATCGTGCATCCGACAATCATGCGTGGGGTGACCACCTCGCCTAGCAGCAGAATGGAGAACAGTGTGCCGAACACGGACTCCATTGACAGGATGATCGCGGCTTTGGTCTCGTCGATATACTGCTGGCAGGCGGTCTGCAACAGATAGCAGATGGTGGTACTGACCACGCCGAGGTACAGCACACTCCACCATCCGTCGGTCGTCGGCGTCAGATGCACCTGGCCCATAGCCACCATCGCAACCACAGACAGCACGAATGCGGTGACCATCTGCACGCAGTTGAGAACCGTCGCACGGTACCGCTGCACGAACAGACCGGTGAAGAAGATTTGGAAGGCAAAGCCAACCGCGCACAGCAGTGACAGTGCGTCTCCCAAACCGAGCGTCATATTGCCGTTCAACGAAAGCACCGCCACGCCGACAACGGACAAGCAGGCCCCCAGTACGCCACGCCATCCGACGCGTTTGCGCAGCACCAGGAAGGCGATGAACGGCACCATCACCACATTCAATGCGGTGAGAAATGCGTTCTTGGACGGCGTGGTGTATTGCAGGCCGATAATCTGCAGCGCGAAGGCCGCGAACAGCGCGATGCCCATAAGCACACCGGCACCAATTTCTTTGAGATTGATGTTCCGGAACTCGCGTACGCTAATAAAGCTCATCAGCACCGCACCAAGCAGGAATCGGATGGCCATGATCTGCATGGGCGTCAGGCTATTGAGCGCGATATCGCTGGCGACGAATCCACCGCCCCAAATCGCGGTCACGACAATCAGGCCGGCAACGGCCATACCCCGCTTCATGACACATCCTTCACGCCGGGCACGGTCACGGTCTCGCCGTTGATGCGTAAGATGGCGGACGGTCCGTCAAGCACCTCCACATCGACACCATTGGTCGCACCGACACGAATCTCGAGCCACGACTCCCGGTTGTGCAGACGGAATGTCAGCGACGACCATTCGTGGGGCATGTGGGGCGTGATGGACAATACGCCATCGTCGTCCATGTTCACTCCGGCGAACCCGAACACGACCGTTTGCCATACGCCACCGGCATTGGCCGCGTGGATGCCCTCACGGGTGTTGCGCTGCAGGTTGAGCAGGTCGAGCATAGCCGCACGTCGCAGATAGCGGTAGGCCTTGGAATCGTCTCCAACCTTCAATCCCATGATCGCGTAGATGCTGGGGCTCAATGACGACCCATGCAACGTGCGCTTTTCGTAGTAATGATAGTTGGTTTCGATTTCCTGCTGGGAGAATTCGTTGCCGAGCAGGTGCAGCAGCATCACCACATCAGGTTGTTTGATGATCTGCGTCTCGCTGGTTTTGAATTGCTTGAGCGCCGCAGGCCGTACCGGCCAGTCGTTCTTGTCGTATTCTTCGATGGTCACCGGCTCCAGATCGAAATAGCCCTCGAACTGTTCGAGCAGGTCGGTGTCCTCCTTGCGGGGCAAATAGATCTTCGACTGTATGGCATCCCACGATGCAAGCTCGGCATCCGTCAATCCGGTGGCGGCAATCAGTGCCGCATAGTCGTCCGGATGTTCGCGCTGCATGCGGTCGACGAGCGCGATTACATATCTCATGTTCCAACGCGCCAAATAGTTGGTGTACGTATTGTTGTCGACGGGCTCATGCCATTCGTCGGGACCGGTTACCTGGTGATTTCGTAACGTCCGGCGTCTTCCTTCCATTCGCACCGGCTTGCCCAGAAACGGGCGGTCTGCGTGAGAATCTCGCACCACGACCGTATAGGAACGAGGTATCCCCGGTGATGGTCGCGTAGTTCGCGATGCCGAAAGCCACGGCAGCTGTCACGTGATGCTCATAGACGGCCACATAGCAGCGGTAGCAGGTGCCATCCGGCTCGATGGTCCAGTCCGGGCATTGTTCGCTGCCATCATCAGCGGATTCCCACGGGTATTGCGCACCCTGGAATCCGTTCTTGGCCGCGTTGGCCTCGGCTGCGCCGAGCAGACGGTACCGGTAGGACTCGAGGTGCCGGGCCGTCTGGGGGAACACATAAGCGAAAAACGGAAGCATAAACAGTTCGGTGTCCCAGAAGCGTGGCCGCCATATTCTTCGCCGGTGAGCAGCTTGGCACCCACATTGACCCGGTCATCATGTTCGTTGGCGGTACTCATCAGGTGGAATACGTTCAACCGAATCGCACGATCAAGCTCAGGATCTCCCTCGATATCGATGTTGGCCTGCCCCCACATCTTGCGATAAATATCGGCATGAACCTCGAATTCACGCTCGAACCCTTCGGCAACGAAGTCCTCGACCTCACGGCAGGTGGTGGCGTGCAGTTCGTCGGCCGGAGTGTCACGTCCATCGAACATTGCCACGTATTTGGTCAGCACCACGCTGTCGCCTTCATCGGCACGGAAGTCGCAGAATTCAACGCCTTGCTCGCCAAAGGCATGGAACACACGATTGCCCAACACATCCCGATCTCGCAGGTGCCTTCAAGATGGCTGCCGACACCCACGTGCAGATTCTCATCACGCGTGGCGACCTCCATATACACCCCGTTCTCACCGAGCGGCTCATTGGCGGTGACAACGGTGTGCTTGACCTTGAAACGGGGCGCATCATAGAAGTTGATGATGGAGCCGTCGGTAATCTGCTCCACTTCGATTAGACCTGAGTAATTGAGCGGCGTGACCCACAGTCGCACAGCCATACGATGTGCATGCGCACGGCTGACGAAACGTACGCCTTCAATCAGGGTTTCACGTCCTTTCGGGTCACGCAGACGCACCCGTTTGACCAAAGCCGCGTGCTTCAGGTCAAGTGCACGACGGTATTCGAGGATCTCGCATTCGTCGACACCGATGAGCTGCTTTTCCACGTACAGGCGGATGCCAAGCCAGTTGGGCAATGTCGCAAGTTCCTTCATGAACGTTTCGGACTTGTCGAACACCCCGTTGACGTACAGGTAAGGCAACGTGGGCTTGTTCCCTTCCTCATGGCTGCCACGAATGCCCAGATATCCGTTCGATAGGGCGAACAGACTCTCGTACTGCAGGTTGCGGTCAGGCTCATAAGCGTCCTCGCTCACCATCCAGCCGTCTGTTGGCAGCTCGAACCCGAGTGCGGTGGAAAACGAATCGCGAATCATGGTGTCATACTCCTTGGTGCGGTTTGGGCGCACTTGGCCCGGGCCGAGACCGATGGCCCGAAACATTTCGTGCGTGGGGCATCATTCGCCCCGGAAACAGTTCAGGCGACCACAGGAGTGACCGAGCAATGGGGCTCAGCCACCCTTGGCCCGCCAACGGTATTACTTGATGGAACCTGAGGTACCTTCGACGATGTACTTCTGGCCGGAAAGGAACGCAACCACGGGCGGATGATCATCACCACGGTGATGCACAGCATCGGGATGATCTGGGTCTGGTGCACGCCCTTGAACGAGGCCAAGCCCAACGCCAGCGTGTACTTGCTGCGGTCCTGCAGGAAGATGAGCGGTCCGAGGTAGTCGTTCCATACGGTGA